>Ga0209415_10005486_pt1 | contig 22755 bp, 20 predicted proteins | sample PeaSoiSIISIP2007_FD_187696 | JGI IMG/M metagenome (GOLD analysis project Ga0209415, IMG submission 187696) | Peat soil microbial communities from Weissenstadt, Germany - SII-SIP-2007 (SPAdes) (version 2) | ecosystem: Environmental > Terrestrial > Soil > Wetlands > Peat | place: Germany... | reverse complement strand
CCTCTTGGCGGAGGAGGTGGGATTTGAACCCACGGAAGGTTTCCCCTCACACGATTTCCAATCGTGCCGATTCGGCCGCTCTCGCACTCCTCCAGCGTCCATCGCGCCGGTGAACTGCGCGATGGCGTGCCAGGCTACCCCAGCCGCCTGCGCGGGTCGGCGCGGTAGCCTGTTCGCGCCGAGGTCCACCGCGGTGGTCGGGTCCCGTGCGACGGCCGTCCGTGAACCGAGTCAGGGGTGGAAGCCAGCAGCTCTCAGCGGATCGAGCCGGGTGCCACGGTCCGCCTGACCATCGTTGTGGACCTCGGCGTCAAACATCCCACCGTTAGCATCGGGGAGTGACCGACCCCACTCCCGCGACCGGCACCGCGGGCGTCACCGCCCTCTACCGGCGTTATCGACCGGGCCGATTCGCGGAGTTGCGCGGCCAGGACCACGTGGTGCGGGCCCTCCAGGGAGCGGTCAAGAACTCCCGGGTCGTGCACGCCTACCTGTTCTCGGGTCCGCGCGGCACTGGCAAGACCACCGCGGCGCGCGTGCTGGCCAAGGCGCTCAACTGCGAACACCCGGTCGACGGGGACGCCTGCGATCAGTGCCCCAGCTGCGTGGCGATCACCCAAGGTTCCTCGCTGGACGTGACCGAACTCGACGCGGCGTCCAACAACGGCGTCGACGACATCCGCGAGATCACGGCGGGCGCGTGGCACCAGACCCCGGGGCGGTGGAAGGTCTACATCTTCGACGAGGTGCACCAGCTGTCCAAGGCGGCGTCCGCCGCGCTCCTCAAGACCCTGGAGGAGCCGCCCAGCCACGTGGTGTTCGTGCTGGCGACGACCGACCCCCACAAGGTGCTGCCCACGATCCGCTCGCGCACGCAGCACCTGGAGTTCCGCCTGATCAGCGGCGAGACGCTGAACTCGCTGTTGCACGAAGTGCGTGAGGCCGCGGGCCTGGCGGCTGACGAAGAGACGCTCGAGGCGGCCGTGCGCCTGGGTCGTGGCTCGGCGCGCGACGCACTGAGTGCGCTGGACCAATTAGTCGCCACCGGTTCGACCCGCGAGGTCGGACCCGTCTTTGACGCCCTGCTCGAGGCACTCGCCGACGCCGACGCCGTGGCGGCGTTGTGCGCGCTGTCCCAGTTGAACTCCCAGGGGTGGGACCCGGAGCAGCTCGCGGAGAACTTCGCCGCTGAGGTTCGTCAGGTCTTCCTCCTCCAGGTCGCGCCCGAGGTCGCCGACGCCGTGGACCAGGACCGCGAACGCCTCACGGCGTGGGGTCAGCGCCTGGGGCTCGCGCGAACCGTGCGCATCCTCGAGACCTTTGGTCGGTCAATGCGTGACATGAAGAGCGCCCCGGAAAAAATCGCGGTCGTCGAGGTCGCGCTGGTCCGACTCGTGCGGCCCGAACTCGACCACTCGATCGAAGCGTTGGATGAGCGACTCAGCCGGCTCGAGCGAGGCGCCACGGCGGTGTCCACCCCCAGCCCCCCACCCGCACCAATCCTCCGTCCGATCGGGTCGACGTCGTCCGCGCCGCCCGCGCCGGCGCCGGTGCCGGCCGAACATGTCGAGCCGGCGCCGCTCGTCGAGACACCGGCGGGTAACGACGACCTCTCCCTCGATGACGTCGCCGAGCGGTTCAGCGCCCACGTGGTGTCGCGGACGTCGCGCGCCGCCCAGATGCTCCTGCGTCCCGCCCGGGTCACCGCGTACGCCGCGGGGCGCGTCACGATCGCCCTGCCGAGCGAAGAGGCGCGCCGCAGCGTCCAGGACTACGCCGCCCCGCTCCAGAAGGCCCTCGACCACGAGTTCAAGGTGAACCTCCACGTCGAGTGGATCGTGGACCCGTCGCTGGTGTCCGCCTCGAACGGTGTCGACACGGCAGGTCGGTCCGGCGCCGCGAGCCGCCGCGGCGGGTCGGGCGCCCGCGGGGTCGCGGCGTCCGACCATCAAGCGAGTGAGGCCGACGACGAGGACGCGGGCGAAGGCTCCGCCGTCGTGGTCGAGTCCGCGGCCGATCATCTCATCACTGAGTTCTTTCCCGGCGCGCAGGAGATCACGTGAGCTATCCGCCCGCGCTCCAATCGGTGGTCGACGAGCTGGGACGGTTCCCGGGCGTCGGGCCCAAGTCGGCGCAGCGCATCGCCTTCTGGCTGATGCGCCAGCCCGCCGAGGACGTGGCCCGCCTGGCCCAGTCGCTGGACGAGATGAAGACCAAGCTCGCCTTCTGCGACCGGTGCTGCAACATCGCCGAGGCCGGCGGGCTTTGCCCGATCTGCGCGGACGAGCGTCGTGACCAGACGGTGATCTGCGTCGTGGAGACGCCGCCCGACGTCGTGGCCGTGGAGCGTTCGCGCTCGTTTCGCGGGACGTACCACGTCCTGCACGGCGTTCTCAACCCGCTGGAGGGGGTGACGCCCGAACGGCTGAAGATCCAAGAGCTCGTGGCGCGACTCAACGGGCCGGTGCGCGAGGTGATCCTTTGCTTCAACTCCAACGTCGAAGGCGACGCCACGGCGATGTACCTCAGCCGGCTCTTGCGCGCCCCCGGCCTGGTGATCTCCCAGCCGGCGAGCGGTCTCCCCGTGGGCGGGGACCTCGAGTACGCCGACGACCTCACGCTCGGACGCGCCATCGACGGTCGCCGCGTCCTCACGGAGTGACGCCCCTAACCTGAGCTCGTGCAGTTCTCGTGCGCCGAGTGCGGATGCGTCGTCGAAGGAGGCGTGCGCCTCGAGCTCTGTCCGGACCCGGTCTGCTGTTGCGCCCAGGTGCCCGCGTGCGATTGGGCGAGGGTGCAGAAGCGCGGCGGACACGCGGCCCCGTCGCCGCTCGATTCTCCGGGCGCTTGATCGCCCCCATAGCGTCGACGTCGGCTGAGTTCAGAACTTGATTCGGTTGTGCCTCGCCCCGGCACCGGTTAGCGTCCGGCGCCGTGAACCGAAAGAGCGTGGTGACGTCACTCTCGTTGGCCCTGATCGCGGTCGTCGTCACGGTGACGCTGGTGATCGCGACCTCGTCAACGCCGCGGCTCGCGTCACAGCTCCTGGGGGCGAACCAGATGCCCCCGACTTGGCAGGCGGAGAGCTTCACCAACGCCGTCCGGCACACCGGTTGCCTGGCCACGGTCCTCGCCCCCCAGGGTCTGACGCCGACGTCACTCGTCGACACCCTCTACGTCAACGAGGGGACCGTCCCGCCCGAGATCGGCGAGGCGCTCGCGAGCTACCGCCACCCCGTGCAGGCGTACGCGCGCATCGTCGCGGTCCTAGACCAGTGCCGGTTCGTGCACCCGGGTGACACCGACCCGTCGGGGATCACCGGCTCGGTCACGAGGATGCCGCTGCCCGCGTACGGCGAGGCCAGCGCGGGGTTCCATGGAGTCCTCTCGATCTACGCCGTGCCGGCGACCGTCACGACCGATCTCGCCGTCGTGCGCCAGGGCAGCGTGGTGATGGAGCTGTTCGAGGCGAACACCGGCGTCGGGCGGGTGGACCTCGCCCAGTTCCACCGCTACGTGTCGCTCGCCTGGCGACGACTCGGGCCGACGCGGAGCTGACGCCGGCGCCACCGGAGGCCCGAGACCGAGCGCGCACCCCTGATGCCCGGCCCGGCGCGCCGAGCCGCCCGGACGGCGTGGCCCGTGCTTTACATTGAAGGGGCGACGAAAGGAATCCTCGTGGACAACGACGACACGTGCCCGGCCTCGGGCGGAGCGAACACGCACCTCGCCGAGAGCCAGGCGAACGAGAGGTGGTGGCCGAATCAGCTGAACCTGAGGATCCTGCACCAGGGTTCGACCGGGGCCAGCCCGATGGACGCGGACTTCGACTACGCCACCGAGTTCCGGACCCTCGACCTCGACGCGCTCCGGAAGGACATCGAGGCGCTGATGACGACGTCACAGGACTGGTGGCCGGCCGACTACGGGCACTACGGCCCGCTCTTCATCCGCATGGCCTGGCACAGCGCCGGCACCTATCGCATCGGCGACGGCCGCGGCGGCGCGGGCTCCGGGGCGCAGCGATTCGCGCCCCTCAACAGCTGGCCCGACAACGCGAACCTCGACAAGGCGCGCCGCCTGCTGTGGGCGATCAAGCAGAAGTACGGCCGCAAGATCTCGTGGGCCGACCTGATGATCTTCGCCGGCAACTGTGCGCTGGAGTCGATGGGGTTTCGGACCTTCGGCTTCGCCGGCGGTCGTGAGGACATCTGGGAGCCCGAAGAGGACGTCTACTGGGGGCCGGAGGAGACGTGGCTCGGCGACGAGCGCTACCGCGGGGACCGCGAGCTGGACGATCCCCTCGGCGCGGTGCAGATGGGTCTCATCTACGTGAACCCCGAAGGGCCCAACGGCACTCCCGATCCGATCGCCGCGGCGCGCGACATCCGCGAGACCTTCCGGCGCATGGCGATGAACGACGAGGAGACCGTGGCGCTCATCGCCGGCGGCCACACCTTCGGCAAGACCCACGGCGCCGCCGACGCCGCGCACGTCGGTCGCGAGCCCGAGGGCGCCGGCCTGGAAGAGCAGGGTCTGGGATGGAAGAACAACTTCGCCAGCGGCCGCGGCGGCGACGCGATCACCAGCGGGCTGGAGGGCGCGTGGACCACGAGCCCGAAGACGTGGGACAACAACTTCTTCGACAACCTGTTCGGCTACGAGTGGGAGCTGACCACGAGCCCGGCCGGCGCGTCGCAGTGGACGTCCAAGGATCCGTCCGCCGCCGGCACCGTGCCCGACGCCCACGATCCGGCCAAGCGCCACGCCCCCACGATGCTCACGACCGACCTCGCCCTGAGGTTCGACCCCGCGTACGGACCCATTTCGCAGCGCTTCCACGAGAACCCCGACGAGTTCGCCGACGCCTTCGCCCGGGCGTGGTACAAGCTGACGCACCGCGACATGGGCCCCTACGTGCGGGGCCTGGGCGCGCTGGTCCCCGCGCAGCCCCAGCTGTGGCAGGACCCCGTTCCCGCCGCGACGCACGCGCCGATCGGGGCGGCCCAGGTCGAGGAGCTCAAGGGCCGCATCGCCGACTCCGGCCTGTCGATCGCCCAGCTGGTCACGACCGCGTGGGCGTCGGCGTCCACGTTCCGCGGCACGGACAAGCGCGGCGGGGCCAACGGCGCCCGCATCCGACTCGCTCCCCAGAGGGACTGGGAGGTCAACTCACCGGCCGAGCTCGCCAAGGTGCTCGAGTCCCTCGAGAAGGTCCGCGACGTGTTCAACGACGCCCACGCAGGGGCGACCTCGGTCTCGCTCGCCGACCTCATCGTGCTGGGTGGGGGCGTCGCGATCGAGCAGGCCGCGAAGAGCGCCGGACACCACGTCGCGGTCCCCTTCGCGCCGGGACGCACGGACGCGTCAGCCGAGCAGACCGACGTCGAGTCCTTCGGCGTCCTCGAGCCGACCGCGGACGGTTTCCGCAACTACCTCGGCGCGGTGCGGGGCCCGACGGCCGAGGAGCTGCTGCTCGACCGCGCTCGCAAGCTCACCCTGACCGCGCCCGAGATGACGGTCCTGGTCGGGGGCATGCGGGTGCTCAACACCAATCACCGCCAGAGCGGCCACGGCGTCTTCACCAAGCGCCCCGGGGCGCTCACCAACGACTACTTCGTGAACCTGCTCGACATGGCAACGACGTGGGAGCCGGCGTCCGACGGGACGTTCGAGGGGCGCGACCGCGCGACGGGCGACCTGAGGTGGACCGCCACGCGCGTCGACCTCGTCTTCGGCTCGAACTCCCAGCTGCGCGCGATCGCCGAGGTCTACGCGTGCGACGACGCGCAGGAGAAGTTCGTGCGCGACTTCGTGGCCGCGTGGACCAAGGTGATGGACCTCGACCGATTCGACCTCGCCTGATCGTGGCGGGCCCGTCGCCGCGCCGCGCGCCCGCTCAGGCGAAGCGCACGACGCAGGCGGCACCCGCCACGAGGCTGTAGACCCCGAAGGGCGTGAGCGTCTTGGTCGTGAAGTAACGGACCAGGAAGCGCACCGAGACGTACGCGGCCACCCCCGCGCACAGCGTGGCGACCAGGGTCTGGTAGCGCACGCCGTCGCCTAAGGAGCCCATCAGGTCGGGGATCTTGAGCAGTCCCGCCGCCAGGATGACCGGCGTGGCGAGGAGGAACGAGAAGTTGGCGGCGTCCTCGTGGTCGAGGCCCCCGAGCAGCCCCGCCACCATCGACGCGCCGCTGCGCGAGATGCCGGCGAACAGCGCGAGGATCTGCGAGCAGCCGATGAGGAACGCCGCGCGCACCCCCAGGGTCGCGAGCTGGCGACCGGCCTCGTGACGGCCCCGGTGCCGGCGCAGGCGCTCACCGAACAGGAGGATCACGCCGTTGACCGTGAGGAAGATCGCCGCGGCCAGGGGCTTGGCGAAGAGCACGCGGAACTTGTGCTCGAAGATCAGTCCCGTCAAGCCCACCGGGATGGTCGCCACGACCAGGAGCACGAGCAGCCGGTAGTCGGCGTCGACGTCGGGGTCCGAGAGGCGCCAGAGCGACCCGACCCCGCGCTCGGGCACGGACCGGACCTGGCGCCCGAGACCCGTGAAGAAGGTGACCCACTTGGCGCGGTAGTAGACGGCCAGGGCCACCGCGGTCCCCACGTGCAGACCGACGAGGAAGGCCAGGAAGAACGACTCGGACTTCGACTGGCTGTTGACCAGGTTGTGCCAGCCCAGCAGTGCGGGCACGAGGACGCCGTGGCCCAGGCTCGACACCGGGAAGAGCTCGGTGACCCCCTGGAGCAGTCCCATGACGACGGCCTGGAAGTACGTGAGGGCGGCGTGCACCCGTCCACGCTAAACCAACGGCGAGACACGGCCGCGCCGCGTGGGCCAGACTGTGCGGGTGCGGTACCTGACGGTGGTTCGCCACGCCGAGTCCTCGCCCGCCGTGAACGGTCAGTCGGACTTCGAGCGCGCGCTGAGCGCGCGCGGCCGCGCGCAGTGCGCGCAGCTGCGCGAGTCGGCCGCGAACCCCGACGAGCTCGGGTCGTTCGGGCCCGTGACCGCCCTGGTCTCGTCGGCGTTTCGCACGGTGGAGACCTTCACCCGGGCGTTCGAGGGGCTGGACTTCGTCGCCGCGATGCACACCAGCGACCTGATCTACAACGGCAAGCGCGACGTGACCGGCGAGGACCTCCTGATCGACCTCGCGGCGATCGACCCGGTCACGACGTCGCTGCTGGTGATCGGCCACAACCCCACGGTGCTCGAGCTGATGAGCGCGCTGTCGCTGCGCGCGCCGGGCAAGATCCGCCGCGGCCACTTCCCGACGGGGGCCGCCTACGTGCTCGCCCTGCCCGATGATCGTCCCGTGGGCCTGGGGGCCTACGAGGTGGTCGCCAAGCTGGTGCCCGATTAGAGCGAGCGCAGGATGGCGGCGTCGCCCTGGCCGCCGCCCCCGCACAGCGCCACCGCGGCCACGCCGCCGCCGCGCCGGCGCAGCTCGTACAGCGCCGTGATCGCCAGGCGCGTGCCCGACATGCCGACCGGGTGGCCCAGCGCGACGGCGCCGCCGTTGACGTTGATCTTGGACTCGTCGAGTCCCAGGTCGTCGGCCGACGCGAGGCCCACCGCGGCGAAGGCCTCGTTGATCTCGTAGAGGTCCATCGCCGTCGCGTCGAGGCCCGCCTTCTTGGCCGCCTGGGCGATGGCCCGCGAGGGCTGGGTCAAGAGGGAGGCGTCCGGGCCGGCCACCTGGCCGTAGCCGATGACCTCGCCCAGGGGAGCCAGACCCAGCGCGGCGGCCCGGTCGGCCGACATCACCAGGACCGCGGCCCCGCCATCGGAGATCTGCGACGCGTTGCCCGCGGTGATCGTGCCGGCCGGGTCGAAGGCGGGGCGCAGCTTGGCGAGCGACTCGACCGTCGTGTCGGCGCGCACGCCCTCGTCGGTCGCGACCATCACCGGGTCACCCCGGCGCTGGGGCACGGCCACGGCGACGATCTCGTCGGCGAAGCGGCCCTCGGCGATGGCGGCGGCGGCGAGACGGTGGCTGCGCGCGGAGAACTCGTCCTGGCGCTCGCGCGAGATCTGGCCGTGGTTGTGGTGGTCGGTGGACAGGCCCATCGCGCAGTGGTCGAAGGCGCAGGTCAGTCCGTCGAACATCATCGAGTCGACGACGCTCTGGTCGCCCAGCCGGTAGCCGGCGCGCGCCCCGGGCAGGAGATAGGGCGCGTTGGTCATCGACTCCATGCCGCCGGCGACGACGATGTCGGCCTCGCCCGCGCGGATCATGAGGTCGGCGAGGTGGATCGTCTGCAACCCCGACAGGCACACCTTGTTGATCGTCGTGGCGTGCACGGTCATGGGCACGCCGGCCTTGACGGCGGCCTGGCGCGCGGTCATCTGACCCTGGCCGGCCTGGAGGACCTGGCCCATCAAGACGGCGTCGATGCTGGACGGGTCGACGCCGGTGCGATCGAGGACCGCCTTGATGGCGGCGCCCCCGAGGTCCTGGGCACTGAGGCTGGCGAACTGTCCGGAGAGCTTGCCGATGGCGGTGCGGCTCCCGGCGACGATGACACTGCGTGACATGGACACTCCGTTTCGTTGGTGCCTCTCCACGTTAGACCTCGCGGAGCGCGCAGACTCCGGGCGTTCGGCCGCCCGTTAACCTCATTGGATGAGCGAGATACTCGACGCGGTGCGCGCCGGCGCGACGCCCGAGGAACTGGCGGGCACGCCCCTGCCGGCGACCTATCGCGCCGCGTTCGTGCGCCGCGACGAGCAGGCCATGTTCGAGGGCCTGGCCTCCAAGGACAAGGACCCGCGCCGCAGCCTGCACGTCGACGAGGTGCCCCTGCCCGAGGTGGCCGCCGCCGAGGCCGTCGTCGCCGTGATGGCGTCGTCGATCAACTTCAACACGGTGTGGACGAGCATCTTCGAGCCGATGCCGACCTTCGGATTCCTCGACCGGCTGGGCCGCGAGTCCTATTGGGGCGCGCGCCACGCGCTGGACCACCACGTGGTGGGCTCCGACGCCGCCGGCGTCGTGGTGCGGGTGGGCTCGGCGGTGCGCAACTGGAAGGTGGGCGACGAGGTCACCGTGCACTGCAACCACGTCGACGACCAGGACCCGTCCAGCCACGACGACTCGATGATGGCGCTCAACCAGCGGATCTGGGGTTTCGAGACCAACTTCGGCGGACTGGCCGACCTCGCCGTCGTCAAGGCCAACCAGCTGATGCCCAAGCCGCGCCACCTCACCTGGGAGGAGTCCGCGGTCAACGCCCTGTGCAACTCGACGGCCTACCGCATGCTCGTCTCGCGCAACGGCGCACCGGTGACCCAGGGCGACCGGGTGCTCATCTGGGGGGCGTCGGGAGGGATCGGGTCCTTCGCCGTCCAGCACGTGCTCAACTCCGGCGCCACGCCCATCGGCGTGGTGTCGAGCGCCTCCAAGGTCGCCACCCTGCGCGAGCTGGGCTGCGAGCACGTGATCGACCGCGCCGAGCGCGACTACCGGTTCTGGACCGACGAGCACACTCAGGACGAGTCCGAGTGGCGCCGCTTGGGCCGCGACATCCGCGAACTGGTGGGCGAGGACCCCGACATCGTCTTCGAGCACCCCGGGCGAGCGACCATGGGCGCGAGCGTGTTCGTGACCCGCCGGGGCGGCACGATCGTCACCTGCGCGGCGACGAGCGGCTACATGATCGAGTACGACAACCGGCACCTGTGGATGAAGCTCAAGACCATCCGCGGGACCCACTTCGCCAACTACCGCGAGTCGTGGGCGGCCAACCAGACCCTCATCGACGGGAGCGTCGTGCCGCCGCTGTCGGCGGTCTTCCCCCTCGACCTCGTGGGCGAGGCCACCCTCGAGGTCCTCCACAACCGCCACGAGGGCAAGATCGGCGTGCTGTGCGCCGCCGAGCGCGAGGGCCTCGGCGTCACCGACCACGAGACGCGCGCGCGCCTGGGTGACCGGCTCACCATCTTTCGGCGACACGACCGGGAGGCCTAGTGCTGCTCACCGAGATCGACCACGTGGCCATCGCCGTGAACGACCTGGACGCGGCCATCGCCTGGTACGAGGAGGTGTTCGGCGCGAGCGTCGAGCACCGCGAGCGCGTGGACAGCGACGGGGTCGACGAGGCGTTGGTGCGCGTCGCCGACTCCTACGTGCAGCTGCTGACGCCCACGCGCGACGACTCGCCGGTCGCGCGGTTCCTGGCGCGCCGCGGCGAGGGGCTGCACCACGTCGGCTATCGCGTGGCCGACTGCGCCGCCGCGCTCGACGCGCTGCGCGCAGCGGGCGCGCGCGTGATCGACGACGTGCCGCGCCCCGGCTCGCGCGGCACGACCGTGGCCTTCGTGCACCCCTCGTCGGCGTTCGGCACCCTCGTCGAGCTGGTCGAGGTGCCCGCGCGCGCCGGCGCCTAGGGCGCCCGCCACTACCACTCGGTAACGCAGTCGCGCGCTGGCGCGCCGCGCGCGCCCTCTGCGCCGCGCCACGCGGCCCCGACCGCGGCGCGTCGAGGTAGATAGCCTGCACTGCATGGATCACTCAATGTCCGAGCGCCTGGCCCAGCTGGCCGAGTTCAAGCGCCAGGCGCGCGCCGCGGGGGGCGAGAAGGCCATCGAGCGCCACCAGGCCCGGGGCAAGATGACCGCGCGCGAGCGCATCGAGTACCTGTTGGACGAGGACTCCTTCAACGAGCTCGACATGCTGAACCGCCACGGTGCGTCGGGCATGGGCCTGGAGGATTCGCGCCCCTTCACCGACGGGGTCATCACCGGCTTCGGCACCATCGACGGCCGCAAGGTCTGCGTCTACTCCCAGGACTTCACCGTGTTCGGCGGGGCGCTCGGCGAGACCCACGGCGCCAAGATCCACAAGATCATGGACCTCGCCACGTCGACCGGACTGCCGGTGATCGGCCTCAACGACGGCGCCGGCGCGCGCATCCAGGAGGGCGTCGCCGCGCTGCACGCCTACGGCGGGATCTTCCGGCGCAACGCCGCGGCCTCGGGCGTCGTGCCCCAGGTCTCGGTCATCCTCGGCCCGTGCGCCGGGGGCGCCGTCTACTCGCCCGCCCTGACCGACTTCATCTTCATGGTCAAGGACACCAGCCACATGTTCATCACCGGCCCCGACGTGGTCAAGACCGTCACCGGCGAGGACGTGACCCTCGAGGAGCTCGGCGGCGCCCAGACCCACGCCACCAAGTCGGGCGTGGCGAACTTCGTAATGCCCGACGAGAAGAGCGTGCTCGACGAGGTGCGCTACCTGCTGTCGTTCCTGCCCTCGAACAACCTCGAGGAGCCGCCGCGCATCATGACCGGCGACGACCCGAACCGGAGCTGCGAGAACCTGCGCGACCTGCTGCCCCTGTCGTCCAACCAGCCCTACGACATGAAGAAGGTCATCACCTCGGTGGTCGACGGCGGCGACTACATGGAGGTCCACGCCACCTACGCCCAGCAGATCACCTGCGGCTTCGCGCGCGTCGACGGCTACACCGTGGGCATCGTGGCCAACCAGCCCCAGATACTGGCCGGCGTGCTGGACATCGACTCGAGCGAGAAGGCCGCGCGGTTCGTGCGCACGTGCGACGCGTTCAACGTGCCGATCGTGACCTTCGTCGACGTGCCGGGCTTCATGCCCGGCGTCGACCAGGAGTACGGCGGGATCATCCGCCACGGCGCGAAGCTGCTCTACGCGTTCTGCGAGGCCACCGTGCCGCGCATCTCGATCATCACCCGCAAGGCCTACGGCGGCGCCTACGTGGTCATGAACTCCAAGTCGATCGGCGCCGACCTGGCCTACGCGTGGCCGACGGCCGAGCTCGCGGTGATGGGCTCGTCGGGCGCGGTCGAGATCGTCCACCGGCGCGACCTCGTCGAGTCCGACGACGCGCACGCGCTGCGCTCGGCGCTCATCGAGGACTACGAGGAGCGCTACGCCACGCCCTACATCGCGGCCGCGCGCGGCTACGTCGACGACGTCATCGACCCGGCCGACACCCGCCGGGTCGTGAGCCGCGCCCTCGACCTGCTGCGCGCCAAGCGCGAGGACCTGCCCAAGCGCAAGCACGGGAACGTCCCGCTGTGAGCTTCGCCCTGGCGCCGCGGCCCCAGCTGGCGCCCGAGGAGGTCGCGGCGCTCGTGGCCGTCGCGCGAGAGGTCCTGGCCAGCCGCGAGGATGCGGTCGCGCGCGCGCCCGTGACCGCGGTGCCAGCCTGGCGCTTTTCGGGCCGGTGGTTCGACGTCGCGCCGTTCACCAATCGGCGCCCGCACCGTCGTCACTGAGCCTCGACGAGGGCCAGCATGTCGGCCATGATCTGGCCCAGCGCGAAGTCCTTGGGCGTGTAGACCGCGCGCACGCCGGCCTCGCGCAGGCGCTGCGCGTCGGCCGGCGAGACGATGCCCCCCACGACCACCGGCGCGGTGACGCCCGCCGCGGCGAGCCCCTCGAGGATCCGCGGCACCAGTGAGAGGTGCGACCCGGAGAGGATCGAGATCCCGACGAGGTCGACGTCCTCGTCGCGCGCGGCGGCCACGATCTCGTCGGGCGAGAGGCGGATGCCGGGGTAGACGACCTCGAAGCCGGCGTCGCGCGCGGCCACGGCGATCTGCTCGGCGCCGTTGGAGTGGCCGTCGAGTCCGGGCTTGGCGACCAGCAGGCGCGGCGGGGAGCCGCGGCGTTCGGCGATGGCGCGGCTTCGCGTGACCAACCGGGCGAAGGCGTCGCCGCGCGCGCCGACCCCGGCGCGCACGCCGGTGGGCGCCCGGTAGTCGCCGTAGACCTGGCGCAGCGCGTCGGTCCACTCGCCGGTCGTGCCCCCGGCGCGGGCCAGGGCCAGGGTGGGCGCCATGACGTTGTCGGCCGGGTCGTCGCTCGCGGCGACGCGGCGCAGCTCGGCCAGGGCCGCGGCGACCGCGTCGGGGTCGCGCGCCGCGCGCCAGGCGGCGACCTCGTCGGCCAGCTCGCGCTCCACCGCCGGGTCGACCGTCAGGACCGCGTCGACGCCGGCGCCGGCGGTGAGCGGCGAGGGGGCCGTCTCGGTGAAGCGGTTGACCCCCACGACGACCTGGTCGCCGGCCTCGATGCGCTCCACGCGCGCGGCCTGGCTGGCCACCAGGCGGGCCTTGAGCTCCTCGATCGCGGCGAAGGCGCCGCCGAGGCCCAGGACGTCGTCGAGCTCGGCGCGCGCCGCCTCACTGAGCGCGCGCACGAGCGCGTCCATGACCTGGGACCCGGCGAACAGGTCGGGGTACTCGAGCAGGTCGGTCTCGTAGGCCAGGACCTGCTGGGCGCGCAGGCTCCACTGCTGGTCCCAGGGCCGCGGCAGCCCGAGCGCCTCGTTCCAGGCCGGCAGCTGGATGGCCCGGGCCCGCGCGTCGGCCGACAGGGTGACGCCGAGCATCTCGAGCACGATGCGCGTGACGTTGTTCTCGGGCTGCTGCTCGGTGAGGCCCAGCGAGTTCACCTGCACGCCGTAGCGGAAGCGCCGTAGCGCCGGGTCCTCGACGCCGTAGCGCGTGCGGCAGATCTCGTCCCACAGGGCGGTGAAGGCGCGCACCTTGGCGACCTCCTCGACGAAGCGCACGCCGGAGTTCAAGAAGAAGGAGATGCGCCCGACCACCTGGTCGAGGCGCGCGGGGTCGACCTTGCCCGAGTCGCGCACCGCGTCCAGCACGTCGACCGCGGTGGCCAGGGCGTAGGCGATCTCCTGGACCGGGGTGGCGCCGGCCTCCTGGAGGTGGTAGCTGCAGACGTTGATCGGGTTCCAGTTGGGCGTGGCGTCGACGGCGAAGGCGATCATGTCGACGATGAGGCGCTTGGAGGGTCCCGGGGCGAAGACGTAAGTGCCGCGGCTCAGGTACTCCTTCACGATGTCGTTCTGGGTGGTGCCGGCGAGGCGACGCCAGTCGGCCCCCTGCTCTTCGGCCAGCACCAGGTAGAGCGCCCAGAGCCACGCGGCGGTGGCGTTGATCGTCATCGACGTGTTCATCTCGGCCAGGGGGATGCCGTCGAAGAGCTGGCGCAGGTGGCCGAGGTGGGCGACCGGCACGCCGACCTTGCCGACCTCGCCGGCGGCGGCCGGAGCGTCGGGGTCGAAGCCGGTCTGGGTCGGCAGGTCGAAGGCGACCGATAGGCCGGTCTGGCCCTTGGCCAGGTTGGCCCGGTAGAGCGCGTTGGAGGCGACGGCGCTCGAGTGGCCCGAGTAGGTGCGCATCACCCAGGGCTTGGACGATTCGGCCACGGCGTCCTCCCGGTCCGTTACCGACGGTAGTCGTAGAAGCCGACGCCCGACTTGCGACCGAGCTGGCCGGCGCTGACCATCCGGCGCAGCAGCGGCCTCGGCGCGAGGTGGTGGTCACCGAACTCGGCGTGCATCGCGTCGAGGATGGCGACCGCGACGTCGAGGCCCACGAGGTCCAGGAGCGCGAAGGGGCCCATCGGGAAGCCGCAGCCGCCCTTCATCGCCGTGTCGATGCCCTCGCGAGTGGCCACGTCCTGTTCGAGGAGGCGCACCGCGCCGTTGAGGTAGGGGAAGAGCAGCGCGTTGACGATGAAGCCGGCCTGGTCCTTCACGACCACCGGCTCCTTGCCGCACGAGCGCGCGAAGTCGACCACGGCGTCGATCGTCGCGTCGCTCGCGCACAGCGGGCGCACCACCTCGACGAGCGTCATGACGTTGGCGGGATTGAAGAAGTGCATTCCGCACACCTGCTCGGGACGCGAGGTCGCCATGGCCAAGTTGATGACCGACAGCGTCGAGGTGTTGGTGGCGAGGATGGCGTCGGGGCGCACGACGTGGTCCAGCTGGTCGAAGATCTCGAGCTTGATCGTCATCTCCTCGACGACCGACTCGATGACCAGCTCGCAGTCGGCCAGGTCGTCGAGATGCGTGGTGGTCGTGATCCGCGCGCGCAGCTCGTCGGCGTCGGCCGCGGTGCGCTGGCCCTTGTCCACCTCGCGCGCGAGCGAGCGCTCGACTCCCGCGGTCAGCTCCGCGGCGCTCGCCAGTGAGCGGCTGCGCACGACGACCGTGGCCCCGGCGCTCGCGCACACCTGCGCGACGCCACCGGCCATGGTTCCCGACCCCACGACACCCACGGATTGGAATCTCATCTCGGCACCTTACTGGGCGGCGCGAAGGGCTCCGTGCGAGACTCGGGCGGTGGAGCGCACGACGCTGGCCGCGGGCTCGCTCGCCGTGGCGCGCGACGTGATCGTCGCGGGCGACCTGGCGCTCCCGCTCGACGCGGACGTCGTGGTCGTTCCGACGGCCGCCGCGTTCACGGGCGCCGCGCGGGCCGCCGTCGCGGTGGCCGACGCGCTCAGCGACGTCGACGCGCGCGTCGAGGCGATCATGGTGGGCGATCGGGCCTCGGCGAACGAGCCGTACTTCGCGCGACGCGTCGGCGAGGCCGACGTCGTCGTGCTGTGCGACGGGTCGGCGCTGCACGCGCGCTCGTCGTGGCGCGACACCGCGGTCGGCGCGGCGATCGAGCGGGCCGGCCTGGTGGTGGCGATCGGTTCGGTGGCCTCGGTGCTGGGCGAGGTGATGATCGACCCGCGCGGGGGCGCGCCGACGACCGGGTTGGGCTATCGCCCGGGCGTCGTCCTGACGGTTCCGGCGCCGCCCACCCAGCTGGCGCGCACCCGCGGACTGCTCCGCGCGACCGAGACCCTGGTCGTGGTGGGGCCCCAGGGCGCCGTGCTGGGCGAGGACGGGCGCTGGCGCGTCGTGCGTCGCGACGTCGTCGTCACGCGCGGGGACGAGGCCAGCGCCCTCTAGTCCTCGGACTCGCTGATCGTGACCGACTCGATGGTGACGTTCTCACTGGGCCGGCCCGAGGACGTGCCGACGTCGTTGATCGACGAGACGACGTCGAGTCCGCGCACCACCTTGCCGAAGAGCGAGTAGAGCGGCGGCAGGCGCACTCCGTCGGGTCCCGAGATGATGAAGAACTGCGAGCCGTTGGTGTGGGGTCCGGCGTTGGCCATCGCCAGGGAGCCGACCTCGTAGCGGCCGGGCTTGGGCAGCTCGTCGTCGAAGCGGTACCCGGGTCCCCCGGTGCCCGAGCCGGTCGGGTCGCCGCCCTGCAGGACGAAGCCCGGGATCACCCGGTGAAAGACGATCCCGTCGAAGTAGTGCCAGCGAGCGAGGAACACGAAGCTGTTGACCGCCGTGGGCGCCGCGAGCGGGTCGAGGGCGATCTCCATGGTGCCCTTGGAGGTCACCATCGTCGCGCCGTAGCGCTTCGCCGGGTCGATGATCAGCGGGGGGGCGGCGTCGAAGCGCCGGCGCGGGGCGCTCGAGCCGTCGGCGTCGGGGATCTCGGTCACGGCGCCGAGGTGATCGTGACGGTGAGCATGCGCTGGACGACGACCGGGGTGCCGTTGGGGCTCGGGCCGCCCTCGGCGTTGATCGTCTTTAACACGCTCTGGCCGCTGATGACCTGGCCGAACAGCGAGTACGAGGGGGACAGCGTCTCGCCCGAGGCGCCGGTGACGATGAAGAACTGGGAGCCGCCGGTGTTGGGAGCGCTGTCGTTGGCCATGGCGAGCGAGTAGAGCGGATAGGTCGGGTGTCCGGCCTTGGGCAGCTCGTCGGGGATGGTGTAGCCCGGCGTGCCCCTCCCGGTGCCCGTGGGGTCGCCGCCCTGGATCACGAAGCCCGGGATCACCCGGTGGAAGATCACGCAGTTGTAGTACTTGTGCTCGGCCAGGAAGATGAAGTTGTTCACGGTTCGCGGCGCCTGCGCGGGCAGGAGATGGATCACGAAGGCGCCGGCCGTCGTCACCACGTGCGCGTAGTAGGTCCCGGTCGACTTGATGGTCAGGTTCGGCTGGAACTTCCACGTCAGGGTGTTGACCCGCGTGTAGGGCGACGCCGGGCAGCCCGCGCGCACCGCGGCGGCGTTGGCGTCGATCTGCTTGGTCTGGTCGGCCTTGGGGATCGTCGTGGTCGTGGTCGTCGAGGCCACGGTCGTCGACGTGGTGGTCGTCGTGGTCGGCGTCTTCGAACCCGAGAACAGCAACGCCGCGGAACCGACCACGACGACCGCGACGATGGCGACGATCACGCCGCGTCGGATGGTGCGCCGGCGCCGGGCCTCGCGCTGCATCCGCTCGACCTTCTCGCGGCGCGCGGCCTTCTGACGTTCGCGTTTGGACGTTGCCATGGGTGCGAGACTAGTAGAGGGCCGAATGCCCCTTTGGGCGTCCGGTAGTTTTGACCCATGGCGCTCATCGTCCAAAAGTACGGTGGCACCTCCGTGGGCGACGCCGAACGGATCCGCGAGGTCGCCGACCACGTGGCGCGCACCCGCGCGGCCGGCGACGAGGTGATCGTCGTGGTCTCGGCGATGGGCAAGTTCACCGACGACCTGATCCGCCTCGCGACCGAAGTGTCGCCGACGCGCCCGCCGCGCGAGATCGACATGCTGTTGACCGCGGGCGAGCGGATCTCGATGGCGCTGGTGTGCATGGCGCTGGCCGACCGAGGAGTCGAGTCGGCATCCTTCACCGGATCACAGGCCGGCATCATCACCGACACCGACCACACGCGGGCGAAGATCCTCGAGATCCGCCCCGACCGCGTCCGCGAGGCCCTCGACGCGGGCCTGGTGCCGGTCGTCGCCGGCTTTCAGGGCGTGTCCACCGACCGCGACATCACCACGCTGGGGCGCGGCGGCTCGGACGTGACCGCCGTGGCCCTGGCCGCGGCGTTGAAGGCCGAGGTCTGCGAGATCTACACCGACGTGACCGGCGTCTACTCCGCGGATCCGCGCGTCGAGCCCAGGGCCCGGCGCCTGGCGCGCGTGTCCTTCGATGAGATGATGGAGATCGCGGCCACCGGCGGGCGCGTCTTGATGCTGCGCTCGGTGGAGTTCGCGCGCCGCCACGGCGTGCCCCTGCACGTGCGCTCGAGCTTCACCTGGGAGCCGGGTACCTGGATCGTGGAGGAGGACCCCACCATGGAACAAACTGTCGTCACCGCCGTCACCGACGACACGTCGGAGGCCAAGGTCACCGTGGTCGGCGTCCCCGACCGCCCCGGTGTCGCCGCCCGGCTCTTCCGCGAGTTCGCCGATCGCGGGATCAACGTCGACATGATCGTCCAGAACACCGGCGCGCACGGGCTGACCGACATCTCCTTCACCGTCTCCAAGACCGATCTGGACGCCGCGCGCGTCGCCTGCGACGCGGTGAAGGACGAGATCGGCGCCACGTCGATCACGAGCGACGACGACATTGGACGGGTCTCGCTGGTGGGCGCGGGCATGAAGTCGAGCCCTGGCGTGACGGCGCTCATGTTCGAGACGCTCTCGCGAAACGGCATCAACATCGAGATGATCTCGACCAGCTCGATCCGGATCTCGTGCGTGGTGCGCGCCGAGCGCGTGGTCGACGCGGTGCGCGCGTTGCACTCGGCGTTCGGCCTCGACGGGGTGTCGCCCTAGACTTTCGCCATGCGCGTCGCCGTTCTCGGGGCCACCGGCCAGGTCGGCACGGTCATGCGGACGATCCTGCGCGAGCGCGACTTTCCGGTCGAGGAGATGCGCTTTCTCGCGTCGTCGCGCTCGGCCGGCACGACGCTGGAGTGGCGCGGCCACGACGTCGAGGTTGAAGACGCCGCGCTCGCCGACTTCGCCGGGATCGAGATCGCGCTCATGTCCTCGGGTGCGGCGTCGTCGCGCGAGCTCGCTCCCCGCCTGGCCGCCGCGGGCGCGATCGTCATCGACAACTCGTCGGCGTGGCGCATGGACCCCGAGGTCCCCCTGGTCGTCGCGGAGGTCAACGCCCACGCGCTGTCGTGCATCCCCAAGGGCATCGTGGCCAATCCCAACTGCACGACGATGGCCGCCATGCCGGTGATGAAGCCCCTGCACGTGGCGGCCGGACTGCGCTCGATGGTCGTGTCCACCTACCAGGCGGTGAGCGGGTCCGGCCGCGAGGGCGTGGATGAGTTGGCCCGACAGCTCGACGACGCGGGTGACGTGCGGGCACTGACCTTCGACGGATCGGCGCTGCCGCTGGGACCGGGCGTCAAGTTCCCCCAGACGATCGCGCACAACGTGGTGCCGCTCGCCGGCGCGTTCGTCGACGACGGGTCGTTCGAGACGGGCGAGGAGAAGAAGCTGCGCGACGAGAGCCGCAAGATCCTCGAGATCCCCGACCTGCTCGTCGACCCCACCTGCGTGCGCGTGCCGGTCTTCACCGGTCACTCGCTCTCGATTACCGCCGGCTTCGCGCGGCCGATCTCGCCGGACGAGGCGATCCGGGTCCTCGAGCGCGCGGCGGGGGTCGTCGTCTGCGAGCTTCCGACGCCGCGCCACGGCGCCGGCCAGGACCCGACCTACGTCGGGCGGATACGCCGGGCCGAGACGACGGACAACGCGCTGTCGCTGTTCTTGACCTCGGACAACCTGCGCAAGGGCGCCGCGCTGAACGCCGTCCAGATCGCCGAGGCGCTGCTCGCGCGGGGCTAGTCGCCCCCGTCGCGGCCGACCTGGCGGCGCGCCAGGTTGACGCAATGGTCGCCGAAGCGCTCGTAGAAGCGCGCCAGCAGGGCGAGCTCGACGGCCACCGGGAGCGCCATCGAGCCCGACGTCAACTCCGCGGTGAGCGACACGTGCAGGTCGTCGAGCTCGTCGTCGATGTCCTCGATGGCCCCGGCCGCCTCGCTCTTGCCGTCGACGATCACGTCGGTCGCCTCGCGCCAGATCGTCGAGGCCACCTCGCCCATTCGCTCGATGAGTCCGCGGCTGCGCGGTGACATCTCGTGGCCGAGCCCTCGCGCGGCGCGGCGCGCGATGTGCTCGGCCAGATCGCCGTTGCGCTCGATCTCGGGCAGGATGCGCAGCAGCGTGAGCAACGTCTGGCGCGACTCGAGCGACAGTCCGGTGTTCTCGAGCAGCTCGATCTCGGCGGTGGCCACCATCGCGTCGACCATCGCGTCGATCGTGACGTCCTGTTCGACCACGCGCTTGGCCAGTTCGCGGTCCCCGGCGAGCAGCGCGTGCGTGGCCTCGGCCATCGCCTCGCCGACGAGCGCGAAGAGCCGGACGATCTTCTGGTGCCACTCGGCGTCCAGCCCGGCGCCCACGGGCTGGGGGTCGTGGCGAGAGTGGCCCAGCCCGAACAGTCGGTTCACCGCGCCAGGTTACCGGGGTGTCGCAGTCGTTCTCTAGGGTGGGGACGAAGGGGAGGACGATGCAGGCGTTGCTCGCGGCGGTCGGCGGGGTCGTCCTGGGCGTCCTCGCGGCCTGGGTCGTGTCCGTTCGCCACTCCCAGGCCCTGCGCGACGAGGTCGCCGCGGCCCGCCAGGACCTCGCGGTGCGTGACGTGCAGTTCAACGACGCCGCCGCGGCGCTCGCGCGCGAGCGCGACGAGCACGCCAAGGTCCTCGAGGGCCTCGAGGCGACCTTCGAGAACACCTCGAACCGGGTCTTGGGCAAGACCGTGGAGGACCTGCGCAAGACCCAGGCCGACATCCAGCACGAGCGCGACGCCAAGCTGGGCGACACGCTGCGCCCCCTCGAGATGCTGCTCGGCGAGTACAAGGTCAAGCTCGACAAGTTCGATGAGGAGCACGCGGGGGCGCTGAGCGACGTGAAGATCCGGGTCGGCCAGCTGCTCGAGTCCGAGCAGCGCCTCCAGGCCGAAACGCACCGCTTCAACCAGCTCCTGGGTCGCAGCGATCATCGAGGTCACTGGGGAGAGGTGCAGCTCGCCAACGTCCTCGAGCAGTCCGGGCTGCGACCCAACGTCGACTTCCAGCTGCAGGTGTCGGCCACGACGGACGCGGGCAAGGCGCATCGTCCCGACTGCGTCGTCAACCTGGCCAACGGCGTCCAGCTGGCCATCGACGCCAAGTTCCCCTTCGACCGCTTCGAGGAGGCCATGGCGACCGACGACGTCGAACAGCGCCGCCGCCTATACGCGGCCCACGCGGCGGACCTGCGCAGCCACGTGAAGAAGCTCGGCGAGAAGGGGTACTGGGAGACCCTCACCCCCAGTCCCGAGTTCGTCGTGTGCTTCGTGCCCAGCGACGCCGCGATCGCCGCCGCCTTCGAGCACGACCGCGACCTGCAGGTCTTCGCGGCGCGCGAACGGGTGCTGATCGCCGGACCGACGAACCTGCTGTCGCTGCTGTGGACGGTGGCCATGGTCGTTCGCAACGAGCACGCCCGGCTCAACGTCGAGCAGATCCGCGCCCTGGCCGCCGAGCTCTACGACCGGATCTGCAAGGTCGCCGAGCCGACGGTCAAGGTCGGAAAGGCGCTCAACGACGCGGTGCGCCAGTACAACGCCATGGTCAGCTCCTTCGAGTCGCGGTTGATCGTCACGGCCAACCGGGTTCGACACCTCGGCGGGGCGCCCGGCGCGAACCCGGTGCCCGAGCTCGCGCCGGTCAGCGAGCTGGCGGCGCCCCTCAACGACGCGAAGTGGGGGAGCGACGCGGACCCCGCGCTGCCCGAGGGCGTCGCGGAGATCATCGAGCTCGACGCGGAGTAGGCGACCTCAGATCGCTCTGGCAACGGCCAGTAACTTCAAGGGTCGTGGCCCGAACCCGCGCGCAGCGCCGTCGCCAGAACATCCTGCTGCTGGTCGCGCTCGCCGTGACGCTGCTCGTGCTGCTCTTCGCGCGCGACGTGAACCGCGCCGCGCACGCGTCGAGCGGCGTGCGGCGCAGCGAGAACCGGAGCTTCGCGCAACTGGCGAACGCCCTGCTGGAGTCCGAGCACCTCTTCGGCCAGCACCTCGGCTACCTGCTGACCCACGGCGCGACGCTCAGTCGTCCGGTCTTCGCCGCACGCCTGGACCAGCTGGCGCTCCAGCTGCCCGACTGGAGCACGGACGCCAACCTCTTGCGGCGTCCGGACATCGACCACGACCTCAACACCGCGATTGACCAGCTCACCGTCCAACGCGTGGACGACTATCAGGTCGTGCTCGACAGCGTCGCGGCGGCCCTCGACCTGCCCTGGACCACGCTCAACACGACGGGCCTGACCTCGGTGGCGGCCCGCTCCTCGCTGCTGGCGACCGACCGTGAGTGGGGCACGCTGCGTCACCTGTTGGGCCACGAGCCCGGCCACGTCGACCTGGCGGCCACGGTGACGCCGTCGTCCGTCGTCACCCTGCCCACGACGCTGGACGCCCTGGCGGGCGCCGCGTCGCTCAAGCTGACGCGGGGCGTGGGCATCGCGGCGGTCGCCGTCACCCCGTCGCCCTTCCCCGCGCCGGCCGGGCGCATCCTCCTGCCGCCGGTCACCACCTTCCACCTGGGGGTCGCGGTGACGAACGCCGCCTTCGTGCGCCAACCGGTGACGTTGACGGTGACCCTGACGGCACTGACGGGGGCGACACTCGCCCCTCAGACCCAGGCGATGTCGGTGACCCTCGGCCCGCTGCGCTCGTACGCGTTCGTGCCTCGGCTTCTCACGACGCTGCCCGGAGAGCACGCCGTACTCACCGTCACCGTCAGAGGCGCGCCGAGCGCACCCTCGATGAGTCGTCGACGGACCTACCTGGTGATCCTCTCGCCGGCCGTCGCGGCCAGGGCGACCTTCTCGGTCCAGCCCGGCGACACGAGCACGGGCGTGGCCACTCACGCCCGGGTGACGGTCCTGGACGGCCTGGGCACGCCGGTCGAGGGCGACGCCGTCACCATCACCCTGGCCAGCGGACCGGGCAACGCCACCGCGTCGAGCACCCTGACTGCCACCACCAACTTCGAGGGCGTGGCCGCCTTCACGAAGCTGGTGTTCGA
>Ga0209415_10005485_pt1 | contig 22758 bp, 15 predicted proteins | sample PeaSoiSIISIP2007_FD_187696 | JGI IMG/M metagenome (GOLD analysis project Ga0209415, IMG submission 187696) | Peat soil microbial communities from Weissenstadt, Germany - SII-SIP-2007 (SPAdes) (version 2) | ecosystem: Environmental > Terrestrial > Soil > Wetlands > Peat | place: Germany... | reverse complement strand
TCGGAGGGACCGGCCGCCGATGCCGCTTCGGGCGAGATCTTCGGGTGCGACATCTGCCAGCAGGTCTGCCCCTGGAACCGCAAGTCCCTGGTGGAAAACGTTCCCCCGGCGGGATGGCCGCGGACGTGGGAGGAGTGGGTGGAGATCACCCGCCCCGGAGGGGGATTCCAATCCCTTTTCACCAAGACTCCGCTCCGGCGATCGGGCCGACACAAGACCCGGAAGGTCGTCCTGCGGACGCTGTGGAACCTGGATCCCGACCTCGCGCGGAAGATGGCCGTCCGCGCGGCCCGAACGGAGACCAACGAGGGTCTCGCTTCCTGGATCCGCGAACGGTTGGAGATGGCGGAAGAGCCGACGGATGGTATCTTCCCGGCTCCTGGAAACCACCCTGGAGGGAACGCGATGACTGCGGATATCGGATTGGTCGGATTGGCCGTGATGGGCGAGAACCTGGTGCTCAACATGGAGAGCCGCGGCTTCACCGTCGCCGTCTTCAACCGCACCGTCTCCAAGGTCGACGACCTCCTTGCGGGACGCGGCAAGGGCAAGAAGCTGGTGGGCGCCCATACGATCCCGGAGTTCGTGAATTCCCTGAAGAAGCCGCGCAAGATCATGATCATGGTCAAGGCGGGGTCTCCCGTGGACGCGGTCATCGACGAGATCGTTCCCTTCCTGGAAAAGGGCGACATCCTGATCGACGGCGGCAACAGCCTGTTCACCGACACCATCCGACGCACCAAGGCCCTGGAAGCCAAGGGACTGCGATTCCTGGGCGTCGGCGTCTCCGGCGGCGAGGAGGGCGCCCTTCGCGGCCCCTCCATCATGCCGGGAGGGACCCGGGAAGCCTGGGACGTCGTGGCTCCCATCTTCACGGCCATCAGCGCCAAGGTGGGCCCGAAGAACGACATCCCCTGCTGCGCCTATGTGGGCCCGGACGGTGCCGGCCACTACGTGAAGATGGTGCACAACGGCATCGAGTACGGCGACATGCAGCTCATCTGCGAGGCCTACGCCCTCCTCTCCGGCGTGCTGGGGTTGTCCCCCGACGAAATGTCCGGCATCTTCGCCGAGTGGAACAAGGGGGAATTGGACAGCTTCCTGATCGAGATCACCTCCAACATCCTGAAGACCCGCGATCCGGATACCGGAAAGCCCTTCGTGGACGTGATCCTGGACAAGGCCGGCCAGAAGGGCACAGGAGCCTGGACCGGCCAGAGCGCACTGGAATTCGGCATCCCCGCCCCCACCCTGGCGGAAGCCGTGTTCGCCCGGTCCCTTTCCGCCCAGAAGGAGAACCGCGTGGCGGCCTCGGGAATCCTTCCCGGCCCGCAGGCGAAGTTCACCGGCGACAAGATCAAATTCATCGCCGCCGTCCGCGACGCCCTCTACGCCTCCAAGATCTGTTCCTACGCGCAGGGCTTCCAGCTCCTGGCGTCGGCCAGCGAGCACCACAAGTGGAACGTGGACCTGGGACGCATGGCGCTGTTGTGGCGCGGCGGGTGCATCATCCGCGCCAGGTTCCTGGAAGACATCTTCGAGGCCTTCCAAGCCAAGGCCGACCTCGCGAACCTGCTGGTGGCACCGGTCTTCGCGAAGACGGTGGCCCAGGCCCAGGACGGATGGCGGTGGGTGGTCTCGGAAGCCGTGAAGAACGGCGTCCCCGCCCCGGCCTTCTCTTCGGCTCTCGCCTACTACGACGGCTACCGCTCCGCGCGGGTGAGCGCGAACCTCCTGCAGGCGCAGCGCGACTACTTCGGATCGCACACCTTCGAGCGCACGGACAAGCCTGGAATTTTCCACCACGACTGGGTCGGATTGCACGGCTGAGATCGATCTCGGGGCGGATACTCCCTCCCCGACCCCTCGGCGTACGACACCTGTACGCCGTCGGGGCCGTGTCGGCTCGTCTCCATCCCCGATCTCGACCTCAGCTCCTTGATTTGGGGCTGGCGGGTTGTTCTACGGGATATGCCCAGCAATTTACCAGGTAATAAATCATTTTCCAGGAATACGATCCACTCGTAACCTGGAGTCTTTCTCATGCACACTCCGCTTTTCACCCTGATTCTTCTTGCTGTACCACTTTGGGCAGGACCTTTAAAGTTTCTACAGGACACGGTTTGTCAATACACGACATCTTCGTGCACTTGGACAACGAAGGTTGTAAATACCTCCAAAGACTCCGTCACTGTTTCGCTCTATGGCGAACTTTCTCCCCTAAAATCCAACAACGAGGCTCGTTTCACTTGGATTGGGTCGAATTCCGACAACAATTTCATCTGGGACAGCTTCGACTCAGCTTCAGGCACGGTCGGGGGATATTTGTTGAAAGGCCATGGTTGGCCCGTACCAGCATTGAAGTCGCGCGATTCCGCCCTCCTTGAAAATTTCGAGGTCGGCACCTGCCTGATATGCGATGCAATTGAATCCTCAATACCCGTCGATACCACTCACTTGGAGAACGGCGATGTCGTGGGATTTGTTTTCAAAAGCATTCCGGGCGGTTTGGACACCCTGTTCCTGAAGGTGGCCTATTGGGACCATGGGGCTGCAGTTCGTCCTATCGTCCGTTTGCGACCCAAGTCCAATTCCGCGCGGTTTTCCATCGACGGAAAGAAGACCGCACCGCTTTCAAGCGAGATCCAATTGGGAACCGACGGGGCGAACGTCGACTTGCGTTGATCCCGACCTTCGTCGGTGGTTCATCGCACCAGACGCAGGCGTTCCGTCCGACCGGACCGGGTGGCATCGAGGAAGACGATTCCATGGCCGGTGTTGGGCACCAGCGCTTGGGCGTCCCGAGTCGTGCACTGAAAAAGGATCCTTCCGTCCGGACGGGACAGCCGGATGCTCGTCTCCTCGCCCAACAAGTTCTGCCACTCCACTTCCCACCCCCGGGAGACCGCTCGCACATTCAGCGCGACGGAATGGTTGGGTGCGACTCCGACCGCGAGAACCTCGTCCAATTCCGAGAGTCCGATCCAAACGCCCTGATCGTCCACGGAATCGTTCCTGATTTTGAAGGCATTGGTCCGCCCACCGCAGAACAGCGGATGGAATGTCGACGACAGCTTTCCGGCGGCGACTTCCACCGAATCGGGGAGGATCAACCAGTCGTCGGAAAGATCCGAGGCGAGCCTCGTATCGATCTCTCCGGAACAAGACCAGGTGGAGTCGTTGGACAAGACCAGATTCCCACCGGTGTAGGCCACCGTGTCGCCGGGCGGGTAGAGATCGCAGATCGTATCGCAGTTTTCGCAGCACAGCCCCCCGACTCCACTCCACTGGTAGACCCGGCGTCCGTCGGGAACCAGCAGGGCGGAAGGAGCGGTGCCGCCCCAGGCCGCGACCACGTGGACCGGTTTCCATTCGGTCCAGGCGCGGTTCCCGACGTTCCACGGAGAGGTCGTTCCCAAGCCGACTACCGCCGCCGAATCGGAAATGGAAACCTCCTGGAGGGTGGTGGCACCGGGAACCGCCGCCCCGATCCGCAGCAGCGGCAGATTCTGACGGATCCTGTCCACGAGGGTGCCCCGGATGGAATCGCGCTGAACCGAAGTCCATTCGGGGAGGCCCCCCAAACACAGCAATTCCGGACAGAGGATGCCGTTCGCCCTGCCGGATTGGTCCACCAGGGTGGGAATCAAGGTGTCGAGGCGACCATCTGGGCCATGGGCTTCGATCCGTCCCACCACCCACGAATCGCTGGTCGACGCCGGTAGAGGAGCGGGCACTGGATCCATGCGCCTGGCCGCGCGTACTGAACCACACCCCCGCTCGCTGGGGCGGGGACCTCCCAGGTGCCACCAAACTTCGGCATCCCGGCGGACACCGCCAGCGCGCAACGTCCAAAGTTCCAGGGAGTCGACAGGCGACATGCCCTGGATCCTGATCGAATCCACCTCCAACTCCTGGCAGGCCGCGACCGGATGGACCAACGTGGAGAACCAGTTCGCGTGGGCGGTGTGGATGAAGGTGAATTCCAAGGTCTGGGCAGGACACCATCCAGCGATCGACAAGGATGTCGCGACCAGGAACGAGGAAACAACGGACGGGGATGGACGCATGTGGGGGCCTTTCTTGGAGGGCGAGGTTGCTGTCGCAAGCATACACCGGACCCGCCACCCAGTTCCTGGAATTCGTCCCTGGGGAAACGAGATCCGTGCTCTTCCGGGGAACAGGTACGTCTACCTTTCCCCTCCATGTCCGTTCCCGTTCGACTCGCATGACCGCTCCTGTGCCCGTGGACATCCGGGGGCTGCGGGCCGGGTACGGTGGCGCCGAAATCCTTTCGGGGATCGACCTCGTGGTGGAGCCGGGCGCGAGGATCGTCCTCCTCGGACCCAACGGCGCCGGCAAGACCACCCTGCTGCGCTGTCTGCTTGGACTCTTGCGCCCAGCGGCAGGTTCCGTCCGGCTGTGGGGTTGCGACCCGGCGGACCCGCGGACCCGCCGTGAGCTCCTGCGCCGCGTGGGCGCGAGCCTGGAAAGCCCGGTCCTGCCCGCGCACGTGCGGGCCCTGGAGTGGATGGAGCACCACGCCACCCTCTCCGGCTTGCCCCATCCCCGCGATGCCGCTCGCGAGGTCCTCCGGTCCTGGGACCTGCCGGAAACCACGGACGCCGACAAGCTCAGCCAGGGGCAGCGTCAACGGCTCCTGGTGGCCCGCTGCCTCCTCCACCGGCCGGAACTCCTGCTCCTGGACGAACCCGCCGCCCATTTGGACCCGAGCGCCCGCGAGGAATTCTGGACCTACCTGGAATCGTGGCGCACCGCCACCGGAGCTGCCCTCCTGGTCTCCTCCCACCAGTTGGAGGAGGCCGTGGATCGCGGTGGCGAGTGGATCGTGATGGGTGCCGGACAGATTCTGCATCGAGGACCCGCGGAAACCTTCGTCGAGGCCCATTCCGGATCCATCCTCCTGAGGATCCATACCCCCCGGCACTTGTCGGAACTGCGTCGGATCATGACCCCATCGGGATGCTCCGTGGAAACCGCCGGTGCCGATCCGACGCTTGAATTCCGGCTGCGCCCGAAGCACGGTTCGCCGGATCATCCCGGAATCCTGCGCGCCCTCGTGGAATCCGGGGTCGGTGTGACCGCCCTGGGAGCGGACGCCCTCTCGCTGCGCGAGGCCTACCGATCCTGTCTGGGCCGGTCCCCAAACCCGGGACCGGAACCCCGTGGCATCCCCTCCGACCTCGCCCCGTCCGGGGTGTCGTCGCCGATGTCCGACATCCTCTCCTCCGCCCGGCTGCACGCGCGATCGCTCCTGCGGGAACGCCGCCTGCTGCTGCCTTTCGCGATCCTCGTGCTGCTCCTCTGCTCCGGGATCCTGCTCGCCTTCCCGGCCGGCGCACCGGTCTACGCCGTCTCCTCGCTCCTGGCCATGGCCGCCATCCTCCCCTGCGGTCTCGCGGCGGGACTGGCCGCAGACCTGGTGGCCGGAGAACGCGAACGAAAATCCCTGGAGACGCAGTTCACGCTTTCCAACCCTTTCGGGCGCCTGCTGTCGGGGGGCGCGCTTTCCATTGCCCTACCCGGACAGATCCTGTCTACATTCGCCGTGTTCGTCGCTTGCATGGCCCTGCTCCGCACCGGCAACTCCATCTCTCCGACGGCAGTCGCGACCATCGTCCTGTGCTTCGCACCCGCTGCCCTGGGTCTCTCCATCTGCGTCGGCATCCTCTTTTCCCTGCGCGCCACTTCCGCCCGCGCCGCGGCCCAGTTCTCCACCCTCTCCACCCTGCCCCTGCTGGTCCTGGCCCAGGCCCTTCCCCACCTGCTTCCGGGAACCGTTCTCCCGTGGACCGGAGGTGCCGCCGGTCTCGCCCTCGCCGCAGGCTTCCTGTTCTGGAGAATCTCCCGTTCGCTTTCGCCCGAAAGGCTCCTTCGATGATCTCGCTGAAACGCGGCGTCAACCTCTCGCACTGGCTCTCCCAATCCGACCGGAGGGGCGCCGAACGCCGGGCGTGGATCACCCGCGACGATTTCCGTCGCATCCGCGCCTTCGGGTTCGACCACGCGCGCCTCCCGTTGGACGAGGTCCAGCTCTGGGACGAAGAAGGCGGAAAGGAGGCGGAAGCCTGGGAACTCCTGGATCGCGCGCTCGATTGGGCACAGGCCGAGGATCTTCGCATGGTCTGCGACCTGCACATCCTGCGCAGCCACTATTTCGACCAGAAGGACACCCCGGCGCTCTACACCGATCCCGAGGCACTCGAACATTTCCTGCGGCTCTGGCGGGAACTGGCACCCGTCCTGGCCTCGCGCGCTCCGGACCGCGTGGCGCTGGAAATCCTGAACGAGGCCGTCGCCCGGGATCCCAGGGACTGGAACCGCGTATCCTCCGCGGCATTCCGCACCATCCGCGACGCGGCCCCGCTCCACGACATCGTGCTGGGATCCAACTGGTACTGCATGTGCAAGTCGTTCGACACCCTGGAGATCCCGGACGATCCCGCGAAGATCCTGACCTTCCACTTCTACAACCCCATGGCCGTGACCCACCACAAGGCCGACTGGACCCCGCTCGGCAAATGGACCGGCCCGGTTTCCTACCCGGGACTTCCCTGGCCGGATGGAGTGCCGGAATCCGTCTCCGAGACCTTGCGGTCGCGCATGGTGTCGGCGAACATCCCGTGGAGCGCGGACCAGATGGAACGGGAGCTGGCCCTGCCCCTGGCGCGTGCGAAGGAGACCGGATCCCGTCTCTACTGCGGGGAGTTCGGCGTCCACGCCGCCGCGCCGGTCTCGCTGCGCAATGCCTGGCTCGGCGACGCGGTGCGGACCTTCGAGAGGTACGACATCGGCTGGGCCGTTTGGGATTGGAAAGGGGTGTTCGGAGTGGTCGACCGGGAAGGCCGGTCGACCGGAATCGAATCCGCGCTGTTCCAGGACCGGTCGTAAGGACGCAAAATCTTGCGTCCTTGCGGGGCGTGGGGTCTCGGCGAGACCTACCTCCCGACCAACACCCTTCCGGTCCAAGCGACGGCACCGCCTTGGAGCAGGCGGGCGATGTAGAGTCCCGTTGGCGCCTTGGATGCGTCCCAGGTGGACTGGTGCGGTCCTGCGGAGAGTTCACCATTGTCGATGTCGGCGACGCGCTTGCCCTGGAGGTCCAGGATCTCCAGGTCCGTCCTGCCGGCCGATGTCAGGTTGTATTCCACCACGGCGCGCGAATTCGATGCGGAATAGAGGAGTCGCGCCGGGCTCCGTTCGACCGTCCCGGATCGGATCGATGACGTCGCGCTCCCGTAACCCGCGGCCACGATGTTCGCCTGGATCTTGTCGTCGATGGAATCCGGTGGATTGCCGATGGTCATCGCACCCTCGAAGAACGTTCCCGTCCCGCCGGGGCTGCCGTCGCCACCCGTGCCCAGGAAGATCGCGCCTTGGAGCTTCTTCGGAGAGTAGTTGGGCGTCGGTCGAAGCCCGTTCCACATGGTGACGAGCTTTCCGGACTGGGCGTCGCCCGCCTTGAGTCCGAACGTGTCCGAGGAGGGCCCTTTGACGAACAGACTCGCGAAGGTGGCGTTCACGGTCTTGTCGTTCGAGAGCAGCAGCGAACCGGTGCCGCTGCCTCCCTGGTTGGCCTTGAACATCCCGTTCTCCAGGTCAGCCGCGATCCAGGGACCGGTTCCATCGCCCTTTCCACCCCAGGAGGTGTTGGTGCCCCAGTAGATGGCCTCCATGGTGCCGTTCCCGTCGTCGTGGCCGGACGTTTCGCCGTTCCCGTAATCGAAGCAACAGTTGGCGCTGTAACGCTTGCCGTCGACCACCATGTACATGGACTCGGCTTGGTTGCCAGTCGCGACCGAGTTGGATTTGGGCGCATTGTTCCGGTAAGCGACACTGGAGATGCGCTGGGAAGCCCACACGTTGTCCGGTGTAGCCCCGGTAACGTAAATGCCCAAAACAGAATGGCCATCCAACATCGTCAGTCCCTTGGATGCGTCGGATTCCAGACCTGCCGCCAAGTAGGTGCATTGCGGCGACTTCGGAAGGTCGTTCTTCTGCGGAGACTGGTCGTAGATGAGGGAGATCGTTCCGGCCTTTCCGTTCAGGAAGGAATCCTGCGTGGCCATGTTCGCGACACCGCCGGGCGCGATGGGATAGATGTCCCTGAGCTGGTTGTCCGACGTGCGGCGGACCTGGTAGAGCGGCCCGTCGTAGGCCGCGTACAAGGCCCGCGTGGTGCTGTGCGCCGCGACGCAGGGCGTTCCGGCCGCCGCGTAGATGTCGCAGGGGCCCTGGAGTGCGTGGGCACCGGAGGCGAGAAGAAGGCCGCAGACCAGGTAAAGTCCGCCGCGAGACGTGGTGATACCGCCGAGATCGATTCGGCCGCGATGGTTGGGCATGGACATTCCCCCGCTTGGCTTGATGGACATTCACGTCCAGCATGCGGAACACGCGGCTCGACGCGAAACAGGTGGCGATGGGAATATACCGGTGGGCCCGACAGTCCTACCGGTCGTTTTTGGCGGAATTACAACTTCCGGACTCAGTCCACCCGGATCGGCAGCACCATGAACGGCAGTCCCCGCACATAGAGGCGCCGCTGGATGGCGAACACGATGTTGTTGTGGAGGATCCGGGTCCAGATGCCCTCCTTGCGGAACACGAGCTGTCCCCCGAAGAACACGGACTGCGGGTAGTCCTTGGCCGTCTCGCGGGCGAGTTCCTCCAGCGAGTTCACCACGTCGGACCCCACCAGCCAACGGCCTTCCGCCGCCTTCCCGTTGCGCCGGAGGTAATCCACGTACTTCTCCGTTTCGAGCCTGGTGTGGTCTTTTAGGGAATCCACCTCCTGGGCGCCCTTGAAGGTTCCGGCGTCCAGCACCCCCACGTGGAGGATCACGAAATTGCGGTAGAAGTCGCCGTAGAGGCGCAGGATCGCGAAGAGGCTGTGGAGCCCGAGTCCGTTCCACCCGTTCACGAGGAGCACCGCCGTGCGGGCCTTGCGGTCGGGTTCGCGGGTTTCCGGTGGTGCGCCCGGCACCGACAGGTCCGCCGCCTTCACCAGGCTGTCCAGTCGCGAGAGGGTCTGCGAAGTGGTGGCGTAGTGGCGCTTCATCAGGACGGCGGCTCCGGCCAGGCCCAGGGTGATCGCCATCGTGACCCATCCACCTTCGGCGAATTTCACCACCACCACGAAGCAGAGGATGAAACCCGTGAGCCCGCAGCCGATCCCCGAGATCAGGATGTGCTTGATCCAGCGCGGGTCCGCGTTCCGCTCCTTCCACCAGTGGATCACCATCCCCAGCTGCGAGAGGGTGAAGGTGATGAAGACGTTGATGGAGTAGAGCACCACCAGGAAATCGACGCTGCCATGCGTGCCGAACAGCGCGAGCAACGAGGCCGCCCCCATCACCACGATGCCGTTCTGCGTCACCAGTCGGTCGGACAGGTGGGCGAACCGGGATGGAAGCCACCGGTCGATGGCCATGTTGGAGAGCACCCGCGGCCCGTCCAGGAAACCCGCCTGCGCGGCCACGAAGAGGAGGGCTCCCTCGGAGAGGAGCGTCACCATCACCAGGATGGTCCCGGACATGCCCCAACCGGAGGTCAGCTTCTCGAACAGGACGGCGTTCAGCGTCTTCCCTTCGGTGGGCACCACGGCGTAGAGCAGGTAGGCCAGCATGAGGCCGAAGGCGGTGAACGAAAGCGACGTCGCCATGTAGGTCATGGTCCGCTTGCCGGTCTTGACCTTGGGCTCGCGCAGGATGGGCAGTCCGTTGGACACGGCTTCGATGCCGGTGAAGGTCCCCGCTCCCATGGAGTAGGCGCGCAGGATCAGGAAGAGCATGGGGAACAGCCCCATTTCGTGGATGGCACCGTGGATGTCGTAGCCGGTGTGGGTGGCCACCTCGCCCACATGGGGGATCCTGATCCCGACGGCCCACACGATCGCGGCGATGTGCGTGACCACGAAGACCAGGAAGATGGGAACCAGGGCGGTCACGGATTCCTTGGCGCCGCGCAGGTTCATCGCCGTGAGCAGAAGAAGGCCCGCCACTTCGCAAGGGAACTTCAGCCAGAGGAGATGAGCCGGCAGGAAGCTGAAAACGGCGTCGGCGCTGGAGGCGATGGAGATGGTGATGGTCAGCACGTAGTCGATCAGGAGCGCGCAGCCGGAGAACATGCCCCAACCCGGCGAAAGCAGCTTGGAGGCCACCAGGTAGCCGCCGCCGCCGGAGGGGAAGGTCTCGATGATCTGCCCGTAGCTCGCGGAGATGATGAAGACCGTGAGCGCCGACCCGAGCGCCACGAACAGGGCCAGCGCGGGATGGCTTCCGAGCGCGCGGAAGGCTTCGTCCGGTCCGTAGCACGAACTGGAAAGCCCGTCGGCGCCAAGCCCCACCCAGGCGAAGAAGGGCAGGAGCGAGATCTGGTGGAAGATGGAATGGTCGAAGGGGTCGCGGGCGTTCCCCAGGACCTTGTGGCGCAGGCGCCTGAGGATTCCCTCTCGCCCGGCGGAAAGATCCTGGCTACCGGGCAGGGGCGTGGGCGTTTCGGTCATCGTTCCTCCAAGTGGGGCAGATCGGCTTTTTCCGCCAGGCAGCGGCATCCGACACCGGTTTCCGTGAGCAGGTAGGTGGGACGGGTGGGGTCGTCCTCCAGTTTCTTGCGCAGGTGGGCCATGTAGATGCGCAGGTAGTGGGTCTGGTCGCAATGGCCCGGCCCCCAGACCTCCTGCAGAAGCTGGCGCTGGGTGACCACCTTGCCCTCCGACCGCACCAGTTGCACCAGCAACCGGAATTCGACCGAGGTCAGACGCACCAATTCCCCCGCCCGATGCACCGTGCGGCCCGGGATGTCGACCACCACCTGGCCGAAGCGGTAGAACGGCCCGCGCGTACCGCGTCCGTCGTGGCGCCTGAGCAAGGCCCGAAGCCGAGCCAGGAGCTCCGGCACTCCGAACGGCTTCACCAGGAAATCGTCGGCGCCGGCGTCCAGTGCCAGGACCTTCTCCTCCTCGGCGCCGCGGGCGGAAAGCACAAGGACCGGAATGTCCGACCACTGGCGCAGTTCCCGCAGGAACTCCTTGCCGTCCAGATCGGGCAGACCCAGGTCCAGCACGATGAAGTCGGGCCGTCGGGAGCCGGCCTCCACCATCCCGTCGCGTCCCGTGAGGGAGGTTCGGACCTGGAACCCTTCCTTGAGGAACACGTCCCGCAGGATTCGTTGGATGGAGCGGTCGTCCTCCACCACCAGGACCATGCGTTCGTTCATTCCAGGTCCTCCGGAGGTTCGGGAGGAGTCCGATCCTGGGGGAGGACGAGCACCGCTCGGGCACCCCCTCCCGGAGCCGATCCGGTCTCGAGCCTTCCCCGGTGCACCTGGGCGATCGAACGGCAAAGGGACAGGCCGATGCCGGTCGAACGGCTCTCCGGTGCGGTCCCATCCTCGGGAAAGCCCCCGCCGCGGTCGTCCAGGCCGATGCGGACGTCGCCTTCCCCGCCCACCGCCCAAAGGCGCACGGATGTCTCGGGAGGCGTGTGCCGAGCGACGTTGTCCAGGAGGTTCACCAGCACCCGTTCCACGAGCACCCCGTCGCACCAGACCAGGGGAACCTCGTCCGAGATCTCGATTCGGATCTCCCGACCCTGCAAAAGCGATTCCCGCTGCCGCAAGGCCCCGTCGATCAGCTCGACCGCGGAGTTCCAGTCCTGCCGAAGCACCACCCCCCCGGACTGGAGCCGGGAAAGCTCCAGCAGGTTTCCCACCAGGTCGGCCATGCGCCGGACCTCGGTGCCCACCTCCCCGATCTTGGCGCGCACCGACTCGTCCAGTCCTTCGACATCGGTTCCCAGCGATTCGACCCCGGCGAGGATCCCGGTGAGGGGCGTTCGCAGGTCGTGGGACAGTGTGGACAAGATCCGGCTGCGGAGCCGTTCTCCCTCCATGCGCAGAAGCGCGTCGCGGGCCACCTCGACGAAGTGGATGCGCTCGATGGCGAGTCCCGTGAGCGAGGCCAGGGTTTCCAGGAACTCCTCGTCGTCGCGCCCCAGGTCGACGGAGGGAACGAGCAGCGTTCCGCGCGTCTTCCGCGGAGCCCGGAGCGGAATGCTCGACCAACCCGCGGGGACCGCGGGGTTCGGGTCCAGGGAGATCTTCGGTTCGAAGCCGAAGGTGCCTCCGATCCCGGTCAAGGCGATGGCCAGGACGTTCTCCACGGAAAGCGCCCCCGAAAGGTCGCGGGACATCCGGGCGGTGGCTTGGGCCCGCTCCTGTCCTTTCCGCGCTGATTCCGCCTGCTTGCGAAGCCGATCCGCGAGTTGTCCGATGGAGAGGGCGATGGCCAGGAGGAGCAGGAGGGAGACGAAATCCGTGCTGGATACGTGGAAGGACCCGTACGGCGGGAGGAAGAAGAAATCGAAGCCGAGCACGGCCAGGACCGCCGCCATGATCCCGGGTCCGAGCCCGCAGAAGGCCGAAGCCACGACCGCCGCCGCCAGGAACAGCAGGGAGAGATGGGAAGCGCCCACGAGCCTTTCCACGAGGAAGGACAGGCCGGTGGCGGCGAGGCAGATGGCGATGGCCTGCACCCAGGGTCCCGCGGCTTTCCAGGGTCGATCGTCCACGGGGCTGAAGGTATTTCCTCCATCCCCGGGTATCGGCGTAAATACCTGGGGCATCCGCGTAAACGCGGCGTATACGGAGCCGTCGGTCGGATGGATCCTCCGATCGCCCGTGCATGGAGAATCGGGATTCCTATTTTTCCCGGCTTCCTTCCTTCTCCACGAGGCCAACGATGTCCAACCCCAACGTCCCCGAAGCGCTCCGATACACGCCCAGCCACGAATGGGTCCTGGTGGAGGCGGGCGTGGCCACGATCGGCATCACCGACCACGCCCAACACGAACTGGGGGACATCGTCTTCGTGGAACTGCCCGACGTGGGGCAGAAGGTCGAAACCGGCAAGGGCTTGGCGGTGATCGAGGCCGTCAAGACCGTCGCCGACGTCTTCTCCCCGGCGGATGGGGAGATCGTGGAAGTCAATGTCGCCCTCGGGGACGACGCCGGAGCCATCAACAGGGACCCCTTCGGGGCCTGGATCGCGAAGGTCCGCTTGTCGGGCCCCCTTTCCTCGGAACTGCTGGACGCCGCAGGCTACAAGGCTCTGCTGTGAGCCATCGCTTCATCCCACGGACGCCGGGCGAGGAATCCGAGATGCTGGCCGTCGCCGGTGTCGGCGTGTTCGAAGACCTGATCTCCGCCATCCCCGGCCACCTCAGGCTCTCACGTCCCCTGGATCTGCCCGGATCGCAGTCGGAGATGTCCCTGTCCAGGGAGGTTCGCCGCCTGGCGGAACGCAACCAGGGTCTCTCGGACCTGACCAGTTTCCTGGGGCTCGGGTGGACCAAGCATTTCATCCCCGCCGCGGTCGACAGCATCGTGTCCCGCAGCGAATTCACCACGGCGTACACCCCGTACCAGGCGGAGGCATCCCAGGGCAGCCTCCAGCAGATCTTCGAATACCAGACCATGGTGGCCGAGCTTTCCGGGATGGAAATCTCGAACGCCTCCCTCTACGACGGGGCCACCGCCCTGGTCGAGGGGCTCATCATGGCCTCGGCCTGCAGCAAGGGCCGAAAATCCTTCGCCATCGCCCGCAACCTGAATCCCCGCTGGCGCGAAGTGGCCGAGACCTACGCCGGGTCCAATGGATGGACCTTCCACGGCGTCGGATGGGACGCGCGGACCGGAGCGTTGGACCGCAAGGCGCTGGAGGCCATCCTGGCGAATTCGCCGGACCTGGCCGCGGTCGTGATCCAGACCCCGGACGTCTTCGGGCAGTTGGAAGATCTGGCCGGACTCGCCGAATCGGCCCACGGCGCCGGGGCCGTCCTTCTCGTGGCGGCGGATCCTCTCCTCTGCTCCATCGTCGAACCTCCCGGGTCCTTCGGGGCCGACATCGTCGTGGGCGAGATGCTGGGTTTGGGCATCCCCACCAGCCTGGGCGGACCGGGCCTGGGTTATCTGACCACCAGGAAAGCGCATCTTCGCCAGATGCCCGGTCGCGTGGTGGGCCGGACCGTGGATGCGGCGGGCAAGCGCGCGTATTGCCTCACGGCCCAGACCCGTGAACAGCACATCCGCAGGGAGAAGGCGACCTCCAACATCTGTTCCAACCAGGGATTGATGACCGTCGCGGCCTCGGTATACCTGGCATTGCAGGGCCCGCAGGGTCTGGCGGAGGTCGCCGAGCAATGCGCGTCCAGGCTCGCCTACATCCGGGTCGGGCTGGAGGCCGCCGGCATCCATCCGCTCTTCCCCGGCACGGCGCTGCAGGAACAGACCTTCCTCCTGCCTCCCGGATCGCGCGCGCGGGTGGAATCCACCTGTCGGACGGCGCGCCTGCTGCCCGGGATCTGGCTGTCCGACCTGCTGCCGGGCGTTCCCCCGGAAGCGCTTTTGGTCTGCGCCAGCGAAACCCACACGCGCCAGGATCTGGATCTCCTCGTTTCCGCCTTGTCTTCCGCAGGAGGAGCCGCCTGATGCCCGTCGACGACACCGGTCGCACCCTTTTCGAACGCAGCAGATCCGGACAGCGCGGCACCGGCGCCCTGGAATGGGACGTCCCGCGTCCCGGACTTCCAACCCTGGTCCCGGACGATTTCCGGCGCAAGAAGGCCCCCAGGCTGCCGGAGCTCTCCGAAGGCGAGGTGGTCCGCCATTTCGTGAACCTCTCCACCAGGAACCACCACATCGACAAGGGGTTCTATCCGCTCGGTTCGTGCACCATGAAGTACAACCCCAAGGTGCACGAGACCTTGGCGCGCCTTCCGGGCTTCACGACCCTCCATCCGATGCAGCCCGCGGAGACCATCCAGGGCGCGCTGGAACTGATGTGGCGGCTGGAACGGATGCTCGCCGAGATTTCCGGGATGGAAGCGGTCTCCCTGCAACCGGCCGCAGGCGCACACGGCGAGCTGACCTCCCTCCTGGTGGTTCGGGCGTGGCACCTCTCGCGCGGCGAGGTCCGCAAGAAGGTGCTGATCCCGGATTCCGCCCACGGCACCAATCCCGCCTCCGCGGCGATCGCCGGATTCGAGTGCGTGACGGTGAAGTCCGGAGCGGACGGCCGGGTGGACGTGGACGACCTCAGGTCCAAGCTCGACTCGGATGTGGCCGCCTTCATGATCACCAATCCCAACACCGTCGGACTCTTCGAGACCAGGGTGGAGGAGATCTGCTCGGCCTGCCATTCCGTGGGCGCGCAGGTGTACATGGACGGCGCCAACCTGAACGCCCTGGTGGGGATCGCCCGTCCCGGCGACCTGGGATTCGACGTGATGCACTTCAACCTCCACAAGACCTTCACCACGCCCCACGGCGGTGGCGGACCCGGCTGCGGACCCATCGGGGTGAAATCGCACCTCGCCCCATTCCTGCCCTCTCCCCGGGTGACCCACCACGACGACGCCTACGGATTGGACCGGCCTTCCACGTCCATCGGACCCGTGCACGGCTCATTCGGGAACTTCCTCATGATGGTCCGCGCCTACGCCTACATCCTGGCCATGGGTCCGGAGGGCATGGCCGACATCGGACGCACGGCCGTCCTCAACGCCAACTACCTGTACGGGAAGATCAAGGGGAGCCTCCAGACCAAATACGCCGGGCCCTACATGCACGAATTCGTGCTGGACGGGTCCCCGCTCAAGAAGCACGGGCTCCACACCTCCGACTTCGCCAAGAGGCTCCTGGACTACGGAATCTACGCGCCGACCATCTACTTCCCGCTCATCGTGCCGGAAGCCATGATGATCGAGCCCACGGAAACGGAGAGCAAGTCCACCCTGGACGAGTTCGCCGAGATCTTCCTGGAGGTCTGGAGACAGTCCTCGGAGGAACCGGAAACCGTCCGGACGGCGCCCCACAACCTGTCTTTGAGGAGGGTGGACGACGTCAAGGCCGCGAAGGATCTGGTCCTGACCCACCCGTTCGAAGCCACCGCCCCGAAGGGTTGACTCCCTAGCCGAATTCCTTGGGCAGGATCTCGCGGATGAACCGGTCCACGGAAACGGGGTAGTGGTGCGGCGAGGGGCAGGAGATCAGCCCCGTCCGGGTGTCCTCGCCCTTCGCAAGGTCGTCTTCCAGGATCTCCAGGAGCGACTCCCACGATTCGTTCCTGCGCTCGATGCGCAGGCGTTCGTGCCGGATGCCCTTGGATGGATCGCGCGTGACCGCGAATTGGAAGCTTCTCCCGGTGATCTCCTCGTCCATGAAACCGTCGTCGCCCTCGAAGACCTGGCCGAAGTGTTCGGCCACCTGGCGCATGGTCCACACCAGCTTCCTGGACACCAGGATTGTCCCGCTGATCTGGACGGACGCCCCGTCCAGCGGACCTGCGAGGCGGTAGGGCAGCTCGTGGAAGCCCGTGACGATCCCGTTGACGGGGCGCCGGAGGATGCGGGTGTTTTCGAAGACTTCCCTCAGCGTTTCGTCGAGGTCCATGGAAGGCGAAAAGATACTCCGGATCTCCATGGTCCAAGCCACGGACCGCCCCGCCACGGCTCCATCCGCGCACGCGCGCCGTCGAGCACGAAGCCCACCGACCCCTCGGGGGTGCGCCAGACCCTCGCCCCCACCCGTCCGATCCTTTCCATCGCCTCCGCATTCGGATGGCCGTAGTGGTTGGGCACCCCGTAGGAGAGGACCACGTCCGCGGGAGCCACGCGGCGAAGCCAGTCGAGACTGGACGAATGCCTGGAGCCGTGGTGTCCGGCGGCGATCACCTGGGAGCGCAGGGATTCCCCGGACCGCAGCTGGAACGCCTCGGCGACGGAATCGGCGTCTCCCGGAAGGAGGGCGCAGGTGGAGTCCAGGCACAGCCGGAGCACCAGGCTGGTCTGGTTGCGCGGCAGGTCGGCCCCGATTCCGGGAGACGCGATCTCGCATCGGGCTCCGTCCCCGTAGGACAGAACCTGTCCCGCTCCCGCCCGGCGGACCTCCCACCCCGAGGCCGCCAGCACCGAGACCAGGGAATCGAACGGGGGGGACGGAGGTGTCCCCGAATCGGCGGAGAGGAGCAGGGTGGAGGGAGGGATCCGGCTCCACAGCCAGCCCAGGCCGCCCCAGTGGTCCTGGTCGGCGTGGGAGATGGACACCAGGTCCAGCCGGGAGATCCCCTCCACGCGCATCGCCGGGAGGATCGCGTCCCGTCCGGCGTTGCGATCCGGATCCATCCGCGACCGGGGCCCCGCGTCCACGAGCCAGGTCCGTCCCGAGGGCCATCGCACCAGGGCGGCGCTCCCCTGCCCCACGTCCAGGAACAGGATGCGGAGGCTCCGCGGATGCGGGAGGGAGGCGTGGACCACGGAAAGCAGTCCCACCAACGCGAGTCCCACCCAGGCCTTCGGCGCCAGATTCCGTCTTCTGGTCGCGACGGCAAGGAGCAGCGCGGCGTACCACAGCGCCAAGGCCAGGGGGCCGGGCCGACCGACGATCCAACTTCCGGGAGTCCAGGTGCCGCTGCGCAAGGCGATCTCCCAGACCAGGCGGGCGCAGAGCTCCGCCGCGCCGGCGAACCCGCCGCTGCACCAACGGGGCAGCCAGGAGAGCAGGACCACGGCCAGGGAAGCGACGTAGCCCGTCGAGAACGCCAGGGCGCCGGCCAGCCCCGCGGGAATCCCTACCCAGGGAATCACACCGGTGTGCCAGGCCAGGATGGGGGCGATCGCGAGGGTGGCGGACAAGGAAAGCAACACCGGGTTGAGCAGCCACCGATCCAGGCGGCCGCCCCGCCACGACATCGGGATCGAGAAGGCCGACAGCGCCGGAGCCAGCCACAGGATCGCCGCCGTCGCGGCGAAGGTCAGTTGGGCCCCCATGCGGAACGGCGTGTTCGGATCCAAGGCGACCAGGAGCCCCAGAGCCAGGAAAAAGGAGTTCCCGGAGTGAGCTCGTCTCCCGGAAACCACCGCAAGGGCGAGCACCGCGAACGCCGCGGCCGACCGCGCGACGGAAGGCGGATTTCCCAGCAGCCAGCCGTAGACCAGCACCGTGGCGGAGGCAAGGATCCACGCCGCCCGCCTGGGGACGCGACCGAGCGAGAGCAGGGCCACCAGTCCCCCGCCCAGGATGGCCATGTGGAAGCCGCTGACGGCCAGCAGGTGGAAGAGGCCGCTCTGCTTGAAGCTTTCCAGGGCGGGAGCGGGGATCTCGTCCAACTCCGCGAGCTGCGCCGCCGTCCACAGTGAGGCGGAGCTTGGGTCCAGCCGGGAGTGCAGCGCTTCCCGAACGCGCTTGCGAACCCATCCCGACAACCGTTCCGGAGCCGATTGCCTCCCCGGTCGGACCTGGACGGAATCGCCCGTCCAGGCGAGTCGACCGTCCAACCCCGCGGAGGCCGCCCATCCGAGTTCGTCGAAGCCTCCGGGCACCGTCGCCGGCTTGGGAGGGGAGACCCTCGCGGCGCCTTCCAGAGTGTCCCCGGGTCGACCTCCCTGGAACCGGACCGTGGCTCCGATCCAACGCGGATCTGGTCCGGCGAGGACCCTTCCCGCGGAACGGTCCGGAGCGACCCGGTGGACGACGAGCACCGTCGTTCCACCCTCCACCATCGGGCGGACGGGAAATGGCACCCATCCCGACGACAGAATCTGCTGCAAGATCAGCCCGAGCAGGACCGCGGTCCGAGCCGACCGGCCCCGAGCCCATCCGAGGGTCGCGAACAGGCAAAGGACGGCCGCGAGTTCCCCCCACGGCCGCGCCAGCGAAATGAGGAACCACCCCGACCATGCCCCGCCGCACATCCAGAAACCCCGCAAGGGTTCGAATTGTCGACGCAGGGATGGTGGATGGAACATGGAGGGGTCCGCGAGCGGAGGATGGATGGGCGGCTGTCCGCGGCGATCCCGATGGCGGCTCCCGAACCTGCCGCGGGGCATCGGGATCCCGGATGCGGGCTTCGTGTCGCGAACGTGGTGATCAAGGATAGGAATCGGATTGTCGAATCCGTCTATCGTCTTTTGATCGAGTTGTTACCGAAGAGAAACCGAACCGGACTTGTTTGGAAGGGCGATTCCGGCAATATTCATCTCCGGTGAGCGTCCGAGAGATGGAGATCCGCAGCCGCCCAGGCGCTGGCCGTCGGATCTGGAGGGAAGCAGCATGAAGAAATTCGTCCCGTTGCTCGCGACGGCCCTGGCGGGAGCGATCCCGTCGACGGACGACGCCACATCCCCCACCCTCCTGTCCAAGGGTGGCGATGTGGTCGACACGGCCCCAGCCGCGGTCTGGTCCCGCGCGGCACAGTCGGATCCCGTCCTGCGGATGAGTCTGGTCCGCACCAAGGCCCATCTCGCCCATCTCGCCCTGGACGCCCAGTCCCACTGGAAAAGCCTCGGCGAATCCAGCCCCTCGATGCGCGGGCGATGGGAGGCTCGCCGACGCGAACTGCTCTGCCGCGCCTGGATCGACGATCGGCGCACGGCGGTGCGAAGGCTCGCGAGGGCGAGAAACCCCCATCCACTCTCCTACCTGGAGATCTGCCTGGAGTTCGACAAATTGGCCACCCAACCCGGATAGCCGCATCGTGCAAGGCTTGTCGAATGCGGCCCGGGACGAGGGAGGCGATGATCAGACCTGGCAGAGGCTCCGGGACTTGGCGGCCAGCAGCGACCGGCCGCCCCTGAGGTAGGCGTCCACGGCACGGGCCGCCTCGCGTCCCTCGGAGATCGCCCAGACCACCAGGGACTGTCCGCGGCGCATGTCGCCGGCGGAGAAGATCCCGGGGACCGAGGTCGCGTAGTTCTGCGCCTTGACGTTGCCCCGTTCGTCCTTCTCGACGCCCAGCTCCTCCAGGAGTCCCTTGGGCTCCGGACCGAGGAAGCCCATGGCCAGCAACACGAGTTCGGCGGGGATCACGTACTCCGATCCTTCGATCTCCACGGGCTTGCCCGTGCTCCAGTCCAGGCGCATGGCGCGTACGCCCACCACCTTGCCCGAAGCGTCGCGGAGGATCTCCTTGGACCCCACGCTCCAGTCCCGCGCGCAGCCCTCGGCCTGCGAGGAGCTGGTGGACAGCATGGCGGGGCCGGGATGGGTGGGCCAAGGCGTCCGGTCGGTGCGGCCTTCCGGAGGCTTGGGGAGAAGCTCGATCTGCAGGACGGATTTCGCCTTCTGGCGGATGGAGGTGCCCACGCAGTCCGAACCGGTGTCCCCGCCGCCGATCACCAGGACGTTCTTGCCGGTCGCGAGGATCTCGGGGATCGTCTCGCCGCGCTGGTTGCGCAGGCCCGGAAGTCCCGCGACGCGGTGGTTGTTCTGGGAAAGGAATTCCATGGCCGGATGCACGCCCGCACCCTCGCGCCCGGGCAGGGGCAGGTCGCGCGGCAAGGTGGAGCCTCCCGCCAGCACCACGGCGTCGTACTCGTTGCGCAGTTCGGACACGGGGACGTTGACGCCCACGTGGGCGTCCGTGCGGAATTCCACGCCCTCCGCGGCCATGAGGTCCACCCGCCTCTGGACCACGTCCTTGGGCAGCTTGAAGTCGGGGATGCCGTAGCGCATGAGGCCCCCCACCTTCTGGGCGCGTTCGTAGACCACGACGGTGTGCCCCGCGTCGTTGAGCTGGTCGGCGGCGGCCAGTCCCGCGGGACCGGATCCCACGACCGCGACCCGCTTGCCGGTGCGTTCGCGCGGCGGCCGGGGCACCACGGTGCCGTCCTTCCAGGCCCTCTCGATCACGGCCAGCTCGATGGTCTTGATGGCCACCGGAGGGTGCGTGATCCCCAGGACGCAGGCGGATTCGCAGGGCGCCGGACAGATCCTGCCCGTCACCTCCGGGAAGTTGTTGGTGGAGCGCAGCGATTCGTAGGCGCGCCCCCACTTCTCGCGGTAGACGTGGTCGTTGAAGTCGGGGATGATGTTCCCCAGGGGACACCCGCTGTGGCAGAACGGCACGCCGCAGTTCATGCACCGCGCGCCCTGCTCCCCCAGTTCCTTCTCCGACAGGGGCACCACGAACTCCGAATAGCTCTCGACGCGCTCCGCGACCGGCTTGTAGCCGAAGGCCTTGCGCGGGAATTCCTTGAATCCTGTGTCCTTGCCCATCAGCCCTTGCCCCCCACCGCCGCGACCGCGACGGCCTGCTCGCGAAGCGCCCGTTTGTAGTCCACCGGCATGACCTTGATGAAGGACTTGGCTGCCTCGGGCCATTGCGCCAGAAGCTCCACCGCCTTCCGCGAACCGGTGTATTCGGCATGTCTTTCGATCAGGCCCTTCAGTTCGATGAGATCCTCCGCGTCCACCACCTCCTCCAAGGCGACCATCGCCGGGTTGATGCGCGATCGGGTCCGTCCGTTCTCCAGCAGGTAGGCGACGCCGCCGGACATGCCCGCCGCGAAGTTGCGTCCGATGTCGCCAAGGATCACCACCCGCCCGCCGGTCATGTACTCGCAGCCGTGGTCGCCCACCGACTCCACGACCACCCTGGCGCCGGAATTGCGCACGCAGAAGCGTTCGCCGGCCTTGCCCTTGATGTAGGCCTCGCCGGAGGTGGCCCCATAGAAGGAGACGTTCCCCACGATCACGTTCTCCACCGGATCGAAGGTGCTCGCCTTCGGCGGGTAGAGGATCAGCTTCCCGCCGGACAATCCCTTGCCGAAGTAGTCGTTGGCCTCCCCTTCGATCTCCATGGTCACGCCCTGGACTCCGAAGGCCATGAACGACTGCCCGGCCGTGCCGGTGGCCTTGATGCGAATCGTGTCCTCCGCGAGCGCGTCGGGGCCGAAGCGGCGGGTGATCTCGGAACCGAGGATGGTGCCCACGGTCCGGTTCACGTTGCGCAACCGGATCTCGGCGCGCATGGGCGTCTTGTCCTTCAGGGTCTTCGCGGCCAGCTTCAAAAGTTCGTTGTCCAAGGCCGTATCCAGGCCGTGGTCCTGCGCCGTGCAGCAGAACTGGCCGTTGGCACCCACGTTCAGGCGGTGCAGGAGGTTCTCCAACTTGAGCGTCTTGGCCTTCCAGTGGGTGATTCCCTTGCGGGGTGCCAGCCGGTCGGCGCGTCCCACCATCTCGTCGACGGTGCGGAACCCGAGAGCGGCCATCTGCTCGCGCAGGTCCTGGGCCAGGAACCGGAAGAAGGTCTCCACGTACTCCGGCCGACCCTTGAACTCCTTGCGCAGTTCCGGATCCTGGGTGGCCACGCCCACGGGACAGGTGTTGAGGTGGCACTTGCGCATCATGATGCAACCCATGACCACCAACGCCGCCGTGGCGACGCCCCACTCCTCGGCGCCCAGCATGGCCGCGATGGCGATGTCGCGACCGGTGCGCAGCATGCCGTCGGTCTGCAGGACCACGCGGTCGCGCAGGCCGTTCTTCACCAGCACCTGGTGCGCCTCCGCGAGTCCCAGTTCCCAGGGCAGCCCAGCGTGCTTGATGGAGGTCTGCGGGGAGGCTCCGGTGCCGCCGTCGTGCCCCGAGATCAGGATCACGTCGGAGTGGGCCTTGGCCACCCCCGCGGCCACGGTGCCCACCCCCACCTCCGCGACCAGCTTGACGCTGATGCGGGCGCGGGTGTTGGAATTCTTGAGGTCGTAGATCAGCTGGGCCAGATCCTCGATGGAATAGATGTCGTGGTGCGGCGGCGGCGAGATCAGGCCCACCCCGGGAGTGGAATGCCGCGTGGCCCCGATCCACTTGTCCACCTTGTGGCCGGGCAGTTGTCCGCCTTCTCCGGGCTTGGCGCCCTGGGCCATCTTGATCTGGAGCTCGTCCGCGTTCACCAGGTAGTTG
>Ga0209415_10005484_pt1 | contig 22759 bp, 18 predicted proteins | sample PeaSoiSIISIP2007_FD_187696 | JGI IMG/M metagenome (GOLD analysis project Ga0209415, IMG submission 187696) | Peat soil microbial communities from Weissenstadt, Germany - SII-SIP-2007 (SPAdes) (version 2) | ecosystem: Environmental > Terrestrial > Soil > Wetlands > Peat | place: Germany... | reverse complement strand
GGCACGCGTCACCCGGCGCGCCGAACCGGCACGCGTCACCCGGCGCGCCGAACCGGCACGCGTCACCCGGCGCGCCGCGCCGGCACGCATCACCCGGCGCACCGCGCCGGTGCGCACCACGCCGGTTCGCCGCACACGGTTCGGCCGCGTCAGGGGCGCGGGCCGGACCACGCGCCTCCGACACGGCGTTCTGCCGACGAGCGCCGGACGCGGCGGGGGAGCCCTGCGCACCGTCGACCTGCAGCGGTTCGCCGGTGCCGCCGTGGCGCCGCCGAGAGGCCGGACGCGACGGACGCGAGGGTACGAGCGGAGGACGCCGGCCGGCCCGCCGCGCCCGACCCCACCGTCCGCCCGCCTCGTCGGGGCGGTGTCGCACCGGCGTGTCCGCTTCATGCGGCTCGTGGTGGCACTCGTGTTCGCGGCACTGGCCCTGCGCCTGGTCGGGGTGCAGGTCTTCGGCAGCGGCCGGTATGCCGCCATGGGCGCGGCCGAGGTCACGACCACGGTCCAGCTCCCGGCGGTGCGTGGCGACATCTACGACCGCAACGGTGCGGCCCTGGCCCTGTCGGTCCCGCGGTCGACGATCGTCGCCGACCCCTATCTCATCCCGCGCCCTGCGCCGGCGGCCAGGGAGCTGAGCACGGCGCTGCACATCCCGGCGGCGCAGCTGCTGCCCGAGCTGTCGGAGCACACGGGGTTCGTGTACCTCGCCCACCGGGTCGACGACACGGTGGAGAAGAACGTCCTGGCGCTGGCGCTGCCCGGCATCAACGTCCTCCCCGACACCGAGCGTGTCGACCCCGCCGGCTCGCTGGCGGCGCCGCTGCTGGGTCAGGTGGGCGCGGTCGGTTCGGGCCAGTCGGGCCTGGAGTACAAGTACAACGCCCTGCTCGCCGGGCAGAACGGCTCGGCCACGGTCGAGATGTCGCCCGACGGCGTCCCCCTGCCGGGCCGCACCCTCCACAGCATGCCCACCCGCCCCGGCACCGGGGTCGAGCTCAGCATCGACGAGCCGCTCCAGTACGTCACCGAGCAGTCGCTCAGCGCCGAGGTGCTGGCATCGCACGCCAAGAGCGGGATCGCCATCGTCATGAACACCCACACCGGCGAGATCCTGGCGATGGCCAACGTGGTGGCCACCACCCACCCCGCCCCGACCCCGCCCGCGCCGGCCCAGACGCCCACGACCACGACCACGACGGTGGGGACGGCCCCGACGACCACCACCACGACCGCGCCGCCACCGCCACCCATCACGACCGTCGGCCAGGCGTCGCAGAACCTGTCCCTCACCCAGGTCTACGAGCCGGGCTCGGTCTTCAAGCTGGTCACGTTCTCCGCCGCGCTGCAGGACGGGATCATCACGCCGAACGAGGTGTTCACCGTCCCCAACTCGCTCACCATCGACGGCTGGGTGTTCCACGACGCCGAGAGCCACCCCACGGAGCAGCTGACGGCGACGCAGATCCTGGCCCAGTCGTCGAACATCGGCACCATCGAGATCGCGCAGCAGCTGGGGGAGGGGCGGCTGGCGGCACAGATCAACACGCTCGGGTTCGGCCGCCCGTCCGGGCTCGGCTTCCCGGCGGAGTCGCCCGGGCTGGTGAAGAGCGATCCGTCCACGTGGCACGTCTCGGACATCGGCTCCACCCCCATCGGCCAGGACGACGCCGTCACGGCGCAGCAGGTCCTCGACATGGTGAACACCGTGGCTACCGGGGGTGTGTTCGTGCCACCGCGGCTCGTGCGGGCGACGGTGGCCATCGATGGTTCGGTGACGCCGACTGCGGCGGGTGCGACGCACCGCGTCCTGTCGCGTACGGTGACGGCGGAGCTGACCACCATGATGGAGCAGGTCGTGCAGGACGGTACGGCCGTCACCGCCGGGGTGCCCGGCTACACGGTGGCGGGGAAGACCGGCACGGCCCAGATCCCCGACCCCGTGCACGGTGGCTACATCCCCGGCGCGTACATGGCCACGTTCGCCGGTTTCGCCCCGGCCGAGGACCCGGCCCTGTCGGCCATCGTGGTGCTCGAGCAGCCCACGCCCATCTTCGGCGGCATCGTCGCCGCCCCCGTGTTCTCCCAGATCATGCAGTACGCCCTGCACCGCTACGGCATCCCGACCTCCCCGTCGGGCGGGTCCACCGGTGGCTCCGCCGAGCCCGTCCCGTTTCCCCAGGTCCCGGCCAGCACCAGTGGCCCGGGCTCCCCCGGCACGGGGAGTACGATCGTCGCTTCCACCGGGAAGACCACGGAAGGCCCGTGACCGCCCCGGCGGCTCCCCGATTGTGCGCATGGACCGGTTGCTCGAGGAGGTCGAGGTCGTCGAGGCACGAGGGGATCCCGCCGACATCGAGGTCACCGCGGTCGAGTTCGACAGCCGGCGGGTAGTTCCCGGGGCGCTGTTCTGCTGCCTGGTGGGCCGGACCGAGGACGGTCATGACCACGCCGCCGAGGCCGTGGCCCGAGGGGCCGTGGCCCTGCTGACCGAACGTCCGCTCGAGCTCGACGTCACCCAGGCCGTCGTCGCCGCCGGTGGTGCGCGGCCTGCCATGGCCCGTGTGGCGTGCGCCTTCTACGGCCGCCCGGCGCAGTCGTTGTCGACCGTCGGTGTGACGGGCACCAACGGCAAGACCACGGTCACCCATCTCCTGGCGTCCATCTTCGAGGCCCATCACTGGCCGACGACGGTCATCGGCACGCTCGACGGGGCCCGCACCACGCCTGAGTCGCCGGTGCTCCAGCGCCTGCTGGCCGAGGCCCGCGACGGCGGGCGCCGGGTGGTGGCCATGGAGGTGTCGTCGCACGCCCTGGTGCAGTCGCGCGTGGACGGGATCGTCTTCGACGCGGCGGTGTTCACGAACCTGTCCCACGACCACCTCGACTACCACGGCACCGTCGACGCCTACTTCGCCGCCAAGGCGTCGCTGTTCACCCCCGGACGAGCCGCGCTCGGCGTGGTCAACGCCGACGACCCCTGGGGCCGTCGCATCCTCGAGGACGCCGCCATCCCCGTCGTGGCCTACCAGATGGCGGATGTCGGCGACGTCGTGAGCGCCCCCGGTGGCACCGCCTTCACCTGGCGGGGCGTGCGCGTCGGGCTGGCGCTCACCGGCACCCTGCACGTGGCCAACGCCCTGGCTGCGGCGACCACCGCGGCCGCGTTGGGCGTCCCTCCTGGCACCGTGGCCGCCGGGCTGGCCGCGGCACGTCCGGTGGCCGGGCGGTTCGAGGTGATCACCGTGCCGGCCCCGTTCACCGTCGTGGTCGACTACGCCCACACCCCCGACGGGCTGCGGGTGGCTCTCGACAGCGCCCGCCGCCTGGCGGCGGGCCACCGGGTGGTGTGCGTCTTCGGGTGCGGCGGTGACCGGGACCACGCCAAGCGCCCGGTCATGGGAGCCGTCGCCGCCGAGCTGGCTGACGTGGCCGTGCTCACCTCCGACAACCCCCGCGGCGAGGACCCCGACGCCATCATCGCCGACGTCCTGCGCGGCGTGCCCGACACCTTCTCCGTCGAGGTGCGTCCCGACCGCCACGACGCCATCGACTATGCGGTCGGGGTGGCGGGGCCGGGCGACGTCGTCATGGTGGCGGGCAAGGGCCACGAAGCGGTGATCGAGATCGGCGACCGGCGCGTGCCCTTCGACGACCGCGTGGTGGTGTCCGACGCGGTGCGGCGGCGCTTCGGTGGGGACGACCGGGTGTCGGGGGGGCTGCGGTGATCAGCCTCATGGCATCGGGGGGCATCGCCCTGTGGGCGGCCGCCCTCGGCACGCCCATGCTCATCCGGTGGCTGGCCCGACGGCGCATCGGCCAGCAGATCCGCGAAGACGGGCCCTTCATGCACCTGGCCAAAGCGGGCACGCCCACCATGGGCGGGACCGCCCTGGTGGCCGCGGTCGTGGTCGGCTACCTGATGGCCCACGCCGGGACCCACGTGGCCTTCAGCCGGTCCGGCGTGCTCGTGATCCTGGCGACCGTGGGCGCGGGGGCGGTGGGTTTCCTCGACGACTGGATCAAGGTGCGCCACCGGCGCAGCCTGGGGCTCAACAAGCGGACGAAGTTCGGCGCCCAGGTGCTCGTCGCCGTCGGCTTCGCCCTGGCTGCAGAACACTGGGCGGGCGTCAACACCCACCTGTCGTTCACCCGGTGGGATTCCCTCGGGGTGGACCTGGGCCAGACGGGATGGATCGTGTGGGCGGTGTTCGTCATGGTGGGCACGGCCAACGCCGTCAACCTGACCGACGGCCTCGACGGCCTCGCATCGGGCTCGGCCACGTTCTGCTTCGCCTGCCTGGCCGTCATCGGTTACTGGCAGTTCCGACACCTGGCGCTCTACCACGTGTCGTCCGCCCTCGACCTGGCCCTGTCGTCGGTGGCGCTGGCCGGGGCGTGCCTGGGCTTCCTGTGGTGGAACGCCGCGCCGGCCCGGATCTTCATGGGGGACACGGGGGCGCTCGCCATCGGCTCGGGCCTGGCCGCGCTCAGCCTGCAGATGAACGTGCAACTGCTGCTGCCCGTGATCGGCGGGCTCTTCGTCATCGAGACCCTGTCCGTGGTGATCCAGGTGGTGAGCTTCCGGGCCTTCGGCCGCCGGGTCTTCCGGATGGCCCCCGTGCACCACCATTTCGAGCTCCTGGGCTGGCCCGAGACGACCGTCATCGTGCGCTTCTGGATACTCGGCGGGCTCTTCGCCGCCCTCGGGCTGGGCATCTTCTACGCCGACTTCCTCTCGGCCACCGGCCTCCGCTGAGTCCGGTGGGTGCCGGTCGCGTCCTCGTCTACGGCCTGGGGGTGAGCGGGCGCGCCACCGTCGCCCACCTGCTGGCCGAGGGGGTCGAGGTGGTGGCGGCCGACGACGCCCCCGGCGAGGGTCCTGCCCGCGTGGCCGAGGCCCTGGGTGTGGCGCTCGTGCGAGCCCCCGACGCCCCCGACCTCGCCGCCCTGGCCCGCACCGTGGACGAGATCGTGGTGAGTCCGGGCATCGCGCCGCGCCATCGCGTGTTCGCCCTCGACCAGGGGACGCCGGTCATCGGCGAGGTGGAGCTGGCGTGGCGCCGGGCCCGCTGCCCGGTGGTGGCCGTCACCGGGACCAACGGCAAGACCACGGTGACGACGTTGGTGCGGGCCATGCTGGAGGAGTCGGGCCGCACCGCGGTGGCGGCGGGCAACATCGGCGAGCCGTTCCTCGACGCCGTGGGCGGCGACGCCGACGTGGTGGTGGCCGAGGTGTCCTCGTTCCAATTGGCGCTCACGTCGTCGTTCCGCCCCGCCGTGGGCGCCTGGCTGAACTTCTCCGCCGACCACCTCGACTGGCACCCCGACGTGGCCGACTACCGCGCCGCCAAGTCCCGCCTGTGGGCCAACGCCGGTCCCGGTGACGTGGCCGTGGCCAACGCCGAGGACCCCGTGGTGCTGGCCGAGTCGGCACGGCCCCGGGCCCGCGGGGCGGTGGTGCACACCTTCGGTCTGGGCACCGGTGACTACCGGCGCCGCGGCGACGAGCTCGTCGGGCCCGACGGCACCGTCATCGCCCGGGTGGACGAGCTGCCGCGGGCCATGCCGCACGACCTGGTGGACGCCCTGTGCGCCACGGCTGCGGCCCGTGCCGCGGGAGCGACCCCGGAGGCCTGCCGACGGGCCCTGGTGGCGTTCCGTGGGCTCCCCCACCGCGTGGCGCTGGTCGGCGAGGCTAATGGGGTGCGGTACTACGACGACTCCAAGGCGACCACACCCGGTGCCGTCCTCGCCGCCCTGGAGGCGTTCCCGTCGGTGGTCCTGATCGCCGGTGGCCGCAACAAGGGTCTCGACCTGTCGGTGCTGGCGGCCGGGGTTCCCCACCTGCGGGCCGTGGTGGCCATCGGCGAGGCGGCCGACGAGATCGCCGCCGCCTTCGCCGGCGCCGTCCCCGTCACGAGGGCGACGTCGATGGCGGGCGCCGTCCACGCCGCGGCGGCGGCGGCGCGTGCGGGCGACGCCGTGGTGCTGTCCCCGGCGTGCGCCTCCTTCGACTGGTACTCGTCGTACGCCGAGCGCGGGGACGACTTCGTCCGGTGCGTCCGCTCGCTCGACGGCATGGCCGAGGCCGGGTCGTCGTCCCCGCTCGGACCGGTGCTCCCGTGACCCCCGCCGCTCCCGCTCCCTCCCCCGACCGGCGCCCACCGGGACGACTGCCCGCCCACCTGCGTCTGGTGGAGGAGGCCACCGGGCCGGCACCGGCGCCCCGCCCGCCGCGACGGCCCCGGGTGTCGACCCATCACGCCATCCTCGGCCTCGTGGTCACGCTGTGTGCGGTGGGCCTCGTGATGGTCCTTTCCGCCTCGGCGTACACGTCGCTGCAGTACTACGGATCGGTGTGGACGATCTTCGTGCGCCAAGTGCTGTGGATGGCTGTGGGCGCCATCGCCTTCGGCTTCACCGCCCGCATGCGCTACGACCGGTGGCGGCGCCTGCGGATCGTGCTCCCCCTCGGGACGATCCTGCTCCTCGTGGCCGTGCTGGTCCCCGGCATCGGGGTGGTGGCGGGCGGGTCGAGCCGCTGGGTCGGGGTGGGCCTGCTGCGGATCCAGCCCTCGGAGCTCATGAAGCTGGCCCTGGCGGTGTTCGCCGCCGACATCCTCACCCGGCGTGCCGACCGCCTCAACCGGCCGGTGGCGGCGGTCGTCCCCCTCCTCAGCCTGCTGGCCGTGTCGGGGATCCTGGTGCTCAAGCAGCCCGACATGGGCACCGCCCTCGTGCTGTGCTTCATCACCTTCGCGCTCCTCTACGCCGGAGGCGTCCCGTTGCGCCCCGTGCTCAAGGCGCTCGGGGTGACGGCGGTCATCGGGCTGATCGTGGGCATGGCCGAGCCCTACCGCCGGGCCCGGCTGCTGTCGTTCCTCGACCCCTTCGCCCACGCCCGGGGATCGGGCTACCAGGTGGTGCAGTCCCTCGTCGGTCTCGGATCGGGCCACCTGTTCGGGCTCGGCCTGGGCGGCGGGCGCGAGAAGTGGGGCCTGCTGCCCAACGCCCACACCGACTTCATCTTCTCCGTCGTCGGCGAAGAGGGGGGCCTCGTCGGCACCGTCCTCGTCCTCGGCCTGTTCGCCGCCCTGGCGTGGTACGGGCTGCGGGCCGCCAGCCGAGCCCCCGACCGGTTCGGCGGCCTGCTGGCCGTGGCCGCCACGTGCTGGATCACCAGCCAGGCGGTCATCAACATCGGCGCCGTGATCGGGGTGTTGCCCGTCACCGGCATCCCGCTGCCGTTCATCTCCTTCGGCGGGTCGTCGCTCGTCATCACGCTGGTGGCGGCGGGCATCCTCGTCAACGTGGCGTCGCACGAGCGGCCGCGGTTGGCCTCGGGCGTCGGGCGGCCGCTCCCGGGATCCGACCGGCGGCGCCGACCCGCCCAGGCGTGAGCCAGCGGCGGTTCGCGCTGGTGGCCGGCGGGGGTACGGGCGGCCACCTGGTCCCCGCCCTGGCCGTGGCGGGGGCGCTGGTCGAAGCGCAGGGCCCGGGCTCGGTGGAGATGGTGGGAGCACGGCGCGGGCTCGACGCCGCCCTGCTGGCGGGACAGGGCGTGCCGGCCACGCTCCTTCCCGGCCGGGGCATCGTGCGCCGCCTCGATCTGCGATCGGTGCTCGCCAACGTGGGGGCCGTGGCGGGTTTGGCCGCCGCCCTCGTGGCCGCGGTGGTGGTGGTGGCGACCAGGCGGCCGGCGGTGGTGGTGGCCATGGGGGGTTACGCGTGCCTTCCCACCGCCCTGGCGGCGGCCGTCCTCGGGGTGCCGGTCGTGCTCGTGAACGTCGACGCCGTCCCCGGGGCGGCCAACCGGGTGGTGGGCCGCTTCGCCCGGGCCGCGGCGGTGGCCTTCGAGGGGACGGCGTTGCCCCGGGCGGTGGTCACGGGGGCTCCGGTGCGGCCGGCCATCGTTGCCGCCGCCCGCCCTTCTGCCGACGTGCGCCGGGTGGCGGCGGCGGCCCTGGGTCTCCCCGCCGGCCGGGCCGTGGTGGCCGCGGTGGGTGGTTCGCTCGGTGCCCGCAGGATCAACGAGGCCGTGGTCGGTCTGGCCCGGGCATGGGAGGACCGGGTCGACGTGGCCATCTACCACGTGGTGGGGCGGCGTGACGCGGCGTGGGCGGCGACGGCCGGAGCCGTGTCCGCCGATGCGGGCATGCGGTACGTGCAGGTCCCCTACGAGGACCGTATGGCGCTCTTCTACCAGGCGGCCGACGTGGTGGTGGCCCGGGCGGGGGCCAACACCGTGGCCGAGCTGGCCGTGGTGGGGGTGCCCGCCGTGCTGGTGCCCCTGCCCGGCGCGCCCGGCGACCACCAGACGGCCAACGCCCGCGTCCTCGAGGGTGTGGGGGCGGCCGTGGTGGTCCCGGACGCCGCCTGCGACGCCACGCGTCTGGCCGTCGAGATCGACGCCCTGCTGGCGGCGCCGGGCAGGCTCGAGGCCATGCGAACGGCGGCCGCCTCCGTCGGACGGCCCGACGCCGTGGAAGCGGTGGCGGCCCTGGCCCGCCGGCACGCACGGTCGCCTCGGCCCCGGCCCCGGCGGCGCCCGTGACCGACACCGTCGGGCCACCAGGCGGGGCCGCGGGCGCGGACGGCGACCGCCTGGACCTGTCGCGGCCCCGGCGGGTGCACGTGGTGGGCGCCGGCGGTGCGGGGATGAGCGCCATCGCCTCGGTGCTGGCCGCCATGGGCCACGCCGTGACGGGCAGCGACCTGAAGAGCTCGTACGCCATGGAGCGCCTGGCGGCGAGCGGTGTGGCCGTGACGGTGGGCCACGAACCCGCCGCGGTGGGCCAGGCCGACGCGCTGGCCGTCTCCACGGCCATTCCCGCCACCAACCCCGAGGTGCTCGAGGCGCGCCGGCGCGGCCTGCCCGTGTTCACGCGCGCCGACGTGCTCGCCGCCATCGTCGCCTGCCGCCGGTGCGTGGCGGTGTCGGGGACCCACGGCAAGACCACGACCACGTCGATGCTCGCCCTCATCCTGATGGAGGCCGGCCTGCGCCCGAGCTTCCTCATCGGCGGTGACGTCAACGAGATCGGCAGCAACGCGGTGTGGGACGCGGGGGAGTGGATGGTGGTCGAGGCGGACGAGAGCGACGGCACCTTCCTCCGGCTCGACCCCGAGATCGCCGTCGTCACCAACGTCGAGCCCGACCACCTCGACCACTACGGCGACTTCGCCCATCTGGTCGAGGCGTTCGACCAATTCCTCGACGGGCGACCCGGGGGATCGGTGGTGGGCGCCGACGACCCGGTGGCCGCCCGTCTGGGGGCCGGCCACGGCGCCGACCTGGTGGGCACCGATCCCGCCGCCACCTTCCGGATCGAGGCCCTCGAGGCCGGGGGGGACGGCGTGGCCTTCGACCTGGTGGCCCGCGGTCGGTCCCTCGGGCGCGTGGCGCTGCCCGTCAGCGGGGCCAACATCGCCCGCAACGCGGCGGTGGCGGTGGCGAGCGCCCTGCGGGTGGGGGCGCCCTTCGATGCCGCCCGACGGGCGCTGGCACGCTTCGCCGGCGTGGCCCGGCGCTTCGAGTCGCGTGGCGAGCTGCACGGCGTGCGCTTCGTCGACGACTACGCCCATCTGCCGAGCGAGGTGCTGGCCGTCATCGAGGCGGCCCGTGCCACCGGCCCACGCCGCCTGGTGGTGGTGTTCCAGCCCCACCGCTACAGCCGCATCGCCGCCCTCGGGGAGCAGTTCGCCGACGCCTTCAGCGGTGCCGACGCCGTCGTCATCACCGACATCTTCTCCGCCGGCGAGGCGGCGCTGCCCGGCGTGACGGGCCGGGTGGTGGCCGACGCCGTGGCCCGGGCGCACCCGTCGCTCGACGTGGCCTACGTGCCGGGTCGCGCCGAGCTGCGGGCCCATGTGGCCGCCATGCTCGTCCCCGGCGACCTGTGCCTGACCCTCGGCGCCGGTGACCTCACCTCGCTCCCCGACGAACTGCAGGCCGGGCCGTCGTGGTGAGCACCGGAGCGGCGTGCCGCGACGTCCCCGAGGCGGCGCTCCGGGCCGTGGCCGATTCCTTGGGCGACCTCGCCCAGGTCGACGCCCCGCTCGGGGCCCGCACCACCTACCGCGTGGGCGGGACGGCCGCCGTGCTGGCGGAGGTGGGTGACGAGGAGGGGCTCGACGCCGTGCACCGCGCCCTGGCCGCCGCGGCGGATGCCGCCGCCCCCGTCCCCGTGCTCGTGCTCGGCCAGGGCTCCAACCTGCTCGTGGCCGACGCCGGATTCCGGGGCGTCGTCGTCCGCCTGGGGGCGGGCTTCGACGGCGTGGAGGTGCGGGGGACGTCGGTGCGGGCCGGCGGGGGTGCCAAGCTCCCGGTGCTGGCGCGGGTCACGGCCGGGGCCGGGCTGCACGGGCTCGAGTGGGCGGTGGGTGTGCCGGGCTCGGTGGGGGGTGCCCTGCGCATGAACGCCGGTGGCCACGGGTCCGACGTGGCCGCCGTCCTGAGCGGCTGGCGCGGCTACGACCTCGAGGCCGGGGTGGCCCGCACCGGAGAACCCGACGACCTCGCCCTCGGTTACCGCACCTCGTCGCTGCGCCCGACCGACGTGGTGGTGTGGGCCGAGTTCGCCTTGCGCCCCGACGACCGGCGGCGCACCGAGGCCGCACTGGCGGAGGTCGTCCGCTGGCGTCGCGCCCATCAACCCGGGGGGTCGAACGCCGGTTCGGTGTTCGCCAACCCGGCGGGGGATGCCGCCGGCCGCCTGGTGGATGCGGCCGGTCTCAAGGGTCTGCGCCTCGGGACCGCCGAGGTGTCCACCAAGCACGCCAATTTCTTCCAGGCCGACCCCGGTGGCTCCGCCGACGACGTGTGGCGCTTGATCGTCCACGTCCGGTCGGTGGTGGCCGAGCGCACCGGGGTGGTGCTCGTGCCCGAGCTCCGCCTGGTCGGGTTCGGCCCACTGCCGGCCGTGGGATCCGGGGAGCCGGCGGCGCCGTCGGGGGAAGGCGAAGGCCGAGGTCCGGGGCGACCCTCTGCGTCCACTGGAGGTCGAGAGTCGTGATCCACCAGCCGCAGGACGCACCGGGGAAGAGGGGTGGCCCCTCCGCCACGATGGCAGACGACATCCCGCCTGGGCCCGTCGTCCCCGAACCCGACCCCGACGGCGACGCCGCGCCGGGTGCGTCGGGACCGGGGGGCCTCGACGCCGGACCCGGTGGCGGCGACGGACCCGATGGCGGCGGCCCCGGACCGTCCGGGGATCCCCACGGTTCTCCGGGCGCGCCGCCCCGGTCCCCCCGGGCGGCCGGCGAGGCCGATGGCGCCGCCGGCCCCGGCGGGGCCCCAGGCCCCGACCCGGACCCGGGCGTGTCGGCTGTGCATCCGCGGCTGTGGCAGCGGCGGGTGGCGGTCCTGCGCGAGGAGGGCCGGCGCCGGCTGCGCTGGGTGGTGGCGGGCGTGGTGGTCCTCGTGCTGGCGTGCGTGGCCATGCTCGTGCTCCACACCCCCCTGGTGGCCGTGCGCAGCACGACGGTCAGCGGCGCCGAGCACACCGGGGTGGGCGCCGTCCTGGCCGCCGCCGGGCTCACGGGCCACCCGCCGCTCATCGACGTCGACCCGACCGCCGCCGCCGCCGCCGTCGAGCGCCTTCCCTGGGTGGCCCACGCCGTCGTCGTGCGCCGGTGGCCCGACGCCGTCTCGGTGGCCGTGACCGAGCGGGTGCCCCTGGGAGCGGTTCCGCTCGAGGGCGGAGGCGCCGCCCTGGTCGACGCCACCGGACACGTCCTCACCTGGGAACGCACCGCGCCGTCGGGCCTCGTCCTGTCGGTGCCCGTCGCCCCCGGCCCCCCCGGTACCGTCCTGGCCGGCGCCGACCGGCCCGCTCTGCACGTGGGGGGGGCGCTCACCGGTGCGCTGGCCGGTCGGGTGTCCTCGGTGACGGCCGGGGCGGACGGCACGGTCGCTCTCGGCCTCGGTCGGGGCCTGACCGCCGAACTGGGCACGCCGGCCGACCTGGGCGCCAAGCTCGACGCCGTGGCGAGCGTGCTGGCCGGGGCGGATCCGAGGGGCCCGGCCGTGATCGACGTCACGATCCCCGACCAGCCCACGGTGGGACCGCCCCCGCCCGCCCCCCGAACCCGGCCAGGAGCCCGGTGACCTGGGTTTGGCCACCCTGCGCGGTGACCGCCCTTCTTGACCGGTTCGCGGTGCCGCCGTATCGTGAGGTCACCTCGGCAGGCCCCGGTAGGCGTCCCGAATGAAGCTGTGGTCGAGGGTGAGGTCACATGGTGCTCGGTGGCCTGCAGCCCGACCACCTGGCGGGGGTTCCACGGGTGAGGCCCGAGGTCCGGGTCGTGGCGAGGAGGGTGGATGACCGGTCCGGCACAGAGCAGCTACTTCGCTGTCATCAAAGTGGTCGGCGTGGGCGGTGGTGGCGTCAACGCCGTGAACCGCATGATCGAGGCCGGCCTCAAGGGTGTCGAGTTCATCGCCATGAACACCGACTCCCAGGCGCTGCTCATGAGCGACGCGGACCTGAAGCTCGACATCGGCCGTCAACTCACCCGGGGACTGGGTGCCGGGAGCGACCCTGAGATCGGGCGGCAGGCGGCGGACGAGCACCGGGGCGAGATCGAAGAAGCCCTGAAGGGTGCCGACATGGTCTTCATCACCGCCGGGAAGGGCGGCGGTACCGGTACCGGCGCCGCGCCCGTGGTGGCCGAGATCGCACGGTCCGTCGGTGCGCTCACCATCGGCGTCGTCACCCGCCCGTTCTCGTTCGAGGGCCGTCGTCGCTCGGTGCAGGCCGAGGGGGGCATCCAGAACCTGAAGGACAAGGTCGACGCCATCATCATCATCCCCAACGACCGGCTCCTCACCGTGTCGACCGAGAAGACGTCGATGATGAGCGCCTTCAAGATGGCCGACGAGGTCCTGCTCCAGGGGGTGCAGGGCATCACCGACCTCATCACCGTGCCGGGCCAGATCAACACGGACTTCGCCGACGTGCGCATGGTCCTCGCCGACGCCGGCACCGCCATCATGGGCATCGGCCTGGCCTCGGGCGAGGGTCGGGCGGTGAACGCGGCCCGGGCCGCCATCACGAGCCCGCTGCTCGAGGCGTCCATCGAAGGGGCCCGGGGCATCCTCGTCAACATCGCCGGTGGGGCCGACCTCGGCCTGTTCGAGGTCAACGAGGCCATGGAGATCATCCACGGCGTGGCCCATCCCGACGCCAACATCATCTTCGGCAACGTGATCGACGATGCGATGGACGACCAGGTGCGGGTGACGGTGATCGCGGCGGGGTTCGAGCGCTGGGAAGAGGGGCGTGCCGGCGAGCACCGGCCGGGGGAGTCCGCCGGCCCGCGCAGCCAGATCCTCGGGCTCGATACCGTCCACGAGGACATCTTCGCCACCCCGCCCGAGGACGACCTCGACCTCGGCGACGACGAGTTCGACGTCCCCTCCTTCCTCCGCTAGCGCCGTCGCCCACCGGCTGGCGGGCACGCCCGTCGTGGCGGCGTGGACGGCTGCCGCCGACGGGGACATGCGTGCCGTCGCCGAGCTCCCGCCGCCACCGGTCCCACCGGGACTGACCTTGCGACGCCCGCACCAGGTCCACGGTGGCCGCGTGGTGGTGGACCGCGGGGGTCCCTGGCCCGAGGGCACGCTCCCCGAGGGCGACGCGGTGGTGGCGGACGGTGGGGGCCGCCTCCTGGCCGTGCTCGTGGCGGACTGCGCCCCGGTGGCGATGGGGTCCGTCGAGGGCGTGTGCGGCGCGGTGCACGCCGGGTGGCGGGGGGTGGTCGCCGGGGTCGTGGGCGAGGCGGCCCGGGCCATGCGCACCCTGGGCGCCGGGGGCGTCGTGGCGGGCCTGGGACCGTGCATCGGACCCTGCTGCTACGAGTTCTCGGAGGCGGGACTGGACGAGCTGTGCACCGTCTGCGGTGTCGACGTCGGCGCCCGCACCACGTGGGGGACACCCTCGCTCGACCTCCGGGCCGCCGTCCGGGCGGGGCTCGGACGCGCCGGGGTGGACCTCGTGGTGGACGTCGACGCCTGCACGGCGTGCACACCGGGGTACTTCTCCCACCGGGCGCGCCGCGACGAGGCCCGCCAGGCGCTGTTCGTGTGGCGCGCCGAGGACGACCGGGGTGCCTGACCTGCCCGACGCGCCCGACGCGCCCAACGCGCCTGGCACGGCCGACGCGCCCGACGCGCCTGGCCCGGCCGACCTGCCCGACCCGCCCGACGTGCCCCGGTCCGGCGCCCCGGCTCCCGCCCCTGCGCCCCCGGTGGACGTGGTGCGGACGCGACTCGGTGCCGTGCATCGACGGATCGCGGACGCCGGCCGGGACCCCGCCGGTGTGCGGATCGTGGCGGTGACGAAGGGCTTCGCTCCCGACGCGGTGCGCGCCGCCGTCGCCGTCGGGCTGTGGGACGTGGGGGAGAACTACGCCGCCGAGCTCGTGGCCAAGGCGGGGGCGTTGTCCCTCCCCGGCGCATCGACCGACGCGGAGCCCGACGTCTCGGCGCTCGTACGGTGGCACTACCTCGGTGCCGTCCAGCGTCGCCGGGTCCGGTCCCTGGCGCCCGTCGTGTCGTGGTGGGACACGGTGTGCCGTCCCGAGGAGGGCGCGGCCATCGCCGCACACGCCCCGGGCGCCTCCGTCATGGTGGAGGTGGAGGCGACCGGCCTGCCCGGTCGCAACGGGGTCGAGCCCGCCGGTGTGGCGTCGCTGGTGACGACGCTGCGGGATCAGGGGCTCGACGTGCGTGGGCTCATGACCGTCGGCCCCCACGGTCCCCCCGAGGCATGCCGGCCGGCCTTCCGCACCACGGCGGGGCTGGCCCGCGAGCTGGGGCTCGCCGAGGTGTCGATGGGTATGACCGACGACCTCGAGGTGGCGCTGCAAGAGGGGAGCACCATGGTGCGCGTGGGGCGCGCGTTGTTCGGGGAACGCCCACCACGGTGGCGGTGACGAGGTCCCCCGAGGGGTCCTGCGCCCATCCCCCTGTGCCTGGGCCGAGGCACTACGCTGTCCCGGGGAGGCTCGCAATGGCGTCTGGGTTCTTCAAGAGGGCCATGGTCTACCTGGGCCTGGTCGACGACGAGTACGAGGAGTACGACGAGTACGAACCGCGCGGCTCGACCGCCCAGCGCCTGGGTCAGCGCGCCGTGTTCGGCGGCGACGAGGACGAGCCCACTTCGGCCGTCGCCACCAGCACCATCCGCCCCCTGCCGCGCGAGGACTCCCCGACGGTGACGCCCACCGTGACACCGCGCAGCGTGGTGCGGCCCGTCGTGGCCGAGCCCGGGGCCCGCGTGCACGTGGTGGCGCCCATGCAATTCGGTGACGCCCGACAGATCGCCGACCGGCTCATGGCCAACCAGCCGGTCATCGTCAACCTCCAGGTCGCCGACCGGGAGCTCATGCGACGCATGATCGACTTCTGCAGCGGGGTGGCCTACGCGCTCAGCGGAAAGATGGAGCGGGTGGCCGACAAGGTGTTCCTCGTGACCCCTTCGAACGTCAAGGTGTCGGCCGAGGAGCGCCAGCGACTGCAGGAGAACGGGCTCCTGCGGCCCTGACGCCGCGACCCTGGCGCCCCGCCCCCACGCCCTAGCCTGTCGCTGTGGTCCGCCATGTCATCGCTCTGGTCCTGGAGATCTACCTGTGGGGCGTGCTGTTCCCCCGTGCCCTGCTCAGCTGGTTCCCCGTCTCGCCGGGATCGGTGCTGTCCAACGTCAACCACGTCCTGTACCGGTTGACCGAGCCGGTGCTCAGCCCGGTGCGCCGCATCCTCCCGCCACTGCGGGCGGGCGGCATGGGGATCGACCTCTCCTTCCTGGTCGTCTTCTTCGGCATCCAGTTCATCGTCATCCCCATCGTCAACGGGGGCCTGTAGCGTCCCGGTAGCGGTTCCGCCCGCCGTCCGTGCCTGGCGGGGCGCCATACATGCGGGGCGCGGGGCCTGTGGTTAGGATCGGCCCATGGACAGTGGAAAGCCGAGCGGTCAGGCGTCGAGCCTCGACAGCCTGCGCACCGTGGAGTTCCGCCAGACGCTGCGGGGCTACCACATCGACGATGTCGACGAATACCTCGAGCGCGTCGCCGTGGACGCCGAGGCGCTCCAGGAGCAGTTGCGCCAGGCGGGGGAGCGGCTGAAGCAGGCGGCGGAGCGCATCGCCCAGCTCGAAACGATGGTCAAGGAGCTCCAGGACCAGCCGGCCGCAGCCGCGGTGGCGACGAGCCCGGCCGTGACCGACGACACCCTGCAGCGCACGCTGATCATGGCGCAGCGCTTCGTGGACCAGACCCACGCCGAGGCCGAGGCCCAGGCGCGCATCTTGGTGGCCGACGCCGAGGAGCGGGCCCGGCAGGTCCTGGGCGACGCCGAGGCACGGGCCAAGTCCGTCACCGAGGACACCGAGCGCCATCTGCGCGAGGAGATCTCGCGGCTCGAGTCACTGCGGACCCAGCTCGCCGGCGACGTGGAGACGATCGCCCGCCACATGGACAACGAGCGCAATCGGCTGCGCGGCGCCCTGAGCGACATGCTGACGTGGGTGGACGAGCACGTGCAGCCGGCCGGGTCGTTGCTGGCGCAGCGCCCCTCGACCCGTTCCGCGCCCCGGCCCGACAACGGCCTGCCCATGTCGTCGGCCCCCGACAGCCCCGGGGCGGCGTCGGGCCCCGAGCCCTCGGGCCTGTCCGTGGAGAGCGGGGGTCGCACCGCCGTCCCCGTGCGCGGCAACGCCGCCACCGGTGGCGCCGGGCCCGTGGACGACCCCGACGCCCCACCGGCCGTCACCGACCGTCACGGTGCCCTGCCCGCCGACGGCACGACCCAGCCCCAGGTCATCTCACCTCGCTGACGTCCGCCGTCCTGCGTCCGCCGGAGGGCGGTCGGCAGGCCGTGTCCACCCGCTGCCCGCACGCGCCGGCGACGGTGCGCCCACAGCGCTCAGGGGCAGGGGACCTTCGTGACCCGGATGGCCACGGCGCCGGCCACCGAGACCCGGACGTCTACGGCCAGGGTCTGGGCGGCCACGTAGTGACGGTGCACCTCGATCGCCGCCGCCATCGGTGCCGGCGCGTCGATCTCGAGGTCGATGCAGTCCGACACGTGGAGCCCGGCGCTGCGCCGCTCGGACTGGACCTGGCGCACCACGTCACGGGCCCGGCCTTCGGCCTCGAGCGCCTCGTCCACGGTCGTGTCCAGCATGACCACGCCCACCTCGCCGGGCAGGGTGCGCCCCTCGGCTTCGTTGCGGGGACGCAGCACGAGCTCGAACTCGCCGGGCTCGAGGGCCACCCCGCCCGCGCTCACGCCGTCGGGGGTGCGCTCCCAGTCGCCGGCCCGCACCGCGGCCGTGACTCGCTGGGTGTCGGGGCCGAGGCGGGGTCCGAGCACGGCGTGCACGAGCGTCAGGATCTGGTGGGCGGCGCCGTGCACCTCGTCGGTGAGGACCACCTCCTTGACGTTGACCTCGTCGGCGATGAGGGCCACGAAGGGCCGCAGCCGCTCAGGGTCGGCGGTGGCCACCGTGAGGGTGCGCAGCGGGAGGCGGGCCCGGCGGCCGCTGGCCTTGCGGATGGCGTGGCCGGCCGAGCACACGTCGCGCACCACGTCCATCGACTCCACGAGCCCCGGGTCGGCCGGAAGGGCTCCGGGGGCGGGCCAGTCCGCCAGGTGGACGCTGCGCTCGCCCGTGAGCCCCCGGTACACGGATTCGCTGAGCAGGGGCAGCAGGGGAGCGGCCACCGTGCACAGGGTCACGAGCACGGTGGACAGCGTGTCGTAGGCGTCGGCCTTGTCCGCCTCCACCTCGGGGGAGCCGTCGCGCGGCCGCCAGAACCGGTGGCGGCTGCGCCGGATGTACCAGTTGTTGAGGGCGTCGAGGAACCCGGTCACCGCCGCGCACGCCCCGAACAGGTCGTAGGCGTCCATGGTGGTGGTGACTTCGTCCACGAGCGACGCCGCCTTGGCCAGGATGTAGCGGTCGAGCACGCCGCCGGCGTCGGTGCGGGCCCGGCCGGCGACGCCGTCGACGTTGGCGTAGAGCGACAGGAAGTACCAGGCGTTCCAGATGGGGTTCAGGACCTGGCGCACGACCTCCTCGATCCCTTTGGCGTGGACCACCAGGTCCTGGCCGCGCAGGATGGGCGACGACACGAGGAACCAGCGCATGGCGTCGGCCCCCCACACGTCGAAGACCATGTCGGGCTCGGGGTAGTTGCCGAGCCGTTTGGACATCTTGCGGCCGTCGTCTCCCTGGACGATGCCGTGGGCCACGCAGTGGAGGAACGGCGGTCGGTCGAACAGGGCCGTGGCCAGGACGTGCAGGGTGTAGAACCAGCCCCGCGTCTGGCTGATGTACTCGACGATGAAGTCGGCCGGGAAGTGCGACTCGAACCACTCGGCGCGCTCGAAGGGGTAGTGGACCTGGGCGAAAGGCATCGATCCGGACTCGAACCAGCAGTCGAGGACGTCCCCCACGCGGCGCATCGAGGAGCGCCCGGTGGGATCGTCGGGGTTGGGGCGGACGAGCTCGTCGACGCCGGGCCGGTGCAGGTCGGTGAGGCGCACCCCGAAGTCGGCCTCGAGCTCGGCCACGCTCCCGTAGACGTCGACCCGGGGGTGGAGCGGGTCGTCGCTCTTCCACACCGGGATGGGAGAGCCCCAGAAGCGGTTGCGGCTGATCGACCAGTCGCGCGCCCCCTCGAGCCACTTGCCGAAGGCGCCGTCGCGGATGTGGGCCGGGACCCAGTCGATCTCCTGGTTGAGCTCGAGCATGCGGTCCTTGATGGCCGTCACCCGCACGAACCACGAGCTCACGGCCTTGTAGATGAGGGGGGTGTCGGTCCGCCAGCAGTGCGGGTAGCTGTGGGTGTAGCGGGTGGCCTCGACCAGGGCGCCGGCGGACTCGAGGTCCGCCACGATGGCGGCGTTGGCGTCGAAGACGAGCTGTCCGGCATAGGGTGCGACCTCGTCGGTGAAGCGGGCGCGGTCGTCCACGGGGCACACCACGCCGATGCCCGCCGCCGTGCACAGGTCGAAGTCCTCCTCGCCGAAGCCCGGTGCCATGTGGACCACGCCGGTGCCCTCGTCGGTGGCCACGAAGTCCCCGCCGAGGATGCGGAAGGCGCCCGGCCGACCCGAGAAGAAGGGGAACAGGGGGCGATAGGTGCGTCCCACCAGTTCGGCCCCCCGCACGATCGCCAGCGGCTCGGCGTGCTCGAACAGGGCGGGGTAGGCCTCCGCCCGCGCCGCGGCCACCACGGTGGGAACGCCCAGCAGCTCGTAGAGGGCGTACTCGATGTCGGGCCCGACGGCCAGGGCCAGGTTCGAGGGCAGCGTCCAGGGCGTGGTCGTCCAGGCCAGGACCTTGACCTCGCCGGCGAGGGCGGGGGACGAGGCCCCGGGGTCGGGGGCGAGCGTGAAGCGGACCGTGACGGCCGGGTCCTCGCGGGGACGGTAGGCGTCGTCCTGGCGGGTCTCGAAGTTCGACAGCGGGGTCTCGCACTCCCAGCAGTAGGGAAGGACGCGCTCGCCCTCGTAGAGCAGCCCTTTCTCCCACAGGCGCTTGAAGGCCCACATCACGCTCTCCATGTAGGAGAGGTCCATCGTCTTGTAGTCGTCGGCGAAGTCGACCCACCGGGCCTGCCGCGTCACATAGCGCTCCCAGGCGTCGGTGGTGCGCTGCACCAGGGCGCGGCAGTAGTCGTTGAACCGGTCGATCCCGTACGCCACGATGCCGGCCCGCCCCGACACCTCGAGCTCCTTCTCGGCCTCCATCTCGGCCGGCAGCCCGTGGCAGTCCCAGCCGAAGCGCCGCTCGACCCTTCTGCCTCGCATGGTCTGGTAGCGGGGCACGGCGTCCTTCACGAAGCCGGTCAGCAGGTGCCCGTAGTGGGGGAGTCCGTTGGCGAAGGGCGGCCCGTCGTAGAAGACGAACTCGTTGGCACCCCCGGCCCGGGCCTCCACCGACGCCGCGAACGTGCCGTCTTCGGCCCAGTACGCGAGCACCTGCTCCTCGAGGCGCGGGTAGTCGGGCTGCTGGTCGACGTGCGGGTACGGTGCCGGGCCGCCGGGCGAGTCGGGCATGGCCCCAGCGTATTGGACCGCACCCCGCCCACCGCCGGACCCGGCCACGGCGCGAGCGGCCCTCCGGGGAGGCGTCCGCGGTGCTCGGACCCTGGTGGGGCAGCCTCGTGGGAGCAGCCTCGTCGGGAACAGACCGACCGGGTGTGGTGTTGCCGCCGTGACGGGGCGACGCTATGGTCGCCCACCTTCGTGGAGCCGATGGAAGCTGTGAAGATGAGCGAAAGGGCCATCACGGTCCGGGTGGGAGTGTTCCGCTGATGGTCGCAGGCAGGAAGTCACCACCTTCGAAGAAGAAGGCCGCCACCGCCCGCAAGGCCGCGCCGGTCCGCAAGGCGGCGGCGAAGAAGGTCGTGGCCAAGCGGGGCGCGGCCAAGAAGGCGCCGGCCAAGAAGGCAGCCCCGGCCAAGAAGGCGCCGGCCAAGAAGGCAGCCCCGGCCAAGAAGGCCGCCCCGAAGAAGGCGCCGGCCAAGAAGGCCCCCGCCAAGAAGGCGCCGCCCAAGAAGGCCCCGGCCCCGAAGAAGGCGGCCCCGGCCAAGAAGGCGCTCCCGCCCAAGCCGGTCAGCGGCGCCAGGAAGCCGTCGTCGGTGCCGGGCGCGGGGGCCCCGGCCAAGGCCGCGGCGCCGGCCAAGGTCGCCGCCCCCGCCGCGCCCAAGACCCCGCTCAAGCCCCCCAAGCCGACACGGGGTCCCTTCGCGTCGGAGCCCAAGTTCCTCGAGGAGCAGCGCACCTTGCTGCTCGAGGAACGCGACGTCTACAAGCGCCAGGCCGAGGACCTCCGGGCCGAGGCCGAGTCCCTGGCCCTCGAGCGCGAGCCCGGTGACGTCCAGTTCGACGAGGAGTCCGGCGAGGGCGGGACGGTGGCCGTCGACCGCGAGCGCGACCTGACCCTCTCGGCGCAGGCGCTCGCCACCATCGAGGAGATCGACATGGCCCTGCGGGCCATCGAGACCAAGCTCTACGGCGCGTGCGAGAGCTGTGGCCAGCCCATCCCGAAGGCCCGGCTGCGGGCCCTGCCGTACGCTCGGCTGTGCGTGTCATGCAAGAGCGGGGGGTTGCACCGGCGCTGAGCGACGGGGTACGCCACCGGCACGACGGCGCCCGCCGCCTGCTGGTGGGCGGCGCCGTCGCCGCTGCGGTCGTGGCCGCCGACCAGGCGACCAAGTCGTGGGCGGTGCACCGTCTGTCGCAGGGGCCGATCCACGTCATCTGGAAGCTCGACTTCGCCCTGACGTACAACACCGGCGCCGCCTTCAGCTTCGCCCAGGGATGGGCGCCCGTCTTCGCCGGCGTGGCGGTGGTGGTGGTCGTGGTGCTCGTGACCCTCGCCCGTCACGTGCGCTCCACGGCGCTGGCGGTGGCGCTCGGACTGGTCGTCGGGGGGGCGCTCGGCAACCTCACCGACCGGGTGGTGCGCCACCACGGGGGAGCGGTGGTCGACTTCATCGCCCTGCATTTCTGGCCCACGTTCAACGTGGCCGACTCGTGCATCGTGGTGGGCGGCATCTTGGCCGCGCTGTTGCTGTGGCGGGCCGGGCGTCCGGCGTGACCCCGCCCGCCGCGCCCGGTGCCCCCTCCCCACCCCCACCGCCACAGCCACAGGAACAACCACAGCCACAGGAACAACCGTCGCCGTCGCCGTCGTCACCGGGCACCCTCGACGTCATCGTCCCGGTCTCGCTGGCGGACGCCCGCGTGGACGTGGCGACGGCGCTGCTGAGCGGACTGTCGCGCCGGGTCGTGGCCGACATGGTGGAGGCGGGCGCGGTGCGCCTCGACGGGGAGCGCGTCTCGTCGCGCAGCCGCCCGGTCCGGACCGGCCAGCGACTGCAGATCGCCGTGCCCGCCGAGCCCGAGGCGGGCCCGGCGCCCGATCCGTCGGTCCCCGTGCCGGTGGTGTACGAGGACGCCGCCATCGTCGTGGTCGACAAGCCGGCGGGCATGGTGGTGCACCACGGCGCAGGACGGCGCGGTGGCACCCTCGTCGACGGGCTGCTGGCGCGCTTTCCCGAGCTGGCCGCCCTGCCCGCCGCCGGAGCCGGCGACCTGCACCGGCCGGGGATCGTGCACCGCCTGGACAAGGGCACCTCGGGCCTCCTGGTGGTGGCCCGCACGCCCGACGCCTACCGCTCGCTGGTGGAACAGTTCCGGGCCCGGAGCACCGGGCGCGAGTACCTGGCCCTGGTGGCGGGCGAGGTGGAGGACGACGCGGCCGCCGTCGACGCCCCCATCGGGCGTTCCACCCGGCGCCGGACCCGCATGGCGATCACGGCCAGGGGACGGCCGGCGCGCACGTCGTACCGCGTGCGCGACCGTTTCCACCTGCCCGTCGCCTGCACCCTTGTGTCGGCCACGCTCGACACCGGCCGCACCCACCAGGTGCGGGTCCATCTGGCTGCCATCGGCCATCCCGTCATCGGCGACGACCGCTACGGGGAGACGGCCGCCCGCCCCCCGGCGCTCATGGCCGTCATGACGCCGGGAAGGTTCTTCCTCCACGCCGCGCTCCTGTCGATCGACCATCCCACCGACGGTGACCGAATGACGTGGGAGTCGCCGCTCCCCGACGACCTCACCCGCGTGCTGGCCGTGCTGGCACCCTGACAACTCGTCGATCGGCACCGACCGTCGCCGATCGGCCAGGGCGCGGGCAGCGCCGGGGTTCAGGCAGCGCCGGGGTTCAGGCAGCGC
>Ga0209415_10005482_pt1 | contig 22769 bp, 22 predicted proteins | sample PeaSoiSIISIP2007_FD_187696 | JGI IMG/M metagenome (GOLD analysis project Ga0209415, IMG submission 187696) | Peat soil microbial communities from Weissenstadt, Germany - SII-SIP-2007 (SPAdes) (version 2) | ecosystem: Environmental > Terrestrial > Soil > Wetlands > Peat | place: Germany... | reverse complement strand
GAGCTAAGGAGACTCGAACTCCTGACCCCCTGCTTGCAAAGCAGGTGCTCTTCCAGCTGAGCTATAGCCCCATCGCGTGGCGCTCCCCAGGGTACCGGGGCAGCGTCCCGCTTCCGCCAGGTCGCCCTTGGCGGAACCCTCACAGTGCATGATCTCGCCGCGCAAGCGGAAAGGGCGCGGCGAGAAGCCGCCCCGGCCCGGAGCCGGGCCGAACGAACCGAACGAGCCCGGCGAGCCGGGCCGATCGGACCCGGACTCAGTCGTCGGCGGTAGTCGCCTCGGTCCACAGGTCCAGTTCGGCCCGGTCCGCCTGGACCTTGCGCCAGACGGCCGCCAGGCCAAGTGCGAGCACTGCCAGCACAATCAGCTTCTTCACGATGCGCATCCTTTACCTAGGTCTCACCAGGAATCCCGGGTGGCTTCGCCGCGGCGCGGCGAGAGCGGCGAGTACAGCGGTGCCCGCGGCCGCCGCGGCCTCGCGAGAACCCTTGCAGCCTAGCAAGCCAGCAGATTACCGCTGGCGGTCCACGCGACGCTCGTCCCATACCGGCTCTGGCGCCTCGTAGACCTCGCCGGACGCGCCGAAGACGACGAAACGATCGAACGACCTGGCGAACCATCGATCGTGCGTGACCGCGAGCACCGTGCCCGAGTACTGCTCCAGGCCGTCCTGCAGCGCCTGCGCACTCGCGAGGTCTAGATTGTCGGTCGGCTCGTCCAGCAGCAGCAACGTCGATCCGGCCAGCTCAAGCAGCAGGATCTGGAGCCGCGCCTGCTGCCCGCCGGACAAGCTGGCGAACCGCTGCCGCGCGCACGACTGCAGCTCATACCTGGCCAGCGCGGACATTGCCTCGTTGATCAGCAGCGCGTGCTCGGTCATCAGGATCTCGAGCGGACTCCGCCCGTGCAGATCAGATCGCGCGTGGGTCTGGGCGAAGATGCCGGGAACGACCCTCGCGCCCAGCCTGGCGACACCGCTGTGCCGAATGTCGTCGCTGGCCAGCAGGCGCAGGAAATGCGACTTCCCCGAGCCGTTCGAGCCGAGCACTGCGACCCGCTCCCCGTACCAGACCTCCAGGTCGAACGGGCGCATCAGCCCGGTCAGCTCCAGGTTCTCGCAGATCACAGCGCGCTTGCCGGTGCGGCCGCCGCGCAGGCGGATCCGTACGTTCTGCTCCCTGGGCGCCTCCTCGGGCGGGCCCTCTTCCTCGAACTTGCGCAACCGGGTCACTGCGGCCTGCAGCCGGGAGGCCATGGCGTCGTTGTAGCTCGCCTTGAGCCGGTACATCCGGACCAGCTGCTTCAGCTTCTCGTGCTCCTCGTCCCAGCGGCGGCGCAGCTCGTCCAGCCGCTCGATCCGGTCCCTGCGCGCCTGCGCGTAGCTGGCGAAACCGCCGCCATGGGTCCAGACGCCGCCGTCCTCGACGGTGACGATTCGCTGGGCGCAGGCGGCCAGCAGCTCGCGGTCGTGGCTGACCAGCAGGACCGTCTTCGGCGTGGCGGCGAGCTGCTCCTCGAGCCAGACCTTGCCGGGCACGTCGAGGAAGTTGTCTGGCTCGTCGAGCAGCAGCACCTCGTCCCGGCCGCGCAGCAGCGACTCCAGAACCAGCCGTTTCTGCTCACCGCCGGAGAGCGTGCGCACCTCACGCCACTGGCAGCGGTCGAAAGGAACACCGAGCGCCGCGATCGTGCAGGCGTCCCAGTGCACCTCGATGTCGTAGCCGCCGGCGTCCCCCCACTCGGCCAGGGCCGAGGCGTAACGCAGCTGCGCGGGCTCGTCGTCGCGCTCCATCATCACGAGCTCGGCGGCGTCGAGCCTGGCGGCCGCGTCCCTGACCCGCTGCGGGGCGATCGACAGCAGCAGCTCGCGCACCGACGTGGAGTCCCTGATCCCGCCGATGAACTGGCGCATCACGCCAGGCCCGCCGCTTCTGGTCACCGATCCGGCCTGCGGCGCGATGTCACCAGCGATCAGCCGCATCAGCGTGGTCTTGCCGGCGCCATTTGGGCCGATCAGCGCGACGACGCTGCCGTCGCCGGCCCGGAAGGAGACGTCATCGAGCAGCACGCGCCCGTCGGGCAGCGCGTGCGACAGATGTGCCACCTCGACGTGGCCCACGAACACCCCCAACGGCGCGACAGCTAGCCTGGCCGAGGATAGCCGGGCCGTCGCAGGCTGCCCAACGGGATTTTCCGCGCATCGCCGCATGTCGCGGTCGATTCTCAGTCGTAGTGACTGAGAATCGACCGCAATCCGACCACAACCCTCATTACGGGCCACCAGCCCGGTGCGACCGCGGCTCCGCGGCGCCTGGCCGGCTCTGGCGATCCGCTACCGCACGCCGTTAGCCTCAGTTCATGAATAGCGCTGGTATGCCCGCCCTGCGGCGCCCGATCCCGCTCAGCCGTCGCCGGCTGGACTGGATCCTGCTGGCCTTCTTCGCCGTGAACCTCTGCTTCATCACGTACTTCATCGACATAGAGCAGCTGACGATCGCCAATCCCTTTCACTTTCAGTACCCGCTGTGGCCGCCGAGGCCGTTCGTTGATCTCGTTCACTCCTACGCGCGGATGCACGACCCGCTGCTGCTGGCCAGGCCTGCCTTCTGGCGGATGACGATCTGGATCGACGTGATCTGGAACGGCCCGTTCTATGTGGCCGCCATCTACGCGATCAGTCGCGGCCGGGACTGGATCCGGGTCCCTGCCCTGGTCTGGTGCGGCAGCATGAGCGCCGTGGTCCTGATCATCCTGGCCGAGGAGTATTCAGGCATTCATCGGGCACCGAATTTCGGCTTCGTGCTCGCGCTGAACCTGCCGTGGCTGCTGCTGCCGCTCGGAGTCCTGCTGCGGATGGCGCGCGAGCACCCGTTCACCGAGCTGGTCACGTCGGTGGCCGAGCCGGCGACGAGCGCGGCTGAGGAGATGCTGCCCGGCGGGACACCCGCGAGCATCCCGGTCCCGATCACAGTCACCGAGGCCGGCCAAGAGCCGGTCGGCCCGTGACCAGGCGGCCGTTCGCGCAGCGATATGGTCCCTGGGCGCTGGTCGCCGGGGGTTCGGAGGGAATCGGAGCCGCCTTCGCCGATGAGCTCGGCCGACGCGGAGTGAACCTGCTGCTGGTGGCGCGTCGCCAGGAGCAGCTCGATGAGACCGCCGCCCGGCTCCGGCGGGAGCGCGCGGTCGAGGTCGTCACCGTCGCGACGGACCTGACCGATCTGGCCGCGCTCGATGAGGTCTCGTCAGCGGCGGCCGGCCTGGAGATCGGCCTGGTCGTGGCGAACGCGGCGCTCGCGCCCGCAGGGAAGTTCCTGAGCTGCACGGAAGCCGAGATCATCGGGGCGGTGGACCTCAACTGCCGGGCGAGTGCGCTGCTGGCCTACCGGTTCCTGCCGGCCATGGCCTACCGCGGTCACGGCGGCGTGATCCTCGTGTCCTCGCTGGCCGGGCTGCAGGGCGTCCCGAACCTCGCCGCGTACAGCGCGACCAAGGCATTCCTGATCTCGCTGGGCGAATCGCTGTGGGCCGAGATGCGGAGCTCCGGCGTCGATGTCATCACCGCCTGCCTGGGCGCGGTCAGCACCCCCGGCTACCGGCAGGCGGTCCAGCGCCCGGCACCGGGGACAAGCTCGCCGGCGCTGGTCGCCGCGACGGCGCTCAATGCCCTGGGCCGCGGCTTCCGGGTGGTGCCGGGAGGGCTGAACCGGGTCAGCGCGTTCGCGCTGCAGCGAATCGCGCCGCGGCGAGCGGCGATCGCCATCTTCGGCCAGGCGTCGGCGGCGACTCTGAAAGAGAGCCCAGCGCCGGACAGCGGTCCAGCGGCGAGATCATGATCGGGGCTAGTCGGCCGAAAGACCACACCCACTAGGCATAACGAAATGTCACCAGGCAATCAGGGTCCCGCGAGCTGACGCTCGCGCGACCCTCGCGCTCACCGGACCCGGTCGGTCCCGGGCGGGTCGGCAGCGCGCACGTCGCGGCCGTGCCAGGCGACCGCCGGGATCAGCACCGCTCGAACCGCTCGGCCCTGGTTCCCGGCCGGTGTCCCCGGCCGACCCCGATCTCGGCTCAGCAGCGAGTGGCCCGGGTGCGCGACCGCGGTAGGCAGTGCTGCCTGTGTCAGCGCTGCGCGAGTCAGGTGGCCTGGGTGGCCCGCCGGCCGACAGTGCCCGGCCGCCTCGGGTCTCTGCGACCGGTGTTCCCGGCGGGCCCGGTCTTGGGTCCGAACCGTCGGCTCGATCCGCGGCCGTGGTAGGCAGTGCTGCCTGTGTCAGCGCCGCCCGAGTCAGGTGGCCCGCCTGCGGCCAGTGCCCGGCCGCCCCGGCCGGTCCTCCGGGTTCGCCGCCGGTGCTGGGCGACCAACCCGGTCAGCGTCGTGCGGTCCGGGCGAGCCTGACCCGCGGCCGGCGCCGACCGGGGTAGGTCAGCGCCGGCCGGACCCGTCCGGAAGTCGCGGCCTGATCCAAGACCGCGGTCCTGGATCAGGCCGGAATGACCACGGTCTTCATGATCTTGTCAGCGAGGGTCTGCCGCTTGGGGTCCCAGAGCGGGAAGAGGTAGCCGATGTCGCAGATGATCCCGTCGACGAAGTGGCAGATGTCCCGCACGAACGCGTTCATCGTCCCGATCGGCTGCCCGGTCTCCTCGCTGATCAGCTTGATGTTCATCATCCGCTTGCCGATCGTCTGGCCCTGGCCGCCCTGGATCCAGCGGTTCCAGACCGAGTATCCGATGATGACGACGAAGAGGATGAAGGACATGAAGATATCAAAGGCCACGCTGCCGACGATGCTCTCGATGATGCCGAAGACGATTCCGATCACGATGATCGGCACAGCGTCGATCAGGGACGCGCCGACCCGGGTAATCCAGTCGGAGTACTGGTACTGGGGGAACTGAGGACCACCTGGACCAGGTGCGCCTGGATACGGGGAGCCTGGATACGCCATGGGGGGTGCCTTTCGTGAGTCGCCTGCCCGCCTGCCGGAGCGACTGGCAGCGTCTGCGGAGTTCGGGAGCTCGCCGAGGGTCGCGAGGGATGCCTAATCTATATGAATCCGTACCGATGTAGCTGGAAAACCCAGCTGAGGGCAACAACGACGTAAGCCCCCCGAGTGATACGTCGGCGGGTGATATCCGAGACAGGCCGCGGCCCGGACACCAGCCCGGCCGTTCTCGCCAGCAGCACGGGAGCCGTTCCGACCGCGAGGAGCGCGACCATGCAAGCTAGCGGGCTGGTCCTGGCTGCCACGGTCCACTCGCCGTGAGTCAGCGCGACCGTCGCCGTGGTGAGGCCGCAGAACGGGCACGGCACACCCGTCAGCGCACGCAGCGGGCAGGGGATGCCGTGCCCGCCGGTGTGCGCCATGATCGCCGGATAGACCGCGCCGACCGCTGCCGCGCCGACGCTGAACAGGGTGATGTGCTCGGGTACCGAGTACATCCGCCGAACTATCACCGCACCCCAGCCCCCACGAACCAGCAGCAAAACGGATAGAGCGCATCGTACGTGGTGACCAGCGAATCCGGGTGCCTATCGCGATGGAGGTTCGCTGACAATTAACCACAACGTAGCCTAGATGACCGTTCCGCTACGCGAATAAGCTCCTAAAATAGGAAATAGCCGACTCTAGGCCGGAAGAATCCGGCGGTAGGCGGGCCGCCACATCAGCGCACGGATGCGGTCATGCAGATCCTCGTCAAGGAACGTCTGAGCGACGCCGTCCCGCCAGGCGGCCTGCGCCACGGCTGCCGCCACGGCGATCGAGGTTTCCCGCAGCGCCTCCACCGGCGGCAGCAGCGGCGTCCCGGGGGTCGAGGTATCGGTCAGGCTCGCCACCGCGTGGGCGGCCGCCGCCAGCATGCCGTCGGTTACCCGTGCGGCCCGGGAGGCGATCACGCCCAGGCCGATGCCCGGGAAGACGAGCGCGTTGTTGGCCTGGCCGATCGCGTACCTGACGCCGCCATGGTCAACCGGCTCGAACGGGCTTCCGGTCGCCACGAGCGCGCGACCGTCGGTCCACGCGATCAGGTCCGCGGGAGTGGCCTCGGACAGCTCGGTCGGGTTGGACATCGGCAGAATGACCGGACGCTCGGCGTGCGCGGCCATCTCCGTGACGATCTCCTTGGTAAAGGCGCCGGACCTGGTGGAGGTACCGATCAGGATCGTCGGGTGCACCCGCGCGACCACCTCAGCCAGGTCGATCCCGCCCAGAGCCTGGTCGCGTGGCCAGTCGGCGACCTCGGCGGGGTCTCTGGCGCAGCGGATCTGGGAGTCGCTCAGCCCGGACATGTCGGCCGTGAGCAGTCCTGCCCGGTCCAGTGCCCAGAACCGCGCCCGCGCCTCGTCGGCGTCCAGGCCCTCAGCCCGCATCTCGGCTCGGAGCTGGTCGGCGATGCCGGTGCCGGCCGTGCCGGCCCCGAAGATGACCACCCGGTGATCGCGAAGCTGGGTGCCGGTGGCCCGGACCGCGGCCAGCGCGGCCGCGAGGTTCACGGCCCCGGTGCCCTGGATGTCGTCGTTGAAGGTGAGCAGCCTGTCACGGTACCGGTCGAGCAGCCGCCGGGCGTTGCTGATCCCGATGTCCTCCCAGTGCAGCATCGCGTGCGGAAACAGCCTGCCGACCGCTTCGACGAAGGCGTCGAGGAACCTGTCGTACTCGTCAGCGCAGACCCTCGGATGCCGGTTGCCGATGTAAAGCGGGTCATCGAGCAGGCTCTGCCGGTCGGTGCCGACATCGAGCATGACGGGAAGCGCCCGGTCCGGGTCGATCCCGCCGGCGGCCGTGTATACCGCCAGCTTGCCGACCGCGATGTGCATCCCGCCGACACCCCAGTCGCCGATGCCCAGGATGGCCCCCGCGTCGGTGGCCACGACCAGGTCAACCTCGTGCTCTTCCAGGCCGGGTGCCAGAAGTGACTCGGTGATCAGCTCAGGGTGGTCAACGGAGAGGTAGACACCGCGCGGCCTGCGGTACTCGTGGCTGTAGCTCTGGATGGCCTGCCCGATGGTCGGCGTATAGACGATCGGCAGCATCTCGGTCAGATGCGTGGTCAGCAGCCGGTAGAACAGCACCTCGTTGCGGTCACGTACCTCGGTCAGCAGGACATTGCGCGCCAGGTTGGTCGGCTGCCTGAGGTACTGCGCGTACACCCGGGCAACTTGCTGATCGAGGGTCACGTGCGCCGGCGGCACCAGTCCGGTGATGCCAAGCTCATGCCGCTCGGCGTAGCTGAACGCGGTGCCCTTGTTCAGCCTGGGATCGGCAAGCACCTGTCGCCCGCGCAGCCTGGTGTGCCACGCGCCGTCGTCGTCCAGCCACAACGTCCGCATCCACGCCCTTCCGGCCAAGGTCCCGCAGCGTCAGCCGCACGGGCGCCGATGTCATACTGCCAAATCCGGCGCAGCGGCAGGCGGGAACTGGTGCACGATTGCCTGATGCCGATCAAGCACGCCACGGCGAGCACCTTCGTGTTCGGACTGCTGCCAGACGGATGGCGGCTCGGGCTGATCATGCACCCGATCTTCGGCAGGCTGATGATCCCGGGCGGTCACGTAGAGCCCGATGAATCTGCGCCCGAGGCGGCCAGGCGCGAAGTGGCCGAGGAGACCGGGCTGTCAGTCAGGTTCGCGCCCGCGCCCACCGCGCCGGCCCCGGCCGGCCTGGCTATTCAGTGTCGGCTGGTCAGCTCGCCCTGGTGGATCATGGAGCAGCCTGTCGATCATGACAACCATCTCGGTGAGCCGCACTTTCACCTGGATCACCTCTATGTGGCCGTGGCTGGTACGACCATGCCCGGCACCGAGCCCGCCCACGCGTTCGGCTGGTACGACCCCGCAGGGCTGCACGGGCTGCACCTGTTCGCTGATACCAGACTGCTTGCGGCGGCCTTGTTCGCCGATATCGAGAACATCGCCGCAAGCGCTCGCTAGCCCTCCGGCTCCGCCGGATCCTCTGGCCAGAGCGCCCGGACCATCTCGATCGTGTCGGCTTCTTCGGCTCTCTTGTCCGGCCGGTAACGCAGGACCCGCGCGAACCGGAGCGTCACGCCGCCTGGGTAGCGTCGGCTCGCCTGAACCCCGTCGAACGCGATCTCGGCAACGAGCTCAGGGCGTACCCGCACAACGCCGTACTGATGTTCCGTTTCCCGTGCCATCGATGCACCCGGTGCCGCTGGCGTGTCGGCCAGACCGAGCAGCCGGTCCGTCTGCCAGGCCAGCATCGCGTCGGTGAGTCCCTTGAACGTCTTGCCGAGCATGACGAAGCCGCCCGTATCCGGGTCACGGGCCCCCAGATGGAGGTTGGACAGCCAGCCGCGGCGGCGGCCGTGACCCCATTCGGCTGCCAAGACGACCAGATCAAGCGTGGTCCTGGGCTTCACCTTGATCCAGTCACTGCCCCGGCGGCCGGTCCGGTACGGTGCCTCGGCGGACTTTACGACCACGCCCTCGTGTCCGCGGCCGAGCGCGTCACGGAAGAACTCCGCGGCCTCCTGGGCGTCGGAGGTGACTAGCCGCGGAATCAGCACGTCGGCCGGGCTGATCGCCGCCAGCCGACGGAAGCGCTCGCCGGCCGGCTCGTCGATCAGGCTCTCCCCGTCCGCATAGAGCAGGTCGAACAGGTAAGCCGTCAGCACGACCGGGTGGCTGTGCTTTGCGCGCAGGTTCTGGTCTGTGGTCGGGTTCTGGCCCGGGCGCACGGCGTCGTCTGCCCGAGCGGCGCGATCCGCCTGTGGATTATCGTCCGCGGGGTCCTGGCGGTCCGCCTGTGTGCCGCGGCCGGCCGGCCAGTCGGAGTCCGCGCGATCTGAGGAGCGGCCGGCAATCGACTGGCTGGCGACCCGTGCCGAGGTCACCTGGAAGGGGCGGGGCCGCCCGTCCGAGCGTAGCGCCACGGCCTCGCCATCCACGACGGCTGAACCGACCTCAAGCGACAACGCGATCGCGACGATCTCGGGAACCCGCGCGGTAATGTCCTCAAGCGTCCGGGTGAACACCCGGACCTGAGCGCCATGGCGGTGGATCTGGATCCGGATTCCGTCGATCTTCCACTCGACGGCGGCCGGTGAGATCCGGCTCATCGCCGCGTCCAGGCTCGGTGCGGAGGCAGCGAGCATCGGCCGGACCGGCCGGCCCAGCCGCAGCGTGAACGCGCGCAGCGCGGCGATCGCCCGCTGGCGGCCGGCCTCCGAGCCAGCAGGTCGGCCAGTGGGCGAGCCCGCTGCCTGAGCATCTGGGGAGCGGTCCGTCAGAGCCGTCAGGGCCGCCTGTGCCACCTCAGGCAGCGAGCCGCACAGTTGGTGCGCGCGCCGCACCTCCGCAGCCGGGACACCTGCCGCCTGAGCGACGGCGTCGACCATGACCCCCTCAAGCGCACCCTGGCCCAGATCACCGGCGAGCAGCCGGAACAGGAATTGCCGCTCGCTCTCGGTCGCCCGGCCGAGCAGCGCGGCAAGCATCGATCGGCGTTGCGCTTGCGAGCCGGCCCCCGAGAGCGCTCCGATCGCCTCGAACGCGGCGTCTGTCTCGGCCAGCGTGAGCACTGGCTGGGCCTCCGGCGCGACGCCGCCCTGCCCCGGCCGGTCGTCACCGGCCCACGGGCCGGCCGTGCCGACAGGTTCCGGGCTGGCCGTGCCGGCGGACCCCGGCCTGCCTGTGCTGGCGGGTTCCGTGCCGGCGGGTTCCGTGCTGGCCGCGCCAGCGGGTTCCGTGCTGGCGGGTTCCGGGCTGGCTGTGCCGGCGGACCCCGGCCTGCCTGTGCTGGCGGGTTCTGGGCTGGCGGGTTCCGTGCTGGCGGGTTCCGGGCTGGCTGTGCCGGCGGGTGCATCAGCCGACCGGTTTGCCATCGGTGGCTGACGGCCGGGATCCTCGGCCAGGTCGGGCAGATCGAGCAGCGCCGCGTATCCGACGCCGATCTGGCGCTGGGTCAGCTCCCCGGACAAGAACGCGACGGCGATCGTTACCTCGCCAGGGGGTACCCGGGCAAGCAGCCCGGCAATCTCGCCGATCTTTGCCCGGCGGGCCGGCGACCCGGCTACGGCGGCGGAGGTCGCGACGACGTCACTCAGCAGCACAGGCCAGATTCTGCCTGATGCCGCCGACACTCGTCTGGCCCGAGGCTGGGATGTTCAGCGGCGCGACTGCCTCGCCGGCCGGCACCGAACACCCTGGCGGGGCCGCAGCCTCCGCCAGGGTGCCTGGCACTGAGCGCGATGAGGTCGTCAGCGGGTCCTGGACAGGCCGTTGAGGTCGGCTTCGCTCATGTCGCGCTCCGCCTCCGCGTTCGGGTTGACCATCTTCACCGGCTGATCCATGTTGTCCCTGGCCGCAGGCCGCGATGGCAGCGGCGCCGCGAGTCCGCGCGGTCGGCTGCGCAGCATCATTGCGGTGGCCGCGGCACCAGCGGCGGCCAGCATCGCCGCACCGGCCAGGACTCTCGGCCAGCGGCGCGCGCGCTGCTTCGGCGGGTCGAGCCTGCGCGCGGCCGCAGTGAGCATGGACGAGACCCTCGGAGCGACCGTCTCCTGCACCGAGACGCTGCCCCGTGCGGCGCGGACGGCCATCCAGGCGCGCGCTCTCCCGACCCTGGGTATCGCCCAGTCGGCCGCGCCCCCGGCGCTGCGCCTGGCCGTGACAGCCGCTCTTCTGGTCACCGGGCCCGCCTGATCGGCCAGCTTCGATGCCTGCATGGCGATCTTCCTGGCCCGCCACTGCATGTCGGAGGCCGGCATGCTAGCGGACTTCTTCCTGGTCATTACAGACACTGATGTCCTCCCCCGTAAGTAATCCCCATCGAACACTTCCCCGCCGCGGCGCCGTCAATCACGCCGGGACGGCCCGATCCGCTGGCGCTGCCGGCGTGGCGGAAGGAAGCATTAGCGGGCTCACGACCTGGAACCGGGCGCGGTGCCTGGCCGGAGCTGAGATGACTCGACTGAGATACGAACGGACCAGCCGGGTCGATCAGCATGCCTGGGCTTCCTGACTGGTTGGCCAACGATCGGCGTGTGGGCGGTGCGGGCGGCACCGGTTGGCCGGCGATCGGCGTGTGGGCGGTGCGGTGACACCGGTTGGCTGGCGATCGGCGGGGCGGCGGTGCGGCGGCACCGGTTGGCAGGCAATCGGCGTGGCGGCGGTGCGGGCGGCACCGGTTGGCTGGCGATCGGCGCGTCGGCGGTGCGGCGCGGATGGTGCTGCGGCGCTGATGCTGCGATGTCGAGCAGGCTGAACTCACTGGCTCGGCGTGATTATGCTGAACCGGCCGCGACGCCGCCGCGGGCGGGGCTTGTCACCTGGCGGCGGGATGCCGGCTGGCTCCGGAGTGCCGCATCTGCCTGACGTGATGACCAGACGACGGCCGCGACGTGGCAGGATTCGGCGTATGACCAATACGCTTACCGCCACGCTGCGGACCAACCGCGGGACGGTCGTCGTCCGGCTATTCCCTGATCAAGCGCCTAAGACAGTGCGGAACTTCGTCGAGCTCGCCGAGGGGACCCGTGAATGGACCCACCCGCGCACTCGTAAGACCGGGCCCGCCAAGCTCTATGACGGCACGATCTTCCACCGGGTGATCCCGGACTTCATGATCCAGGGCGGCGACCCGCTCGGCACAGGTACCGGCGGCCCCGGCTACAAGTTCGGCGACGAATGCCACCCGGACCTGGCGTTCAACCGGCCCTACCTGCTGGCCATGGCGAACGCGGGACCCGGCACCAACGGCTCCCAGTTCTTCATCACCAACGTCCCGACACCGTGGCTGACCGGCAAGCACACCATCTTCGGCGAGGTGATCTCGGGCAGCGAGGTCGTCGACGCGATCAGCAAGGCACCGACCGGCAGGAACGACCGGCCGGTCGACGATGTCGTGCTGGAGTCCGTCGTGATCGAGCGCGGGGGCGACTCGGCAGATACCGGCAGCTAAGGCCATGGCCACCCCCCCAGGCCCTGGCTCTGCTCCCAACACCGCCGCTCCTACCTGCTACCGCCATCCGGGGCGCGAGACCTATGTCTCGTGCGTCCGGTGCGGCCGTCCGGCCTGCCCGGACTGCCTGCGGTCGGCGGCGGTCGGTCAGCAGTGCGTCGAATGCATCAGGCAGGCACATCAGGGCACCCGGCAGGCATCGGGCGCCTTCGGGGGGAGGGTGACCGGCACCCCGGTCGTGACCTGGACGCTGGTCGGCCTCAACGTGCTGGTCTACCTGGCCGAGCTGGTCAACCAGAACGCCGTCATCAACGACGGCGCGCTGGTCGGACGCTTCAGCCCGACCATCGGCGTCGCCGACGGTCAGTGGTACCGGCTGATCTCAAGCGCGTTCATTCACGAGCCGCCGAGCACCGGATTCGGCATCACGCACATCCTGTTCAACATGTGGGCGCTGATCGTCGTCGGCCCGGCCCTCGAGCGGATGCTCGGCAGGGTGCGCTTCACCACCGTGTACCTGATCAGCGCGCTTGCCGGATCGGTGTTCTTCTACCTCGAGGCAGCGCCGACCGCTGTCGCGTTCGGCGCGTCAGGAGCGATCTTCGGGCTGTTCGGCGCGTGGTTCGTGCTGGCGAGGCGATTGCGCATGGACAGCAGGCAGGTCGTGATGCTGATCGTGCTCAACCTGGTGATCACGTTCGTGGTGCACGGAATCGCCTGGCAGGCCCACGTGGGCGGGCTGATCGCAGGCACCGCCCTGACCGCTGCCTTCGTCTACGCGCCGCGGAACAGCCGGACGCTGATTCAGGTCGCGGCCACGGCGGCGCTGCTTGCGCTGCTCGTCGTCGGAGTCGTGCTAAGGGACCAGCATCTGGTGGGCGCGGTCATATTCAGGCTCTAGTGCCACCGCGTCGCGAGCATGACGCCGGAGACGATGAGCGCGAAGCCGACGACGAGGTTCCACTGGTGCATGGCCGGGATGGGGTAGTTCTGCCCGCTGACGTAGTACGTGGCGATCCAGGCGAGGCCGAGCAGCAGACAGCCGAGCATGACCGGAGCGAGCCAGGGCGGGCTGATCTTCGCCTTCGATGACCGCGGTGGCGGGGTGTAGACCGCCTTCTTCCTGACATGGGACTTAGGCACGGCTATCTCCTGGTCGAATCCCGGCGCGTAGCGGGCGCGTGAGCTGTGACCGTAAGCGTAGTTGGTTCTGGCGGGCCGCGGGTCAGGGCAAGGCCACGGGTCAGAGCAGGGCCCGCGGGTCAGGGCAGGAGCGACCCGTCAAATCGGGGCGCCGCCGGCCCGGCGACGCCCCGAAGCGGGCATTGGGTCGGCCTCAGGCCAGGTCGAACTCGCCGTTCTGAACACCGCCGGTGAAGGCGGACCACTCGCCGATCGTGAAGATGAGCTTCGGACCGTCAGGGTCCTTGGAGTCGCGAACGGCCACGATGCCTGGCAGGTTGGCGGCGACTTCTACGCAGTTGCCGCCATTGTTGCCGCTCAGCGACGACTTGCGCCAAATAGCGTCGGTCAGCTCCATTTCTCCTCAGCTACTTTCATAATGAGTTCTCGGGACGCACCTCGAGGGATTCCCTCGGAACGGAGGGTATCAAAGGTGAGCAGAACCTGGGCGACCGTTGACGGTTCCTCCGAGATCTGCCCACCAGCGGCCGTCTCCAGGTACACGATCGCGGGTGCCTGCTCGAACTCCGCCACGACGAACGCGCCAAGCAGGCCACCGTGCGCGCCAGCGTCGTGCGGCACAACCTCGACGGTGACGTTCGGCCAGCGTGACACCTCGACCAGGTGCAGGAGCTGTTCGCGCATGGTCGGGGAGTCGCCGACCTGGCGGTGCAGGACGGCCTCGTCGAGCACGACCCACAGCAGCGGCGTACCGCCGGCGGTCAGGATCGCCTGACGATTCAGGCGAGCTGCGACTAGCTGGTCGGTCTCCTCGTCCGTCGTGTTCGGCCTGGTAGCGAGCACAGCACGGGCGTAGCTCTCGGTCTGAAGCAGGCCGGGCACCAGGACGTGCTCGAAAATCCGCAGCGACTTGGCTGCCGCTTCGTAGTCGACGAACGGCCGGAACCACGACGGGAACGGCGCACGCCCGAGGAACCGGTGCATCCTGGCCAGCGCTCCCGTGGTCGCCAGTGCCTCGTCGCAGCGGTTCGCGAAGTCCAGCGTCGGCACGCCCCGGCAGGTCTCGATCTTCGCCACCAGCGAGGCGCTATAGCCGATCTTGTCCGCGAGCTGTTCCTGTGAGAGCCCGGCCGTGGCGCGGGCGAGCTTCAGCTCCTCGGCGAACAAAGCCACCCAGGAAAGGTCAAAGTCACGATCCCGGTGCACGCTCTCACCTAGCCTTCTTAATCCTTACCGATCCTTACCCGCCAGTCCATGAATGGCTATAGCCCACCAGTACGCAGATCAATTCTTCCCAAGGCAATCCCGCGCGTGCAAGCTGTAGAACGTTAATTCACTCCCACGGGAGGAAGTTATGCGGTCGGCCGGGATCAGCCTGCGTGATGGCAGCCGTCTGGCAGCCGTCGCGCCTGTTCGCAGGCACGCTCGGGTGTTCGCGGCCCGGCCCGACCAGGTGCGTGCCGCCCGCCGGTTCATCACCGGCGTCCTGGCTGGCTGCCCGGTCGCCGATGACACGATCTTGTGCCTGTCAGAACTGGCGGCAAATGCCGTGATTCACTCGGCAAGCAGTCGCCCTGGCGGCGTCTTCACGGTCCGCGCCGAGGTTCTTTACGGGCACTACGTCCAAATCGAAGTTCACGACAGCGGCGGCCCGTGGATTCAGCGTGCCCGCCATGACGACCGCCCGCACGGCCTGGACATCGTCGCCGGTCTCGCCGCCGACTCCGGTGTCGATGGCTGTGCCCTGACCGGCTGGATCTCCTGGATCAGGCTGGACTGGCCGTAGCTACGGAGACCCGGTCGGAGTGGGGGACCCAGTGGCTGACGGGGTCGGGCTCGGGCTCGTCGGCGTGGGCGACGCCGCGGTCGGCACCACGTAGATCGTGACAGTGCTGCCCGGCAGCACCACCTTGTTGGCCGCCGGAATGCTCTGCCAGACCGTGCCGGGCTGAGCGCTGCCCGGTCCGGCCTGCACCACCACGTTGGGCACGAGTCCGGCGGCCTGCAGGGCGTTGATCGCATCCTGCCTGGTCTTGAAGAGCAGATACGGCACTGCCTTACCGCCGCCGGAGACATAGAGGACAACCGGCTGGGAAGACGGCCACTTCGTACCTGCTACCGGATTTGTCCGGACCACGTTGTTGGGCTGGACGGTGAGACTCGCGATGGTCTTCGTCTGGAAGTTTGTCCAGCCCTGCTTGGTCAGTATCGTTTCCGCCGCCGCCACGGACTTGTTCGTCACATCGGGGAGCGCCTTGACCCCCGGCTTCACGTTGTAGAAGATCGTGACCTGGGTGCCCTTGGGCTCCAGCGTGCCGCCGGCCGGCCGGGTGGAGGTCACCAGTCCCGGCGTGCCTGTCGCTGACACCTGACCCTTGGGCACCGGGATCAGACCGGCCTTGGAGATGACGCTCTCTGCCTTCGCCAGCTTCAAGTTGGTCACGTCAGGAACGGCGATACCGGTTCCGCTGCTGTTGATCAGCTGGTAGACGCCGATGGCGGCCCCGATCACGATCAGCGCGACCAGGGCGGTCACCCAGGGCCAGATCGCCCGCCTGCGGCGGCGGGCGCCACCGGGCGGACCGCCGTCCTCAGGGCCGTACTGGTACGGCGGCACCGCTCCGGTCGGGCGCTGCATCTGGGTCTGGGTCATCGGGTCCAGCCGGCGCGTTCCGGGACCGCCGGCGTAGGGGATCGGCTGGACCTGGGCAGCGACCGGGTAGCCGGACATGGCCCGCTGGATGTCGCTGCGCATCTCGGCCGCCGACTGGTACCGGTCGGCCGGGTCCTTGGCCATCGCCTTGAGCACGATGGCGTCCGCCCAGCCGGGCAGCTCGGGGTCGACCCGCGACGGCGGCACCGGGTTCTCCCGCACGTGCTGGTAGGCGATCGCGACCGGGGAGTCGCCGGTGAACGGCGGGCGGCCGGTCAGCAGCTCATACAGCAGGCAGCCGACCGAGTACAGATCGGACCTGTGATCGACGCGCTCGCCGCGGGCCTGCTCGGGCGACAGGTACTGCGCGGTCCCGATCACCTGGGCGGTCTGGGTCATGGTGGCCTGAGCGTCGGAGACCGCCCTGGCGATGCCGAAGTCCATCACCTTGATCTCGCCGGACCGGTTCAGCATCACGTTGCCCGGCTTGATGTCGCGGTGCACGATCCCGTTGCGGTGGCTGTAGTCCAGCGCCCGCAGCACGCCGTCGGTGATCTCAAGCGCCCGCTGCGGCAGCAGCCGCCGGTCGTCCCGCAGCAGGTCGCGGATGGTCCGGCCGTCGACGTACTCCATCACGATGAACGGGACGTGCGTGGCCCCGGCGTTGTCCTCGCCGGTGTCGTAGACCGCGACGATGGAGGGGTGGTTCAGCGAGGCGGCAGACTGCGCCTCGCGCCGGAACCTGGCCTGGAAAGTCTGGTCCCTGGCCAGGTCCTCGCGGAGCGTCTTCACCGCCACGATGCGGTCGAGCCGGAGATCGCGGGCCCGGTAGACCTCGGCCATGCCTCCGCGCCCGACGACGCCGTCGAGTTCGTAGCGGCCGCCGAGCAGCCTGGGCTGAGTCATGTCTCGCACTTACGTTACCGTCCTGCGTCGTGAGGGTTCTGACTGGCTGGCCTGGCGGGATAGGCCATCGCGAGCCGTTGCGAATCTACGTGCTTCAGATCCCGGGCCGGCCTGCGCCGTGCCGGGATCTGACGACCGCCGGGTGCTCAATGCTGCCCCAGGTATGCCTGGATGATCTTGAGGGCGATCGGCGCGGCGGCGTCCGCGCCGAATCCGCCGCCCTTCACGATGACGGCGACGGCGATTGTCGGGTTGCTGTACGGGGCGAAGCAGGTGAATACCGCATCATCGAGGTTGGTGTTGTTAACGCCGTTCTGAGCCGTTCCGGTCTTGCCGGCGATCGCGATGCCGGTCGCCGGCGGCCCCGCCGTCGCGTAGGCCGTGCCTGACGGGTTGTGCGTCACGCTCAGCATCATGGTCCGCACGTACGCCGCCACCTGCGGGCTGACCACCTGCTGCAACTCGGCCGGCTGGGTCTGCGAGATGACGGACAGGTCAGGCGCCTGGACCTCGGAGACCATATAGGGCCGCATCAGCTTGCCGCCGTTGGCCATCGCGGCGGCCATCATGGCCTCCTGCAACGGGGTGACCGCGTCGTTGAACTGACCGATGGCCGACAGCGCGATCTGAGCGGGGTCCTTCAGCGGCGGGTAGTTGCTCGGCGACACCGGCAGCGGGATGGTCAGGTTCGGGTTGTTGAAGCCGAAGAGGTTCGCGTACTGGTGCAGCGCCGCGCCGCCGACGGTGTCGCCGAGCTTCCCGAACGCGGTGTTGCAGGACACGGTGAACGCGAAGACGATCGGCGGATTCCCGTTACCGCACGGTGCGCCGCCGTCGTTGGTCAGAACGCTGCTGCTGCCTGGCAGGTGATAGAACTGCGGCGCGGGGATGGGAGCGTTCTCGTTGGCGACCTTGCCGGTGGAGAACGCGGTTGAGCTTGTCACGATCTTGAACGTCGAGCCGGGCGGGAACGTCTGATTGATGGCCCGGTTCAGCAGCGGCTGGCTGGCGGCGCGCCGGTACCGGTTGTCGATCCTGGCGAGCGTGCGGCTGTCCAGCGTGGCGTAGTCGTTCGGGTTGAACGTCGGGAATGAGGCCATCGCCAGGATCGCCCCGGTGCTCGGATTGATGGCGACCGCCGCGGCCGGCTTGCCCATCGCGGTCAGCGCCTGGTAGGCGGCTAGCTGCGCCGCCGGGCTGATCGTCAGGTAGACGGTCGCGCCCTGCCGCGACTTGCCGCTGATCAGCCCGATCAGGTTGTGCACGGCCAGGCTCGGCGCCGTGCCGGCCAGCAGGTTGTTCTCCGCGTGCTCGATCCCGGTCGTGCCGAATGCTGACGTCGATCCGTAGATCGAGTCGTAGCCGGTGACCGGTGCGTACACGTAGCTGTGCGGGTAGTACCGCTGGTAGATGCCGCCTTTGATCAGCCGGGACTCGGCGATGATCACCTGCTTGCCGGGGCCGCCAGCGGCGACGATCTCGCCGCGCTGGTTGTGGAACTGCGCATCGAAGGTCCGAGAGTTGCCTGCCTCGCTTGCCAGCGTGTTGACCCGGAAGACCTGCAGGTAGTTGACGTTCAGCATGAGCGCCACGAAGAGCACCAGGCATGCTAGCGACAGTCGGCGGATTGCCCTGTTCATCCGGCTCGCACCACCTGGGTGAGGCCTTCGTCCTGGATCGGCTGCGGCGCCGGGCGCCTGGCGGAATCGCTGACCCGCATCAGCAGTGCGATCACGATCCAGCTGGCGACCAGCGAGGAGCCGCCCTGAGACAGGAACGGAGTGGTGATCCCGGTCAGCGGGATCAGCTGGGTGACCCCGCCGACGATGACGAAGACCTGCAGGGCGAGCACGAACGCGAGGCCGCCTGCCAGCAGCTTGGAGAACGGGTCGCGGACCGCGACGGCGGCCCGCAGCCCGCGCTGCACAATGAGTCCGAAGATCAGCAGCAGCGCCATCAGCCCGGTCAGCCCGAGTTCCTCGCCGAAGCCGGAGATGATGAAGTCGCTCTGCACAAGCGGCGTGTGGAACGGCTGGCCCTGGCCGAGGCCGGTGCCGAAGATGCCGCCGAACGCCATCCCCTCCAGGCCCTGTACGAGCTGGTAGGCCGCATCCGTCGGATTGGTCCCAGCGAACGGGTGCAGCCAGATCGTGAATCGCTCGCCGACATGGCTGAACAGCACGCTGGCCCCGTACGAGCCGGCCAGGAACAGCAAGATGCCGAGCAGCAGCCAGGACGTCCGCTGAGTGGCGATGTACAGCATGGCGACGAATAGCCCGAAGAAGAGCGCGGACGTGCCGATGTCAGACTCGAAGACCAGGATCAGCAGGCTGGCCGCCCAGACGACAAGCACCGGGCCGAGGTCGCGCGCGCGCGGCAGGTCGATGCCCAGCACCCGGCGGCCGGCCAGCGAGAGCACGTCCCGCTTGGCGACCAGGTAGCCGGCGAAGAATACGGCGAGCGCGATCCTGGCGAACTCGCCCGGCTGGATCGAGAAGCCGCCCAGGAGGATCCAGACCTTGGCGCCCTGGACCGAGCTGAGGCTGCTGGGAAGCACGGCCGGGATCGCCAGCAGGATCAGGCCGATCGTGCCGAGCGTATAGGTGTAGCGCTGGAGCACCCGGGCCTCGCGGATCACGATCAGCACGGCGATGAAGGCCGCGACCCCGATCACGGTCCAGAGCAGCTGGTACGAGGCCGCGTGCGTGGTGAGGGTGCTGATCTGGAATCCTGGGTTCCCGGCCCGGCCTGACTGCTGGAGCCGGTAGATCATCACGATTCCGAGGCCGTTGAGCAGCGCCGCGAGCGGCAGCAGCAGCGGATCCGCCCAGGGCGCGAACTTCCGCACGGTCACGTGCGCGGCGGCCATCAGCACAGCGAAGCCTGGCGCGTAGACGATCAGCCCGGACGGGATGTGGCCGTTCAGGCCAAGGCCCGCGCTGGCGTACGCGCACGCCATGATGACCACGGCGAAGCAGAGCATGGCCAGTTCCGTGCCGCGCCTGCCGCGGGGCATCGCCACCGGGAGGCCGCCCCGCGGCGGCATGGTGGCTGCTGCGCTCGGTAGCGCGGTCATCCGGTAACCCCAGAGAGCGCGGCACAGAAGGCCGGCAGCACGGGCTTGGGCGGATAAGCGGGCAGCTTCGGTGCCTCCAGCGCGTGGATCCCTCGCTTGCCGTGCCTGGTGTGCTTGCCGTGATGGACCGGAGCAGGGGGCTTGGGGCGGTCCGCGGTCCAGCGGCCGATGGCCGCCAGAACCAGATCGCACTGGTAGCCGCGTTTGATCCGGAGCACGATCTGCTGGGCATCGGCCAGATTCCTGGCCGGGATGGTCGTCCTGACATGCTCGGCCTCGGTGGCGGGCATCGCGGCCAGCGGGATCGACGTCCGCTGCACAACGCTGAACAGGCTGATCCCGGCGACCGGCTCGTTCACACCGCGGAACACCGCGACGTGGCCATCGGCGGTTCCGACGAAGTACTGGTTCTGGGTGATCCGCCAGCCGTAGTAGCCGCCGACGCCGACCACGCCGACCAGCACCGCGAGGATGAACGTGACTACCGGCCAGCGGCGTCGCCGCGGGCCGGCCGGCCGGCCGTCGTCGTCGTCATCCTCGTCGTCGTCGTCATCCGTGTCATCGGGCACGTCGTCCTCGGCGGTGTCGCGGCCGTCTGGCCGGGCTGCCGCCCAGGTCAGGTTCCTGACCGCGTCCGCGGCGGCGATGCCGTCCGGTCCCCGGTCGGCTTCGCGGCCATCGGCAGTGTCGTCTTCGGCGCCTGCGCCGTCGCTGGCCGCCTGGTTCCAGCCGTGCGTGAGCAGGTGCGCCCGCGCGGCGGGGCTGTCGCTGCGCTGCGGGGCGGGAACGTCGCCGCTCGCCACGGCGCCGACGATGACGGCCTGCTCGGTCGGCGCGACCGGCCCCAGCTCGGTATCGGTGACATCGGCCAGAATGCAGGTGATGTTGTCCGGGCCGCCGCTGCGGATCGCCAGGTCGACCAGCTGCTCGACCGCCTCGTCCAGGTCGGCCAGCTGCATCAGGGTCTTCTGCAGGGTCTCATCGCTGACCACGTCGGACAGCCCGTCAGAGCAGAGCAGGTACCGGTCGCCCAGCTCAGCCTGCAGCATCGTCAGGTCAGGGTCGGCCGGAATACTGCTCTGCAGCGCGCGCATCACGAGCGACCGCTGCGGGTGGGATGCCGCCGCCTCCCTGGTCAGCCGACCCTCATCCACCAGCGACTGGACCAGGGTGTGATCGTGAGTGATCTGGTAGAACGCGCCGTCCCTGAGCAGATAGGCCCGCGAGTCGCCGATGTGGCACAGCGCGACCTCGCTGCCGGACCACAGCAGAGCGGTCAGCGTGGTGCCCATGCCCTCGGTCGACGGGTCGGACTGGGTGATGTCGTGCAGCGTAGTGTTGGCCTCGGTCACCGCGTCGGCCAGCGCCCGCAGCATGTCCAGACCGGTGGTGTCGGCATCGAGCGGGGCCAGCGCCGAGATGGCCACCGCGCTCGCGACCTCCCCGGCCGCGTGCCCGCCCATGCCGTCGGCGATGGCGAGCAGATGCGGACCGGCGTAAGCCGAGTCCTCGTTGCCCTCGCGGAGCAGGCCGACATCGGAGCGGACCGCATAGCGGAGTGCAAATGTCATCTGCGCAGCTCCAGGACGGTCTTGCCGATTCGGACAGGCGTGCCGACCGGCACCGGGGTCGGCTGGGTCACCTTCTGGCGGTCCAGGTACGTGCCGTTGGTCGAGCCGAGATCCTCCACGATCCACTCGCCATTCTGCGGAAACAACCTGGCGTGCCTGGTCGAAGCGTAGTCGTCGGTCAGCACTAGCGTGGCGTCCGGAGCACGGCCGATGGTGATCTGCTGATCGGAGAGCGGAATGGTGGTGCCCGCGAGATTGCCGTCGGTGACCAGGAGCAGCCTGGGAGTGGACCGGCCCGGCCGGCCCGGCTTGATCGGTCCCGTGTTCTGCGCCCGCCTTGAGGACTGGCGGCGAGCATTCCGGCGCTGTCGGCGCGGCGAAGCCGGCTGGTCGAAGATGTCGGTGCGAACTACACCAACGGCGGCGATGACGAACAGCCACAGCACGGCGAGGAATGCCAGCTTGATGAGATCGAGGGTGAGCGGGTTCATCGGGTCATGAGTCCTCAGGTGGCCGGCGGCTCGCCGGGAGCATCGGCGGGTACCGCGCCTGTGGCTTAAGGCACTGCGGGATTCCTCTGGTTCGTCAGTAGATGCCATCCCTGCGGAACACCAGGGTCGTGCGGCCAAGGGTAACGCGGGTACCGTCGGTGAGCGATACCCGACGGATCGGCTGCCCGTTCACGAACGTTCCATTCGTCGAACCGAGGTCCACGAGGACGACATCGCCGTCCTCGACCCTGATTTCCGCATGGTGCCGGGAGACGCCCTGGTCGACTAGGCGCAGGTCACAGTCGGTGCCGCGGCCCAGGATGGTCAGCGGCGAGGTGAGCTGGTAGGTCCGCTGCGTCGACCCGCCGGAGCCGGGCTCCGACGTGGACACCAGCAGCCGCGGATTGCCCGGGAAGCCGCCCTCCGGCCGGGCCACGTCGCTGACCGGCCGCCGGATCTCGCCATCTTCGACCGTGGTGCCCCTGATCACCCCGGAGCGGATGCGGAAGGTGCCGATCGTCAGGTCACCCGCGCCCTCGAATCGGATCCGCACCGGCCCCACGAAGGAGTAGCCCTGCTCTCTCGCGTGCTCCCGGGCGAGCGTCGCGAGTTCGATGCCCAAGCTGTCGGCATAGACCTCGAGCCGGTCGTAGTCGGCCTGAGCGATCTCGGCGACGAAGTCGTTCGGTACCAGTGTCCGGCCCTGCGCCACGATTGCCGCGCGGTCGTCCATCTCGCGCTGCACGGCCCCGGCCACTTCGGTGGGCTGCAGGTCGGACTTGAACGCCCGTGCGAAACCACCGTCATACATCCCCTGGAGCCGGTGCTCGAAGCGCTGCAGCACTCCCACCATGCACCTCCCTCTCCCATGCTCGTATTCGATGGTATCGGCGGGATGCCACAACTCGTGGCGTGCTAACCTGACTGACGCCCAGGGCGGGTGGCGGAACGGCAGACGCGCACGGTTCAGGTCCGTGTGTCCGAGAGGACGTGAGGGTTCAAATC
>Ga0209415_10005481_pt1 | contig 22769 bp, 19 predicted proteins | sample PeaSoiSIISIP2007_FD_187696 | JGI IMG/M metagenome (GOLD analysis project Ga0209415, IMG submission 187696) | Peat soil microbial communities from Weissenstadt, Germany - SII-SIP-2007 (SPAdes) (version 2) | ecosystem: Environmental > Terrestrial > Soil > Wetlands > Peat | place: Germany... | reverse complement strand
AACCGAGCCGATGCCGCCGATAACGACCACCACGAAGCACAGAATCAGCACGGTGTTGCCCATGCCGGGGTACACGGACGAGACGGGCGCGGCAATCATGCCAGCGAGAACCGCGAGCGCGACACCGGCGGCGAACACCACCCGATAGAGGAACTTGACGTCGATGCCCAGCGACTGAACCATTTCCCGGTTGGTGCTTCCGGCGCGCACCATCATGCCCAGCCGCGTGCGCGTGAACACCAGGTACATGCCGCCGGCCACCGCCAGGCAAACGCCGGAGATAAAGAGGCGATAGACCGGGTAGGTCATCAGCCCGCCCAGCGGCAGCGTGCCCGAGAGCCATGGCGGAGGGGATATGCCGTGCACCTCGTCGCCCACCAGCAGACTGCGCAGCTCCTCGAAGACCAGGATCAGGCCGTAGGTCATCAGCACTTGCTGCAGGTGTTCGCGCTCGTAGAGAAAGCTAAAGAAGGCCCACTCGAGCGCGTAGCCCAGCAGCACGGAGAGCGTGATGCCCGCGAGCAGCGTGGCAAAGAAGCCGCCGCCAAAGGTGGCGGCGATGATCGGCGCCAGCGCGTAGGCCAGGTAGGCGCCGATCATGTAGAAGCTGCCGTGCGCCAGGTTGATCACGCCCATGATGCCGAAAATCAGCGTCAGTCCCGAGGCCACGAGAAACAGCAGCAGGCCGTACTGCAACGCGTTCAGGCACTGAACCAGGAAGGTGGCGAGATCCATTGGCGAAGCGCGCTTCGGCCGGCCGTCCGGGGCGGCGGTTGGGCACGCGGACACCGGCGGCGGTCGCCGGCGCCACGCGCGCGGGGTCCTACAGCGAGCAGCCGCGGCCCGGGTCGGCCAGCGCCTTGCTGGCCACCCCGACCAGCTTGTTTTCCTTGCCCACGACCTGGCGCAGGTAGATGTCCTGCACCGGGTTGTGCGAGCGCGACAGCGTGAACGCGCCGCGCGGGCTGTCGATTCTCGCCTTCTCGATGGCCGCCGAGAACTCGGCTTTTCTCGTCAGGTCGCCCTTGACGGCGACCAGTCCGGCGGCGAGCATCTGCGCCGCATCGTAGCCTTGCACCGCGTAGACGTCGGGCGGCATCTTGTAGGCCTTGGCATAAGCCTGGCGGAAGGCGTTGTCACGCGGCGTGCCCAGGCCGTCGGCATAGTGCAGCGTCGTCAGCAGCCCTTCGGCGTCGCTGCCCTGGGCCTCGAGCGTGCCGTCGGTCAGGAAGCCCGCGCCGAAGAGCGGGATGCTCTTCTTCAGGCCCGCGGCGGAATAGTCCTTGACGAACTTGACGGCGCCGCCGCCGGCGAAGAACGTGTAGACAGCGTCGGGCTTGGTCGCGGCGATTTCGGTCAGCAGGGCCTGGAACTCGACGTTGGGAAACGGCAGGTTGAGCTCCTTGACGACCTTGCCTCCAGCCTTCTCGAAGGCCTCCTTGAAGCCCCCCACCGATTCGTCGCCGGCGGCGTACTTCCAGGTGATGGTCACCACGCTCTTGTATCCCTTGGCCGCCACCACTTCGCCCATCGCATAGCCCGGCTGCCAGTTGGAGAAGGAGCTGCGAAAGGTATTGGGCGCGCACATCGAACCGGTCACCGCGCCGGCGCCGGCATTGGGCACGATCAGCGGCGTGCCGGACTCCTTGGCGACCTTGGCCATCGCCATGGCCACGCCGGAATGCACCGTGCCAACGAGCACGTCGACGTTATCGCGCTTGAGCAGCTTGTTCACGTTGTCGATGGCCTTGGCCGGGTCCGACTCGTCGTCGACCTGGGCGAACTCGATTTCGCGGCCCGCGAGCCGGCCGCCCTGCTCGTCCACGTACAGCTTGAAGCCATTTTCGATCGCGGTGCCTAGCGCGGCGTAGGTGCCGGAAGCCGGCAGCATCAGGCCGACCTTGAGCTTGGGAGCGGTCTGCGCGCCAGCGGGCGCAGCCAGCAGGGCGACCGCTGCCGCGGCCAGGGCGATTCGGATCGGTTTCAAGGGCAATCTCCTCAAGTATGTTGTTGTAGGAATCTCGACGTGGCATCGAGGAGCCGCTCGGGCTGGTCCCGATGGGGCGAGTGGCCGCATTCGGAAAGCTCGAGTAGTTGCGTCTGCGGGACCCGGCGCGCAATGCCAAGGATCTGTTCCAGTGTGCCATATTCATCGTCGCGTCCTTGCACCGCCAGCAGCGGGCAGCGAATGGACTCGAGCTCGGCCTCGATCGACCATTCGCGAAACGGCGGATGCAGCCAAATGCGATTCCATCCCCAGAACGCCGAGTCCGGATCGTCGTGGTATCTGGCCAGGCGCTGGCGCAGGTCGGTTTGCAGGTAGGCCACCCGCGCCTTCTCGATACTGGTCACCGACAGGTCCTCCACGACGATGTGCGGTGCGAGCGTGATGGCCCCGGCGAGGCGCTCGGGAAAGCGCGCCGCGTACAGCAGGGTGATCGAACCCCCGTCGCTGTGGCCGAAGAGCCAGGGCGGGTTGGCCGCGGTGTCGATATCGAGTGCCCGGAGCAGGGCGGGGAGCACCTCATCGGCCTGCCGGTGCATGAAGTCCAGGCCCCAGGCTTCCTGCGCAGCGCGCGGCGTCGAGCGGCCGTAGCCGGGGCGCGAGTACACCAGGCCGCGGGTTGCGCAGCGAGCGCACAGCCGCTGCGGAAAATCCCGCCACATGGCGAGCGAACCGAGGCCCTCGTGCAGGAAGACGACCAGGGGTCGCTGCGTGTTTTCCGGCGCGATCCACTGGTGCTCGATGCGTACCCGACGCCCGGCCCAGTCGATGTCGACGAACCCGACGCCTTCGCTCATTTGCCCTGGGCCTCGCGCTCGCGCAGCTTGAAGCGCTGGATCTTGCCCGTGGCCGTCTTGGGCAGCTCCTCGACGAACTCGATGACGCGCGGATACTTGTAGGGCGCGAGGCGCTCCTTGACGAAGGCCTTGAGATCGCCCTCGGCGGCGTGCTGCCCGCTCTTGAGTACGACGTACGCCTTGGTTCGGGTGAGCCCCTGCTCGTCGGCGACGCCGATGACCGCCGCTTCGAGCACCGACGGGTGCTGCACCAGCGTGGCCTCGACTTCGAACGGCGAGACATAGATGCCGCTGACCTTGATCATGTCGTCGCTGCGGCCCGAATAGGTGAAGGTGCCGTCGGCATTGCGCACGTACTTGTCGCCGCTGCGGGTCCAGGGGCCCAGGAAGGTTGCGCGGGAGCGCTCCAGGTCGCCCCAGTACATCAGCGCCGCGCTCGGTCCCTGGATGAACAGGTCGCCGGTCTCGCCGTCGGCCACCGGCGCGCCATCCTCGCCGCGCAGCTCCACGTGATAGCCCGGCACCGGCCTGCCCGTGGTGCCGTAGCGCACCTGCCCCGGGCGGTTGGAGAGGAAGATGTGCAGCATCTCGGTGGAGCCGATGCCGTCGATGATCTCGCAGCCGAAGTGGGCGGTGAAGCGCTCGCCCAGCTCGGCCGGCAGGGCCTCGCCCGCCGAGGAGCACAGGCGCAGCGACACCTCGCCCCTGGCCGGAAGCTGCGCCGAGGAGAGCATGCCCGCGTAGCCCGTGGGTGCACCGAAAAATACCGTGGGCCGCGCACCGCCGACCTCGCCGCGCCAGCGCTTAAATGTCGCATCGGGCGTGGGCCGCTCGGCCATGAGCAGCGTGGTCGCACCGACGCTCAACGGAAAGCTCAGCGCGTTGCCCAGTCCATAGGCAAAGAACAGCTTGGCCGCCGAGAAACCAATGTCGCGCTCGGTCAGGCCGAGAACGGCCGAGCCGTAGAGCTCGGCGGTCCAGTACGGGTTGGCGTGGCTGTGGAGCGTGCCCTTGGGGCGGCCCGTGGAACCGGAGGAGTACAGCCAAAACCCCGGGTCGCTGGGCGCGGTGCGGGCGGGCGCGGCGAGCGGTGCGTGCTGCTCGAGCAGCGCCCCGAGCGCCACGGCGCCCGGCGCCAGGGCCTCGCTCGGACGCGAGACGATCACGTTCTTAACCTCGTGTCCATCCTGCGTGCCGGCCTTGGTCATCGCGGCCTGCAGCGTCGGCAACAACGCGGCCGAAACGAGCACCGCCTGCGAGCGGCTATGCTGCAGCATGTAGGCGTAGTCGTCGACGGTAAGCAGCGTATTGACCGCTACCGGGACGATCCCGGCGTACATCGCCCCGAGAAAGCTCACCGGCCAGTCGTTGCAGTCGTGCATCAGCAACAGCACCCGCTCCTCGCGTCGCACGCCGCAGGCGAGCAGCGCGGCGCCAGCGCGGCGGATGCGCTCGGCCATCTCGCCGTAGCGCAGGCTGCCCTGATCGTCGATATAGGCCACCTTGGAAGCTCGAGCGGCATTGCGCTCGATGAGGTGCTGGGCGAAGTTAAAGTGCGCGCCGGGCGCTTGGATCTGGGGTTGGGCTGTCACGGTTCGTTCCCTGATGCGAGAGGTTTCAAGCTGCGGATAGCGGCAAGTTTGCCAGCACGGCGCTGCCGGGCCGGGTCACAGACCGGCGCCAGACGTCGCCGCAAAAAAAGCGGCGGTCGCGGCGCCGTCGGCGCGCGCTCGGCAACCCACCGGTTGATCGCGGCCCGATTGCCCCGGCGCGCAAAGGCCTTTGGCGGCCGGGCAGTGCCCGGGCGCGGCTTCGACCATGTCCTTGCCCCGTTCCATGTGATCCTGGTACCTCGATCCGGCGCTCTTGCAGGCGTTCCAACGGCCGGGTGCCGTCGCGAAAAAGCGCCGTTTGGCGCTTTCTGGTGGCGCCGATCCCGACCGAGGGAGCCGATACAAGCTACGCGAACTTCCCGCAGGGCCCATTCACCCCGCGACCTTGCGATGCAGCCCGGTATGAATTATTGTGCGCTTTTGAACGATAGGACCGCCGGGTAGCAATGTCAAGCACTATAGTGCATTTACCGGGGGCGACGACGTCGGCCCGTGGTGCGGCGGGCGGATCGACTGCCGAGGCTGCGGCTCCTAGGACCGATGTTCATGAACGCGCCGAAGCCGCGCGCAAGAATCCCTTTCTCGCGGCCCTGGGCGAGCGGGTGCGCGCACTGCGCTCGCGCCGCGGGCTCACGCGCAAGGCGGTCGCGCTTGCGGCCGAGGTGTCCGAGCGGCATCTGGCCAACCTCGAGCACGGCACCGGCAACGCCTCCATCCTCGTCCTGCTGCAGGTGAGCGGAGCGCTGCAGTGCTCGCTTGCCGAGTTGATCGGCGACGTGACAACGTCCTCGCCCGAGTGGCTGCTGCTGCGGGAATTGCTCGAGCGCTGCGATGAAGCGACGCTGCGCAAGGTGCGCGCGGCCGTCGGGCAGATATTGGGCACCGGCGGCGCCAGCGCGGCGCACAACCCGCGCGTGGCGCTCATCGGGTTGCGCGGCGCCGGCAAGTCCACGCTCGGTCGGATGCTGGCCGACGATCTGGGTTTTCCCTTCATCGAGCTCAGCCGGGAGACGGAAAAGTTCGCCGGGTGCAGCGTCTCGGAGATTCAGGCCCTGTACGGCATGAACGCCTATCGGCGTTACGAGCGGCGCGCGCTCGAGGAGGCGATCCGGACGCACCCCGAAGCGGTCATCGCCACTCCGGGCGGCCTGGTTTCCGACGCGGCCACCTTCAACCTGTTGCTGGCGCGCTGCACGACGGTCTGGCTGCAGGCCGAAGCCGAGGACCACATGAAGCGGGTCACGGCGCAAGGCGACCTGCGGCCGATGGCGGCCAGCAAGGAGGCGATGGCCGATCTCAAGCGCATCCTCGCGGGACGCGCCGCTTTTTACTCCAAGGCCGATCTGCGCCTCGATACCAGCACACAGCCGCTGGAAGCAACGTTCTTCGCGCTGCGCGATATCGTCCGGCGGGCCATCGAGGTCCCCGCATAGGCGCTCGCCGGTACATGCAGCAAATTGCTTGACGATTCGTAGTAATATGCATTATTATGCATATCACGCCAAGCCGCATAATGCGAATTAGTTCTCAGTCGCTTTTTCCCAGCAAGCGGATGATCGGAACTTGCTGTCCAACCCGGAGGAATCCCGACCGTGAATGCCCCGCGCGTGGACTACCAGACGCAGCCTTCGTTGTACAAGCACTGGAAACTTCGCTTCGACGGACCTGTGGCCACGCTCGTGGCCGACATCGACGAGAACGCCGGGGTGATGCCGGGCTACAAGCTAAAGCTCAACAGCTACGACCTGGGCGTGGACATCGAGCTCAACGACGCGATCAATCGCATCCGCTTTGAACACCCCGAGGTGCGGTCGGTCGTGGTGACGAGCGCCAAGGACCGGGTATTTTGCTCGGGCGCCAACATCTTCATGCTCGGGGTCTCGAGCCATGCCTGGAAGGTGAACTTTTGCAAGTTCACCAATGAGACACGCAACGGGCTGGAAGACTCCTCCCGCTACAGCGGGCTGAAGTTCCTGGCGGCCGTCAACGGGGCCTGCGCCGGGGGCGGGTACGAGCTGGCCCTGGCGTGCGACGAGATCGTGCTGGTCGATGACCGTTCCAGTTCCGTGAGCCTGCCCGAGGTGCCGCTGTTGGGCGTACTGCCTGGCACCGGCGGGCTGACCCGCATGACGGACAAGCGCCATGTTCGTCACGATCTGGCCGACATCTTTTGCACCACCTCCGAGGGCGTGCGCGGCCAAAGAGCCAAGGACTGGCGCCTGGTCGACGAGATCGCCAAGCCGGCGGTCTTTGCCCAGACGGTGCAGCGGCGCGCGCTGGCGCTTGCGGCGCAAAGCGATCGCCCGGCCAACGTGAAGGGCATCGAGCTGACGCACCTGCAGCGCAGCATCGAGGCCGATGCACTGCGCTACGCGAACCTCAGTGTCGTCATCGACCGGCAAAAACGCACGGCCGCGTTCACCGTGCGCGGACCCGAGGGACCGCAGCCCGGCGATATCGCGGGCATCGAGGCCCTGGGAGCGCGCTGGTACCCCCTGCAGATGGCCCGCGAGCTCGAGGACGCGATCTTGTCGATGCGCACCAACGAGCTCGAGGTCGGTACCTGGCTCATCAAGACGCAGGGGGATGCGGCGGCCGTGCTGGCGATGGACGCGCTGCTACTGGCGCACCAGGACCACTGGCTGGTGCGCGAGACCATCGGCCTGTTGCGCCGGACCTTCAGCCGCCTGGACGTTAGCTCGCGCAGCCTGTTCGCGCTGCTGGAGCCGGGTTCGTGCTTTGCCGGCAGTTTGCTCGAGCTGGCGCTTGCCTGCGACCGAAGCTACCAGTTGGCGCTGCCCGCCGACCCGGTGCGCGCTCCCCGGATCACGGTGGCGCACACCAACTTCGGCCTGTACCCGATGATCACGGGGCAAAGCCGCCTCGGGCGTCGATTCTATGACGAGGCGCCGGCGCTGGAGGCCGTGCGGGCACGGGCCGGCCAAGGCCTGGACGCGCCGGCAGCGTTCGCGCTGGGCCTGGTCACGTCGATCCCGGACGACATCGACTGGGCCGACGAGGTGCGCATCGCCACCGAAGAGCGCGCCGCCATGTCGCCCGACGCCTTGACGGGCATGGAGGCCAATCTTCGGTTCAACGGGCCGGAAAACATGATCACGCGGATCTTCGGGCGTCTGACCGCCTGGCAGAACTGGATCTTCCAGCGGCCCAATGCCGTCGGGGAAAAAGGCGCGCTCAAGGTCTACGGCAAGGGGGACAAGGCGAGCTTCGACTGGAACCGCGTTTGACCCCGTTGGCCGCCGCGCGCCGCGGCGGCGGATGCGGCACCGGCCGGGTTTGCCCGATTGCACCGCGCCGATTGATACGGAGACCATGATGTCTGGCATTGACTACAGCGAGAAGATCCCCAACAACGTCAACCTGAGCGAGGACCGCGCGCTGCAACGAGCGCTCGAGCAGTGGCAGCCGAGCTACCTGGACTGGTGGCGGGACATGGGTCCGTCGGGCTCCCAGGGGCTGGACGTTTACCTTCGCACCGCCGTCAGCGTCGATCCGCAGGGTTGGGCGCAGTTTGGCTACGTCAAGATGCCCGAGTATCGCTGGGGCATCTTCCTGGGCGCTGCCCAGACCGACCGCAGGATCCATTTCGGCGATCACAAGGGCGAGCCCGCCTGGCAGGACGTGCCGGGCGAGCACCGCGCCAACCTGCGCCGCATCATCGTCACGCAGGGCGACACCGAACCGGCCTCGGTGGAGCAGCAGCGCCAGCTGGGCCTGACGGCGCCCAGCCTGTATGACCTGCGCAATTTGTTCCAGGTCAACGTGGAGGAAGGCCGTCACCTGTGGGCGATGGTCTATTTGCTGCACAAGTACTTCGGCCGCGACGGCCGCGAGGAGGGCGAGGCCCTGCTCGAGCGGCGCAGCGGCCAGCAGGACAATCCGCGCATCCTGCGGGCCTTTAACGAGGAGACACCCGACTGGCTGTCGTTTTTCATGTTCACCTACTTCACCGACCGCGACGGCAAGTTCCAGCTCTGCGCGCTGGCCGAGAGCTCCTTCGACCCGCTGGCGCGCACGACCAAGTTCATGCTCACCGAGGAAGCGCACCACATGTTCGTGGGCGAGTCGGGCGTTGCGCGCGTGATCCGGCGCACCTGCGAGCTGATGAACGAGCTCAAGACCGATGACCCGGCCAGGCTGCGCGCCGCCGGGGTGATCGACCTGCCGACCATCCAGCGCTACCTTAACTTCCATTTCAGCGTGACCATCGACCTTTTCGGGGCCGATGAGTCGAGCAATGCGGCCACCTTCTTCTCGAGCGGGCTCAAGGGGCGCTTCGAGGAGGGCAAGCGCGACGACGACCACGTCCTCAAGGGGCAGACCTACCAGGTGCTCGCGCTGCAGGACGGGCAGCTGGTCGAGAAGGAGGTGCCGCTGCTCAACGCCCTCAACGAGGTGCTGCGCGACGACTTCATCCGCGACAGCGTCGCCGGCGTTGACCGCTGGAACAAGGTGATCGAGAAGGCAGGCATCCCGTTTCGCCTGAAGGTCCCGCACAAGGCGTTCCACCGCAGCATCGGCGCGCTGGCCGGCGCAAAGGTATCGCCCAGCGGGCGGCTCCTGAGCCAGAGCGAGTGGCAGGCCCATGTCGATCAGTGGCTGCCGTCGGCCTCCGACCGGGCCCTGGTGATGAGCCTGATGGGTCGGGTCGTCGAGCCCGGCAAGTTCGCCAACTGGATCGCCCCGCCGGCCACGGGCATCAACCGCCAGCCGGCCGATTTCGAATACGTCCGGTTTAATTAGCCTCGATTAGGGCCAATTTGAGCCGTAGGCGCTGGGGCGAGTGCAGCCCCGGCAAGTCCGAGGAGCAACGAGCGTGGCCGCGTCTGCGAACGCCGAATTTGCGCTGCAACACCTGATCGATCCGGAGATCTGCATTCGCTGCAACACCTGCGAGGCGACCTGCCCGGTGAAGGCGATCACCCACGATGCGCGCAACTATGTCGTGGACTTCAACGTCTGCACCCATTGCAACGACTGCATCGCGCCTTGCCCGACCGGGGCGATCGATAACTGGCGCCAAGTGGCCAAGAGCGCGCCGTTCTCGCTCGAGGAGCAGTTCTCCTGGGACAGCCTGCCGGCCCAGGCCGAGTTGCCGGTCGCCGCCGATTCCGAGGTCCCCGCGAAGGTGCGCGAACTCACCGAGATCGCCACGGCCGGGCAAGGCGGCACGGTGGCGCCGCCGTGGTCGGCCTCGCACCCCTATGCCAACCTGTATTCGATCGCCCGACCGGCAATCGCCACAGTGGCGGGCAACTTGCGTCTGACCGGCGAGCAGGCCTCGGCCGACGTTCGCCACATCGTCCTGGATTTCGGCAACACCGCCTTCCCGGTTCTGGAGGGCCAGTGCATCGGCATTCTTCCGCCCGGCCTCGATAGCGACGGCAGACCCCATGCCGTGCGCCTTTACTCCGTGGCCAGTCCTCGCGACGGGGAGCGGCCGCACTACAACAACATCGCGCTCACCATCAAGCGCGTCACGCACAACCACGAAGGCAAGTCCACGCTCGGCGTGGGCTCCAATTACATGTGCGACCTCAAGATCGGCGACGCGGTCCAGGTGGTGGGCCCCTACGGCACGAGTTTTCTCATGCCCAACCACCCCGGTTCATCGATCATGATGATCTGCACCGGGACCGGTTCGGCACCGATGCGCGCGATGACAGAACGGCGCCGGCGGCGCATGGCGCTGCAGGAGGGGGGCAAACTGATGCTTTTCTTCGGCGCCCGGCGCCGGGAGGAGCTGCCGTATTTCGGGCCGCTGATGAAGTTGCCCAAGGATTTCATCGATGTGAACCTCGCCTTTTCGCGCGAGACCGGGCAGCCCAAGACGTACGTCCAGGATCTGATCCGCGCCCGCGGCAACGAGGTGGCTCGGCTGCTGCAGGACGACGACTGCTTCATCTACCTGTGCGGGCTCAAGGGAATGGAGAGCGGCGTACTGGAAGCCTTCCGCGAGGTCTGCCGCGACCATGGCCTGGACTGGGACCGACTCAAGCCCGGGCTGCGTTCCAAGAGCCGGCTGCACATCGAGACGTACTGAGCAAGAACCTGCGAGCCAGGCCCAGCGAGACAAAACAACTGAGCAAGGCACCGTGAACAGCTACCAGACACTGACGCTCGAGACCGACGCGGCGCTCGCCGTGCTTACGCTGCGGCGACCGGCGAAGCTCAACAGCTTCACGCAACAGATGCATGAGGAGCTGCGTGGGGCGCTCGATGAAGTCGAGCGAACCCTGGACACGGCGCAGCCGCTACGCGCTCTGGTGATCACCGGGGCCGGACGCGCCTTTTGCGCCGGCCAGGACCTGTCCGAGCGCCGGCGCGAGCCGGGGCAGCCGCCAGCGGACCTGGGCCAGACCCTGCGACGCAACTACAACCCGCTGATCGCACGCCTTGGCGCGCTCCCCCTGCCGGTGATCGCCGCCGTCAACGGCGTTGCCGCAGGCAGCGGCGCCAATCTCGCGCTGGCCTGCGATCTGGTCCTGGCGGCGCGATCGGCGAGCTTCCTGCAGTCCTTCAGCCGCGTCGGTCTCATCCCGGATGCCGGGGGTACGTGGTCGCTGCCGCGAGGCGTCGGCATGGCGCGCGCCAAGGGGCTCACGTTCCTGGGCGAGCCCCTGAGCGCCGAGCAGGCCTTGCAGTGGGGACTGATCTGGCAGGTGGTCGAAGACGCACAGCTTATGCCGAGCGCGCTGGCGCTGGCGCGCCGGCTCGCCGCTCAGGCGACCCGCAGCTTTGCGCTGCAAAAGCGGGCTTTTGCCGCTTCGCTGCAAAATACCTTGACCGCCCAGCTCGAACTCGAAGCACAATTGCAGTCCGAGGCGGGCGCCACGGAGGACTACCGCGAGGGCGTGGCCGGCTTTCTGGAGCATCGCGAGGCCGTTTTCCGCGGACGCTGAAGCCAGCCCGGTGCGCTTCGACCAATGGGAACCTGATGCCGGAATCCATGACCCCGATCCGCGTTCCTGATCGCGCGGCGCTGCTCGCGCGCTACCGCCGTGGCAGGGAGCGTTCGCGCAGCCTGTTCAATTTGCTCGTGGACGACGCGTACTACGCGCAGCCGATCGGGCTGCGGCACCCGTTCGTGTTCTACGAGGGACATATTCCGGCCTTCAGCGTAAACACGCTCGTCAAGCGGGCGCTGGGCCGACCCGGCATCGACGCGGCGCTGGAGCGCTTGTTTGCCCGCGGCATCGATCCCGACGGGGCGGACGGGCGCCTGTCCGAGGCGCCCGGCGCGTGGCCGAGCCGCGAGGCCGTTCGCTCCTTTGTGGCCGAGGCCGACCGGCAGGTGCTCGATGCCCTCGAGCACGCGGATCTCGATGCCTCGGGAGCGAACGCGCCGGACCGCGCCGAAGCGCTGTTCACGATTCTCGAGCACGAGGCGATGCACCAGGAAACGCTGCTCTACCTGCTGCATCGCCTGCCCTTTGACAAGAAGCGCCGGCCCCGGGACTACGAGCCGGCGGGGGACGCGGCGGTTCCGCGGCGCGAATGGGTGGGCATCGCACCAGGCACCGCGACGCTCGGGGTTGCTCGCGGCGGCGGGGCGTTTGGCTGGGACAACGAGCACCCGGCGCACACCGCCGAGGTGGCCCGGTTCTCGATCGAGCGATTCGACGTGACCAACGCGGCCTTCCTAGAGTTCGTCGAGGCGGGCGGATACGACAGCGAGCAATGGTGGCGGCCCAAGGACTGGAGCTGGGTGCAATCGGGCAAGATCCGCCATCCGCTGTTTTGGGAGTGGGACGGCCGGGACTGGTACTGGCGCGGCATGTTTGGCCGGCTTCGCTTGCCGCTCTCGTGGCCCGTTTATGCCAGCTTCGCCGAAGCCTCGGCATTTGCGCGTTGGCGCCGCGCGCGGCTGCCCTCGGAGGCCGAATTCCAGCGTGCCGCCTTCGGCATTCCCGGGGCCGGGGAGCGCCCGTACGCCTGGGGCGAGGCCCAACCCTGCGCCGCGCATGGCGTCTTTGACTTCTCGAGCTGGGATCCGCAGCCGGTCGGCAGCCATCCGGCGGGGCGCAGTGCCTGGGGCGTGGACGACCTGGTCGGAAACGGGTGGGAGTGGACGGGCAGCGTATTTGGTCCGTTTCCGGGTTTCCGGCCGATGGTCTCGTACCCGGAGTACTCCGCGGATTTCTTCGACGGCGAACACTTCGTCATGAAAGGCGCGTCCCCGGGCACCGCGCGGGAGCTGCTGCGACCGACGTTTCGCAACTGGTTCCGGCCGTGCTATCCCTACGTGTATGCGACCTTCCGCTGCGCCAAGGATGCCCCATGAATTCGCGCCGGGCATCGCGGCAGGCCACTGTCGAGCAAGCGACCGGTAGCGAGGGTCTGGGCGAATTTGCCGCCGACGTGCGCCACAGCCTGCTGCAGCGACCCCGCCAGCTCCCGTCGCGCTACTTCTACGACGCGCTCGGCACGGCGCTGTTCGAGGCGATCTGCCGGCTGCCCTGGTACTCGATCACGCGCGCCGAGGCGCGGCTGCTGCAGGTCCACGGGGCGCAGATCCTGGCGCGCGTTGCGCCGCTGGCCACGGTCGTGGAGCTCGGATCGGGTAGCGGCGAGAAGCTGATGAGCCTTCTCGCCAGCGCGGGCCCGGGGGCCGGCCCGCGGGAAATTCACCTCGTGGACTTGTCTGGCGCGGCGCTCCAACTGGCGGGCCGCCTGCTCGCTGCGCTCGATGGGGTCCGGGTGAGGACTCACGGCGCAACGTACGAAGCGGGGCTGCACGAGGCCGCCGGCGCCTTTCCAGCGGACGGGCGCGTCCTGGTGCTGTTCCTGGGCTCCAACATTGGCAACTTCGACCCACCGGCGAGCGATGCCCTGCTGCGCCAGATTCGCCGCGAGCTGCGCGCCGGCGATGCGCTGCTGCTCGGTGCCGATCTGGTGAAAGCGCCCGCCGCCATGCATCTTGCGTACGACGACCCGCTGGGCGTGACGGCCGCCTTCAATCGCAATTTGCTCGTGCGCGTAAACCGGGAACTGGGCGCGAACTTCCTCATCGACCAGTATGCGCATCTTGCGCGGTGGAACCAGACGGCCTCGAGCGTGGAGATGCACCTGATGGCCCGCAGCGACCAGCAGGTTCGTGTCCCGGGGGCGGGGATCGAGTTCGCCATGCGAGCGGGGGAGCTAATTTGGACGGAGAGTTCGTTCAAGTTTCAAGCCCACCAAATCGCGCAGCGAATCGAGGGCTGCGGATTCCGCACGAGCGGTCAGTGGATCGACGAGGGCGACCGGTTTGCCCTGACCCTGAGCGAGGCCGTTTAGCGGCACGCGCGGCGGGTTCGCCCGATGCGCGAACGGCCGGCCGGTACCGCGGCCTCAAGCATCTTCCTCGGTAAGCGCAATGCCCCGACGCTGTGCCCACTGCTTGGCCCTTGCAATTGCCACGCGGATGGCCATGCCCTCGTCCATCTGCTCGGCAAGCAGCGCATTGGCAATCTCGACGGCCTTGGCGCGAACCGCGGGCGCCAGGTGGCGCATCGAGCTCGGGTAGTCATTGCTCGTCCATGGCATGGAGGTCCTCCCGCAGGCCCGCGCCGTCGAGGCGGCAACGGCGAGGAGCTCCGAACTCGCCAGCCGGCCGAGGCCTCGCATTGCCCTGCTCCCCGATGCGGTTTGGCAGGTCCAGGGGAGTTTGCGCCGCGCCGGCCGTGGCCGTGCTTGCCTGGGGCATGCAATCCCCTGGGCGCGCCATGCCCCGGTGCGCGCGCATAGCCTGTCTGCCGGCGCGCTCTGCCCGAACCGCGTCCCAACTCTCGGGGTACCGCGGTTTGTTAATGTGGGTCAAGTCCAGGTCAGGTTAGCAGACTATAGTGCCCGGTTCGGGCCGCCGGAAGCCGCGGGCCGGCGGGTCGTTTGACGATGTCCGAATCCAAGCAAATCGAACTGGTGTGCCCGGCAGGCGGCCTGCCCGCCTTGCGCTCGGCCGTCGATCACGGGGCCGATTGCGTCTATGTCGGATTTCGCGACGAGACCAACGCGCGCAACTTCGCCGGCCTCAATTTCGACGACGCCGGACTCACCGAGGGCATCCGCTACGCGCACCGGGCGGGCGCACGGGTCTTCGTTGCCCTCAACACCTATCCGCAGTCGGCAAACTGGGCGCGCTGGACCCGGGCGGTGGACCGCGCCGCCGATCTGGGCGTGGACGCGGTGATCATGGCCGACCCGGCGCTGATGGCCTACGCGCGCCGCACCCACCCGCGCCTGCGGATCCATCTATCGGTCCAGGGTTCGGCGACCAACCACGAAGCCATCAACTTCTATCACGAGCATTTCGGCATCCAGCGCGCGGTGCTGCCGCGCGTGCTCGCCCTGCCGCAGATCCGCCATGTGGTCGCGAACACGCCCGTGCAGATCGAGGTGTTCGGCTTCGGCGGGCTGTGCGTGATGGTGGAAGGCCGCTGCGCCCTGTCGGCCTATGCGACCGGCGTATCGCCGAACTGCGATGGCGCCTGCTCGCCGGCCAAGGCGGTGCGCTGGGAACAGACGCCCCGGGGCATGGAGGTGCGCCTGAACACGGTCCTGGTGGACCGGTTCGACACCGGCGAGCGCGCTGGCTACCCGACGCTGTGCAAGGGTCGCTACGACGTCGATGGCCACACCTATTACGCGTTCGAGGACCCGGCCAGCCTCAATGCCCTGGAACTCTTGCCCGAACTGCTCCAGGCCGGCGTTCGCGCGGTCAAGATCGAGGGGCGCCAGCGCAGCCCAGCGTACGTGGCCGAGGTCACGCGCGTCTGGAGAAAGGCGATCGACGCCTGCCTGTCCGATGGCGCGAGCTTTCGGCCCGCCGCGGCCTCGATGAGCGCGCTGGCCCAGCTCTCCGAGGGCCAGACGCACACCCTCGGCGCCTACGACCGGCCCTGGAAATGAGCTCTTTCCAGCTCGCGCTCGGGCCGCTGGCCTATTACTGGCCGCGGGCCCGGACCTTGGCCTTCTACGAGAGTGCGGCGCAGGCGCCGCTCGATGTGATCTACGTGGGCGAGACGATCTGCTCCCGGCGCCACGAACTGCGGGCCAACGACTGGTTGGCGCTCGCCGACGATCTGGCTTCGAGCGGCAAGCAGATCGTGCTCTCGAGCCAGGTACTGCTGGAGTCGGAGCCGGACGTCAAGGCTATGCGCCGCCTGGCCGAGAACGGGCGTTTTCTCGTCGAGGCCAACGACATGGGCGCGGTGCGACTGATGCAGCACCGCGTGCCGTTCGTGGCCGGCGCATCGCTGAACTTGTTCAATGAACAGTCGCTGAGCCTGCTCGGGCAGCTGGGCGCCGTGCGCTGGGTGGTCCCGGCGGAGATGTCGGCCGAGGATCTTGCGGCCGTGCAGGCGGCTCGAGCGGCCAACATGCAGACGGAGCTGCTCGTCTACGGTCGCCTGCCGCTGGCCTACTCGGCGCGTTGCTTCACCGCGCGCCACTTCAAGCTGCAAAAGGACGCCTGCGAATTTCGCTGCATTGAATTCGACGATGGACTTCGGCTGCGAACGCGCGATGGCGACGCCTTCCTGGTGCTCAACGGGATCCAGACCCTGTCGGACCGTGTGCTGAACCTGGTTGCGGAGTTGCCGGCCCTGTCGGAGCTGGGTATCGACGTGTTGCGCATCAGCCCGCAGGCCAACGGCACGCTGCGCGTCGTGCAGCTTTTTCGCGACGTGATCGACGGCACGCTGGCGCTCGGGCAGGCCGCCGAAGCGGTCGGCGAACTGGCGCCGGGGGAGACCTGCAACGGTTTTTGGCACGGTCAGTCCGGCATGGCGCAGGTGCTCGCGTGAGCGCTGCTGCTGGCGGCCCGCCGCCTCGTGCCTTCCCGCCGGCCCTGGCGCGGATACTGGCCCGACTGCCCCAGTGGCCGCCATCGGCCGCAACCGCGGCGGCGCTGAATCTGGCCCTGGGGCGCCTGATCGAAATCGAGCCGCTGCGCCCGCTGCTCGGCAAGCGCGTGGAGCTGCGCGTCATCGATGCCGGCGTGCGAGTGCGACTGACCTTCACGGGGCAGCGGTTTGCGCCGGTCTGGGATGCGCACAATGCCGACGTGGTTATCAGCGCCAGCGCCAGTGACTTCCTGCTGCTGGCCCGGCGCAAGGTCGATCCGGACAGCTTATTCTTTAGCCGGCGGCTCGTCATGGAGGGCGATACCGAGCTGGGCCTGCTGGTCAAGAACACGCTCGACGCGGTCGATCTGCCGGCGTTGTGGCGGGGGCGCCCGGGCGGGCGCTTGCCGTGAGCCGCGCCGCCCTCGCAAACCCGACCCGCCGGCGGCCGCCCGCGGGTGGATCCAGGGGAGCGGCAATATGAAAGTGCTGTTGGTATATCCGCGCAATCCGGACACCTTCTGGAGCTTTCAGCACGTCCTGAAGTTCGTCTCCAAGAAGGCCGCCTTTCCGCCGCTGGGCCTGCTCACGGTTGCCGCGATGCTGCCGCGCGATTGGCAATTGAAGCTCGTCGACTTGAACGTGGCCGATCTGGACGATGGCGATCTGCAATGGGCCGATCATGTCTTTTTGAGCGGGATGATCGTCCACAAGAAATCGGCCCACGAGGTCGCGGCGCGCTGCGTCGCCCATGGCAAGACCGTCATTGCCGGCGGACCGCTCTTCACGACGGGACACGAGGAATTCCCCGAGATCCGTCACTTCGTCCTGGGCGAGGCCGAGGAGATCGTCGGGCAGCTGGTGACCGACATGGAAAGGGGCGCACTGCAGCCCGTCTACCGCGCCCCGGGCTGGCCCGACGTGCGCAAGACGCCGGTGCCGCGCTGGGATCTCATCCGCCTGGGCGACTACGTCAGCATGCCGGTGCAGTTCTCGCGCGGCTGCCCGTTTAACTGCGAGTTTTGCGACATCGTGGTCATGAACGGACGCGTGCCGCGCACGAAGACCCCGGCGCAGGTGGTGCACGAGCTCGAAGCGCTGCGACTTGCCGGCTGGCGTGACATGGTCTTCATCGTCGATGACAACTTCATCGGCAACCGCAGACGCACCCGGGAGCTGCTCGACGCGCTGATCCAGTGGCGCCGGCACCTCGGCTCGCAGATGTGCTTCTTCACGGAAGCCTCGGTCGATCTGGCCGACCACGAGGACCTGTGCACGCGTATGGTCGAGGCCGGCTTCAAGAAGGTGTTTCTCGGGCTGGAGACGCCCTCCACCAGCGGCCTGGAGGAGTGCGGCAAGACGCAAAACAGCAAGCGCGACCTGGGCGATGCCGTGCGCACGCTGCAGCGCGCCGGACTGGAGGTGATGGGCGGTTTCATCATCGGTTTTGACTCCGACCCGCCGGACATCTTCGCGCGCCAGTTCGACTTCATTCAGCGCACCGGGGTCGTCACGGCGATGGTCGGCCTGCTCACCGCGCTACCCCAGACCGGGCTGTACCGGCGCCTCGCGGCCGAGGGCCGACTGCTGGCCGAGACCTGCGGCAACAACACCGATGCGGCGGTCAACTTCGTGACGCGCCTGGACCGCGACTTCATCGTTGCCGGGTACAAGGAGCTGATGCGCAGGCTCTATGCGCCCAGCCAGTACTACCGCCGCATCCGGGCCTTCCTGCGAACCTTCGAGCAGCACGGTCCGGCGACGCGCCTGTCGCTGACCGACGTGAAGGCGTTCCTCAAATCGCTGTGGCTGCTCGGGGTGTGGCACCGCGGCCGGCGCGGCTACTGGGGCATGTTCTGGTGGACCCTGCTGTCGCGCCCGCGCAAGCTCCAGCTCGCCATGGAGCTGTCGATCCTCGGACATCACTTCCGCAGGGTCGCCAACGCGCTCTGAGGCGCGCGCTTTCGGGGCAGCCGCATCGAGGTCCGCGGGTGGGAGGGAACGATGCACGAAATGTCGCTGGCGCTGGGGATACTGGAGCTACTCGAGGACGCGGCAGGCCGGGAGAAGGCCACGCGCGTGAAGGCCGTCTGGCTGGAGCTGGGCGCCCTCTCGGCGGTCGAGCCCGACGCGATCGCGTTTTGCTTCGACGCGGTGACGCGCGGGACCGTTGCCGAGGGCGCACGGCTTATGATCGAGGCGATACCGGGTCGGGGCTGGTGCCTGCAGTGCATGGCGTCCACGCAGATCGCGCGCCGCGGTGATCCCTGCCCGCGTTGCGGCGGCTACCAGATGCAGGTTGCCGACGGAGCGCAAATGCGCGTGCGTGAAATGGAAATCGAAAGCTAGGGGACCGGCGATGTGCATCAGCTGCGGTTGCATGGCCAACGAACCGGAGTCCGAAGCGCGGGCGCATGTGCCTGCTGCGTCGGTCCCCGCAGCGGACCGACACTGGCACCAGCACGCCGACGGCAGCTGGCACTCGCACGAGCACGCCCGGCTCGACCATGGGCATTCCCACGACCAGGACGCGCACGGCGAATGTGGCCACGACGCGGGCCGGGGCACGGGGTCGGGCGCGGCGGCGCAGGGGCCCGGCGGCGACCGGCGGGTGCGGATCGAGCGCGACATCCTGGCGCACAACGACGCCATTGCCGGACGTAACCGTCGCTTGCTCGAGCGCGGCTCCTGCCTGGCGTTGAACCTGGTTTCGAGCCCGGGAGCGGGCAAAACGAGCCTGCTGTGCCGAACGATCCGGTGCATCGGCGACTCCTTCCCCGTGGTCGTCATCGAGGGCGACCAGCAGACCTCGCTCGACGCCGACCGCATCCGCGCCACGGGCGCGCCGGCCTGGCAGATCAACACTGGCAAGGGATGCCACCTGGATGCGGCGATGGTCGAACGGGCCCTGGCGCAGCTCGATCCGCCCGGCCAGGCGCTGGTCATGATCGAAAACGTCGGCAATCTGGTCTGCCCCGCCGCGTTTGACCTGGGCGAGGACGCCAAGGTGGTCGTGTTGTCGGTGACCGAGGGCGACGACAAGCCGCTCAAGTATCCCGACATGTTCGCTGCTGCTCGGCTGATGCTGGTCAACAAGATCGACCTGCAGCCGCACTGCGACTTCGATCCGGCCCGCGCCCTCGAATATGCGCGCCGGGTCAACCCGGGCATCGACGTCATCTCGGTATCGGCGCGCGACGGTACCGGCTTTGACGCCTGGCTGGCCTGGATCGATGCCCAGCGCCGGGCAAAACAGGCACGCGAGGCGCCCGAGGTGATCGGGCACGAGGCGGGCCAAATTGGGCGCCGCCCGGTCGAAGCGGCGGCGCTGGGCCCGAGCCCGGACTGACGGGGCCACCGCAATGTCCCTGCAGCACGAATCGGCGGCGCAAGCCCGGCGTCCTGTCGACGCCGAGCCCGATGCGAGCGTGCGCCGCGGGATCCGCGTCCTGGGCACGGTCCAGGGAGTCGGGTTTCGCCCCTACGTGCACCACCTGGCCCAGACCCTGGGGCTGGCCGGCTGGGTCCGCAACGACGGCGAGGGGGTTTTCATCGAGGCCGAAGGCGATCCGACCCGCGTCGCCCGCTTGATCCACGAACTGCCGCACCGTGCGCCGCGCCTTGCCCGCGTCGAGTCGATCGCGGTGAGCGAGCTGGTGCCGCTGGGCGCCGCGGGATTCGTGATCGACCGCAGCGTGACCTCGGCGCCGGCCACCGCGGTGCCAGCGGATGCGGCGATCTGCGAATCCTGCCTGCATGAGCTGTTTGATCCGGCTTATCGGCGCTACCTGTATCCCTTCATCAACTGCGTGCACTGCGGGCCGCGATTCACGCTGACGCTGGCCCTGCCGTACGACCGGGACCGCACCACGATGGCGGGCTTCGCGCTTTGCCCGTTGTGCCGGCGCGAATACGAGGACCCGGAGTCGCGCCGCTTCCACGCCGAACCCAATGCATGCCCCGTCTGCGGCCCGCGCGTGTGGCTGGTCGACCGGCGCGGCGTGCCGGTGCAGACGCAGGATCCGATCCTGCATGTCTGGCGGCTCCTCGAGCAGGGCCGGATCGTCGCGATCCGCGGCCTCGGGGGCTTTCATCTGGCGTGCGATGCGCGCAACGTCGAGGCGGTGGCGCATTTGCGCCGGCGCAAGCAGCGCGATGAAAAGCCCTTCGCGGTGATGGTCCTGAATCTGGCGAGCGCCCGCCACTGGGCGCAGATCGGTCCGCAGCAGGCACTGCTGCTCGAATCGACGGCGCGCCCGGTCGTACTGGCGGCGATGCGGCCGGCCGCGGCCGAACTGGGGGCGGTTGCCCCGGGGCTCGATCATCTGGGTCTGATGCTCCCCTACACGCCGCTGCACTTCCTGCTGTTCCATGCGGCGCTCGGTGCGCCCGTGGGCACGGCCTGGCTGCACGGCGAATGCGCCATCGCCCTGGTCATGACCAGCGCCAACCCCAACGGGGAGCCCCTGGTACGGGACAACGACGAGGCCTTGCGGCGCCTGGACGAAATCGCCGATGCGCTGCTGCTGCATGACCGGCCCATCGCCGTGCGCTGCGATGACAGCGTGGTGCGCGCGGCCGACGCCGGGGCCCGCGCGCCGGGCTCGCCGCAGGCCGCGGCCGATGCGGCGCAGCCCGTCTTCGTGCGCCGCGCACGCGGCTACGCGCCGGCACCGATCCGGCTGGGTCGCTCCGGTCCCGCGGTGCTCGCCCTGGGCGGGCACTACAAGAACACCATCTGCGCCACGCGAGGGGCCGATGCCTTCGTCTCCCAGCATCTGGGCGACACCGACAATGCTCCAACCCGGCGCCTGGTGGGCGAGGCGATCGCGCACTGGCAGGCGATCCTGGGCGTGCGGGCGAGCGCGATCGCCTGCGACCTGCATCCGGACTATGCCAGCTCGACGCTGGCCGCGCGCGTGGCCGCCGAGTCGGGTGTGCCCCTGGTGACGGTGCAGCACCACCACGCGCACATCGCGGCGGTGCTGGCCGAGCATCAGATCGAGGAAGCGGTGCTGGGCGTGGCGCTCGACGGCACGGGCCTGGGCTCCGATGGCACCCTCTGGGGCGGGGAGCTGTTGCACGTCGACGGTGCGCACAGTCGGCGCATCTCGCACCTGCGCCCGCTGCGGCTGCCCGGCGGCGAGCGTGCAGCGCGCGAGCCCTGGCGCATGGGTGCTGCCGCGCTGCACCTGCTGGGGCGGAGCGAGCAAATCGCGCTGCGCTACGCGGCCGTGCCGGCGGCGCACCTGCTGGCCCAGGCGCTCGAGCTCGATTTGCACTGCCCCACGACGTCATCGACCGGCCGCTGGTTCGACGCGGCGGCCGGCCTGCTGGGAACCACCTTGTTTAGCTCCTACGAGGGCCAGGCGGCGATGCGCCTGGAGGCGCTGGCCCACCAGCACGGAACCGGCTACGAGGCGCAGGGGCTCTATGCGATCGACCCGCAGGGCCGCCTGGACCTGCTGGCCGTGCTGGCGAGCTTGCTCGAGGAGCCCGATGCGGCGCGCGGCGCGGCGCGCTTTCACGGCGAGCTGGTTGCCGGGCTCGATGCGTGGATCGGCCACCACGCCGGGTCCAGCGGCCTGGATGCGGTGGCGCTCGGCGGCGGCTGCTTTCTCAACGCGATCGTGCTGCGCGAACTGACGCGCCGGCTGGCCGCGCGCGGCCTGCGCGTTTTCGCGCCCCGCCAGGTACCGGCCAACGACGGGGGGCTGAGCCTGGGACAGGCCTGGGTCGCGCAGCGCCTGCTGCAGGATGCGGGTGGACAGGCCGGCGGCGCACCGGCGGACAACGGGAGATCCTAAATGTGTCTGGCGATTCCGGCCCGGGTGATCGAGCTGCGCGGTGCGGCACAGGCACTGGTCGATCTGGACGGCGTGCAGCGGTTGGTCTCGCGCGAACTCATCGGCGAGGTCGCGGTGGGCGACTACCTAATCGTGCACGTGGGCTACGCCCTGTCCAAGCTCGACCAGGACGAGGCGCGGCGCACGCTCGAGCTGCTGGCGCAGGGCGGCCTCACGGGGCGCGCCGGCGCGGCCGGCGCGCGCTAGGGTGGCCATGCGCTACGTCGACGAATTCCGCGACGGCGAACTCGGACAGCGCCTTGCGCAGCGCATTGCCGCGGCCGCCCGCCCCGACCGGCAATACCGCTTCATGGAGTTTTGCGGTGGCCACACGCATGCGATCTCGCGCTACGGCGTGGCCGACCTGCTGCCGGAAAATGTCCGCATGGTGCACGGGCCCGGCTGCCCGGTGTGCGTGCTGCCGATCGGCCGCATCGACTTGGCGATGCAACTGGCGCTCGAGCGGGGAGTAGTGCTCGCGACCTACGGCGATGTCATGCGGGTGCCGGCGTCGGATCGCCGTTCGCTGCTCACCGCCAAGGCGCAGGGTGCCGCCGTGCGCATGGTCTACTCGGTGCTCGATGCCTTGCGGCTGGCACGGGAGAACCCGGAGCGCGAGGTCGTCTTCTTCGCGATCGGCTTCGAGACCACCACGCCGCCCA
>Ga0209415_10005480_pt1 | contig 22773 bp, 19 predicted proteins | sample PeaSoiSIISIP2007_FD_187696 | JGI IMG/M metagenome (GOLD analysis project Ga0209415, IMG submission 187696) | Peat soil microbial communities from Weissenstadt, Germany - SII-SIP-2007 (SPAdes) (version 2) | ecosystem: Environmental > Terrestrial > Soil > Wetlands > Peat | place: Germany... | reverse complement strand
CCCGAAATCTCGAGCAGCGCGTCGAAGCTGGGCAACTCGGTGGAGTAAGGCCCGGGGCATGATGTGCCCGTTGGCTTCCGGTCTGCCGGAGCACCACCCGGGCCTTTTTCCACCGCGGAATTGGCTATCCTGGAATGTCCTGCTCCCAGGTTCGGGACCGATTTGTCGAGTGTCGACCCTATGTTCGTATCGTCAATCGTCGATCTAGGTCCGAGGCCAAACCCGAGGGCCGCAGCATCATCTCCTGTCGCGGGCGCATCAGCCGCTCCTTATTGTTTGCCGATAACACCCTTGACCGCCCAGTTGAGGGACAGGATCTGGCTGGCATTAAGGCGCTTGCCAGTTGGGACCTTGGTCTGACCCTGCTGGTCGACGATCGGCCCCTGGTAGACATGGAATGTCCCAGCTCGGAGCGCCGCCTCTTTAGCCACAATACGCGCGCGCATCGACGGCGGCACTAGCTTGTCGTACGCCGGGCCGAACGAACCGACACGGACCGCACCATTAGTCCACCCTTCAAAGATGCTGGTCGGCACGCTCTTCTTCGCCAGCACGTCCCCAAGTATTTGTTCGTAGATTGGAGTGAAGTCGTAGAAGTACGATGCTAGATAGGTAGTTGGCCCATACGATGCGCTCGTAATAAGGTTCTGGTCCGTACAGGGAACGTGGTCCTTCTGCGCGACCTGACAGGTGGCAGGATCATCCTGTACGTCTGCCAGCGCATCAGCACCACCATTGACGAGCGCTTGGGCTGCCAGAGTCTCCTTCGCAGGATCATCAAAGCTGGAAACATATAGAACGTGCATCGTCGCCTTCGGGTTAACCGCCTGGGCGCCTAATTCCATTCCGTCGACGATGCTAAGGATCCCGGGGAAGGGAAATGAGGCGACGGCGCCTAGGTGACCAGTCTTCGAGGCGGCCGCGAGCATCATGCCCACGATGTATGAAGGCTGAGAATAATCAATGTTGTAGGCACCGTAGTTTGTTCCCGTGACGGCGGACTCGAACTCTTCGATGCGGATCCCCGGGTGTGCCAGCGCAACGGGCTTAAGGTAGGTCTCGTAACCGGTACCGTGAATGAAGAACAGTGTGTAGCCTTTGCCAATCAGGCCCTCGACTACCTGGGCGGCCTGCGGGCTCTCCGGTACGTTTTGCTCAACCGTGGACTGCATGGCCGAACCGAAGTGGTGCTGAGCCGCCTCGAAGCCGTCGTATCCCACCTGGTTGTAGCTGTTGTCGTTGTTCGGGCCATCTAGGATCAGCGCGACCTTCAGCGGTCCATTGGAGCCGCTCGGCTTGCTGGCCGAACTACTACTCGCGGACGCTCCGAGTAGTGCAGCCATCACGGCGGCACCGACGGCGAGTCGCCGAACCTTCCCCCTCGGTCGATCGCTTGTCATTATGGTCCCCTTTCTCGGGAGGTTGGCCTCCCAGGTCTGTGAAGTTCGATATTGGGATTTTCGCTAGCTGAGATTCGGTGAAGACGGGCAAGGGCGTGTCGCTCGAGGCGACCGGGCGCACGGGTCAGCGCTCACGGAAGTAAGAGCGTCCGAGCGCGGCCGGAGCACCGAGGCGTCGGCCGCGCCAGAGGCTGGACGTGACGACAAGGGCCACAATGGTGCCGAGGTACGGCAGCGCGCTGAACAGCTCAGGTGGCAGATTGACTCCCCGCTGCTGGAGCGTGAAGCCGAGGCTGATGACGAGGCCGAACAGGTAGGAGCCGACCAAGAGAAGGGCAGGGCGCCAGAACGCGAAGATCACCAACCCGAGCGCAATCCACCCGGCACCGGCTGTGAGCCCGTTGGACCAGCTCGGAATGAGGTCCAGCGAATAGACCGAGCCAGCGATGCCGGCCAGCACACCGCCGACGATGGTGTGCGTGTAGCGATAGCGGGTGACGCTTACTCCCATGGCGTCAGCCGCCGCCGGGTCCTCTCCGACGGCCCGGAGATTAAGACCCCAATGTGTGTGGTACAGGTAGAGAGCGACGGCGATCGTCAACGCCCACGAGAGGTAGACCAACGCGCTCTGGTCGAACAGCACCGGGCCCACGACCGGAATCGACCCGAGCCGGGCCACGTCGAGGTTCGCGAATTGGTGGCGCCCGGCGGAGCCGCCCAGGTTCCCCTTGGCGGCCAGGTAGGAGGACAGACCGGCGGAGCCCCCCAAGATGGTGAGTGCCAGTCCGGCGACGACCTGGTTGGCTCGGAAGGTCAGGCACGCCACCGCGAAGAGGGCAGCCATGCAGGCCGCCGCCCCGCCGGCGCCGAGCACGGCGGCCAGGAGCACCAGCCAGGACGGTCCAGAAAGCACCTGCGAGATCCAGAAGCCACATGCCGCTCCGACCAGCATCATCCCCTCGATGCCGAGATTGAGGACGCCGCCCCGCTCATTGAGCAGCTCGCCCAACCCGGCCAACAGCAAGGGGGTGCCATAGGAGATCCCGCCGAGGATCAGGGCGATGGCGAGGCCGTCGTGCATCCGAGATCAGATCTCTCTATTGAGGACAGGAACGGTAACGGTGTTGGAGGGTGCCGTTGGGGGGGGCCCGACCTCTTCCGCACTCGGCGCTCCAGCCGGCGCCGAAGTGCTCTTCGTCGTCCACCGGACCCGGTAGTTCACAAAGATCGCGGTTGATACCACAGCAAAGAGGACGATTCCCTCCATGGTGCCGACCAGGCCGACGGGGAAGGCGATCCCCGCAAGTTGGGTCCCAGCCGAGGCGATCGCCCCGAGGAGCAATCCGCTCACGATCACGCCAACGGGCTCGAACCCGGCTAGAGCGGCGACAACGATCCCGGCGTACCCGTACTGGGCCTGCTGCAGTCCGGTCGGGTCAAGGAGGTGCGCGACGCCCCCCACCTCGCTGGCTCCCGCCAGCCCAGCCAGCAGCCCCGATACGACCATCACGATCACGATCAGCCGAGAAAGGCGAATCCCGCCGTACCGGGCGGCTGCGTGCGAGCCCGCCGCGACCCGGATCCGGTACCCAAGTGTCGTGCGGCGCAGCACCCAGCTGCTACACAGTGCGAGCCCCACCCCGATGATGAAGCCGAGAGGAATGTTGACACCCGATACCCCCAGGTTTGGCCATGAGCCGGCAAGAGGAATGGTCTTGCCGGTGGGGTACACCTTCCCCGCCGCCGAGCTCAGATTCCGCCAGTAGGAGGCGCTGTCGAAGATCAGATAGGTAATGAACAGCCCGGCTACGTAGTTGAGCATGAGCGAGGTCATGATCTCGTTGGTGCCGAGGTACGCCCGCAGCAGGGCGGGGATCAGTGCCCACGCAGCCCCGGCCGCCGCGCCGGCCAGCACCATCCCGAGGATGATCACGAATCCGGGCATGTGCCCCAAGGCGAGGCCTGCCGCAGTCGCACCCATGGCGCCCATGTAGAGCTGGCCTTCACCTCCGATGTTGTAGATCTCCAGGCGGAACGCCACCGTCGCGCACAATCCCGTGAGCACCAGCGGGGTCGCGTTGACGAGCGTCGCCGAGAACCCGCCCGAGCTGGTGAACGCGGCGCTTACCATGGACTGGTAGGTCGAAACCGGATTGCTACCGCTCGCCACGAGCAAGATGGCAATGACAAGAAGGGCAACCACAAACGCCGCGCACGGCACCGCGACGCGAAACGCCAGGCTGACCCCGCTTCGCCGCTCCAGGCGAATCATCGGTCCCGTGCAGTTCCGGCCATCATGAGCCCGATCGTTTCTCGGTCGGCTTCTCGGCGATCGACCGTGCCCATGACGGCCCCGCGGAACATGACGAGCACTCGGTCCGCCAGCTCGAGCACCTCATCGAGGTCTTCGCTGATCAACAAGATCCCCACTCCGGCGCCGGTTGCCTTGATCAACAACTTGCGCACCGCGTCCGTCGCCGCCACGTCCAGACCACGGGTGGGTGATGCAACGACGAGCGCCCTCGGTCCGGACGAGAGCTCTCGAGCCAAGAGGACCTTCTGGGCGTTTCCTCCCGAGAGCTGCCGGACCGCCGTGCGTCGTGTTCCCCTGATGTCGAAATCAGTGATGCAGCGATCGCTCCACGACGCGACGGCCTCAGCGTTGATCACGGTCCAGCGGCTGAACTCCCGGTTCTGGAACTGCTTCAGGATGAGGTTGTCCGCGACCGTCAGATCGGGCACGAGCCCGGTGCCGAAGCGATCTTCCGGCACGTAGGCCACGCCCGCGCGGATAGCGTCACCAGGGCTGGCGCTCTTCAACACCCGATCACCTACCCGTACCAGCCCGGCAGTTCGGCCGCGCAGACCCGTGATGATCTCAGCCAACTCACGCTGGCCGTTCCCGGCGACGCCGGCGAGGCCCACGATCTCGCCGGAGCCCACCGTGAACGACACGTCCTTCACCACATCCCTGCCGTACTCGTTCTCTGACGTCACTGATTCGACGCTGAGAACGGGGGACCCCGTCCGGCGGGAGGCGGAGTCGGCTCGCGTGCTGAGAACGACATCTCGCCCCACCATCAGGTAGGCCAGGTGCTGAGGCGACAGGTTCTGCTCGCGAACATCGAGGGTCGCGACCGTCGCTCCCTTGCGGAGTACCGTCACTCGGTCAGAAACCGACAAGACCTCACGAAGCTTGTGAGAGATGAAGATGATGGCCGTGCCCCTCGACGCCAATGCTCGAAGCGTCACAAACAGCTGGTCGCACTCTTGCGGAGTGAGGACAGTCGTCGGCTCGTCCAGGATCAGAATCCGAGCACCCCGATAGAGGGCCTTGAGGATCTCCACCCGCTGACGCTCGCCGACCGAGAGTTGCCAGATATAACGCGACGGGTCGACCTCGAGATGGAGCAGCTTCCCCGCGGCAGCGATCGCTTCATTGCGCGCGGCGCGTCCCCGGCGCCTGAAACCTGCGTGCGCCATGCCGAGGACAACGTTCTCCGCCACTGTGAGCCGCTCGACCAAGCTGAAGTGCTGCTGCACCATGAAGACGCCGTAGTCGTAGGCATGGCGGGGCGAGTGAAAGGCAACCGGCCGACCGTCTACAGCCAGGATGCCTGCGTCCGGCCGGTACAGCCCGGTGAGGATCTTGCAGAGTGTGGACTTTCCGGAGCCGTTCTCACCGAGGAGAGCATGGACCTCTCCGCGACGGACGCGAAGGGTGACCTGGTCGTTGGCGACTACGCCCGGGAAGGTCTTGGTGATCCCGATCGCCGAGATGACCGTCTTTTCGTTCGTGAGGACGGCATCCGCTTGCTGTTCGAGCCCGCCTCCCTCTGCCGCCTCGGTCATGCAGCTGCACCCCCCAGTCTTCGGGTGTACTGTAGCCAGTGGTAGGAGGTCTGACCAGAGGGGGGAAGCTTGTCGGTAGCGAAGTGGACGGGACAGCCACTGCGGCGGCGTGAGGACGCCGAGCTGCTCCGGGGCGGCGGTCGCTTTCTCGGTGACCTCGTCCGCCCAGGGATGCTCCATGCCGCTGTGCTTCGTAGCCCGGTCCCACACGCGCGTATCCGCACCGTCGACGTAGAGCAGGCCCGCTTGCTGCACGGTGTCTCCGCGGTGCTGACTGGGGCGGACCTCGGGCCCGACTTCGGTGTGCAGCCGTGCAATCACCTACTCCACGGTCAGCGTGCGACTCCCTACTACGCGCTGGCGCGCGAGCGCGTGCGCTATGTCGGCGAGCCGGTCGCTATCGTCGCGGCCGAGTCGCGCTACATCGCTGAGGACGCGCTCGAGCTGATCGAGGTCGAGTACGAGCCGCTCCCCTCGACCGGCAGTGCGATCGCGGCGCTCGAGCCCGGTGCTGCGCGGCTGTACGACGAGTGGCCGGACAATGTCGCTGGCACGTTCGAGCAGGAGATCGGGGACGTGGACGCGGCGTTCGCCGAGGCCGACGTCGTCGTCACCGAGACCTTCGACATCCAGCGACTGTTCGCTTGTTCGCTTGAGACACGCGGCGTGCTCGCCGAGTGGTCCGCCGACCGCGACGAGCTGACGCTTTGGACCTCGACGCAAGTTCCGCACATCGTGCGCGACTTCCTCGCGGAGCTGCTGCGCCTCCCCAAGCACCGCGTGCGTGTGCGAGTGCCGCGGGTCGGTGGCGGCTTTGGCGCGAAGTTCCACTTCTACCCCGAAGAGGTCGCCGTCGCGCTTGTCGCGGGTGCCACTGGGCGTCCCGTGCGCTGGGTCGAGGATCGCCTCGAGTCGTTCCTTGCAACGGTCCACGCGCGCGAGCAGCATGTGACCGCGACCATCGCGGCGACCCGTGAGGGCGCCATCACCGCGATCGCGGCGGAGATCGTCGCCGACATGGGGGCGGCACTTCACACCGTCAGCTATGGGCCCGCCTGGCTCACGTCAGTGCTCATCGGGAACGTCTACGAGATCCCGAACATCCGCGCCCGCATGCGTGCGGTTGTGACCAACAAGACTCCGCTCGGCTCCTATCGTGGTTGGGGACAGCCACAGGCGAACTTCGTAACCGAGCGCATGGTCGAGCGACTCGCGGACGCGCTCGGTAAGGACGCCATAACGCTCCGGCGGCTTAATTTCATCCCAGTCGAGCACTTCCCCTACACGGGCCTGCACCACACGTTCGACAACGGCGACTACATGGCCTGCCTGGATGAGGCACTTGTGCTTAGTGGCTACGATGCGTGGCGCGAACGTCAGCGCGCTCTGCGCTCGGAGGGTCGCCACATCGGTATCGGCGTTTCTTGTTACGTCGAGAATTCTGCTCTCGGTCCATCGCGTAAGCTCAATGCGGGCGGTGTGCAGCTCGGCGGCTACGACATCGCACACATCCGTATCGAGGCGGACGGCACTGTGAGCGTCTTCACCGGGCTGTGCGAGATGGGGCAAGGTTTCACGAACGGCCTCGCCCAGCTATGTGCTGACGAGCTCGGCGTGCGCCCAGATGATGTCCGTGTGGTCACTGGCGACACCGAGGCCTGCCCGTACACCGGATACGGCACAGGCGGCAGTCGCTCGGCCGCAGTGGGCGGCGCCGCGATCACCAAGGCGGCGCGCAAGTTGCGCGAGAAGATCACGACGATCGCGGCGCACATGCTCGAGATGGCCCCCGAAGACTTAGAGATCGCCGACGGCAGGCTCTGGCCGCGCGGCGTGCCGTCACGTCAGATCACATTCGCAGATGTGGGCCGCGCTGCATACCTGCGCCCGATCGACTTGCCGGACGGACTCGAGCCCGGCTTGGAGGCTATCGAGACGTTTGACCCGCCAGAAATGGCATGGCCGTACGGCGCCAATATCGTCGTCGTCGAGGTCGATGTCGCCACCGGTCAGATCTCCTTCCTTGATTACACATATGTCCACGATTGCGGCACGATCCTCAATCCGCTCATCGTCGAGGGCCAGATCCACGGTGGCGTCGCGCAGGGGATCGGGATGGCGCTCTATGAGCAGTTGTGCTACGACGAGGATGGTCAGCCGCTCTTCGGCAGCTTCATGGATTACATCTTGCCCACCGCTTTCGAGGTGCCGCGGTTGCGCCTCGCCCATCAGGAGACGCCCTCCCCGAACATTCCGGGCGGGATGAAGGGCGTCGGCGAGGCGGGCGCGATCGGCTCCCCAGCCGCGATCGCGAACGCGGTCGAGGACGCGCTGCGCCCCTTCGGCGCGAAGATCACGGCGCTGCCGATCACGCCACAGCGCGTCTACGAGTTGATCGCGGGCGAATCCGAGCTGGCGGGGCACGCCGCGCCGTGAAGCCGGCCGCATTCGACTACCGCGCACCGCGCAGCCTCGACGACGCCGTGGTGTTGCTGAATGAGGCACCCGATGAAACGACCCTGCTCGCCGGTGGCCAGAGCTTGGTTCCGATGCTGAACATGCGCCTGGCACGGCCTCAGTTGCTCATCGACCTCAATCGTGTCGAGGACCTCGACGAGATCGCGCAGCTGGATGGCGGCGGGCTTCGCCTCGGCGCGATGGTCCGCCAGCGCGCGCTCGAAACGGATCCGGCCGTGGGTCGGCACGCACCGCTACTGCCCGAGGCCGCACGCCACATCGCGCACCTCCAGATTCGCACGCGCGGAACGCTCGGCGGGAGCCTCGCACACGCCGATCCAGCTGCGGAGTTGCCCGCGGTTATGCTCGCGCTCGATGCCCTGATGCTTGTGCGCGGGGGGGGCGGCACTAGCCGCAGCATCCAGGCTCGCGACTTCTTTCGTGGCGCCCTAACGACGTCGCTCGACAGCGGGGAGATGCTCACCGGCGTCGAGATCCCGCCGTTGGCGGTCGGCACCGGCTGTGCCTTCGCCGAGTTCGCGCAGGTGCACGGGGCGTTTGCGCTCGCTGGGGTCGCCGCGGTCGTGAGGGTAGATCATGATGGTCGCATCGACGACGCGCGGATCGCCCTCTGCGGAGTCGGCCCGGTGCAATACGCGCCCGCATGGCTTGGCGAATCGCTCGTTGGCGAGTCGCCGAGCGGGAAGGTGTTCGCCGACGCGGCCAGACGCGTCCAGGAGGAGGCGAACGCGCTGCTCGCCTCGCACACCGACCGCGGCTATCGAAGCGCGCTCGCCGGCGTGCTAACGGCGCGTGCGTTGGCCGCGGCGGCTGCCCGAAGTGGCGGTGGGGAGGGATGGTGAGCCTCCGCAACGAGCCGAGCTCGCAGGCCTTGTCGAGCGTGGTCGTGCGAGTCAATGGGCGTGACGTCAACGCCCAGGTCGAGCCGCGCAGGCTGCTCGCCGACTTCCTGCGCGACGATCTTCACCTACATGGCACGCACCTCGGTTGCGAGCACGGGGTGTGTGGTGCGTGCACCGTGCTCCTCGATGGCGAGCCGGTTCGCTCGTGCCTCATGCTGGCGGTGCAGGCTGACGGCGCGGAGATCATGACGATCGAGGCGCTCGCCAGCGAGACCGAGCTCCATCCGCTGCAGGAGGCTTTCCGCGAGCACCACGCGCTGCAGTGCGGCTTTTGCACTGCGGGCTTCCTGATGACGGTGCTACATGTCCTCCGCGAGCGGCCCGATATCGCCGACGAGGTAGAGATCCGCGATGCCATCTCCGGGAACATCTGCCGATGCACGGGCTACCAAAACATTGTAGACGCGGTGCGCGACGCGGCAGCCACGATACGTTGGTCCGCCGCGGCACAGGCCGACCCCTCCGTCGAAGCGCGAGACTGAGCGTTGACGTTCCTGCACGCAGTGATCGCGGCGTCATTCACGGAGTGGCATATGGCGCCGACCCAGGAGTCGGAGTACTCAGGGCTCGTCGGGGTACGAGTTGGTGCATCGGCTGGCACACCTCGAGAGTGTCGATGGCGCCAACATCGGGTCCTCGGCACACCGACCAGCGCCGATCCCTGCGTGCAGGTACGTCTGACCGAGCAGCATGGAGTAATGATTTTCACGATCTGCGACATCGACCACCTCGGAATTGCGGAGGTCGCGCGTGGCGGGCTGGCCACGGACCGCATCGACGGTGTGCACCTCGACGTCGACGTGCTCAGCAGGGCGTTCGCTCGGGGCACGTCCGGTCCCAAGATCGGCGAGACGACCGACCCCAGGATCCTCGGCGGGAACGAGATCGATGCTGTCTGGGTGGATCGCAGGTACGGATTGACTCGAGATTGCGCCGACGCACAATTCCGCCGACGACACGGTGCGCGGCCGTGGATGCGTCGTCGTCGATCTCGTGGTGGACGCTGCAGGGCGTTGCGAGGTATGCCCGTGCCGGCGGCGAGTGAGCGTTCAGTGGAGGACAACTGATGGTCTCCAGGATCCCACTGCAGCGGCTGCACTCCGTCACAGTGAAGGAGCAGGTTCTCGAGGAACTCAAGCGGTTGATCGAGGACGGCACGTTAAAGCCCGGTGACCAACTGCCCAGCGAACGAGAACTCAGCGAGCGTTTCGGCGTGAGCCGGAGCACCATCCGCGAGGCGGTTCAGCTGCTCGCCGCGCTCGGTCTGCTTGAGGTCCTGCACGGCCTCGGCACGTTCGTGCGCGGCAGCGCAAGTGACGTCGAATGGCTGCGCAACACGTGGCGCGACTGGACGATGCACAACTCGGATCGGATTCGCGAGCTACTCGAGGTGCGCCGAGGGATCGAGAGCCTCGCCGCCGAGCTCGCGGCCATCCACCGTGACGCGGCCTCGCTCACGGCAATGGCGGAGGCGATCGAACAGATGCGCCGGGCGCGCGGGACACAGGACACGCCCGCATTCGTCGAAGCCGACATGCTGTTCCATGGAGCGCTGTCGGCGGCGAGCGGCAATAAAACGCTCGCCAGGCTGGCCGACGCGATCGGCAAGCAGCTCGTGCGCGAGCGAGCAGCCACCTGGGATATTGACGGCCGCCCCAAGCGCTCGCTCGCTGAGCACACCGCTATCTACGAGGCGGTGAAGCGTGGGCACGTGACCGACGCACGTGCCGCAGTCATCGCGCACTTGACCAGCATCGCCCACGACGTCGAGCGACTCGCCGCGGCGGGGCGGCCCGTCCTGCAGGACGGGCGAGACAGCGCATCCCCCGCTCGTTGTTCAGTCCCTGAATCTGATCACCCAACAACCGGAGGACTTTGACGCGCTCATGACACCCGATCCGTACATCGACCCGCGCTGCACGGCACTCATCGTCATCGACATACAGAAGGGGTTTTGCGACCCCGAGAGCTGGATGGAGAAGTCGGGTGTCGGCACGGCGAACCAACGGAAGATCATCCCGAACGTCCTGCAGCTCGTCGCGCTTGCGCATGAGTTTGCGATGCCCGTGCTGTGGTCCCAGCAGGTGCATTTCCCGAACGACGTCACGCGCAAGCGGCGGCGCATCCCCTCCCACCAGGACAAGCAGCACTGGACACCGTGCCTGCGCGACAGCTGGGAAGTCGCCTTCATGCCCGAAGTCGAAGCGGTCATCCGTCCAGAGGACTACATCGTCGAGAAGCATCGCGCCTCGGTCTTCTTCGAGACGACGCTCGACGCGAAACTGCGGATGCTCGGCATCGAGCAGGTGATCATCTCCGGCTGCAACACCGACTTCTGCGTCGAGTCGACGATCCGAGACGCGTACTACCGCGACTTCGACGTGATCGTCGTGAGCGACTGCGTCGCGGGCCCGCGCAAGGCGTTCCACGACGACACGCTGGCGAAGGTGCGTACCTACTTCGGCGAGGTCGTCACGCTCGCCGAGCTGCCCACCGTGATCATCGCGGCCGAGCGCGACGCCGGGGAGGTGGCCACGTGACCGTCACGTGCTCCAGCGCGCCGCTGCGTCTGGACGGGTCGACCTTCGAGATCCTCCGCCACCGCCTCTGGTCCATCAACGACGAGGGTGCGCTTACGATCAGCCGGCTGTCCGGCTCCCCGGTCGCAACCGAGGTGTTCGACATGAACACCGGGATCATGACCAAGGACGGCGACCTCGTCTACATCGACACGTTCATCTCCGCCCAGGCGACGACGCTGTCGGCGCTCGTGCGCCACGTGCTACGCGAGTTTTCCGAGAACCCCGGGATCGCCCCGGGCGACATCTTCCTGAGCAACGACCCGTACGTGTCTGTCTGCCACCAGACCTGCGTCCAGGTCGTAGGCCCGATCTTCCACGGCGGCGAGCTCGTCGCGTGGGCAGGCGCGTCCCTGCACATCATCGACATCGGCGGTGGCCTCGCCGGACAGGCGCAGATAAACGCGCTTGACATGTTCGGCGAGCAGCCGATCATCGGCCCGATCAAGGTCGTCGAAGGCGGCCGATTCCGTGCAGATGTTGAGGCGACGTACCTGCGCAACTCGCGCCTGCCCGACCTGCTCGCGCTCGACCTGCGTGCAAAGGTCGCCGCCGTGCAGGTGATCCGCCAGCGCCTGGCCGACACCTTTCAGGAGTTCGGCGTCGAAACGACGCTCGCCGCGATGAGCGACGTCATCGACTACACCGAACGCCGCATGCGCGCGCGACTGCTCGAGCTGCCAGACGGCCTCTGGCGCCACCGTGGCTTCATCGAGTTCGGCGAGGACATCTACGACTGCCATGTCACGCTCACGAAGGAGGCCGATCACCTCACGTTCGACTTTAGCGAGACCGCCAAGCAGGCGCCGGCGGTCATCAACTGCGCGCTGAACGGCCTAATTGGCGGCGTCCTCGCGGCAGTGATGGTCTACCTCTGCTGGGATATCCCGTGGTCGCCCGCCGGCGTGGCGCGCACCGTTACCGTGAAGTCGCGGGAGGGGACCGTCGTGCACGCGAAGCCGCCCGCGGGCGTCTCGAAGGCGACAACGACCGCTATCTGGGAGGTGCGCAACCTGGCCAGCATCACGCTTGGGAAGCTGCTCGCGGCCAGCGAGCATCACCGCGACCGCGCGATGGCCGGTTGGCAGGGCGTGAAGGCCCTTGAGGAGCTCTTCGGCACCGGTGAGGACGGCACGCCGTTCGGTGGCCCCTTGCTCGACGGCATGGCCGGCGGCGGCGGCGCGACGAGCAACCGTGATGGGATTGACACGGGTGGGCACACGAGCTCACTGCGCGCAACCATCGCCAATGTCGAGAGCTACGAGCTCCGCTACCCGATCCTCTACCTCTACCGACACCAGACTCTAGATTCCGGCGGCCCCGGCAAATACCGGGGCGGCGCCGGGATCAGCATGCTCTATACGGTCCAGGCCGACGCGGTGATCGCGACGAAGGTGCTCCACACCTTCGGCGTCGAACAGCCGGAGTCGCCGGGGCTGTGTGGCGGGTATCCGTCAACGACGAACCAGTTCGAGATCGTTCGAGGCTCCGACGTGCGGGAGCGCTTCGCCGCTGGAGAGGTCCCGCAGACGATCGGCGACCTGAAGGGCGCGCTCGAGGTCTACGGCGCCTACGGCGTCACGTCGATGGGCCCCGGCGACGTCTACCGCGCCGTCTCGATGGGCGGTGGTGGCTACGGCGACGCTCTCGATCGGGATCCGGCGCTCGTCGCAAGCGACGTCGAGCGCTCGCTCGTCTCGCGCGTCTCGGCCGAACGCGTCTACGGGGTCGTCCTGCCCGCCGACTCGCTCGTGGTTGACGCCGAAGCCACGGCGGCATGTCGCAACGCGCTGCGTGACGAGCGGCGCCGAGCCGCCGGGGCGACACCCGTCGCCGCCCCGGCGGCCTGGGACCCCGCTCGCGAGGGCGTGCGCCTCGGCGAGGCGCTCTTCTACGACCTCGCCGGCGGGGCACCCGTCTACCGCTGCCGCTGCGGCCACGTACTTGGTTCCGCCGAAGGCTCGTACAAGCAGCTCACGGCGCTCGCTCGCTTCCCGGTCCAGCGGATCGGACCGGACGTGAACCCGCACCGGGTGAACGGCGCTCGCTTCGAATTGCGCGAGTTCTACTGTCCCGCCTGCTTCACGCTGCTCGAGACCGAGATCGCGCGCCCGGCGGATCCGGTGCTGGAGGACGCGGAACTCAAGCTCGCATGGGTGCACGCCGTCGCGCCTTCCGCTGCGTACGGCGCCGGTCGGGCGGAGGCGGCGCGTTGAGCTACGTCATCGCCGTCGACAGCGGCGGCACGTTCACGGACTGCGTAGTGCTCGACCACGACGGTCGGGGAACGCGAGCAAAGGTCCCGTCGACGCCGCCGCTCTTCGAGGAGGCGGTGCTCGCGTCCGTCAGCGAGGCGGCACGGCGCCTCGAGCTGCCGCTCGCGGAGCTGCTCGGAGAGACCGAGATCTTCGCCCATGGGACCACCGTCGCGACGAACATTCTCATCACGCGCACCGGTGCGCGTACCGCGTTGCTGACGACCCGTGGTCACGAGGACGCGATCGTGATCGGTCGCACGCACCAGAAGGTAGCCGGCCTCACCGAGTCAGAGATCATCGATGTTGCGCGGCTCTCGAAGGCGCAGCCGATCGTGCCGCGGTCGCGGATCTACGGTATCGACGAGCGTGTCGACCGGGCCGGCCAGGTCGTCGTCCCGCTCGACGTCGATCGGCTCGATGAGCTCATCGAGCGGCTGCGCGACGAGGGCGTGGAGGCCATCGCGATCAGCTTCCTATGGTCGTTTCTCGCGCCCGAGCACGAGCACCAGCTGCGTGACCGACTCCAAGCCGCCGCGGACGCGAACGGCCACAAGTGGTTCGTGACGGCCTCAAGCGACCTCGCGCCGGTTATCGGTGAGTACGAGCGCACCTCGACCACGGCCGTGAACGCCTACGTGACGCCCGGCGTCGACGGCTACCTCCAGCGCATGCGCGATCGGCTGCGCGAAGCCGGGCACCGCGGACCGGTCACCGTGATGCATTCAGCGGGCGGTGTCTCGTCTGTCGACGAGGCGCGCCGACACGCCGCGAGCCTGTTGCTCTCGGGGCCGGCGGGCGGCATCCTCGGCGCACGGGCGCTCGCGGAGCGCCTCGGCATCGAGCGTGTCATCGCCACTGACGTCGGCGGCACGAGCTTCGATGTCGGCCTCATTATCGACGGCGAGCCGGCCTATGCGAGCGCACCGGTGTTCGAGAAGTATCCGGTCGTACTGCCCGTCATCGACGTCACGTCCATCGGTTCCGGCGGCGGGAGCATCGCGTGGATAGAGCCCGGGACCGGCGTGCTGCAAGTCGGGCCGCAAAGCGCAGGCGCCAAACCCGGGCCAGTCTGCTACGGCGCGGGCGGCAAGATGGCGACGGTCGCCGACGCGAACCTCGTCCTCGGCCGTCTGAACCCGGCTTTCTTCCTTGGAGGCCGCTTGCGGCTCGACGTGGAGAAGGCGACCGAGGCAATCCGCGAGCAAGTCGCGGAGCCGCTCGGGATCGAGGCCCACGCCGCCGCCGCGGCGATCGTCGAGATCGTCGACTCCCACATGGCCGACATGATCCGCAAGGTGACGGTCGAGCGCGGGCTCGACCCATCGCAGTTCACCGCGTTCGGGTACGGGGGCGCGGGTGGCCTCCACGTCGGCTCCTACGCCCGCAAGCTCCGCTGCCCCCACGTCGTGATCCCGGAAGAGGCGGCCGTCTTCTCGGCCTTTGGCATCTCGATGAGTGACGTGAAGCGCGTCGTGATGGTGTCCGATCCGGCGCGCGCACCATTCGACCTGGTCCGATGGTCGCGCCACTTCGCAGAGCTCGAAGCGACCCTCGTCGGGCAGCTGCACGACGAGGGCCTGCCGACCCAGCATCTCCTGATGCGCCGCTCCGTCGAGCTCCAATTCCACGGCCAGGTGCACACCGTGCGCGTGCCCGTACAGCAGGCCGACCTCGAAGCGGAGGACGGGGGCGCGGCGCTCGTCGACCGCTTCACGGAACTCTACGAGGCCAGGTACGGGCCGGGCACCGCCTACCGCAAGGTCGGCGCGGAGGCGCTGACGTTCGTCGTCGAGGGCTTTGCGGCATTGCCGCGACGCTTGCCGGCGCCGCTTGAGCTCGGCGACCCGGACGCGGCAGGGGCATGCGAGGGCGAGCGCGACGTCTACCTGCACGAGGTCGGCGCATTCACTGCCATCCCGGTCTACCGCGCCGAGCGACTGACGCCGGGCAACGAATTCGCCGGCCCGGCGATCGTCGAGGCGGAGGACACGACGGTGCTCGTCCACCCTGCGCAGTGGTTATGGGTCGACGGCTACCGCAACCTTCGCCTGGAACTCGCTGAGCGCGATCGGTGAGCGAGCTCGCCTACGGCGTCGGCTTGCCGCTCGACGTCCCGGTCGAGCAGGTCGTCGGGGTCGCGCGCGAAGCTGAACGTCTCGGCTACGCGTTCACGTGGATCAACGACGACCGGTTGCTGCGCGACGTTTACATCGCGCTGGCAGCGGTCGCTGGAGCCACGAGCCGGGTCAGGATCGGCCCGGGGGTGACGAACCCGTATACGCGCCACCCCGTGCTCACGGCAGCGGCCGTTGCGACGCTCGACGAGTTGTCCGGCGGCCGAGCCGTGCTCGGCCTCGGTGCCGGCGGCACGAACCACGCCCCGCTCGGGATCCGCCGCGATCGGCCCGCGATCGCGATGCGGGAGGCGATCGCGATCGTCCGCGGGCTGCTCTCCGGCGAGCCGGTGACGGTCGAGGGCGGCGTCATCGAGGCGCACTCGGCGCTCCTCGACTTCGCGGCGCCGCGCTCGGACGTTCCGATCTACGTCGGGGCGCGCGGGCCGCGCCTGCTCGAGCTCGCGGGCGAGCTCGCCGACGGGGTGATCGTCGGGAACGTCGCCACGGTGGAGGGGTGGCGTTACGCTGCCGAGCATGTCCACGCCGGCGCGCTGCGGGTCGGCCGCGATCCCGGCGAGCTGACCTGGGTCGCCTGGCTCTACACGTGCGTCGCCGACGACGGCGACAGCGCGCGCGATGCAATCCGCCCCATGGTCGCTACATCGCTCGTCACGAGCCGCGCTGTCCTGGCCGAGCTCGGCGTGACGATGCCAGAGCGCTTCGCCGCCGTGATGGAGGAGCTCGGCTGGAGCCTCTCGCCAGCTGCGGTCACGCGTGCCGGCGCCGAGATCCCCGCGCAGGTGCTCGGCCAGTTCGGAGTCGCCGGGACGCCACAGGAGTGTCGCTCCCACCTCGCGCGCCTCGTCGGCGAGCTCCCACAGCTCTCGCAGGTCACGATCGTGCCCGCGCCCACGCGCGACCAGACGACTGCCGAGGTCGTTCGGCGCTTCATCGAGGAGGTCGCGCCGGGCCCCGCTCGTACCCCGGCGACACCGGACCCGGTCGCGATAGGCAAGCTGCGGCGCGGAGAGAGCCCGCCTCGCTCGGGACAATGAGCGGATCCGTCTGCACATTCGGGTGTTCCGCGCCGCTCGATTAGATCTCGCTGAAGAAAACCACGCTGAAGAAGGATACGATCCGAAATGCTCGATCCGATGGAGACCGAAGCCGCTATCGACGCGCTCGTCGAGGGCACCGTCATCACCATGGATGCCCAGCGCCGCGTGCTGCGTGACGGCGCCGTGGCGGTGCACGGTGGCAGAATCGTTGCCGTCGACGAGGCGGAGAAACTGCGTCGGCGCTACCGGCCGGAGCGAACGCTCGGCGGTTCGCGGCGGTTCGTCATCCCCGGGCTCATCGACTGCCACAACCATCTCGCGCAGGCGCTCGTGCGCGACTACGCGCTCGAAGACTTCCCGAACATCTACCGCATCTACATCCCGTGCGAGATCGCGCTCGACGCCGACGATGTTCGCGTCAGCGCACGCTACGGCATCTCCCAGATGCTGCGCGCCGGCATCACGACGGTCGCCGAGACGACCTGTACGGAGTCACACGAAGCACCGATCTCAGAGACCATCATGGCGACGGGGATTCGCGCAGCGATGGCGCGAGGGATGCCGGACCGCCAGTCCCACCTCGCGAGCAACTACGAGCAGGTCGACGAGCGCTCCTGGTACAGGGACGATCCGGGTCTGCTCGAGCAGGACCTCGCGGTAACCGAGGAGTTCCTGCGCCGCTGGCAACGCGACGGGGAGGGCCGCTTGCGCCCGTACGTCCACAACCTCGGCGTCCCCTCGTGCTCCGACCAGCGCTTCCTTGAGACGCGCGCGCTCGCGGAGCGCTTCGGCACGCGCGTCATGTGCCACATCAACCGCGACCGCGAGGAGATCGAGCTGGCGGTCTCCCTGTTCGGTGAGCGCCCGCTTGAGCACCTCCACACGATCGGCGCGATCGGCGAGGGCTTCCTCGCGATTCATGCGATGCTCACAACCGATCGCGAGATCGAGATGCTGGCGCAGGCCGGGGGCGCAGTAGCACACGCGCCCGTCGTGTGCACCGACATCGTCTCGGCCGTGACGAAGGTGCCGACGATGCGCGCCTCGGGCGTCGTCGTCGGGCTCGGCTGCGACACGGTCATCAACGACATCCTCAAGATCGCGCGGATTGCCTTCATCATGCACACACAGGAGACCGGCATCCGTATGTGCGACCCGTACGGCTTCACGACAGAGGACGCTCTCACCATGGGCACCATCGACGCGGCGCGTGCGCTCGGGTGGGACGATGAGATCGGCTCGCTCGAGGTCGGCAAGGCCGCGGACGTCGTCGTGATCGACGGCGACAACGTGCGCCTCACGCCGGCGTACGATCCGGTCGGGACGCTCGTTCGCTACGCCAGTGGGACCGACGTCGAGACCGTCCTCGTCGCCGGTCGCCTCGTCGTCGACGGTGGCGAAGTCCTGACCGTGCCGCAGGCGGAGTTGCTCGACCAGGCCGAACAGGTCGGCGCGAAGCTCGGTGCAGCGCTCGCTCCGCGCCGCTACCGCCCGATGCGAGAGGTGGGCTGACCGGTGCTGCTGCGCGACGCCACGCTCCAGGACGGATCGCGCGCCGACGTGCGCATCGCGGGTGAGACGATCGACGCGGTTTCGTCGCCCGGCAGACTCGGCGTCGTGCCGGACGAGGAGGTCCACGAGCTCGCCGGTTACGTGGTGCTGCCGGCGATGGCCGAGCCGCACGCGCACCTCGACAAGGCGTTCACCGCAGCTCGTGTCGTGAACACGCCCGGCAATCTCATCGAGGCGATCGAGACCTGGAGCGTCCACCGCGCGACGGTGTCGGTGGAGGACGTGGCCGTACGCGCCCGCGCCGGGGCGCTGCTCGCACTCGCGCGCGGAGCGACCGCGATCCGCAGCCACGTGGACGTCGGCGAGGGCATCGGGCTGCGCGCCGTGGAGGCGCTGCTGCAGGTGCGTGAGGAGCTGCGCGCTTCGATTGACATCCAAGTTGTCGCGCTCGCCTTCCCGCTGACGGGCCGGGCGGGCGTCGCGAACCGCGCGCTGCTGCGCGAGGCGCTCGCGATGGGCGTGGACGTCGTCGGGGGCGCGCCCCACGTCGATCCTGACCCGCGCGCGCACCTTGACGCGTGCCTCGCCCTGGCGGCCGAGTACGGTCGCCCGGTCGATCTGCACATGGACGAGCACATGCGTTCAGAGGGGCTCGACCTCGCCGAGATGGCTGCCGTCGTCGGATGCGGGTTCGCGCCAGGAGCGGTCGCGAGCCATTGTGTGAGCCTCGGCGTCCAACCACCCGACGTGCAGGCGCGGGTGAGCGCGGCCGTCGCAGCAGCGGGGATCGCAGTCGTGGTGCTACCGCAGACGAACCTCTACCTCCAGGCGCGCGGGATCGAGACCGCGCAGCCGCGCGGCATCACCGCGCTCCCAGCGCTCCTGCGGGCCGGAGCGACCGTCGCCGGTGGCGGCGACAACGTCCAGGATCCGTTCAACCCCCTTGGCTGCTGCGACCCGCTGCAGACCGCGCAGCTGCTCGTTGTGGCGGGCCAGCTCGCGCCGGCGGACGCCTACGGGCTCGTCAGCGACGGTGCGCGGCGGGCGATGGGGCTCGCGCCCGTGCGCGTCGAACCCGGCTTCCCCGCCGAGCTCGTCGCGATCGCGGGCGCGTCGCTTGCCGAGGTCGTCGCGACCGCGACGGAGGACCGCATCGTGATCCGGGCAGGTCGCGTGCGTGCGTGCACTCGCGTGTTTCGGGAGGTAATCCCCCTTGACGGTCGGCCGACGCTCGCGGCAACGTCCGGACCTCAGTTCGACAGGGACATTCGTTGAGCGCGACGTCCGACCGGGCGGCAATCGAGCGCGCCCACCACGGTTGGTGGGCGGCCAACCGCGGCCTCGACATCGAGGGCATGACGCGAGACCTCGCCGAGGATTTCCTGATGTGGAACCTCAATGGCCATCCCTACTTCGACCGCGAGGAGCTCAAGCGGCTCGTGTACCACTACCGCGCGCACCTCGTCCCGACCGAGCCGCCGGAGCTGTGGGACATCCAAGTCACGACCGGAGCGGACCTCGCCTACGTCACGGCAGAGGGCGTGCTGCCAATCACAGTCATGTCTGACAACGGCGCGGGGGCCGCGTTGATCACGCGCATGGCCGACTGCTATGAAACGAGCGGAGACGTGGTTCGCTTCCACTTCCGCGAGACGATGGTGCTGCGCCGGGAGCCGTACGCCGAGCACGCCTGGCGCATCTGCCACTTCCACTGCTCGCCGCTCGCGCCGGCGGACGAGCCGCGCCCCGGGTTCAACGACAGCGGGGCGACGCGCGGGCGGCGTGGCGAGACGATCGCGATGACCGATGCCTCCTGAGCGACGCGGCGCGCAGCCGCGCACGTCCACCTTCTCGATCGTCGCGAGTGATCCGCAGAACGGAGCGTGCGGCGTCGCGATCCAGTCGAAGTTCCTTGCGATTGGCGCGCTGTCGGCGTGGGCGGAGCCGGGCGTCGGTGCCATCGCGACGCAGGCGCTCATCAACGTCCGTTACGGTGCCGAGGGCTTGGCGCTTCTGCGCGCCGGGCGGGCGCCAGAAGAAGTTGTCGCGCGCCTGACGTTGGCGGACCACGGGCGCGCCGATCGCCAGCTCGGCGTCGTCGACGTGAACGGTCGATCCGCGAGCTACACGGGCGAGCGCTGCGCCGCATGGGCGGGTGGCCGCGCGATGCCAGGCTGCGCCGTGCAGGGCAACCTACTCGTCTCGGACGCGACCACCGTGGCGCTTTGGGACACGTTCGCGGCGACGGCCGACCGGCCGCTCGGTGAGCGGCTTCTCGCCGCGCTCGCGGCCGGCCAGGCGGCCGGCGGGGACCGCCGAGGGCAGCAGTCCGCGGCGCTGAAGGTTGTTCAGCCGGCCGCCGGGTACGGGCACGGAGGGGTGGTCGTCGACCTGCGTGTTGACGACCACCCCACTCCGATCGCGGAGCTTGCTCGCTTACACGAGCTCCATCGTCGCTACTTTGGCAGCACGCCTGCGGAGAAGTGGTTGCCGGTTCGCGGGGCGCTCGCCGCGGAGGTTCGAGAGTGCTTGGACCGGCTCGGACAGCGCACGGGCAACCTAGCGGACGACCTCATGGCCTGGGCCGCGATCGAGAACCTCGAGGAACGCGTGGATGGCGCTGACTGCGTAGACCCGGTCGTGCTCGATCACCTACGACGGATGGTGGGTGTTGCCCACCTGGCTCGATGAGCACGGCGGCGGCATCGAGGTCGACCACGGATGATGGTCGTCGCCGGCGCTCCGACCGATCTTCTCGCGGTCGCCGGCGGGTCACTTCGCGAGGTGCTCGCCGAGCGCAGCGAGCAACGAATCGTCATAGGCTCGGAGCGTCTGCTATCCCGGACGACCGTGCGCCGCGAAGACGCGATCCCGATTCCCTATCCATTGAACTCCACCACGCTGGTGGAACGGTCGAAGGAGCAGAGCCATCATGAAGCCTTCCGATTCTCCTCGGGACTCGATCTTTCGTGATCCCACCACGCGACCCTTTCGCGACGGAGACGGAATCCACCACGTCTTCAGCTACGCCGATGTTATGACCGTCTTGATGAACCTTGAGGGTGCCTTCTCACGCGATCCCTTGCCGTGGTTGCCAGAAGGCCCCCATCACATGGCGCTGGATTTCATGTGGGCGGTCGAACCCTTCGGCCTGAGCGGCGAGGAGGGGCGCCATGCATCGTTGCGAAGCGTCGCGGAGCCGTGGTTTCGCACCCGGGCCGTGCGAACGATGGAGTCGGTGATCCGCGGGCAAGCAGTGGAGCTCATCAACGGCGTCGTGGCAACCGGGAGGGGCGAGTTCGACCTCGCCAAGGACCTCGCCTACCGCCTGTCATTGAGGGTCATATGCCAGATGGTCGGCATCGACATGGCACAGGAGGAGTGGATGCGCGAGAAGCTCGACGAGTTCGCGCAGGCACCGAGCTACGAGGCGCTGCCACTTCAGTGGGACGCTCAGGCGTACTTCTGGAAGGTGGTTGCCGAACGCCTCGCCCACCCCCGAGACGACCTGCTCGACCTGCTCGTGGACGGCTGGAAGACCGGGTTGATCACCGACGCCGAACTCCTGGGTTACATGTACGGATTCGTGACGGCAGGGTCCGATACCACCGGAACCAGCCTGGTCAACGCCCTATCACTCCTCTCGGAGTTCGATCAACTCGACTACGCGCGCGCCTCCGTGGAGGACGACGCCGCCCTGCGCCCGATCATCGAAGAGACACTTCGCTTCGGTACGCCGTTCCCCACCAAGCCGCTGTACGTCCTCAAGCCGGCGCGCTTCGGCGACCTCGTCGTGCCCGCGGGCTCGATCCTGCAGATCTGGTTCTCGGCCGCCAACCGCGATCCGGCGATCAGCGGCGGCGAACCCCAGTCTGACCTGAACGTCTTCGACCCCCGCAGGTGGCCGAACCGCCACCTCGCTCTCGGCTGGGGCCGTCACCTCTGTCTCGGAGCCGACCTGTCGCGGTTGGAGACTCGGATCCTGCTGCAGGAGTCCCTTACGCGGCTCCCGGGGCTCGCATTGAAACAGGGGGCGCCATTCGAGCGCTTCGCGGGGATCGTCGACGGCGTTACCGAAGCCCACTTCACATTCGATCAGCAGGCCGCCGAGAGGGTGACGGGAACCCGATAGCTGATCCGGGGGACGTATCAGGTGGATCAGTTCACGGGGATCCGGTCAGATCCCCGCGCGTCTCGGAGCGCATCGACTGGCGGAAGCGATGAGTGGCTGAGCTCTCGTCTATCCGAAGCTCCAGGTATCCACTCCAGCGCCTGGTTGCTTACCTTCGGACGCGTACACTTCACGGTTGTGACAGAGCGCGCAGCCCCGACGCCTGGCTCGGACCGTGCCGGACCCACAAGGCCACGCCGGAAAGCTTCGGGAAACTCAGGCTCGTCGTCGAGCAGAATCGCCAGGAGTGTTCGCGTCAGCTCAAATCAAGGACTCCTGTCTGCCGACGATCGGGCTCACCGGGCAGACTCGCCCGACGCAGCTGTCGCGTGGGTGATCGCGCAACGAGTGCGGGAGTACCGGAATCAACTCGGTCTCACCGTCGAGCAACTCGCTGAGCGGTCGGGGATCTCGAAGGGCATGCTCTCGAAGATTGAGAATGCGCA
>Ga0209415_10005479_pt1 | contig 22773 bp, 18 predicted proteins | sample PeaSoiSIISIP2007_FD_187696 | JGI IMG/M metagenome (GOLD analysis project Ga0209415, IMG submission 187696) | Peat soil microbial communities from Weissenstadt, Germany - SII-SIP-2007 (SPAdes) (version 2) | ecosystem: Environmental > Terrestrial > Soil > Wetlands > Peat | place: Germany... | reverse complement strand
CTGACCAGGGGAAAGTTCCTCACCAATCTCGGCGTGCTCTGGATTGGCCGCCGTGAAGACCGCGCTACACTGCCCAATGCCCCCGTGGTTCAGTTCCTCAAGTTCGATGAAACCGGCGCAAAGGTCAATAAGCTGGTCTGGGACGATTTTTCGCGGAATCCCATGGACTTGATTGAGGCGATCTGGACAGAGGTGCCGGATTGGCGGGAAAGCTACGAGTTCCCGGACGGCCTGTTTCGCACACAGGTTCCGCATTTCGACGAAGTGGTAGTTCGGGAGCTGCTGGCAAACGCACTGGTCCATCGTCCCTACACCACGCGGGGCGACATTTTCATCAATCTCTACCCCGACCGGCTGGAGGTCCACAACCCCGGCCTGTTGCCGCTGGGCGTGACGCCCGCCAACATCCTGCACACTTCGGTCAAGCGCAACGAGTTGTCAGCGAAGGTGTTCTATGACCTCAAGCTGATGGAGCGCGAGGGCAGCGGGTACGATCGCATGTATGAGGCCCTCCTCTCCACAGGTCGTCCCGCTCCGGTGGTGAAGGAAGGCGACGACCGGGTAATGGTGACCGTCGAGCGGCGGATCGTCAAACCGGAAGTCATCGACTTCATGATCAAGGCGAATCAGGCATTCGCTCTCACACAGAAAGAAAGAATCACCCTCGGGCTGATCGCCCAGCAGGAAGCGGTCACACTTGTAGAGTTGACGAGACTGTTGGAATTGAAGTCGGTCGAGGAGCGCGGCCCTTGGCTGGGGCGCCTGGTAGAATTGCGCATCGTTAAGACCACGGGCCGCACCAGCGGAACCAGGTACTTTGTGGACGCCGACCTGTTGCGCAAGCTCGATTTTCAGGGCAAGACGACACTGAAGACGATTGAGCCGCACCGGCTCCGGGAATTGGTTCTGAGCGACCTCCGCCGGCACATCCACGCCAGCATCAGCGAGATTCATCGCCGGATCGGAACGGAGATCCCCCTCAAGGAGTTGCAGCGCGAGCTGTCCCGGCTGGCCGCCGCAGGGGAAATTCGGATGCAGGGAACCCGGCGCTGGAGGCGGTATCTATTGGACAAAAACCCCCCGAATCCAGCCCCCTTGTCCAATAGAAACAAGCCTCCCCAACCCCGTTCGCCAAAAGTACGATGAAAACAAAAGACTTCCTATTACCCAAAACTCGCCAAATAACCCATCAAAGTTCATAGAATCGTCTATAGACCATGCTCACCGGCATCAACAGCGAAGACGCCCTCGTGCAAGCCACCTTCGCCCGGCGCCTCGAAGAGAAGCTCGGCTGGGACTCCATCTTCGCCTGGAACCAGGAGACCTTCGGCCTCGCCGGAACCCTCGGCCGCACCGACACCCGGGAAGTCGTCCTCACCCGCGATCTTCGCAGCGCCCTCTATCGCCTCAACCCGCACCTGCCCCCCGAGGCCGTCAAAGATGCCGTCGCCCAACTCACCCAGCATGATTTTTCCCGCTCCCTCCTCCAACACAACCGCGACTTCTATCGCCTCATCCGCGACGGCGTTCCCGTCAGCTATCGCGACTCGCACGGACAGCTTCACACCCCACGCGCCCGCGTCATCGACTTCCAGAACGGCGCCGTCAACGGCGTCCCCAACAACCGTTTCCTCGCCGTTCGCGAGCTCAAGATCACCGGACTGCGCTCACCCGCCTACAACCGCCGCGCGGACCTGGTCTGCTTCGTCAACGGCCTCCCCCTGGTCTTCATCGAGCTCAAAGCCGTCTACAAGAACATCCGCGCCGGCTTCGATGGCAACCTGCGCGACTACCTCGATGAGCACGTCATCGCCCACGCTTTCCACCACAACGCATTCCTGATCGTGAGCAACGGCCATCACGCGCGCTACGGCTCCATCACCAGCCAATGGGAGCACTTCGCCGAGTGGAAGCGTCTTGACGAGCGCGATAAGGGCAGCCTGGAGGCCGAGATGCTGCTGAATGGCATGCTCGACCACCGGCGTCTCCTCGACCTCGTCGAGAATTTCATCCTCTTCGATGACAGCAAACCGGGCGGAACCCGCAAAATCCTGGCGCGCAACCATCAGGTGCTCGGTGTCAACCGCGCGGTACAGTCGGTCCTGCGTCAGGAGGAGCTGAAGAACGAGTTCCCGCCGGAAAAACGCCTGGCCTGGCGCGTCGTCGAGCTCCCCATCGAGGAATTCACGGACCCGGACCAGGGCGGCCCGCAGGTGATGAAGCTCGTCGAATCCGCCCATCCCGATCTCGGCAAGCTCGGCGTCTTCTGGCACACCCAGGGAAGCGGGAAGTCCTACTCCATGGCCTTCTTCGCCGAAAAAGTGCGCCGTAGGGTCTCGGGCAAGTTCACCTTCCTCCTCATGACCGACCGCAACGATCTCGATAGCCAGATCTACGCCACGTTCGTGGGCTGCGGCATCGCCGATAAGCGGACCCCGCGGGCAAGCTCCGGCGAGGATCTGCGCGAATGCTTGCGCGAAAACCACCGCTTCATCTTCAGCCTCATCCACAAGTTCAACCAGGACGTCGATCCGCACCAGCCCTACAGCACCCGCGACGATATCATCGTGATCTCCGACGAGGCCCACCGCACCCAGGCCGGAAAGCTCGCGCGCAACATGCGCCTGGCCCTGCCCAACGCCGCCTTCATCGGCTTCACCGGCACTCCCCTCTTCAAGAGTGACCACCTGACACGGCGCATCTTCGGCGGCTACATCTCGCGTTACGATTTCAAGCGGTCTGAGCAGGATGGCGCTACCGTGAAGCTGGTCTACGAGAACCGTGGCGAGAAGCTCAGGGTCGCGCGGCTCGATCTCAACGACCGCATCGCCGACGCCATCGCCCAGGCCGATCTCGATCCCGATAAGGAAGCGCTGCTGGAAAAACTGCTCGGAAAAGACTACGAGGTGATCACCGCGGGCGACCGGCTGGACAAGATCGCGGAAGATTTCGTGCAGCACTGTTCGACACGCTGGGAGTCCGGCAAGTGCATGTTCGTCTGCATCGACAAGATCACCTGCGGCCGCATGTGGCGGAAGATCGTGCCACGATGGCAGGCGAAGCTCGCCGCGGTAAGGGCGGCCATCGCGGTGAGAAATGCCGAACTGGCAACATTGACGGACCGGGACGAACGTGATGCCGTTGCCAAAGAGCTCGCTTCGCTCCGCGGCCAGGCAACCTGGATGGAGGAGACCATCATCGAGATCATCGTCAGCGAGGGGCAGAACGAAGTCGCCGATTTCCAGAAATGGGGAATCGACATCATCCCCCACCGCGCCCGCATGAAGCAGGGGTTCGAACTCGGGGACACCCGCGTGAAGGTGGAGGATGCCTTCAAGGACCCGCATCATCCCTTCCGCGTGGCCATCGTCTGCGCCATGTGGCTCACCGGGTTCGACGTCGAATCTCTCTCTACCCTCTACATCGACAAACCCATGAAGGCCCATACCCTCATGCAGGCCATCGCCCGCGCCAACCGCGTTTATCCGGGTAAAGACTTCGGTCTGATCGTGGACTACAACGGGATGTTGGCGAGCCTGCGCGCGGCCTTGGCGCAATATGCCCTCGGCGACGATGGCGCGGGCGACACCGAGATCGTGGCGCCGGTCGAAGAGCGCGTGCAGGCACTCGCGCAGGCCCTCGGCGAAACCGAAAGACACCTTTCCGCCCTGGGCTTCGACCCCGCGACGCTACGCGGCGCGAAGGGCTTCACCCGGATTCACGCGCTGGCGGACGCTGTTGAAGCGGTCTACACCTCGGACGAATCGAAACGGCGCTTCGAGATTCTCGCTCGCCAGGTCTTCATTCGTTTCAAGGCGCTCCTCATGGAACCGTCGGTCTTCACCTACGCCGAGCGCCACGACAACATCGAGGCCATCTACAAAAAGCTCGAGGAGCGGCGTGATATTGCCGACGTCACCGACCTGATGCAGGAACTCCACCGCATCGTCAACGAAGCCATCCGCGCCGCCGCGCCCGGAGACGATCGGGCCGAGTCCAAATTCTACGACCTGAGCCATATCGATCTCGAAAAGCTTCGCGATGAGTTCGCCAAAAAGGTCAAGCGGAAAGCCTCCGCGCTGCAAGACATCCGCCAGCTCGTGGAAAACAAGCTTGCCCAAATGCTCGCCCAGAATCCGTTGCGCATGGACTACTACCGCAAGTACTCCGAGATCGTCGCCGATTACAACCGCGAGAAGGACCGCGTAACCATAGAGGAAACCTTCGCCAGGCTGGTGGACTTGGCCAACAGCCTGAGCGCCGAACAACGCCGCGCCGCCGAGGAAGGCTTGACCGAAGAGGAACTGGCGCTCTTCGACCTGGTCACGCGTCCCGACCTGACTAAGGCCGACCGCGAGCGGGTCAAGCGGGAAAGCCGCAACCTGCTGGTCAGGCTTCGCGACGTGATCGAAAGAGTGGACCGCTGGACCGAAAAGGAACAAACCCAGGCCGAAGTGAAGAGCCTCATCCTCGATCACGTTTTCGCTACACTACCGGATCCGCCATTTACCGATTTCGACAAGCAAGCCGCCGCGGACCGCCTCTTCCAGCATGTCTGGCACTTGAGCGCCAGCGGAGGTTTCGCCGCAGCTTCGGCCGTTTAGTCTCGCCCCTGGCGTCACCGCCAGAAAAACCCAGTCACCGATTTTGGAAATATATTTTCACCCCCACCTTACTCCCTGATTCAAAACCACTTACCCACAACCCCACGCCCCTTCTTCACCCCTTTCACACCCGTCCCCGTCATGTCCGTCTGCTACCTTAAAACTAGGAAGAGGATTAGCGTCCCACACAGCTCCCCGTCGTTCGGGAGCTGTTTCTGTTTTGTGCCCCGTTTTCGGGGCGGCGACACATCATGTGTCGCGTACCTGGTGTTAACTCTCTTCCTTTCAGTAAAACGCCTGTCTTCCGCGACACAAGTTGTGTCGCCTCAGCGGAGTTCTCTATGGACCAACCCGTCCCTGAGCTGCCGGCCGAGCTGGCCGAGTTGCTCCAACTGGGACTGATTCTCGGACAGAATCAGTCCTTCGCCATCATGGCTGGCCGCTGTTCAGCGGCGCAAGCCGAAGCCCTCCTGCGCATCCGCGAGAGCCGCCTCTACCTGCGCTGCGCATCCTCCTGGAAGGAATTCTGCCCCCAGTACGTGCATATCAGCGGTACCCAGGCAGATCGCATCATTCGCATGTGGCAGCTCCACGGTCCCGGGATCTTCGAGCTTAAGCAATTAATCCGAATCTCGCCCGAAACTTACAACGCCGTCGAGCCCTTCATCCAGGAAAACGCGCTCCACTTCAACGACGAAGCCATCGAGCTCGATCCCCAAAACTCCCAGAAGATCGCCGATGCCGTGGCCGAGCTTCGCCGCACCATGCCCCCCGCCGTGGGAAGAAAAGCCAAGCCCGAGCCCACTCCGTTGCACGGAGCGACCGTCCTCGAGCGCCTGGCCGCGCTCGACAAGCAGTGCCAAGCCATCGTCTCTGAGTTCCAGAGCATTGCCAGCCTGAAGTGCAAAGGCGAAGACCGCCTCCGCCTCGAGCTGACCCTGAACTGCGCGTCGGCCGCCCTGCAACAGATCGAGACCCAACACGGTCTCTACCCCAATAACTCCGATGAATAAACTCCAGCCCAGTCGCGTGGATTTCGCCGCCGGCCTACTCCTCCGCCTCCGCCTTCCTCCCCACCGCCTCTTGAAATACGGTGGCGAAAAAGTCGCGGGAGGTGGGCGAGCAGCCGATATGCAGATTGTCCCGGCCGTCTTCCACGAAGCCCAGGTAGCCGTCCCAACCCAGATCGCTCAGCACAAACCGCAGGCATTCGAGCTCACCCGGCGGCAGGCTCGAATAGTCGATGTCGAAGACCTGCCCGGAGCAGTGGTACAGGGCTTCGCGCTGGCCCGACTGGCGAACATAGTCTTCGGGCTCCACCAGCGAGGTCACCAGGAGCGGTTGGAACCGCTCTCCTCTCGGATTCATCTCCTCGTGCAATCGCCGCGTCTCGAATGCCAGGTACGTGAGCGTGCCGAGCGCCGAAGGGGAGGCCTCCGAGAAGTATTCCAGGTTCGAAGGCAAATCCGAGGAGACGTTGAGCCGGTAGCCGAAGTACTGGGGCCAGTCGAGTGCCTTCACCAGCCGCTTGCCCACATCCGCGCGGATGTCGTCACAACTGCGGAAGACCAGGTCGTCCCGCTTCAGCCAGACCGAGAGCCGGTGCGGCGCCCGCCCGGCCGTGACGAACTCGCTGCGGTATCGCTGCGCCAGGGAAACGAACTCGTCCGGGTCCCTCCGGTACAGCGCCAGCAACTGCTCCGCCCGCATGATCCGGAAGTAATAGGTCGGCGAAAAGTCGCGCTGCATCTGCTGCTGAATCGCCTCGTACAATTCGCGGTTCCACGCGGGGTTGGCGGAGAAAAACATGCGCGGCACCGTCACCTGGTCTTTGGGGATGCCGCGGGCGCGCCGCGTCAGTTCCTGCATCTCCGACACGCAGCCCGGGCCGCAGTGGTACGCGAACACCGCCCAGTCCCGGCCGCCGAAGCTCCGTTCCAGGGCAGCCAGGTAAACAGCCGCGGCTGGAATGGCGCGCTCCGGAATGAGGCGTTCGTCGCGCACGCTCACTACGTAGGACGTTTTATGCGTGACCGTTTTGTACTTCGGCTTCTTGCCCTTGGCGGACACCAGCACCCGCTCGCGTGTCACCCTGTACCTGGTGTTCACCACCACCTTCAAACCCATGGTGTGGGCCGTGGCTGCGGAAATCTGCATGATCCCCCTCGGCCCGGCCGGACTCTCCGCTTTGGAATCGCCCCAGCTTTCCAGGTACGCGATCGCTTCGATCAGCGACTTCGGCCATCCGCTGCGCAAGGCTGCCGTGCGAAACACTTCCTGCAGCTTGGGACTGGTGATGCGCTTTGCCCCCGCCACCGCCATCGGGTCGCGCAGGATGGCGAACGTCTGAGACTGAATCATCAGGTCCGTGCGGACCTCGAGAAGATCGTCCGAGAGATCGTCGCGCGCCACTCCGATTCCCGACACGCGATGCGCCGGAATAAAATAGTCCGGCGAGCCGGCTTGACCCAGTGGCGCGAGGCTCAGGAAGAACAGTAGCGCGAGCTTCATCCTTGCCTCAATTTTATCCTTTAACTTTGGGGTTTGAACCCCTCAATCGGTTAGACGCACGAAAAACTTGCACGTAATCAACGCAGAAGAGCTATTTCAGCAGATGCCCCATCTTCTCTTTCTTGGTCCGCAGGTAGGCTTCGCGCGTATCCACCACGTCCGCCAGGCAGGGCACCCGCTCCACCACTTCCACCCCGGCCCTTTCCACGGCTTCCACTTTCTCGGGATTGTTCGAGAGCAGCCGCACCGCCTTCAACCCGAAATATCGCAGGATCGCGGCCGGCAAATCGTAGCTGCGCAGGTCGGAATCGAAGCCCAGCCGCTCGTTAGCCTCCACGGTATCGGCGCCCTGGTCCTGCAACTCGTAGGCCCGCAGCTTGTTGAGCAGGCCGATGCCGCGGCCCTCCTGCAACTCGTAGATCACCAGTCCGCGGCCCTCCTGGGCGATGCTCTCGAGCGCGATCTCGAGCTGCGCACGGCAATCGCACCTCAGGCTGTGAAACACGTCGCCCGTGAGACACTGCGAGTGGATGCGGACCAGCGGAGCGGCGCCGCCCGTGAGATCGCCCATCCGCAGCACTGCCGCTTCTTCGAGCCGGCCCCCGGCAAGGGCTTCAAACCCGTAGATCCGGAAGGGGCCGAATTGCGTCGGAAAATCCGCCTCGGCCACTTTTTGGAGCCGCAGCGGGGAAGAATTGGTCATGCGTGGCTACTGGGAACCTTAATGCTTTCTATTATAATGGCTTCCGGAGCCTAATGCTCGAAGACTACCTGGTCCCGCTGCTGTTGAAGCTGGGCGTGATGGCGTCGATCGCCAGTCTGCTGGCCCGATCCAACGCGTTCAAGTCCATGCTCATGCGGGAGAACCGCACCATGAACCAGCGGCTGGCGCTCTCCCTCTGTCTCGGTATCGTCTTCGGCGCCGGCGTGGCCTTTCGCGCCTTCAGCCGTCCCGATTATCAGGCCGCTTATCAGGCCGCCGATCTCGGCCTGGAAGGCAGCATCATCGCTGGAATCTTGGGTGGTTACGTCACCGGCCTGCTCTCCGGAGTGCTCATCTCCCTTCCCGCCTTCATCCACGGCGAATATCTGGCCATGCCCCTGCTCGCGGGCGTCGGTGTTCTGGGCGGCCTGTTGCGCGACCTGGCGCCGGACTCGGAGGAGATCTGGCGCTTTTCTCCCTTCTTCGACCTCAACATCTACCGCTTTTTCAAAGAGAGCAAAGACTACCGGCGCACCGCGTTTCACCTCGTCTTCCCCGCCGGCATCCTGGTGGCTGAGGCCCTGCGCCGCGCCGTGCGGCCTCTGCCCGAATCGGTCGATGCGGACCCCCCGGCCGTGCCCACCCTCATCGCCATCTTCCTCTCCACCCTTTTCGCGGTGGCGATTCCCTTGAAGATCTGGAACAGCACGCGCAATGAAAAGAAGCTCGAGGAGAAGGAGCGGCTCCTGGTGGAAGCGCGCCTCGCGGCCCTCACCAGCCAGATCAATCCGCATTTCCTGTTCAATACGCTGAACTCGGTTTCTTCGTTGATCCGCACCGACCCGAACCAGGCTCGCATCATGGTGGTGAAGCTCTCCAAGGTGCTGCGGCGGCTGTTGCGCAAATACGAGCACTTCAGCCCGTTGCGCGACGAGTTGAGCTTCATCGAGGATTATCTTTCAATAGAGGTAGTGCGGTTTGGCGACAAGCTGCGCTTCGAAAAGGACGTGGAAAGCGATACCCTGGATATGATCGTGCCCAGCATGCTGCTGCAACCGCTCGTGGAAAATTCGATCAAGCACGGGCTCAGCGGCAAGGTGGGAGGCGGGACCATTCGCATTCGCACCCGCCGTGCCGAATCGAAACTGCAATTGCTGGTGGAGGACGACGGCGTCGGCATTCCCGAAGCCCGGCTCGCCACCTTGCTGGACCAGGGCATCGGAGTCAGTAATGTCAATGAGCGGCTGAAGGTGCTGTTCGGAAACCAATACCGCATGTGGATCGACAGCCAGCCGGGACGGGGCACCTCCATTCAAATCGAGATCCCCGAGTTACACACCGAGCTGGCCGCCGTCTCATGAGAACATAAGTTGACTGAGGAGAAACTTTGAACCGACTGGAAGAGTCCGTCAGCGCCTGGCCTGTGAACGGGTTGCCCGCCACGCTTGCCGAAAGAACGCGACGCGTTTACGACCGGATGGCCGCGGTCTATCCCATTTCCACCATGCTGTTTCATTCGCGCGCGCACCGTTGCGCGCTCGAAGCTTCGGGTGTCCGGGACGGTATGCAGGTGCTGGAGGTGGCTACCGGCTCGGGCGAGATGTTCCGGCGCTTGGTGCGCGCCAATGCGAGCGGCGCCACCATCGGGGTCGATCTCTCCCCCAACATGGCGGCCCGCACCCAGCGCTCGGCGCGGCGCAAGTTCCCATCCGCCCAGACCCACTGCCAGGCAGTGGATGCCCGGCACATGCCCTTCCGCAACGAATCCTTCGACGCCGTCTTCTGCTGCTACATGCTGGAATTGCTTTCCGGCGACGACATCGTCGGCATCTTGCGGGAATTCCGCCGCGTCCTCCGCGACCGCGGCCGCCTGACCCTGGTGCTGATCGGGCAGAACACCCCCGTGTTCAACACGTTCTATAAGTTGGGTGGTAAAGTCGCGCCCGCGTTTTGGGGGCGGCAGGTGGAACAGCGGGTGCCCGACCTGATCGAATCCGCCCGGTTCGCAATCCTCGAAGACCGCATGGTGCGCCAGATCTTTTACCCCTCGCGCGTGCTCGTGGCGCGCAAGTAAAGGAAGCGGTCACGCACTTTGCACCTATGATTCAAGGCCACTTGAATTAGGTAGAGGTTCAACCCCACAATACTGTTCCCCTTGCAGCCACCGGTGGGGCAGGTCTTCAACCTCCTGACCGATTTTCAATCGGCTTGCCACGGCGGCTTTACTCTATAATGAAAAGTACTTTATAATATTGCCAGGATGTTCGTCAAATTGATTCTGCCTGCGCTCACCGAAGCCACCAGCCCGCTGTTTCGCCCGATCAAGTACTCGCTGTTTCCTCCGCTGGGACTCGCGACCCTGGCGGCTTATCTGGCGCCTGAAGACCAAGTGGTTTTGACGGACGAGCACGTCGAGAAACTGCGGCTGGACGACGCTCCGGACCTGGTGGCGATCGAGGTCTACATCACCAGCGCGCGGCGTTCCTATGAAATTGCCGATCAATACCGGAGCCGCGGCGTCTTTGTGGCGCTGGGCGGGCTGCACGTCACTTCGCTGCCGGAGGAGGCTCGACCACATGCCGACGCCATCTTCACGGGGCCGGGCGACGATACGTGGCCGCGGTTTCTGGCGGATTTCCGGGCGGGCCGGCCGGCTCGGCGCTATGACTCCGGGCGGCGGACGCTGGTCGGGGCGCCGCCCATCCGGCGCGACCTGATCCAGCGGCATCTCTACCTGGTGCCCAACTCGATCGTCGTCTCGCGCGGGTGCCCGCACCTGTGCGACTTCTGCTACAAGGAGGCGTTCTTCCAGGGCGGCCGGTCCTTCTACACGCAGACCGTGGACGAGGCGCTGGGCGAGATTGAGCGGCTGCCGGGGCGGCACCTATATTTTCTGGACGACCACCTGTTCGGCAATCGGCGATATGCGGCCGCCCTGTTCGAAGGCATGAAAGGCATGGGACGAATCTGGCAGGCCGCGGGAACCGTGAACTCCATCGTGGAGACGAGAGTGGAGCCGAGGCTGCTGGAGAAGGCCGCGGATTGCGGCTTGCGCAGCCTGTTCGTGGGGTTCGAGAGCACCAACCGGGCGAGTCTCGAAGGGCAGCGCAAGTATCAGAACCTGGACCGCGACTACGGCGCTGCCATCCGGCGGCTGCACGGTCTGGGAATCATGGTCAACGGCAGTTTCGTTTTCGGCATGGATGAGGACGACGCGGCGGTCTTCGATCGGACCGTGGAATGGGCGGTCGGACAGGGCATCGAGACGGCCACGTTCCACATTCTGACGCCCTATCCGGGAACGGCCTTGTATGGCCGGATGGAGGCGCAGGGGCGGCTTCTGCACCGCAACTGGGACCTGTACGACACGCGGCATACGGTGTTCCGGCCGGCGAAAATGACGCCCGCGCAACTGGAGGAGGGATACTGGCGCACGTACCGCGAGTTCTACCGGTGGCCCGCGATCGTGCAAGGGGCGATGACCAAACCGGACTGGATGGGGCGGCTGCGGCACTTCGCCTACGCCGCGGGATGGAAGAAATTCGAGCCGTTGTGGGACACTGTCCTGCGGCTCAAACGCGTGGCGCAGATGAGACCGATGCTGGAGGCCGTGCTGCGGGCCAGTCACCGCTCGACCGCCGGCGCTACTGAGTCACTTTCACTACCAAGTAGGTGAACTCTTTGCCCGGATCGAGCTTGACCTGGTGAGGCAGCTTGGCGGGGATGGTGACCACGTCGCCGGCCGCAATCCTCTTCTCCATGCCGCCCGAGATGGACGGGGCGCGCATTTCGTCGGGGGCGGTGGTTTTGCCGTCCACCAGCGTGCCGCCGTAAACCAGCGTGGCCTCGCCGGCCTGGACTACGAAGATGTCGGCCTGTTTTTCGTGGTATTCGGCCTCGCCCGAACCCTCCCGGTGCGCCACCATGAACGAGTAGTTGCCGAAGGCGGTCAACTGCTGGGTGGCTACTTTCTTGGCGTCGATCTTGGGCGCCAGGCTTTTGCTGAACGCCTTCAGCTCGGCCGACTTCCAGACGTAGAGGCCGGGTGGGTCTCCGGCGGGCAGGGCCATGGCAGCGAACAGCAGTGCGGTCGCGATCAGTCTCATGAGGTCTCCTCTGGATTCACACAGTACCACGATTCGGGCTCAGCGCATCGACTTGGAGACGCGCTCGACCTCGGCCATGAGCCGCAGGGTGTTTCCGCCGTAGATCTTGCGGATCTCGGCGGCGGTGTAGCCCTGTTCCAGGAGGGCGCGGGTGAGGTTGGGCCACTTGTCGACGCTGTCCAGACCCTCGGGCGCGCAGCCGATGCCGTCGAAGTCGCTGCCCAGGCCGACGGCTTCCACGCCCGCGATTTCGACCACGTGGTTGATGTGCTTCACGACGTCGGCGAGGGTGGCGCGCAGTTCGCTTCCTCCCACGGCGGTTCGGGCTTCCTGCATGGCGCGGCTCATGCCATCGGGATCGTTGGCGTATTTCTGCGCGAGTTGGTCGCGCAGGGAGCGGCGCTTCTCGACCGTGGCTTCATTGGCTTTCGCGACCTCGGGGTTGAGGAAGTCGCAGGAGAAGTTGATCTGCACCACGCCGCGCTTTTTGGCGAGGGCCTGGATCATTTCGTCGGTCATGTTGCGCGGCACCGGAGAGATGGCGCGGCAGGAAGAGTGCGAGCTGAAGATCGGCGCCTTGCTGGTTTCGAGCGCGTCCCAGAAGGTCTTGTCGGCGACGTGCGCGATGTCCACGATCATGCCCAGGCGGTTCATCTCGAGCACCACTTCCTTGCCGAAGGGCGAGAGGCCGTCATTGGGCTTGTTGGCGTCGCCGGAGGAATCGGCCCAGTGGTTGCTGTTGCTGTGGGTGAGGGTCATGTAGCGCACGCCCTCGTCGTAGTAGCGGCGCAGGAGGCGCAGGCTGTCTTCGATGGCGTGGCCGCCTTCGATGCCGAGGAGCGCGGCGATCTTGTGCTGGCGATGCGCGCGCAGGACGTCGGCCGCGGTGGTAGCAAACAGGAAGTCGCTGGGATGTTTTTCGATGATGTCGTAGCGCACGGTGTCGATCATCTGCAGGGTGCGGTTGGCGGAGTGGTTGCCCTCCACGTAGGTGGCGGAGACGTAGACGGCGAAGAACTGCGCCCCCATGCCACCCTTCTTCATGCGTGGGATGTCGGTCATGTGGGTGGTGTTCGGCTTGCCGATATCCAGGCCGGCGACGGTGGCGCTGGTCACATCGTTGTGGGTGTCGATGAGGATGGCGGAGCGGTGGACGCGCATGACTTCGGCTTCGGTGACGGTGCGCTTCTGGCGGCCGGGTGGTTGGGCGAGAAGGGCGGGGGCGAGCAGGGCGAGCAGAGTAGTGCGAACGATGGGAGTCATCGGGGAGTGAGTATAGCATCGTTAGTGGCGACGGAAAGGCGTAGGGCGATCATCGCGCTGGGGCCCTTGGCCCAGCGCACTGGGACCAGCTTCGTGAAGCGGCCGATCCTCCGCATGATCCGCTGGAGTACAATCGCTAGACGGGTTCTTCAATGCCCCTCCGCGTTGGAACTAGCCTCGGTCCCTACGAAGCCAGACCCAAACGTAGCCGTATTTTGCGAGACTCAATAGAAGGCAAAAGCAAAGGGAAAGGGGCTTGCCGGTGAAGGAGGGAATGCGCAAAATGTGGGCGTGGACCTCACTCGAACGTGGGATGCAGGATCTGCGCTACGCCATCCGGATCATGCGCAAGAGCCCCGGCTTCATTGCCGTGGCGGTCTTGAGCCTGGCATTGGGCATCGGAGCGAACAGCGCTATCTTCAGCGTGGTGAACACCGTGCTGCTCCGCCCGCTGCCCTATCCCGGCTCGGACCGGCTGGTTCAAGTTTGGGAGACCAACCCGCGCGCCAACCGGTGGGGCCAGGGGGTCTCGTACCCCGATGTCCTCGACTGGCGCGAGCAGAACGAGGTCTTCGAAGATGTCGCTGCGTTCCGCGTCTGGGCTTGCAATATCACGGGCGGCGACTACCCCGAGGTCGTACCGGGTCTCCTCGTTACCTCCAACCTGTTTTCGTTTTTGCGCGCCACGCCGATGCTGGGCCGTGCCTTCCTGCCCGAGGAAGACCAATCCGGCCGCAGCGGGGTTGTCATCTTGCGCTACGGACTGTGGCAGCGGTGGTTCGGCGCCGATCCCGGCGTGCTGGGCCAGACCGTGATGATCGAAGGCCAGAACCACACGGTTATCGGGATCATGCCTCCGGGCTTCGATTTTCCCGCGAGTATCCAAGGCGGCACGGGACCGGACCTCTGGATGCCGTTGGGCGCGCATCCCGACCGGGAGGATCGTGCCAGACACAACTTTCGGGTTGTGGCGCGGCGCAAGACAGGGGTCACGGTCGAGCGGGCTCAGGCCAACATGGACTCGATCGTCCACGGCATAGGCCTGCGGGACCCCGGGCATCGGGGCCGGGGCGCCCGTGTTGCCGGGCTGCAGTGGAACGCGACGAGCGAAGCCCGTCCGTCACTCCTCATCCTGCTGGCGGCCATTGGATTGGTGTTGCTGATTGCGTGCGCCAACGTGGCCAACCTGCAACTGGCCCGCGCTACCGGCCGGCAAAGAGAGACCGCCATTCGCCAGGCGCTCGGGGCCAACCGCCGGCGCCTGATTAGCCAGCTTCTCACTGAGAGCATGCTACTGGCCCTGATGGGCGGGGCCGCCGGTCTTCTGCTGGCGGTTTGGGGCGTCGAGGTTCTGGTCAGGTTGGGCCCGAATATTCCCCGTTTGCAAGAGACCAGGGTCGATTTGACGGTAGCCGGCTTCACCCTGTTGGTTTCGTTGGCCACTGGAATCCTATTCGGTGTCGCACCGGCGTTTCAGGGTTCGCGGATCGATCTCACCGAAGCGCTCAAGGAAGCTGGTGCCAGATCGACGGCCGGCTCCAGCCACGCTCGTACGCGCAGCCTGCTCGTGGTGGCGGAGGTGGCGTTGGCCCTGGTAGTGCTGATCGGCGCGGGCCTGCTGATGCGGAGTTTTCTGGCCCTGGAAAGCGTCGATCCCGGCTTCAATCCGCAGAACGTTCTCACGGCCTATCTCGGAGCCGGCTTGAGCGCCGACCCTCGCCGCCAGGTTGCCTTTTATCGAGACGTGATGGACCGGCTCGAAGCGCTGCCGAATGTGGAGGCGGCGGGCGCGGCCAGTGCGACACCGTTCCGGCCAGACAGCAACGGCCCTTTCCGGGTCGAAGGTCAACCAGCACCACGACCTGGGGATCCAGTGATCTCCGGATTGCTTCCCAGAGTGACCCCAGGCTATTTCCGGGCGATGGGCATTCGGCTGCGAAGAGGCCGCCTCTTTACGTGGGCAGACAACGAGAATACCCCTTTGGCAGCCGTCATCAACGAAACGCTGGCCCGCCAATCCTGGCCCGGCGAAGACCCCGTCGGGAAACGGATCAGCATCGATGATCGCAAAGGCGAGCCGGTCTGGCGCCAGGTTGTTGGCATCGTAGGCGACACCAAGGACGATGGCGTGGCGGAGCGGGTGCGCCCGGCGATTTACGTACCTTTGGCGCAGTTTCCTCAAGGTTTTATGGTTTTGGCGGTTCGGGCTCATGCCGAACCTGTGAGCCTCGCCGCCACCATCCGGCGCGAGGTGATGGCCGTGAACCAGGATCAGCCGCTGTACGGGGTCCGGACGATGGAGTCGATGATTTCAAATTCCATTTCGCAAAGGCTCTTCCAAACGCTGCTGCTGGGAATTTTCGCGGTGGCGGCCCTCGTGCTCGCGGCAGTCGGCATCTACGGCGTGGTGTCCTATTCCGTCAGCCAGCGCACCCATGAGATCGGGATCCGCATGGCGCTGGGGGCTCGCCAGAGTGAGGTGCTGGCGCTCGTGCTGCGGCAGGGGTTGGGGCTCGCGCTCGCCGGGGTTGCCACGGGACTGTTGTCATCGCTGGCGGTGTCCCGTATGCTCTCGGGCCTGCTGTACGGCGTAAGCGCGACCGACCCGGCGACGTTTGCGCTCGCGCCGTGCGTCATGCTGGTAGTGGCCCTGGTGGCGTGTTACCTGCCGGGGCGAAGGGCAACCAAGGTCGATCCGATGGTGGCGTTGCGCTACGAGTAATTGACCAATGCCAAGGAACAAGATCGACTTCGACACCGTACAAAAAATCGGGCTCGGCCTCGACGGTGTGGAGGAAGGCACGACCTACGGATCGCCGTCCCTGAAAGTTCGCGGGAAGCTGTTGACGTGTCTTGCCATTCACAGATCCGCCGAGCCTGACATCATCCGATTCACCCTCATCGCGAAGAGCGCACGGGAACCTTCCTGTTCGAAATGCCGGTCGTCAGTCAACACCTCGGTCAGGCCCTCGCGTCGCATGGCCTGCATGGAAATGCAGCCAGTCAGACTGTAGTCTTTGTCGGGGCGTGACGCAGAAAGCTCAAGCCCGGCGAGAAAGGAGTCCCGACTCTGCGGGATCACGCGGACATCCGGATCGTTCAGGATCTCGCGCACGGTCCCGGGGGCTCTACGACGCTGCCAGAGGCCGGCGGCGAAGTAGGTCAGAAACTCGGCCAAGACCTCATCTGTCGTGAAGATGGTGGCGCTGGAGAGAATACCATCGAACGCCTTGGCGTCGTGATAGCGGGAGTCATCCGGGTTCGTCAACGCAACACAGTAGAACGTATCGGCGAAGACTGCCTTCACTGTTCTCTTTTCGGCAGGCCGTATACATAGTGATCGATCTGGCTGGCGGCATCCCTTGGCAGGCTGGCTGGTACGTCGTCAGGCATGTCGCTCCAGATTTCGCGAATGGCTTGCGAGATGTGCCGGCGCGGCTCGCTACCGGAATTCAAGTCGTGTTCCAGCACTTGTCGCGCGTATTGTTCAGCCGACAGGCCTTGCGCCTGTGCCTTGGCTTCGAGCGCCGCTGTCTGCTCATCCGCAAAATCGATTTTCAAGGTCATTCGCGAATTCCTCTTTCACTACTCTTCAGCATAAGGCATGAACGGCCGGCCGTCACGGATCGCCAGCCGGAAGCGCACGATGACCGTGCTGTCATCTGTCCTGGAACTCAAGTCTGGTCTTCTTGGCGATCTGCGGGAGAAGGCCAGGACCACCACACCGGGCTGGATTCGATATCAGCCCACCAGGGTCCGTCTTCCTCTCGCCCGACCATGATCGGAATGGATTCTACAGTGATTGCCTCCATCGATCTCGTGCTCTCATCATAATGCGGGGGGCTGCCTCGGCATCACGACTTACCTGCCTCACTGTGGTGCTACGGCCGGCCGGCGGATGCCGCTTCCTGAAGCGTCGATTTCCGCGACGATCGATTGGAGTACAATCGCTAGACTGGTTCTTCATGTCTCTCTCTGCTGGAACTCGACTAGGCCCTTACGAAATCCTGGCTCCCCTCGGCGCGGGCGGGATGGGCGAGGTTTACCGCTCGCGCGATCCCCGGCTGAACCGTGAGGTAGCCATCAAGGTGCTGCCCGAGCGTCTGGCCAACGATCCGCAGGCGCTGGCGCGTTTTGAAAGCGAGGCCAAGGCCGTGGCAGCGCTCTCGCATCCTAATATTCTGGCCATTTTCGACGTGGGCGCAGACTAGGGCGTGACCTACGCGGTCACCGAGCTGCTGGAGGGCGAGACCCTGCGTTCCCAGCTTGAACGCGCCGCGCTGCCCTGGCGCAAGGCGGTGGAAATCGGTATCGCTATCGCCGACGGCCTCGCCACGGCGCACTCGAAAGGCATCATCCACCGCGACCTGAAACCGGAGAACCTCTTTCTCACTTCCGACGGCCGGGTGAAGATCCTCGATTTCGGCCTGGCCCGATGGACTCCGTCCTCCCCATCCGGGCACGCTGAGGCGCCGACCCTCACGCGGGAAAACGCCGTCCTGGGAACGGCGGGCTACATGTCTCCGGAGCAGGTTCGGGGCACGCCGGCCGACGCCCGGAGCGACATTTTCTCCCTGGGCTGCGTGCTCTGGGAGATGGTCGCGGGCCAGCGCGCCTTCTCGCGGGAGACCTCCGCACAAACGATGACGGCGATTCTGGAGGCTCATCCGCCGGAACTCGCCACGACTGGAAAACAGGTTCCCGCCGGCCTGGAGGGCGTCATCGCACATTGCCTGGAGAAGAACGCTCAGCAGCGCTTCCACTCGGCCCACGATCTCGCTCTGGCTCTGCGGACTACGCTGGGCGGCTCCGAATCGGCACGGCCATTGCCGGCGCTGCCGCTTCCGGGGCGGCGTTGGACAATGCTCGCGGCGTGCGCGGCGGTGTTCGTTCTGGCGGCCGCCGTGTACTGGTTTGCCGGGCGCGCCAAGCCCATCGATTCCCTGGCGGTCATGCCGTTCGTCAACGTGGGGGGCGATCCCAACACCGAATACCTCAGCGACGGCATCACCGAGAACCTCATCAACAATCTCTCGCAGTTGCCCAAGCTGCGGGTAGTGCCGCGGAGCCTGGTGTTCAGCTACAAGGGCCGCGAAATGGACCCGCGCAAGGTGGGCCAGGATCTGCATGTGCGGGCGATTCTTACGGGAAGAGTCGTGCAGCGCGGCGACAGCCTCAATATCCAGACAGAGCTGGTGGACGTGGGGGAAGTGTCGCAGCTCTGGGGGGCCAGCAGTACGACCGCAAGTTCGCCGAGATCCTGGCGGTGCAGGAAGAGATCGTGAAACAGGTCTCCGAAAAGCTGCGGCTGCAGCCGACCGGCGAAGAGCAGAAGCGGATGGGCAAACGCTCCACGGAGAACACCGAGGCCTACCAGCTTTACCTCAAGGGCCGCTACTACTGGAACCGCAGGACCGCGGAGCTGTTGAAGAAGGCCAACGAGTACTTCCAGCAAGCCATCGACAAGGATCCGAGCTATGGCTTGGCCTGCGCCGGCTTGGCGGAAAGCTATGCCCTCTTCACTTTCTACGAAGTGCTCTCACCCAGCGAAGCATGTCCCAAGGCGAAAGCAGCGGCCAAGAAGGCGATCGAGATCGATGAGACCCTGGCCGAAACGCATGCCGGCCTGGGGTGGATCAAGATGACCTGCGATTGGGATTGGCCCGGCAGCGAGAGGGAGCTGCAGCGCGCACTCGAAATCGATCCAAACTATGGGACGGCGAGGACGTTTCATGCGGTGTACTTCGAGGCGGTAGGGAAACCGGAGGAGGCCATCTCGGAACGCAGACGCGCGCTGGAGGCGGAGCCGCTCTCGCTGATTCTGAGCGCGTCGCTGGGGCGGTCTCTATACTACGCGCGGCGTTACGATCAAGCCATGGAAGAGCTCCGAAAAACGCTCGACATGGACCCGAGCTTCGTGGAAGCGCACCTGTACCTCGGCTGGGTCTACGAGCAGAAAGGCCTGTTTGCCGAAGCCGTCCCAGAGCTTCGACGGGCATTGAGCGCTTCCGGAGGGGGCGCCCGATTCGTGAGCGCTCTCGGTCATGCGTACGCGGTTTCGGGGGAGAGGAGGATGACGGAGGAATCTCTGATGCGGTTAAAGGAGCAGGCGAAGCAACAATACGTGGCTCCGCACGATATGGCCGAAATCCATATCGGGCTGGGAGAGAAGGAGCAGGCCCTGAAATATCTGGAAATGGCCTCCGCGGAGCACTCTTGCTGGATGATCTGGCTGAGAGAGGACCCGCGGTTCGACGCCATCCGCGGCGATCCCCGGTACCTGGACCTCATCCGCCGCATGCATCTCACTCCCTGAACATGCGACTCGCACCCCCAACCGGCTCGGATACCACGCTGACGGGCTTTTTGTGGGGCAGGCGCTTTCGCCCGCCAACCCACTTTGTACTGAGACGCGCACGTCAGTAAGCGGTGTTTTGGATGATCCGTTGGAGTAAAATCACTAGACTGGCTCGTCATGCCTCTCTCTGCCGGAACTCGACTCGGCCCCTACGAAATCCTGTCGCCCCTCGGCGCGGGCGGAATGGGCGAAGTGTACCGCGCGCGCGATCCCAGGCTGAACCGGGAGGTGGCCGTCAAGGTCCTGCCTGAGCGTCTCGCCAACGATCCGCAGGCGCTGGCGCGCTTCGAAAGCGAGGCCAAGGCCGTGGCGGCGCTCTCCCATCCCAACATTCTGGCCATTCATGACTTTGGCAAAGACCAGGGCGTGACCTACGCGGTCACCGAGTTGCTGGAAGGTGAGACCCTGCGCTCGCAGCTTGGACGCGCCGCGCTGCCTTGGCGCAAGGCCGTGGAATTCGGTATCGCCATAGCCGACGGCCTCGCCGCCGCTCACGCGAAAGGCATCGTCCACCGCGACCTGAAACCGGAGAATCTCTTTCTCACTTCGGACGGGCGGGTGAAGATCCTGGATTTCGGTCTGGCGCGATGGGCTCCGTCCTCCCCATCCGGCCCGGACGCGCCGACACTCACGCAGGAAGGCATGATCATGGGGACGGCGGGCTACATGTCGCCGGAGCAGGTGCGGGGCACGGCGGCCGATGCCCGCAGCGACATTTTCTCCCTGGGCTGCGTGCTGTATGAAATCGTCGCGGGACGGCGCGCCTTCTCGCGGGAGACTTCCGCACAGACCATGGCGGCGATTCTGGAAGCTCAGCCGGCCGAGTTGGCAAGTAGTGGAAAACAGGTTCCCGCCGGCCTGGAAAGGGTAATCGCACACTGCCTGGAAAAGAATCCGCAGCAGCGCTTCCATTCGGCCCACGATCTCGGACTTGCTTTGCGGGCTACGTTGGGCGGGTCTGAGGTAGCGCGGCCATTGCCGTGGCGTTGGATCGCAGCATGCGTGGTGGTGCTGGCGCTGGCGGCCGCCGTGTACTGGTTCGCCGGGCGCGCCAAGCCCATCGACTCCCTGGCGGTCATGCCGTTTGTCAACGTGGGCGGCGATCCCAACACCGAATACCTCAGCGACGGGATCACCGAGAATCTCATCAACAACCTCTCGCAACTTCCCAAGCTGCGCGTAGTGCCGCGGAGCCTGGTGTTCAGCTACAGGGGCCGGGAAATTGACCCAAGCAAGGTGGGCCAGGCTCTGCACGTGCGGGCGATCCTCACGGGAAGAGTGGTGCAGCGCGGCGACGGCTTGAACATCCAGACGGAACTGGTGGACGTGAGGGAAGTGTCGCAGCTTTGGGGCCAGCAGTACGACCGCAAGTTCGCCGAGATCCTGGCGGTGCAGGACGACATCGCCAGGCAAGTCTCGGAGAAACTCCATTTACGCCCGGCCGCCGAAGAGCAGAAGCGGTTGGGCAAGGGCTCCACGGAGAACACCGATGCCTATCAGCTCTACCTCAAGGGCCGCTACTATTGGAACCGCAGGACCGCGGCGATGCTGAAGAAGGCCAACGACTATTTCCAGCAAGCCATCGACAAGGATCCGAGCTACGGCTTGGCCTACGCGGGTTTGGCGGAAAGCTATGCCCTATTCAATGTCTACGAAGTACTCTCACCCGGCGAATCGTGCCCTAAGGCGAAAGCAGCGGCCAAGAAGGCGATCGAGATCGACGAGACCCTGGCCGACGCGCATGCCGGCCTGGGATGGATCAAGATGACTTGCGATTGGGACTGGCCGGGCGGCGAGCGGGAGCTCCAGCGCGCACTGGAAATCAATCCGAACGATGGAACAGCGAGGACGTTTCATGGGGCCTCCTTCCAGGTGATGGGTCGGCTGGACGAGGCCATAGCCGAGGGCCGGCGCGGGCTGGAGGCGGATCCGCTTTCGCTGATTATCAGCGCGGTACTGGGCCGGTATTTGTATGTGGCCCGGCATTACGACCAGGCGATGGAACAGCTTCGCAAGACGATCGACCTGGATCCGAGCTTCGTAGACGCGCACTTGTACCTCGGTCTGGTTTATGAGCAGAAGGGCATGTTCACGGACGCCATTGGGGAGCTTCGACAGGCAGTGAGCGGTTCCGGAGGCGCCGCCCGATACGTGAGCGCTCTCGGCCATGCTTACGCGATTGCGGGGCAGACAAGGATGGCGGAGCAGTCCCTGGCCCGGTTACAGGAGCAGGCGAAGCAACGGTACGTGGCGCCGTACGACATAGCCGTTGTGTACATGGGGCTCAAAGAGAAGGACCAAGCCCTGAAATACCTGGAAATGGCCTACTCGGACCACTCTTGCTGGATGATCTTTCTGAGAGTGGAGCCGTCGTTCGACTCCCTCCGCGGCGATCCGCGCTACCAGGACATCCTCCACCGCATGCATCTCACTCCTTGACTATGCCACTCGCACCCTCAACCCGGCTCTGCCCGATCGTCGCGCCCTTTCCGCTGGCCGGGGTACCCTTTGGGTCGAGCGAGGTGTACCGGGCGCGCGATCCGCGGATGGGCCGGGAAGTGGCCATCAAGGTGTCCGCGGAGCGCTTCAGCGATGGCTTCGAGCGGGAGGTCCGTGCTGTCGCGGCGCTGAATCACCCCAACATCTGCCATCGCGACCTGAAACCCGCCAACAACAAGATGCCTCGAATCCGGTAAGCTGTTAGGTATGCAGGTCGTCTTTCCGGAGCAGGCGCTCCCGGCCAAACTGACGTTCAATCCGGAATTGCCGATGAGCGACGACGAGTACTTCGATTTCTGCATGGCCAATCCGGATCTGCGCTTCGAGCGGACCGCGCAAGGAGAGATCATCATTGTGCCACCAGCGGGCCTGGAATCGAGCGATCGCAGCGGCGATGCCTTTGGGCCATTACGGGATTGGGCCAGGCGGGACGGCGGCGGCAGGGCATTCGACTCCAGCGCGGAGTTCATTTTGCCGACCGGGGCAGCGTTATCGCCGGAGGCCGCCTGGGTCTCGAATCGCCGCCTCTCGGAGCTTTCCAAAGAGCAGCGGCGGAAGTTCCCGTCGGTATGTCCCGAGTTCGTTATTGAGGTCATGTCGCCCAGCGATCGCATGCCACTCGCGAAGGAAAAGATGCAAGAATAGATAAAGTGAGCTCTATCCGATCCTGATAGAGTCAGCTTGAGCGAGGCTGCTCGGATATGCGGGGTGAGTCAACGCACGATCGAA
>Ga0209415_10005478_pt1 | contig 22781 bp, 17 predicted proteins | sample PeaSoiSIISIP2007_FD_187696 | JGI IMG/M metagenome (GOLD analysis project Ga0209415, IMG submission 187696) | Peat soil microbial communities from Weissenstadt, Germany - SII-SIP-2007 (SPAdes) (version 2) | ecosystem: Environmental > Terrestrial > Soil > Wetlands > Peat | place: Germany... | reverse complement strand
AAGCCGTCCATGATCCCCAGGACGTCCCACCCGGAGTTCCGGGCCTCGATCGTGGCCGCGGAGATGACCGAGTTCATGCCGGGGGCCGGGCCGCCGCCACATAGGATCCCCAGCTTCACGCCCCCCATCGTCGCAGCAACGAGCGAGCGCGGCAAGCGCACCGGCCCCGGGACCCTCGTGGCGGCCCGCTGCAGCCGCGGCCGGGTGCCCCGGCTGAGTTTGTGTTTTGCGTGATGGGAACCGCCCTGGTCTGCTCCTGCGACGGGGCGGTCACCGTCGGACCCCGGTGCGGGCGGCCGTCAGCGCAGCGGCCTGAACGCCGCCCGGATCTCGGTCGCGAACAGCTCGGGCTCTTCCCAGGCGGCGAAGTGGCCGCCCTTGTCGGCCTCGTTGAAGTAGGTGAGGGTGGGGTATGACTTCTCGACCCAGCTGCGCGGGGCCCGGAAGATCTCTCCGGGGAACGTGGTGAAGCCGACCGGGAGCGTGACCGCAGGACGAGCCTGCCCGGCGGCACCAGCCGCGGCCTGTGTGTTCTCCCAGTACGACCGGGCGGCCGAGGCCCCGGTGCCCGTCAGCCAGTACAGCGTGATGTTGTCGACGATCCTGTCCCGGGTGAGATGGCCGACGGGCTGCTTGTCGAGGAAGGCGCGGGAGATCTTGTAGTAGCTGTCCGTGTCGTGGTCGAGCATCCAGGCCGCCTGGGTGACGGGTGAATCCAGCAAGGCGTAGCCGATCGTCTGCGGCCGCGTGTTCTGCTCGATGAGATAGCCGTTGCCGCTCGTTCTGAACGTGGCGATCGCGTCGAGCGCCGCGCGTTCCGCCGCGGAGGGGTCCGCCGACGGGTAGCCGCCGCCCAGCCCGGCCAGGAGCAGGTTCATGTGGATGGCGAGCAGCCCGTCGGGTGCCTGGCGGCCCATCGCGTCGGTGACGGCGGCGCCCACGTCGCCGCCCTGGGCCACGTAGCGGGTGTAGCCGAGGCGGCGCATCAGCTCGGCCCAGGCTCCGGCGACGCGGCCGACGTTCCAGCCGGCCTCGGCCGGCTCGGCGGAGAAGCCGTAGCCGGGTATGGAGGGCACCACAAGGTCGAACGCGTCCCCGGCGGAGCCGCCGTGCGCGGTCGGGTCGGTAAGCGGGCCGGCGACCCCGAGCATCTCGAGGACCGAGCCGGGCCAGCCGTGCGTGATGATCAGCGGCAGCGCGTCCGCGTGCCGCGACCTCACGTGGATGAAGTGAATGTCCACCCCGTCGATCTCGGTCTTGAACTGCGGCAGCGCGTTCAGCCTCGCCTCGCACGCGCGCCAGTCGTAATCGGTCGTCCAGTAGCGGGCGAGCTCCTGGATCGTCGCCAGCTGCACGCCCTGCGACCGATCGGCGACGAGCTCCTTGCTGGGCCAGCGTGTGGCCGCGATGCGCCGCCGAAGGTCGGTGATCGCTTCGTCGGGCATGCCGACCTGGAAGGGACGGATTTCAGTTTCGTTGGGCATAGGTCCCTACCTCCCGAGATTCGCTGACGATGACGGACGGCCGGGCCGGCCGGTTCCGGCCCGGCGTTCGGCGCTAACGACCTATCGCCGCGCCAGCGGAATAGTTGGTACTGCCTCACGATCGCGGATCGGACGGGCGCGCGGCACCCGTGACATCACTGGTCTATGCCCTGGTTCCACCGGGCCCGGCGAGGGACGAGCGCGTGGCAGAGTTATCGCGCTAGGAGGAAGTCGAGCACCCGCCTGGTGAGAAGCGCCGCGGCGTCCGGATCATAGGACGGCAGCGAGCTGTCGGCGAAATAGTGCTGGTCGCCGGGGTAGAGGAACAGCTCTGCGTCCTCGGCCTGGTCGACCAGCTCGCGGGCGGCGTCGATGTCGCCCTCGCCGGCGAAAATCGGGTCGGCGTCCATCCCGTGCACCTGCACCGGTACCCCGTCCGGCCAGGTGCCGAATGCGGAGACCGGAATGCAGGAATAGAACAGCAGCGCCCCCCGCGCTCCCGGCCGAGTCTGCGCCAGCATCTGGGCCGGGAGCACGCCGAGCGAGAATCCGGCATACACCAGCTCGGCGGGTAGCCCCTCGACGGCCCGGACCCCGCGCTCGATCACCTTGTCGGGGAAGCCGATCTGCTCGGCATAGGCCATTCCCTGCTCGATGGTGGCGAAGGTGCGGCCGTCGAACAGGTCGGGCGTATGCACGCGGTGCCCGGCGTGGCGCAGCTCTTCGGCGAACGCGACGACGCCTGGGGTCAGTCCCTGCGAATGGTGGAAGAGCACTACCTCGGCCATGTCTACCCTCCGTTAAACCGTCTGGGCCAGCCGTCGGAGCGTCGGCCAGCGCGGCCGGTAGGCCCGGGCTCCGGGTCGGTTACCTCGGGCGTGGCGGCGGCGGTGGTGGCACACTGATGCGATGGCGCCGTGGCGGGTACGCGACTTCCACGCCGACGATCTTGATGCCGTGGTCCGGTTGTGGGACGACCGCGCCGCCAGCAGCGAGGCGTCGGCGTTCAGCCTGTCCGACCTTATCGCGGCCGTCCGGTTGCATGAGCCCGCGGTGGTCGCGGTGGTCGGCGAGGAACTGGTGGGAGTCGCGGTCGCGACGGTCGGCGGTGACCGGGCGTGGGTGATGCGGATCAGCCTGGCCCCGGCCTGGCGGCACCGGGGGATCGGCAGCGCGATGCTGCGCGAGCTGGAGCGGCGGCTGATGGCGTCCGGGGTGCACCGGATTCAGTGCCTGCTGGCGGGCGAGAGTGATGTCGGTGCCCTGGCCCTGGAGCACGCCGGGTACACCGTCCGCCGGGGGATGGTGTTGTATGAGCGGCTGGAGCCGGTCGATCCTGGCAGCGCCGGGGTACTGGGCCAGCTCGGCGGGCAGATAGTGCGGGCCGACGCCTGGGATCGGCTCGGCGGCATGATCAAGGAGAAGGAGCTGATCGAGCGGCGGGTCATCTTGCCGCTGGCGCAGCCGCAGCTGGCTGAGCGGCTGGGCCTGGTACCGCCGCGCGCCATCGTGTTGTTCGGCCCGCCGGGAACGGGCAAGACGACCTTCGCTAAGGGCGCCGCGTCGCGGCTCGGCTGGCCGTTCGTGGAGTTGTTCCCGTCCCGGCTGGCGGGGGAGTCCCCGGCCGGCCTGGCCTCCGCGCTGCGGGAGGCATTCGCTCTGGTCGCCGAGCTGGACAAGGTCGTGTTGTTCATCGACGAGGTGGAGGAGATCGCCGGGGCGCGCCAGCCGCGCACGGTGTCCGCGGTACAGGGGGTCACCAATGAAATGCTCAAGCTCATCCCGCCGTTCCGGGAGCAGGACGAGCGGCTGCTGATCTGCGCCACGAACTCCGTTCGCGCCCTGGACAGCGCATTCTTGCGGCATGGCAGGTTCGACTATGTCATCCCCGTGGGGCCGCCTGACCCCGCCGCGCGGGAGGCGATCTGGGACCGCTACCTGGCCGCGATGCCGCATGGCGAGCTGGACATGGCCGCGATCGTGGAGGAGTCGCGGCTGTTCACCCCGGCCGACATCGAGTTCGCCGCGCGCAGGACCGCGCAACTGGCCTTCGAGCGCGTCCTGTTCGAGGGCGGTGGCGAGGAGGTGGCCACGGGCGACATCCTGCACGCCATCGGCCAGACACGGCGCACCCTGACTCCCGAACTGGTGTCCGAGTTCGAGCAGGACATCCAGGACTACGCCAGGGTGTGAGAGGGCGGGCATTGCTCGATATCTGCCGCCCCAGACACCATTCGCCACGAACTCCCCGCGGGTCTCAGGCTCGGCCAGGCGCTTAACCTCTCCTCCGTACGAATGCAGCGCGGGCAAGGCCGGTCAACCCGAGGGTTGACATCGGGATCAACCTGCGAGCCCACCCGTGGGCCGACGCTCGGGCCAGGTGCGAAGGCGCACGGTATCGGCATGAACATCAACGTTTACGTGATCAACGCAATCCTCGTCCTCATGGTCATCCGCCAGATCCGCGAGCACCCGCTCGACCTGCGTTCCCTGGCCGTCCCGCTGCTCGCCGTCGGCGCCGCCGCCGCCCTGTTCCTCCACTCCGTGCCTCTGGGCGGGAACGACATCGCGCTGGAACTGGCCTGTGTGCTGGCGGGCGCGGCGATGGGCGCCGTGGGCGGCCTGGCCACCCACCTGCGCCGCGGTGCGGAGGGCCGGCCGCTGGGCCGGGCGGGCTGGCTGGCCGCCGGCATGTGGATCGGCGGCGTCGGTGCCCGGCTGGCCTTCGCGGTCGCCGACGGCAATGGCGCGGGCCCGGCCATCACGAACTTCAGCGTCGCCAACCACATCACCGGCGCGGCGGCCTGGATCGCGGCCCTGATCATGATGGCGCTGGCCGACGTGCTCACTCGCCTGGTGATCATCTACCTGCGCGGACGCCGGCTGACGGCGGACTCGTCGGCCCCCGTGGCCCGCATCGCCGGTGGCGTCGGTGCCTGATCTAGTCACTTGGCCCGCCGCGGTCCACACTGTGTCCATGAAGGCACGGCTGGTCGCGGCGGGCCTTCGTCCTGGCGCCCCGCAGCCTGACCCGGCCGCGGGCGGGGACCACGTACCCGCCTCGGCCCGGGTGGCGCAGGCGCGATCGCGGGCCCGCGAACGCGGCGACGCGCAGCGGCAGGCGCTGCGGCCGCTCGGCCTGGTGTTCATCGCGGTCGTGGTGACGGCCAGCGCGCAGACTCATCCCGCGCCGGGACTGCACGGGACTGGCCTGGCCGTGACGCTGCTGCTGGTGGCCTACGCTGCGGCGGTCGTCACGGCGATCAGCGTCAGCTGGGCCCGCCGAGGTCCGGCCGCGCAGGTCGTCGCGGCCGCGGTGATCGGCGGCTGCGGGGTGGCCCTGGCCGTCGTGCAGCCGCACGGACCGGTCGAGATCGCGCCGAGCATGGGCGTCTGGATCGCCGCGGTCAGGCTGGCGCCCGTCCTGGCCGCCGCCATCGCGGGCACGATCACGGCCGGGCTCGCGCTGGCCGCCGGCCTGACTGAACACCCGGCCGCGCAGTCCGCCGTCACCGCCACGCTGGTATGCCTGCTCCTCGCGGTGACCGGCCAGTTCATCCGGCGCGGCCGGGAGAGCCAGGACCGCACCGAGCTGCTCCTGGCCCAGCTCCAGGACGCCCGGGAGGCCGAGGCCGCCGCGGCCGCCCTGGCCGAACGGGGCCGTATTGCCGGCGAGCTGCACGACGTGCTCGCGCATTCGCTGTCCGCGCTGGCCATCCAGCTCCAGGGTGCCCGCAAGCTGGCCGCCCGTGAGGCGGTCAGCGTCGCCCTACGGGGCACGATCGAACGGTCGGCCGAACTGGCCAAGGCCGGGCTGGCCGACGCGCGGCAGGCTGTCGGCGCGCTTCGCGGCGAACGGCTGCCCACCCTGGACCAGCTGGGTGTCCTCGTCGAGGATTTCCGGCGCGACACCGGGTCCGACGCCACCCTGCGGGTCGACGGCACGAGCCGGCCGCTCCCCGCCGAAGCCAGCCTGGCCCTGTTCCGCGGGGCCCAGGAGGCGCTGACCAACATCACCCGGTACGCCCCGGGTGCCGCCACGGCCGTCACCGTGAGCTATCGGGCGAACCGGACCGTGCTCACCGTCGAGGACCACCTCCCGGGGACCGGCGCCCCCGCCGCGGAGCCACGGGACGGCCTGCTCGCCGGCGCAGGCGGCGGGCACGGCCTGGCCGCGATGCGCGAGCGAACCCGGCGGGCGGGCGGGACCGCCCGGGCCGGGCCGACCGCCGACGGGTGGCTGGTCGAGCTGGAAGTGCCGGGATGACCGACGCGCCCGGGCCCGTCCCGATCCGGGTCCTGATCGCCGACGATCAGCGGGTCGTGCGCGAGGGCCTGAGCATGCTGGTCACGCTCATCGACGACGTCGAGGTGGTCGGCGTGGCGTGCGACGGCGACGAGGCGGTACGGCAGGCCGAGACCTATCGCCCCGACGTGGTCCTGATGGACCTGCGCATGCCGGGCCTGGACGGCATCGCCGCCACCGCCAGCCTGCGGGAGCGGCTCCCGGCGGCCCGCGTGCTGGTGCTGACCACCTACGCCGACGAGGACGCCATCGTCCCCGCGCTGCGGGCGGGCGCGCGGGGTTACCTCACCAAGGACGCCAGCGCCGAGCAGATCGAGACCGCCATCCGCGCGGTCCACGCGGGCCAGACCCATCTCGATCCCGCCGTCCAGGAACGCCTCGTGGCCGCAGTCATCAGCCGGCCACCGGACCCGGGCCCGGCGGACCAGGGGAGCCCAGGCGGCCGGAAGCTGCCCGACGGGCTCACCACCCGCGAGGCCGAGGTCCTCACCCTGCTCGCCTCGGGGCTGAGCAACCCCGAGATCGCGCGGCGCCTCTACCTCAGCCACGCGACGGTGAAGACCCACATCAACCGGATCTTCGCCAAGACCGGCGCCCGCGACCGCGCCCAGGCCGTAAGGTACGCCTACCAGCACGGCCTGGCCACTCCCGTGGATTGACGCCGGGACCGCCGGGAAGTAGCCGGGTTCTCTTGTCACCCGGGCTTGTCGGGTAGATGGTGGCCTTGAGGCACCTGGTGCGCGGGCTCAGGCCGCCGGAGGAACCTCGCGGAGGTGGTTGCCGTGCCAGCTGGCGCCTACAACAGTCTGTGGCAGGTCAGGACCGACGCCTGGTCCACCCTGGAGGAATCGACCGCCCAGCTGGCGCTGCGCGGTGCCCGGCAACATCCGGTCGAGTCGCTGGCCGACACCGTCGCCGAGGCGCTGGCTGTCCTCGCGCCCATCGAGCGGTTCTGGGCCTTCCCGGGCATGCGGGCCTTCTACCGGGTGCGCCGGCTGTTCGCGACCGGTAAGTACGACCGGTGCGCGACGATGGTAACCAGGATCAACCGGTCGCTGGCCACCGACTCCTACCGGGGCAGCCAGACCTGGGACGCCGACGCCGAGGACGACGCCCGCGACCGCGAACCGAGCCAGGCCGACCAGGCCGGCGCCCGCCCCCAGCGGCCCTACTTCGAGGTCCTGATCGTGGAGGACATGACCGAGGACCAGGAGCGCGCCCTTCGCGAGGAATTCCGGCGGTGGCGCCGCCCCGACGATCAGTTCGTCTACGAGATCGTCGTGGTGCCGAGCTTCGACGACGCGTTGATGGCCGCGAGGCTGAACTTCAGGCTTCAGGCGTGTGTGGTCCGCCGCCGCTTCGCCCACCGGTCCCGCCACGACACGTCCTCGCTGCGGCAGTTCGTGAGCCTCCTCGGATCCGACGACCTGATGGACCGCCCGCCCGATGAGCGCGCCCAGGTCCTGGCCCGGTCGCTGGCCAGGATCAGGCCGGAGCTGGATCTCTACCTGATGACGGAGGTCGCGGTCGAGGATATGGCCGGCCGGCTCAGCCACCATTTCCGGCGCATCTTCCATACCCGCGAAGGCTCGCTCGAGCTCCACCTCAGCATCCTTGACGGCGTCGCGGCCCGGTACCGCGCGCCGTTCTTCAGCGCCCTGCGCAGCTACAGCCACCGGCCGACCGGGGTGTTCCACGCGCTGCCCATCTCCCACGGCAAGTCCATCGTCAACTCGCACTGGATCAGCGACATGGTCGACTTCTACGGCCTGGACATCTTCCTGGCCGAGACGTCAGCCACCTGCGGCGGCCTCGACTCGCTGCTGGAGCCGACCGGGCCGCTGCGCGACGCCCAGGAACTGGCGGCCAAGACCTTCGGGTCGCGGAAGACCTACTTCGTCACCAATGGCACCTCGACGGCCAACAAGGTCGTGGTCCAGGCGCTGGTCCAGCCGGGCGACATCGTCCTGGTCGACCGGAACTGCCACCAGTCCCACCACTATGGGCTGATGCTGGCCGGCGCCATGGTGACCTACCTCGACGCGTACCGCCTCAACCAGTACTCGATGTACGGCGCCGTCCCCATCACCGAGATCAAGAGCCAGCTGCTGGCCCTGCGGCGGGCGGGCAAGCTCGACCGGGTCAAAATGCTGCTGCTGACCAACTGCACGTTCGACGGGATCGTCTACGACGTGCAGCGGGTGATGCAGGAGTGCCTGGCCATCAAGCCCGACCTCATCTTCCTCTGGGACGAGGCCTGGTTCGCCTTTGCCCGCTTCCACCCGGTCTACCGGCCGCGCACCGCCATGCGGGCCGCCCGTACGCTGGCCGAGATCCTGCGCCTGCCCGAACACCGCGCGCGCTACGATGCCCAGACCGAGGAGATCGGCGCGATCGACGCCGCGGACGACGAGGTCCTGCTGAATCGGCGGCTGCTTCCCGATCCCGCCCGTGCGCGGGTCCGCGTCTACTCCACCCAGTCCACTCACAAGACGCTGACCTCGCTGCGCCAGGGGTCGATGATCCACGTGTGGGACCAGGACTTCAGCCAGAAGGTCGAGGAGACCTTCCACGAGGCCTATATGACGCACACCTCGACCTCGCCGAACTACCAGATCCTCGCCTCCCTGGACCTGGGCCGCCGCCAGGCTGCCCTGGAGGGCTTCGAGCTGGTGCAGAAGCAGATCGAGAACGCCATGCGGCTCCGGGACGCCGTCGACCAGCACCCGCTGCTATCCAGGTACATGCGCTGCCTGACCACGGCCGACCTGATCCCGGCCGAGTACCGGCCCTCGGGCATCGACCAGCCGCTGCACGCCGGGCTGCCGAAGATGATCACGGCCTGGGACTGCGACGAGTTCGTCCTGGACCCATCCCGGGTGACGATCTACATCGGCACCACCGGGATCGAGGGGGATGCGTTCAAGCGGCGTCACCTGATGGACCGCTACGGGGTGCAGATCAACAAGACCTCCCGGAACACCGTGCTGTTCATGACCACCATCGGCACCACCCGCAGCTCGGTGGCGTACCTGATCGAGGTACTGGTCACGATGGCCCGCGAGCTGGAGGCCCAGCTGACCGACATGAGCCCGAACGAGCGCGCCGCGCACGAGCGCGCGGTGCTGCGGCTGACCTCGCCGTCGGCGCCGCTGCCGGACTTCAGCGGCTTCCACCCCAGCTTCACCGATGGCCGCGGCCTGCCCACCCGCGAGGGCGACGTCCGGCGGGCCTTCTACCTGGCCTACAACGACAGCTACTGCGAATACCTGATGCCCGATGAGGTCGAGCAGCGGGTCGAGGCCGGCGAGCAGGTCGTGTCCACCACCTACGTCACGCCCTACCCGCCGGGCTTCCCGGTGCTCGTGCCGGGCCAGGTGTTCAGCCCGCAGATCCTGGCCTTCATGCGCAGCCTGGATACGCCCGAGGTGCACGGCTACCGTGCCGACGCCGGCTACCGGGTATACGTCGACAAGGCCCTGGAGATCGCGGCCACCACCCGGCCCGCACCACCACCCGACCCGCGCAGCGCGCCGGGGAACGCGCCGTAGCCGGCCCGCGCATGTGCACCGACCACGGTCCGGCCGCGCCAGCGGCCGCGGCCGTCCTGCGCGACGTCGAGCCGGCCATCGAGATCGACCTGGAGCCGGTCGATTCGGTCGTCGTGACCACCTTGATGGACAACCTCACCGACCTCTTCATGCCCGACCAGGGGCCCGCGCGGCGGATCACCATCGGCCGCGGCCCGTGGCGCGCCGCGGCCATCATGGAGGGCAGGCAGGCGCCCGACGCCCTCCTCGCCGAGCACGGGTTCTCGGTGCTGGTCGCCGTGGCCAAGGGCGGGCGCGAGCACCGCTTCCTGTTCGACGCCGGCACCAGCCCCGACGGCGTCATGCAGAACATGCGCCGCCTGGACATCGATCCGGGCAGCATCGAGGCCGTGGTCTGCAGCCATGGCCACTTCGACCACACGACCGGGATCGACGGGCTGGTCCGCTCGCTCGGCCAGGCGAACATGCCGGTGCTGATCCACCCGCACTTCTGGCGGCGGCGCCGCATCGTCCTGCCCGGCCGTGAGCCGCTCGAGCTCCCCACCACCAGCCGCCGCGCGCTGGCCGAGGCCGGGTTCGACATCATCGAGGAGCAGCAGCTGAGCTTCCTGTTCGGCCGGTCCGTGCTGATCACCGGCGAGATCGCGCGCACCACCGGATGGGAGCCTGGCTTCCCGCCGCAGCAGGCCTGGCTCGGCGGCGGCTGGCAGCCCGATCCGCTGGTGCTCGACGACCAGGCCCTCATCGTCAACGTCAGCGGCCGCGGCCTGGTGGTGATCACCGGCTGCGGCCACGCGGGCGTGGTCAACATCGCCCGCTACGCCCGGCGCCTGTGCGGAGATGAGCCGCTGTACGCCTTGCTGGGCGGTTTTCATCTGAACGGGCCGTTGTTCGAGCCGCTGATCCCCCGCGTGCTGGACGAACTGGCCACGATGAACCCCGCCGTGCTCGTCCCGGCTCATTGCACCGGCTGGCGGGCCCAGCACGCCCTGGCCGCGAGGTTCCCCGGCGCCTTCGTCCCGAACGCCGTCGGTACCAGCTTTTACCTCTGACCGTGCCGTCCCGCCGTACCGCGTCACCACCACGACCACGATCACGGCCGCGACCATCGACGATATGAACAGCGGGGCGCCGGGGCCTCCGGCTGGCCTAGGGTGCGCCAGACCAGCGCAGCGTGAAGCCGGTCAGCCGGTAGCCGAGCGCGTTGACCGTCGGCTGGACGAAGTTGTCCCGGATGATCTGCGTCGCCTCGGTTTCGGCGGCCGCGATCAGGGGCTTAGTGACCTGGGAATTGTGCGTTGCCTGGTAGAAGGCCAGGTTCTGCGCCTGGCCGAAGAGGACGGCCGGGGAGAACTGCGGCTTCAGCAGCGCACCGCAGCCGAAGCCCGGGTAGGTCCAGCTGTGATCGGTGCTGATGACGTGGGACAGCGTATTGTCGACGGTGATGTCGTGCACCGACTGGGGGAGCTGCGGCGGCGGCAGGACGACGGTGACCATGACCTGCCCTGGCACGCCGACCGCCGGCCGGCGCAGCACGGTGAGCTGGTAGTGGCCCGAGGACGGTGCCCACCAGCCCGGTCCGGGGTTCAGGTCGACGGCCGCCGACGCACGGCCCACCGCGTAGAAGGTGCTGGAGTACCAGCATGGCCAGAAGCCGATGCTCTTGGACACCTTGTGGGTGAAGACGAAGTTGAAGTTCTCCGTGCCGAGCGCTGGCCGGGAGATCCCCTCGATCTTCTGCAGCACCCACGGGCCGATGTCCGTGTCGGTCGTGGTGCCGGCCGTGATCGACTGCCAGGGCCAGGTGAGCTTGATGCTGGGCAGATGAACGTTGAGGCCGATCAGGTGCAGCGCCGCGGACAGCGTGGTCAGCACCGCGAACGCGATCGCCTTGCGGAAGATGAGGCCGGCCAGCGCGAGCAGGGCGCCCCACTTGAGCCACCGCGGGACGCGGCGGTGTATCGTCCTGCGGACCGGGTCCGGGCGGCGCCACTCCAGGTCATCAGCGGCTCGCGTCGTCCGTTCCCGCGCGATCGGGTCGCGCGCCGTGATCCAGGTGTCGGCGAGTTTCTCCCAGCGCGCCATGAGGCCTGCCCTTTCTGTGCTGCCGCGTGGTTCTCACGCGATCGCCGGATAGCTGAGGCCCAGGACGACCGGCACCGCCCCGAAGGACCTGCGGAACCGCGTGCCGGGCTTGTCGGGCGCGTCCTCGTCGATGTCGGGCCAGCGCATCTTCAGGTGCTGGGCGGTCAGGCCCTCCACCGAGTACGGGAACTCCATCGCCGAGATGCGGTGGGTCTTGAGCAGGCCGCCCCAGCGGAACGCCGCGAACACGTTGGCCAGGTCCCGGACCGAGAGGATCAGCCGCTGCCGCAGGTTGATTCCGTACACCAGCACGGCCAGCTCGATCAGGTCGGCCGCGACCTGCTCCAGTGCCTCGGACTTGGTCCGGTAGACCGTGCCGTCGGGGTTCCTGGTGCCCAGCTTTTCCCCGTGTACCGGCGAGACCCGCGGCTGCGCGTGGCACTGCATCCAGTCGCAGGCGGCCAGCAGCTCCCAGCGGATGCCGCTGTCGCCTGCGACGTCCTGGTACAGGGGCTTGGCCCGCAGCAGCGGCGTCTTGGCCGTGGCTATGAAGTCGGTCGTGACGATCCTCGGCATCTGGGCCACGTACCGCCGGGTGCTGATCCGGAGGTTGCGCGGACCGGCCCGCAGCACCTGCCCGCCGGCCGGCTGCGGGCGAGCGCCGGTCGTGCCCGCTCCTCCGGAAAAGGCCGTGGCCGCCGCGCCCGCGTACGCATCGAGTCCGGGAATGCTGGCCGCGCCGGATCCCTCCAGGTCCGGCGCGGACGCGCCGGGGCCGGACACGCCGAGGCCGGACACGTTCGGCCGATCCGCCTGCTGCGCGAGCCCGACCGGCGCGGATGCGCTCGGCCCGGATGCGCTCGGCCCGGATGCGCTCGGCCCGGATGCGCTCGGCCCCGATCCGCTGGCCGCGGACGTGCCCTGGGCCGCCGGCGTCCCGCTGTCGAAGCGGTACAGGTTGTACTGCCGCATGATCGTGATGAGGTCGGCGCCGTAGCTGGGATCGGTGGCGTAGACGCCGGTCAGGTCGTTGGCGAACGCGTCGGGGGAGCGGCGGTCGGCCATGGCCTGCTGGTACGCCGACCCGGTGGCCAGCAGCAGGCTGTGGTCGCTGATGCTCTGCGCCACGTTGCTGTACACGCGGAACGGCGCGTTCACCGTGACCGGCTGGCCGTTCTCGTACTCCTGGGTCGGTCGCACGACCGAACCCGCCGGGCCCGTTCCCTTGATCCCGAACAGGTTGTTGTCCTGGGTGGCGAGCTGGCTCTGCCCCCACCCTGATTCGTCGATGGCCTGCGCGATCGTGACCGCCGCGGGGATGCCGTACTGCCGCTGCGCGGCCAGGGCGCCCGGCGCGATCGCGCTGATGAAGGCCTGCTGCGCGGCCGTGCCCGGAACCGGCGCGACGCCCGGGGCGGCCTGGCTCCTGCTGTAGCGCGGGCTCGGATTCACCGACGGGTAGCTCGTCACGCTGCCGGTGATCGGCAGCGCGCCGGGAATGCTCGCCGTGCTGGTCAGCGCGTTCTTCGCGGCGGCCAGGCCGGCCGCGTCCTGCTGCTGCTGCGCCTGCCCCTCGGTCTGCGCCGTGCTGCCGAGGCTGAGGGCCGGCATCACGAGGCCGGGGACTTCGGCCTGCCCCGGGTCGGGTGCGGCCTGCGCCGCGTCCTGCACGCCCTGAGCGAGGGCGGTGGTCTCCCCGCCGGAGGTCTGGCTGACCGTGCTGACCAGCACGCCGTTGTCGACGAAGCCAGTCACGCCCTGGGCGGCGAGCGGAGCGCGGTACTGGTGCGCGTTGACCGACAGGTTCGGCATGGAGTCGCCGCCGATGGTGTACAGGACTCCGCCGGCGTACTTGGTGACCACCTCGACGTGGCCGTCGAACAGGACCCAGTCGCCAGGCTGCGGCGTGTAGCCGTCGCCCAGCGGATGCCAGCGGTGATGGGCCTGGGCGTCCTGGAGGACGGACATGACCTCCGGCGACGCGGGGTTCGGGTCCACGCGGGAGTCCACCCAGGCGTGCACCGGCCACGGGTACGTCGTGCCACCGGTCACCCAGCTCTGCTGGCCGGCCGCCTGCGCGCCGGATTCGAGCGTCAGGCTGGCGAACGCCGCGCATGACTCGCCGTGGTCGGCGCCGTCGGTGCTGTCGTCTTGCCAGATCAGCGCCTGCATCTCCGACGGCGAGCGGCTTTGCGCGAGCCGCAGGTAATATTGCGCGGCCTTGACGATCGCCGACCGCAGCGCCCGGTCGCTGGCCGCGGCCGGCCTGGCCGGCTGGCTGGACGCCAGTAGCTTGACCGGGATGCCGGTCGGCGAGGTGAGGTCGGCCGCCGTGCCGTGGGTGACCGAGAATCCGGTCATGGCCCCGGCCGTGCTGAGGCTGACCAGCGCGGTGGCCTGCTGCCACCGGGCCTTCCTCGTGGACTGCACCCGGACTGCCTCCTTCCGCCGTCGAAGCTGAACCGTGATCCCGGCCCGGGTGTGGCCTAGGCCGACGGCCCGAACAAGCTCTTGAGGATCGCCTGGACCTGCGCGTTACCCGGGTCGGTTGAGTTCTGGAACAGGACGCCGGCCTCCTGGGCGAACACCGGCGACGAGCCCGAGAACCAGCGCTGGTAGACGTCGGCCACCAGCGCCGCCTGCCCGGCCGGGCTGGTCACCGGCGAGGCGCAGATGTCGGGGTAGCCCGCCCGGGTGATGACCGCCGCCGATCCGGTATACCTGGCGCAGTTGGCCGGATCGCTCTCCAGCCCCGGCTGCACCGCGGGCTGGCCGTTGCTGCCGGTCAGGCTCGCGCCGCCGATGATGTTGTTGATGGCCCGCGCCGCCACGTCGAGGCTGTCGACCGGGTTGAGCGGGTTGTACGGATGATGCAGGTTGAGCGACCAGGCGACCTCGCCGCCCTGCTTCGCGGAGATGGGCTCCAGGCCCTGCCGCCCGGTCTTGGTGTCGGTGAAGTTCGGGTTGTCGCCGCTGGTCATCAGCGAGAACACCCAGAGAATCTGGCTCGTTGACTTGTCGCAGGCGAAGTTGACCTGGTTCGGCTCGGAGGCGACATTCGGGTTCTGGCAGGCCGTGGTGATCTCGTTCTGCACCACCACCACGCTCGCGGGCCAGGAGGCGCCCGGCCGGAACACCACCATGACCAGCACGGTGACTCCGACCGCCAGGACCGCCAGTCCGATCGTGATCTGGCGCCCCCGGCCGAACCTCCCGCGCCGCGCGCCCCGCCGGCCCTGGTCCACGAGCCTCCTGGTGCGCTCGGCGTCGACCCGGGCCCGCCCGGTGACATGCGGCTCGCCCCGGGCGGCGGCCCGCCGGGCCGCGGTGTGGACCGGCGCGCGCGGCCCGGCCTGCGCCCCGCGGCTCGCCTTGCCGGCCACCCGGCGGAAGGATTCATGAGGCACGCTGGGTACCGGCTCCGCGGCGTCGTCCTCCTCGGCGAGCGCGCGCTGCCGTGTCTCGCGCCAGACGGAGAGCTCGTTCTCCAGATCTATGGCTCTAGTTTCCAGATCAGAGAGCCATAGTTCGTCATCGTCGTTAAAGTTTTCGAACTGTGCGCTCGTCGTTCTCACCTCTATGAATGCGTCCTGAAGTGCGTACTCAGCCCCGAGGGCCGGCCGGCCGCCGCGGTCCCGGCCGGCTCAGCGCTGCGCCGCGCCGCCCGGACCGCGTCGCAGCCCAGGGCGGGCTCTGGCCGGCTTCTCCCATGCCAGTATTAGAACATACGAGCGGTCTTAGGCGGAAGAGTCTTGCGCTCGAAACCAGTTTTGTTCGAATGGGGTATGTCCCCGGCTGAAGGTAGAGTTCCTCGTGACCTCTGTCAGGGGCGTGGTCGTCGTCGCGCACGGCGGCCAGTCGGTCAGCACCGCTCCCACTACCGCGGTGCAGCCGGCCGTGCTCCGGATGATCCCGCTCGCCGCCGCGATCGGCCGCGCGGTGCGCGGCCGCGGGGTGGTGATCCGCCGGCCGAGGTTCGGGGTCCGCGGCTGGAACGGCGGGCAGGCCTCGCCGGTCCACGACCTGAACGAGATGCTGGATGGCCTCCGCCGCGAGTTCGGGCCGGTTCCCGTGGTCCTGGTCGGGCACTCGATGGGAGCGCGCGCCGCCCTGCGCGCGGCCGGGCATCCCTGCGTGACCGCCGTCGCGGCCCTCGCACCCTGGGTTCCGCCCGGCGAGCCGGCCGATCAGCTCGCTGGACGGGCCATCCTGCTCGCCCACGGGACCGCGGACATCGTCACCAGCCCGGCCGATACGTGGGCCTACGCCGACCGGGCCCGGGCCCTGACGACGGTCGCCGAGATCGAGGTACGCGGCGGCGAGCACGCGATGCTGCGCCGAGCCGGCCTGTGGCACTCCCTCGCGGCCGCGTTCACCAGCGTGTCCCTCGGCCTGCCGCCGCCCGGCGGGCCGGTCGTCCGGGCGCTGGCCAGCTCCGAGCGCACCGTGCTCTGACGTCGCGGTCATGGCGCCGGGCGGCGCGCTGCCCGACAGCCTGATCTTCTTCTCCCTGGCCATGCTGCTCGCCCGCGCCGACTCCCTGGCGGGCTCGCAGCGGTAACGTTCTCGGAACGCTCGCGGCCTAGGCTGAGGCTCGCGGGGAGGACTCAGCCAGGAGCGGCGCCACCGGACCTCGCGGCTCACCGGCCTAGCCGGTCCTGGCTGACCTGCCCCGATGTCCCCCCACCGTGGCCCGGATCGGGCTGTTACGCCGTTTGCGCCGCCCGATGCCAGGCAGGCGAACTACGGTGGCCTCTATGCAGGACCGGGAGGTCTTCGCCGCCATCGTGGCGGGCGACCCGCGTGGCGTCGCCGAGGCGTACGACACGTACGCGATGCCGCTGTACTCCTACTGCCGCTCCCTGCTGCGTGAGCCGGAGGACGCCGCCGACGCCGTGCAGGACACGTTCCTCATCGCCACGGCCAAGCTCGGCGGCCTGCGTGATCCGGGCAAGCTCCGGTCCTGGCTGTACGCGGTCGCGCGGAACGAGTGCTACCGCAGGCTGCGGTCGGCGGAGGCCACGTCGGCACTCGACGAGGCGGCGGACATGACCGCCGAGTCGGTCGACGTGGCCGGAGGCGTCGAGCGGGCTGAAATGCATCAGCTCGTCAGGGACGCGATCAGCGGGCTGAACCCCGGCGAACAGGATGTCATCCAGCTCAGCCTGGTGCAGGGGCTGGACAACGACGAACTGGCCGACGCGCTCGGGGTGTCCCGCAACCACGCCCATGCGCTGCAGTCCCGGGCCCGCAGCCAGCTGGAGCGGTCCCTCGGCGCGCTGATCGTGGCGCGCACCGGCCGCGGCGAGTGCACGGCGCTAGACGGCCTGCTGGCCGGGTGGGACGGGCAGATGACGCCGCTGCTGCGCAAGCGGGTCAGCCGGCACGTCGACCAGTGCGAGACCTGCGGCGAGCGCAAGCGCCGCGAGCTGACCCCGGCCCTGTTCGCCGGCGTGGTGCCGCTGGTCGCCTTGGTACCCGGCTTCCGCGAGCACGTGCTCAAGATGTGCGCCGACAGCACGGCCGCCGGGCTGGCGCATCGCGCGGCCGTGGCGGCGCGCGCGGGTCAGTTCGGCCCGGCGGGCTTCCCGGGGCCGGGCCGCCCGCCCGGCCCGCCCGGCTGGCACAGGGTCATGCGGCATTCGCACGCCCTCGCGGCCAGCGCGGCGACGGCGGTGGCGGCGGCCGGGGTCAGCGCGGTGCTGATCCTGGGCGGCGGGCCGTCGCCGTCCCAGCCGCCGGGGACCGGGGCCCGCGGCAGCGCAGGTCCCGGCGTGGTGGCGAACAGCCACGGCGGCCCCTCCCGCGCTCCGGGCTCCTCGCCGGGCGCCGGGGGCGGCGGGCTGGCGCCGTCGCCCGGCCCGAGTGGGCCGGCGCTGGCGCTGGCCACGAGCCAGGGCTCGCACGCGGCGCCCGGGACGCCGGGCTCGGCGACCGCCACCTCGGGGTCGTCGTCCCGGCCCACCTCCCCGGCTTCCTCGGCCTCCTCGTCCGTGCCCGCCGCCGCCTCGTCAGCGCCGCCCGCGGTCCAGGGCACGCTGGCCGTATCGCTGAGCAGGCTGGTGCTGGTGGCGGTCAACGGCCACGGGGTCGGGACGTTCACGCTGACGGCCAGGAGCGGCCCGGTCAGCTACACCATCTCGGCCGCCGCGGACCTCACCATTTCCCCCGCCTCGGGATCGCTCGCCGCCGGGGCCAGCGCGACGATCACCGTGACCTCCTCCAGCCTGATCTCGCTGAATGAGCAGCTCACGGTCAACCCGGGCGGCTACACGGTCACCGTGGTGCTGAACATCTCTCTGTAGCACGAGCCACGGGTCGGCCATCGGGACGCTACCACTCGACGAGCGTCCAGATCTCCGGGCGCGGCGCGTCGCCCACGTCGACCGAGGCGAACCGCCGGGCCGCCTCCTTCAGGTGGGCCATCGCCGCCTCGCCCTGGCCGTCCGCGTGGAGCAGGTCGGCCATGTTGGTGTGCAGGGCCGCCACCCGGTGCTGGTCGCCGAGCTCGCTGCCGAGCTCGAGCGCCTCGGCCGCGACCTGGAGCGCCTCGCGGATCCGGCCGGTTTCGGCCAGCAGCCGGGCCAGGTTGTTCAGCGCCGCCACGGCCGCGCCCAGCGGGGGCGCTTGGGGCCGGCCTCCCGGGCCGGCCCCTTCGGGCCGCTGACGTGCCTCGGCCAGGCTGTCCCGCAGGTAGGTCTCGGCCGCGGCGGTGTCGCCGGCCCGCGCGGCCAGCATGCCGAGCACGTTGAGGGCCTGAGCCGTCGCGCCGCGATCGGCGGCGGCCCGGGCACAGGAGAGTGCGGCCTGGCCGAACGCGGCCGCCTGCGCGGCGTCGCCCCGCCGGTACGCGACCACGGCCCGGTCGGCCTGCGCCCGGGCCAGACGGCCCGGTTCGGCGTCGGCGACCAGCTCGGTCACCACCGCGAGATGCGCCTCGGCCAGGTCCCAGTCGCCCAGCCGGTGGTGCACGTCGGCCAGCTTGTGCTCGATGCTGGCCTGCACCGCGCGGTCCGAGGCCTCGGCCAGGGCCGCGGCGGTCTCGAACTCCGCGAGCGCCTCACGGTACCGGCCGAGCACGACCAGCACCTCGCCCAGGGCGATCCGCCCGGGCAGCTGCGGATAGCCGAGCGCCAGGGCGCGGACCAGGTGCGCGTGCGCCTCGGCGTGCGCGTAGAGCTCGCGGGCCACCTGCGCGGCCCGCCACCACCACTCCGCCGCCTCGGCGTCACGGCCGGCCAGCTGCAGGTGGCCGGCCACGGTCGCGGCCCGGGTCTTGGCCGGGTCCCGTTCGTGGCGCGGGGTCAGGATGTCGGCCGCCCTGCCGTGCAGCAGCCGGCGCCGGGCCAGCGTGGCCGATTCGTAGGCGGTCCGGCGCAGCGCCTCGTACGGGAAGCCGTAGGACGGGGCCTCACCCGCGGCCGGCGGGGGGACCTCGGTCAGCAGCGCCCGGGCCAGCGCCTCGTCGATGGCCTCGACGATCTCGTCCTCGCCCCGCCCGCTGACCGCGCGCAGCAGGTCCGCGTCGTTCTCGCTGCCGAGCACCGCGGCCGCGGTCAGCATCTGCCGGGTCGGTTCGCCGACGGCTTGCAGCCGGGCCTGCAGCAGGTCCCTGACGCTGGCGGGCGGCCACCAGTCGGCCTGCTCGGTGCCCGGCCCGGACCCGGTGACCGACCGCAGCGCCTCGATGTACTCGCGTACCAGCATGGGCAGCCCGCGGGTCTCGGCCATCAGCTGGTCCACCTCGACCTGCGGCATCCCGTCCAGGTCCAGCAGCGTGCCGATCGCCTCCGGCCCGAGCAGGCCCGGCTCGATCCTCTGGCCGAGGGACTGGTCTTCGGCCTCGCCGAGCGCGGTGCGCAGGACGCGCAGCCGCCCGGCCTGCTCGGCCTGCCAGCTCAGCACCAGTAGCAGCGGCCAGTCGGCCAGCCGCCGCACCAGGTAGGCGAGCAGCCCGAGCGACGAGCCGTCCGCCCAGTGCACGTCCTCCACCGCGACCACGCCGGCCGGGGCCCCTGAACCCCCTCCCGCAGCGGCCCCGGAACCCTTGGCCGCGGCCAGCAGCGTGTCGGCGATGGCGGCGTACAGCCGGGTGACGGCCAGCGGGCTGTCCAGGGCCGGCGCGACCGAGTCCGGGTGGGCCGCGGCCAGGGCCGGCACCAGGCGCCCGGCCATTGCGGCCGTCTGCGCCGGCAGTACCCCGGGAAGATCCGGCCGCACCGCCAGCGCGGTCCGCAGCAGATCCGCGGCCAGCACGAAAGGCAGTGCGGTCTCGCCGTCGTGGCAGCGGGCGGCCAGCACCACGGCCGGCGGCCGCGCCTGGGCCGCTTCGGTCCGGAACTCGGTGATCAGCCGGGTCTTCCCGCTGCCCGCCTGCCCGGCGATCGCCACCACCCGCCCCGCGGCCCCGGTCGCGTGCCAGGCCGCGCGCAGGGCGGCCAGTTCGGCCTCCCGGCCCACCAGCGGCCAGACACCGGCCGCCTCGGATGCCCCGTTGACCCCGCCCGCTCCAGGCTCGGCGCCGGGCCGCCCGGCCGCGGCGGCCTGCGGCTCCACGGCCCGCGCTACCGACGGCGCCGGACGCGCCGGCGGCGGCCCCAGCCGCCCGGCCCGCACATCGTCGTACAGCCGGGTCGTCTCCGGCAGCGGCCGGACGGCCAGGTCGCGGTCCAGCACCCGGACCAGCGACCGGTACTGGCGCATGGCGGCCGAACGCTGGCCGGTCCAGCCGTGCAGCCGGATGATCGCCTGGTGGGCGGGTTCGTGCAGGGGATCGAGCTGCAGCCAGCGCCGTGCATGCCCGGTCGCGCGCTCCAGATCGCCCTCCGCGATGCACGCCGTCACCAGCCGCTGCAGCCCGCGCGCGAGCGACTGGCGCAGCCCCTCGCTCACCGAGGCCTGCCACTCCTCGAAGTCCGGGCAGCCGCGCAGGACGAAGCCGGACAGGAAGTCGTCCCGGTACAGCTGGACCGCCCGTTCCAGGGACTCGGCGTCCGGCCGCGCGACCAGTCCCTCGAACTCGCGCACGTCCACCTGGACCGCGGCGCGCTCGAGGGCGACGGCGGCCCGGCTGATGGTCAGGCCGGCGCCCATGGCGGCCGCGGTCACCGACAGGGTGCGCCGCAGCGAGGCGCGGCCCTTGGCGCTGTCAGCCTCCGGCCAGAGCAGGTCCGCGAGCTGCTCGCGGCTGTGCTCGCGGCCGGTCACGGCGAGCAGCGCCAGCAGGGCGATGGCCTTCCTGGTGTCGAAGGTGACCGGGATGCCGTCGCGCAGCACGACCGGCGGCCCGAGCAGCGCCAGCCTCAGCTCCGTCATCGGCCACCTCCCACCGGGCCACCGTAACGTATTTCCGTAAAAAAACACGCCCGAGGGCTTGACTGCCGTAACGATCCCGTATCGCAATCTTTCTAATGTGAAGGTGCGTCGCAAGACGAGCCGCGAACCCGGAGTGTGACATGACGCAACAGATGGGGAGTGCCAGCGGGACCGCACCTGCGTCCCGTGAGACCGAGGTAACGACCGAGGTTACGCCCGGGGGGGCGTCCGAGCTGACGTCGCTGTCAATGACGGAAGGGGGGGCGTCCGGGGGGGCGCCCGGGCTCTCGGAGTCTGACTGGCAGGAGCCGGGCAGCGCCGAGCCGGCCGGCCTTGGGCCGGCCGGCCTCGCGGCCGGCGTCGATCACGCGGCAGGCGCGGAGAGCGCCGACGGACGGGCCGCCCGTGTGCGCGGCTGGCTGCGCCGCACGCCGCAGACGGCCGCCGACGTGGCGCCAATCGCGCCGAGCGTGGTGGCGGCCGGACCCGAGCTGGACCTGGCCTCCAACGACCCGCTCATCGGCTACCTGCTCAGCGCGGCCAGCGCGGTGGACATCACCCGCCTGGAGCTGCTGTCCCCGGCGCTGGATGCCCTGCAGCGTGCCGGGGTCGTCCTGGTCGTCCCGCTGATCTCGTCGGGCAGCCTGGTCGGCCTGCTCAGCCTCGGCCCGAGAAGGTCCGAGCGCGGTTACTCGAGCGACGACCTGCGCCTGCTCAACTCGCTGGCCGGTTACGCGGCCCCCGCCATGCGGGTCGGCCAGCTGGTCCGCCAGCAGCAGGCCGAAGCCCGGCTGCGTGAGCGGATCGACCAGGAACTCAAGATCGCGCAGCTGATCCAGCAGCAGTTCCTGCCCAAGGAGCTGCCCGACCTGCCGAGCTGGCACGTGGCCGCGTTCTACCGCCCGGCCCGGACCGTCGGCGGTGACTTCTACGACTTCATCCCGCTGCCGGACGGGCGGGTCATGTTCGTGGTCGGCGACGTGACCGACAAGGGCGTGCCCGCGGCGCTGGTGATGGCCAGCACGCACTCGCTGCTGCGGGATACCGCGCCGAGGCTGATCTCGCCGGGTAAGGTCCTCGGCCACGTCAACGACATGCTCTGCGTCGACATCCCGGCCCACATGTTCGTCACCTGCCTGGCCCTGGTGCTGGACCCGGTCAGCGGCGAGGTGGAGTTCGCCAACGCCGGCCACGACGTCCCGTACGTCCGGACCCAGGCCGGCGTGCACGAACTGCGCGCCCGCGGCATGCCGCTCGGGCTGATGCCGGGCATGCCGTACGAGGAGATGCGCTTCCAGTTCGAGCCGGGCGACTGCGCCCTGCTGCACAGCGACGGCCTGGCCGAGGCGCACGCCCCGGACCGCGAGATGTTCGGCTTCCCGCGGGTCTCGGAGCTCGTCGGCAAGGGCCCGTCGGGCGAGGCGCTGATCGACCTGTGCCTCACCGAACTCGGTAACTTCACCGGTCCCGATCACGAACAGGAGGACGACATCACGCTGGTGTCGCTGCAGCGCTCGCCGTCCGCCTGGCACCAGGAGCGCCCGCGATGACCCAGGTAGCCCGTCCCAAGCCCCGCAGGCTCGATGCGTTCGAGTTGCCGAGCGAGCCGGGCAACGAGCGCCTCGCGCTGGCCCGGGTGGCGGAATGCGTGCGTGGCCTGGGCCTGCCCGACGGCCGCCTCGAGAAGCTCAAGACCGCGGTGGCCGAGGCCACCATGAACGCGATCGAGCACGGCAACAAGAACCGCGCCGAGATCCCGGTGGAGGTCGAGGTCACCCAGAACGGCGACGAGATCGTCGTGGCGATCAGCGACCAGGGCGGCGACGGCGACGCCAGCGGCGACAGCAGCGACGCCGCCGAGGAGCCCGACCTGCTCAAGAAGCTGGACGGCGGGCAGAGCCCGCGCGGCTGGGGCCTGTTCCTCATCCGCAACATGGTCGACGCCATGGACATAACAACCAATGGCCAGCGGCACACCATCTGGCTGACCATGCGAACTGGAGGTGCTGCACATGGCGAGCATGTGTGAGGCCACGACCC
>Ga0209415_10005477_pt1 | contig 22783 bp, 17 predicted proteins | sample PeaSoiSIISIP2007_FD_187696 | JGI IMG/M metagenome (GOLD analysis project Ga0209415, IMG submission 187696) | Peat soil microbial communities from Weissenstadt, Germany - SII-SIP-2007 (SPAdes) (version 2) | ecosystem: Environmental > Terrestrial > Soil > Wetlands > Peat | place: Germany... | reverse complement strand
CTCGACCCCCCGGGCCACAAGGACTTCTCGGAGGACACCTACCGCGTGCTCACGGCCGTCGACGCCGTCCTCATGGTCATTGACGCCGCCAAGGGCGTCGAGAGCCAGACCCGCAAGCTCTTCGAGGTCTGCCGCCGCCGGGGCGTCCCGATCTTCACGTTCATGAACAAGTTCGACAGGCCCACCCGCAACCCGATCGCGCTCGTCGACGAGGTAGAGGCCGTGCTGGGCATCCAGGCGTCGCCTGTCGTCTGGCCCCTGGGCAACGGGTCCACGTTCAAAGGGGTCTTCGACCGGAGGTCGAGGCGGGTTCACCTCTTCGAGCGGGTGCCGGGCGGCGGATACCGCACCCCGGTCAGCGTGACGTCGCTCGAGGACCCCGCGGTCCGGGAGCGCCTCGACGACTCGACCCTCGCCGAGGTCGGCGAGCAGCTCGCCATGCTCGACGGGGCCGGCCACCCGTTCGACCTCGAGGGCGTCCGGGCGGGAAGGCAGACGCCCGTCTACTTCGGGAGCGCGATCAACAACTTCGGGATCCAGCTCCTGCTCGATGGGTTCCTCGAGGACTCCGTCCCGCCGCAGCCGCGCCGCACGGTCGCCGGCGGCGCGCCCCGCGAGGTTCCGATGGACGGCGACAAGTTCTCGGGCTTCATCTTCAAGATCCAGGCCAACATGGATCCCAGGCACCGCGACAGGATCGCGTTCCTGCGGGTCTGCTCGGGCAAGTTCAGGCGCGACATGCCGGTCCTGCACGCCCGCACCGGCAGGAGCGTGCGCCTGTCCTCCTCGCACAAGCTGTTCGGCCAGGAGCGCGAGACGGTTGACGAGGCCTGGCCGGGCGACGTCATCGGGCTCGTGGGCCACGACGCCTTCAGGATCGGCGACACCCTCACGGAGGACCGCTCGATCCTCTATGACGAGATCCCGCGGTTCCCCCCGGAGGTCTTCTCCTACATATCCAACCCGAACCCGTCGGACTCGAAGAAGTTCAGGGCCGGGCTGGAGCAGCTCCTCCAGGAGGGCGTCGTCCAGTCGCTCACGGCGAGGTCGGCCCCCCCGGGCTCGACCCTCCTCGCGGCCGTGGGCGCGCTCCAGTTCGAGGTCGTGCAGTACCGCCTGAAGAGCGAATACGGCGCGGAGTCGCGCCTCGAGGCGGCCCCGTGGACGGTCATCCGCTGGATCGAGCCCCACCCGGCCCTCGCGAACCCGTCCGGCCTCGTCCTGGCGACCGGCGTGAGCCTCGGCGCGGACAGGCTCGAGCAGCCGGTCGCGCTCTTCCCCAACGACTGGACCCTGCGCTACTTCGTGGAGAAGAACCCGCAGCTCAGGCTGAGCAAGCTGCCGCTGGAGCAGGCGGTCCCGGCCTGAGCGCGGCCGGCCCCAAACCCTGTATTGCCATGGCCCGTCGCCGCGTTTGCCTTTCGCCATGTTCCTGAAGCGTCTCCTCATGGCCGCCGCGGTGGCGGCCGCGTCGCTGCCGGCGGGCGCGGCCGCCCGCTCCGCGCCCCCTTACAAGGGGGCGATCGCGACGGACGCGTCCACCGGCGCCGTCCTCTTCGAGGACAACGCGGACGCGGTGAGCCCGCCGGCCAGCATGACCAAGCTCATGACGTACGCGGTCCTCTGCGACGAGATGAGGAAGGGCGCCCTCTCGCTGGACACCAAGGTCACGGTCACCTACGACGACGCGAAGGTGGGCCTGCAGAGGGACAGCACGGTGGTGTGGCTCCGCCAGGGCGAGGTCTTCCCCGTCGAGGAGCTCATCTACGCGATGTTCATCCACTCGGCCAACGACGCGGCGTACGCGCTGGCCCACAAGGCGGGGGGCACCGTGGCCGCTTTCGTCGCCATGATGAACGCGAAGGCCCGCGAGCTGGGGATGCTCCACAGCACGTTCCGCACGCCGCACGGCTTCCCGCCCCCGAGCAGGCGGATCGCGGACGGCGACCTGACGACCCCGCGCGACTATTCGATCCTCTGCCGGTACCTGCTCCTCCACACCGACGTGCTCAAGTACGCCTCGGTCAAGAACCGGCCCTTCGGGGTCGGGTACCGGCTCCAGGCCGTGCAGATGGCCAACCACAACCACCTCCTGGGGAAGATCCCCGGGGTGGACGGCCTGAAGACCGGCTTCACGAGCGGCGCCGGCTTCTGCCTGGCCGCGACGGCGCAGCGCGACGGCCGCAGGGTCATCGTGGTCATGATGGACAGCCCCGACCCGACCACCCGGGACCTCAATGTCCGCGACCTCCTGACGCGTGTCTTCGCCGAGCTTCCCCTGGGCGGGAAGCCCTTCGAGCGGGCGCAGGACGGCGCCGCCGAGCCCGCGGGGCCCACCCCCACCCCGACCCCGCCCCCGGCGCCGGGCGCCGGCCCGGTCGTCCGCTATCCCGGCTCGGGAGGCCGCTGAAATGAAGCCCGATCCCAAGGCCGTGAGGGCCTACCTGGTCGGGCTCCAGGACTCGATCTGCTCCGCCCTCGAGACCGAGGACGGCTCGGCTCGTTTCCGCACGGACGCGTGGGAGCGCGCGGAGGGAGGAGGCGGGCGCACGCGGATCCTGGCGGGGGGCTCCGTCTTCGAGAAGGCGGGCGTCGCGTTCTCGCACGTCGTCGGCGCCGCGCTGCCGCCGTCGGCCTCCGCCCGACGGCCCGACGTCGCGGGAAAGGCCTGGAGCGCGCTCGGCGTCTCGCTGGTCATCCATCCCAGGAACCCGTTCGTGCCGACCAGCCACGCCAACGTCCGCTTCTTCGTCGCCGGGGAGGACGGCGCGGCCAGGGCGTGGTGGTTCGGGGGCGGCTGGGACATGACGCCGTGCTACGGCTTCGAGGAGGACGCGGTCCACTGGCACCAGGCGGCCCGGGCGGCGGTCGCCCCGTTCGGGGCGCACCTCTACGAGCGCTTCAAGAGGGCCTGCGACGACTACTTCTTCCTCAGGCACCGCGGGGAGGCGCGCGGAATCGGCGGGCTTTTCTTCGACGACTTCGACGAGCTCGGGTTCGAGAGGACCTTCGCCCTCGCCCGGAGCGTGGGGGACGCCTTCACCGGCGCCTACCTCCCGATCGTGGCCCGCAGGAAGGCCGCGCCCTACGGCGAGCGCGAGCGCGAGCACCAGCTGCGCCGCAGGGGCCGCTACGTGGAGTTCAACCTGCTCCAGGACCGGGGGACGCTGTTCGGCCTGCAGAGCGGCGGCCGCACCGAGTCGATCTTGATGAGCCTTCCCCCGCTCGCGCGGTGGGACTATGGCGCCGAGCCGGCGCCCGGGTCGCCCGAGGCCCGCCTGGGCGAGTCCTTCCTGAAGCCGCGGGACTGGCTGGGGGGCCCCGGTTGAACTCGCGGGAGAGATTCCTCGCGGCGTGCGCGTGCAAGCCGCTCGACCGACCCCCGGTCTGGGTGATGCGCCAGGCCGGCCGCTACCTGCCCGAGTACCGCCAGCTGAGGGCGAAGCATGGGTTCCTCGAAATGGTCCGCACGCCGGAGCTGGCCGCCGAGGCCTCGCTCCAGCCGATCCGCAGGTTCGCCCTCGACGCGGCGATCGTGTTCTCGGACATCCTGGTCATACCCGAGGCGCTCGGCCTCGGCTACACGTTCCGGGACGAGGGTGGGATAGCGATGGAGCGCAGGCTCGAGGACCGGGCGGCGGTCGAGGCCCTCTCGCCGGCGGCCTCGGTGCCGGAGCGGCTCTCCTACGTCGCCCAGGCGCTCGGCATCCTGCGAAGGGAGCTGGCGGGCGCGAGGGCGCTGCTCGGGTTCGGCGGCTCGCCCTGGACCCTCGCGACCTACATGGTGGAGGGGGGCAGCTCCGAGGACTTCTCGAGGGTCAAGGCTCTCTTCTACGGGGATCGCGCGACATTCGACATGCTGCTCGGCAAGCTCACGGCGTCCCTCATAGCCTACTTCCAGATGCAGATCCGCGCGGGTGTCGACGCCATCCAGATCTTCGACTCATGGGGCGGCGCGGTGGCGGGCCCCGACTACGAGGCGGCATCGCTGCGTTGGATCCGGGAGATCGTCGCGGCGATGCCGGAGGACTTTCCCATCATCGTGTTTGGAAAGGGCACCGGGGCCCACGTGGCCGACCAGGCGTTCACGGGCGCCCGGGTCCTGAGCATCGACTGGTCGAGCGAGCTTTCCTCGGTGCGCCGGAGCCTCCCGGAGAACGTCGCGGTCCAGGGAAACCTGGACCCGGCGATCCTCAACACGGCGCCGGCGGTGGCGCGGCGCGAGACTCTGCGCCTACTCGAATCCATGCGAGGGAGCGCCGGCCACATATTCAACCTGGGCCACGGGATCCTCCCGCAGGCCAAGATCGGGTGCGTCGAGGCCATGGTCGAGGCGGTCACGACCTGGAAGTGACGCCGCCGGCGCGCCGGGCGCCGATCTGATCCCCCCTATAAGGCCCCGGCACCCCGGGCCCATGCGAGTGTCTTGACTCGACCGTGGGGAAATCTACCCTCTCGGACCCTTTTTTCAGATTGGCGCTAGACCTCAAAGACACCCTGCAGCTGCCGAGGACAGCCTTCCCCATGCGCGCGGAGCTCGCCCAGCGCGAGCCGCCGCGGGTCGCGCATTGGGAGAGGACGGGCCTCTACGACGCGATGCAGCGCCGGCGCGCGGGCGCGCCCGTCTTCGTCCTGCACGACGGCCCCCCCTTCACGAACGGTGACGTCCACATCGGCACCGCCCTCAACAAGACGCTCAAGGACGTCACCATCCGCTACAAGGCGCTGCGGGGCTTCCGCACGCCGTACGTGCCGGGCTGGGATTGCCACGGTCTCCCGATCGAGCAGAAGGTCGCCCGCGAGCTGCGCGACGCGAAGAGGCAGGCGTCGACAACCGAGCTCCGGCAGCTGTGCGACGCGTTCTCCGAGACGTGGATCTCAAGGCAGAGGGAGCAGTTCAAGCGCCTCGGGGTCGTGGCCGACTGGGCCAGCGAATACAGGACCAAGGACCCGGCGTTCGAGGCCGACATCCTGCGCGTGTTCGCCGCCTTTGTCGAAAAGGGCCTGGTCTACCGCAGTAAGAAGCCCGTCTACTGGTCCATACCCTTCGAGACGGCGCTCGCAGAGGCGGAGGTGGAGTACAAGGAGCACTCGTCCCCCTCGGTGTGGGTCAGGTTCAGGGTGCCGGCCGAGGAGGCCGGGCGCTTCGGACTTCCCTCGGATAAGCCGCTCAGCGTCGTCATTTGGACGACGACGCCCTGGACGCTTCCGGGAAACCTCGCCATCGCCCTCGGCCCGGACGTCGAGTACGCCGTGGCCGACGCCGGCCCGGAGCGGATCATCGTGGCCCTCGCCCTGCTTGGCGACGTCGCCAAGGCGGCGGGCCTGGAGCCCGCGCCGCGGGTGGTCAAGACCGTCCCGGGAAGGGCCCTCGAGCACCTCGGCGCGCGCCATCCCTTCATCGACCGCGCCTCGCCGGTCGTCCTCGCGGACTACGTGACGACCGAGAGCGGCACCGGATGCGTCCACACGGCGCCCGGGCACGGAGCGGAGGACTACCAGACCGGTCTCAAATACGGCCTCGAGATTTACTGCCCCGTTGGCGACGACGGGACATTCCTCGACGACGGCCGAGTCCCCGCGGACCTGGTCGGCGCCTCGACGCTCGAGAGCGTCGAGGACCTCGAGAAGAGGAGGACGTCGCCCGCGAACATCGCCGTCCTGAGGAAGCTCGACTCGACCGGGACCCTCCTGGCGAAGCACAAGTACACGCACAGCTACCCCCACTGCTGGCGCTCAAAGACGCCCATCATCTTCCGGGCGGTCGACCAGTGGTTCGTCTCGCTCGACAAGGCGGGCACGAGGGCGGCCGCCCTCGCGGAGATATCCAAGATCGCCGCGTCCGCGGGATGGGTCCCCTCCTGGGGCGAGGCCCGCATCAGGGGAGCGGTCGAATCGCGCCCGGACTGGTGCATCAGCCGCCAGCGCTCCTGGGGAGTCCCCATCCCGGCTTTCTACGACGCCGACAAGCGCCCCTACCTCGACGCGGGCGTGGTCCGCGCCGTCGCCGACAAGGTCGAGAAGCGGGGCACGGGCCTCTGGTTCGGCGCAACGCCCGCCGAGATCCTCGAGGGCGTCGCGCTGCCCGAGGGCTGGCCCGAGGCCGCCGCGCTCGCATGCGGCCGGGACACGCTCGACGTCTGGCTCGACTCCGGCTCGACCCACGCCGCCGTGCTGAGGCGCGGGCAGGGAGGCACGCGATGGCCGGCCGACCTCTACCTCGAGGGAAGCGACCAGCACCGAGGCTGGTTCCAGTCCTCGCTCTGGACCTCGGTCGTCGCCTACGGGGCGGCGCCCTACAGGGGCGTCCTCACGCACGGCTTCATCGTGGACGAGGAGCAGAGGAAGATCTCCAAGAGCTCCGCCTACCAGAAGCCCCAGACGAGCGACGCCTATGTCGCCGAGTACGGGGCCGACGTCATCCGCCTCTGGATCGCCTCGCAGGACTTCAGGGACGACATCCCCATCTCCAGGGAGATCCTCTCCCACGTGGGAGAGACCTACAGGCTCCTGCGCAACACGTTCCGCTTCCAGCTGGCGAACCTGTTCGACTTCGACGCGGCCCGCGATTCGGTGCCCCCCGGGCGCATGGATGCGCTCGACCGCTGGGCCCTCCACCAGACGGCGGAGCTCGCCGGCGCCTGCGCCGCGGCGTACGACGCCTACGAGTTCCACCGCGTCTACCAGCTCTGCAACCAGTTCTGCGCGGTCACGCTCTCGGCGACCTACCACGACATACTCAAGGACAGGCTCTACACGCTCGGGACCGCGCACCCTCTGCGCCGCTCGTCGCAGACCGCGATCCACGGCATTTTCCGGACGTTGGCGAGGGTCCTGGCCCCGGTCATCCCGTTCACCACGGACGAGGCGTGGTCGTTCGCGGGCTCGGGGACGGAGTTCGGGCCCGGTTCGGTCCACCTGGAGGACTGGCCGGGGATACCCCCGGCATGGTCGGCTCCGCAGGTCGACTCGGAGATGGCCTCGCTCCTCAGGGTCCGGGCGAGGGTGAACGAGGCGATCGAGCCCCTCCGCGCCGCGGGGCGAATCGGCAAGTCGCTCGACGCCGCGGTGACCCTCGGGGTGCCGGCGGCGGATCCGCTGCGCCAGGTCCTCGAGAAGCACCGCGACTCGCTTGCGGAGGTCTTCATCGTGTCCGACGCGCGCATCGACGCATTGGCGCCGGCGGACGCCCGGTTCGGCGTCGACGTGCGCCCCTGCGCGGAGCTGGGGCTCATCCGCTGCCCGCGGTGCTGGCGCTGGGTGCCGTCCCACGTGCACACCGCGCTCGCCGACGTGTGCCCTCGGTGCGCAGAGGCCCTGGCATCCTGACCCCCCGACAACTTTGGTTATCCCAAGGCTCCCCATGGCAAAGACAAAAAAACACAGTCCGTCCAAGAAGAAACTGCCCGGCATCGGCCTGCAGAAGGCACCCGCCCCCAAGGCCCAGCCTTCCGCGGCGCCCGCCACCGGAAAACGCCCGACCATGGAAAAACCATCCAAGAAGTCCGCCCTGCGCGACAGCATCCTTGCCCGGAAGGCCGCCACCAAGCCCATCGCGCTGAGCCTCGACGAGGTGCGCGCGATCGCGAAGTCCGTCTCCGCCAAGAGCGAGGCGGCCCTGAAGTCCGCGAAGGCCTCCTCGAAGCCCGCGGCGGCCCACGCCGTCGCCCCCCTCGAGAAGCCGGCCAAGCCGAACCACATCAAGGCCGCGTCGCTCGCCGACATACTCGGCTTCAACCCGAAGAGGACGAAGGCCGCCGAGGCGATCGAGGCGCGCGACGTGCCCGAGAAGTTCAAGCGCTACCACAAGCTGCTGATCGACCTGCGCAACCACCTGACCGAGGGGATCGAGCGCCACTCGGAGGAGACCCTGAAGCGCTCCGTCAAGGACGACGCCGGGGACCTCTCGGCCTACGGCCAGCACATGGCGGACGCGGGCACCGACACGTTCGACCGCGACTTCGCGCTGAGCCTCGTCTCGAGCGAGCAGGACGCCCTCTCGGAGATCGACGCGGCGATCAAGCGGATCCGCGACGGCACGTACGGCATCTGCGAAATCACCGCGAAGCCGATATCGAAGGACCGGCTCCTCGCCGTCCCCTTCACGCGCCATTCCGCGGAGGCCCAGAAGCAGATCGAGCGCAACCAGCACCATTCCCGCACCCAGGCGGGCCTCCTTGGCGATGCCGGCGAGGAGGGCAGCAAGGTCATTGACGACGACGGCGGCGACGAATGAGCGAGTCCCTGGACCCCGGGGTGTCGCTGGCGTGGCGCCTCCTCAAGTACAGGTGGCTCATAACGATCTCCGCCTCGGTCCTGGCCGTGGACCAGGCGTCGAAGGCCTGGATCCGCGCGCGCCTGCCGTTCAACACCTACGGGGATGGCTCGGGAGAGATCGTGGTCATCCGGGGATTCTTCTACATCGTCCACGTCGGGAACACGGGGGCGGCGTGGAGCATGCTCTCGGGAAGGAGCCTCCTGCTGGCCGCCCTGGCCGCGGCCACCCTGGTCGCAATCTTCCTCGGCAGGCGCGCGCTCGGGCTCGGGGTCACCTACGCGCAGGTCTGCTTCGGGCTCCTGTGCGGCGGCATAGCGGGCAACCTGGCGGACCGGCTGGCGCGCGGCCACGTGACCGACTTCCTGGACTTCCACTTCGGCTCGTACGCGTACCCGACGTTCAACCTCGCCGACACGGCGATCTGCATCGGCGTCGTCCTTTACGTCTACTCCTCCCTTAGGACGCCGAGGCTCGTCGCCTCCTAGGGGCGCGGGGTCACTCGACGTTCGCCATCTGCTCGCGGACGCGCTCGAGCTCGTTCTTCAGCTCGATCACGCTCCTGGCTATCGCCAGGTCGTTGGCCTTGCTGCCGATCGTGTTGGCCTCGCGGCCCATCTCCTGGAGGATGAAGTCGGCCTTGCGGCCGACCTCCTCGTCGGACCGCAGAAGCGCCGCCAGCTGGTCGATGTGGCTGCGCAGGCGCGTGGTCTCCTCGGTCACGTCGCAGCGGTCGGCGAAGAGCGCCACCTCGCGCAGCACCCGCTCGTCGCCGACGTCGAGCTCCAGGCCGGCCTCGCGCAGGCGCTTGAGGAGCTGCGCGCGGTACGCCGGCGCGACGCCGGGGGCCTTCTCCATGACGGCGTCGACGTGCCTGCGGCAGACGCCGATCCTCTCTATGAAGTCGACGAGAAGGGACTCGCCCTCCTTCGCCCGCATCGCCGCGAACTCGCGAAGCGCCTTGTCGAGGACCGCGAGCAGCTCGGGGCGCGCGCGGTCCGCCGGGGGAGTCTCGGCGGAGGTCCTCTGGGAGCATGCGATCTGCCAGAGCAGCTCAGTCGTGGGCTTGAAGGTGATCCGCCGCGCCTTGGCGAGGGTCGCGAGCCTCTCGAGCGCGCCTGCCACCGCGGAGTCGCTCCAGGTGATCTCGTCGCGCCCCTTCGGGGGCGTGAACTCGATGTCGACGTGGATCTTCCCGCGGGCCGCCACGCGCCGGACCCTCACCCCCACCTCGGCCTCGAGGCTCTCCCAGTCGCCGGGGATCTTGACCGAGAGGTCGAGGCTGCGCCGGTTCACGCTGCTCACCTGGACCGTGAGCGTCCCGCCGGCGAAGGACGCCGTGGCGCGGCCGTATCCGGTCATGCTCCTCATCGGTCCTTCCCGAGCAGCCTGGCGACCTCCTGGACGTCCTTGTCCCCCCGGCCGCTCATGTTGACGATGACGATCTTGTCCGCGGGGAGGGCCCTGGCGCGCTTGAAAGCGTGCACGAGCGCGTGGGCGCTCTCGAGCGCGGGGATGATCCCCTCCATGCGCGAGCAGAGCTGGAAGGCCCCGAGCACCTCGTCGTCCGTCGCGTGGGTGTACTCGATCCTGCCCCTGTCGCGATAGAAGGCGTGCTCGGGCCCCACGGCCGCGTAGTCGAGGCCGGCGGACACGGAATGGGTGAGCTCGATCTGCCCGTCGGGGTCCTGGAGGATGAACGTCTTGCATCCCTGCAGGACGCCGAGCCTGCCGCCCGCGAAGCGGGCCGCGTGCTCGCCCCTGCTCATGCCCCTTCCGCCGGCCTCGACCCCTGTCATCCGCACGGAGCGGTCCCCGAGGAACTCGAAGAAGAGCCCGATCGCGTTGCTGCCTCCCCCGACGCACGCGACGAGCTCGTCGGGGAGCCTCCCCTCGCGGGCGAGGACCTGCTCCCTCGCCTCGGCCCCGATGACGCGGTGGAAGTCCCGGACCATCTCCGGGTAGGGCCGCGCGCCGTAGACGGTGCCGAGGATGTAATGGGTCGTCCGGACGTTCGTCACCCAGTCGCGCATGGCCTCGTTGATCGCCTCCTTGAGCGTCCTCTGGCCGGCATCGACGGCGCGCACCTCGGCGCCCATGAGGCGCATCCGGAACACGTTGAGCGCCTGGCGCGCCATGTCGACAGCGCCCATGTAGACGACGCACTGGAGGCCGAACTTGGCGCATACGGCGGCCGTGGCCACGCCGTGCTGGCCCGCCCCGGTCTCGGCGATGATCCTCACCTTGCCCATCCGCCGCGCGAGGAGCGCCTGGCCGATCGCGTTGTTGATCTTGTGTGCGCCCGTGTGGAGCAGGTCCTCCCGCTTGAAGTAGATCCGGGCGCCGCCGCAGTGGCGCGTCAGACGCTCGGCAAGGTAGAGGGGCGTCGGCCGCCCCGCGAATTCGGAAAGGTTCTGGCGGAGCTCGGCCTGGAAGCCTGGGTCGAGCCTGGCCGCGGAATAGACGGATTCGAGCTCCTCCAGGGCCGCCATCAGGGTCTCCGGGACGAAGATGCCGCCGTACGGGCCGAAGTGCCCGGAGCTGTCCGGAACCGTCTGGCGGTCTAGCCGCGGTGCGTCTGTGGCTGGCATGGGGCAACCACCCTTGCCTCGGCGGGCCGGCGTGGCAAGACGCCTTGCGCGGGCTTCTTTCCTTGAACATTCTTGGGGTCGCCCCAGATTGGGTGGGATCCGCCGAATTGGAGGCGCCGCCGCGCCCGCGGAATCAGCACCAACCCCCACCGATGATGAAACTAAGACTCGCCGCCGCATTGACCCTGGTGTCCGCCGCCGCGCTCGCCGCCGACCCCAATCCCCTGGGCCTCCAGCTCTGGAGCGTCCGGGCCCAGCTGACCGCAAGCCTGCCCTCGGGCATGGCGCAGGTCAAGGCGCTCGGGTTCACCATGGTCGAGTCGGCCGGGACCTACGCGCACACGGCCAAGGAGGTGCGCGCGCTCGCCGACGCCAACGGCCTGAGGATCGTCGGCTCGCACATCGGCTACGACACCCTGCTCACGGACATGCCGGGCGCGATCGCCGAGGCGAAGACGCTCGGCTCCTCGTTCGTCGTCGTCGCGTGGATCCCCCACAAGACGCAGTTCGACGTCGCGCAGGCCCGGGTCGCCGCGAAGAACTTCAACGCCTTTGGGGCGGCACTCAAGGCCCAGGGCATGCGGTTCGGCTACCACACCCACGGCTACGAGTTCCGCCCGCTGGCGGACGGCACCACGGCCTTCGACGTCCTCGTGAAAGAGACGGACCCCGACCTGGTGTTCTTCGAGATGGACGTCTTCTGGGTCGCCAACGCCGGGGTGGACCCGGTCAAGCTGCTCGAGCAATATCCGGGGCGCTTCAAGGCGTTCCACGTCAAGGATATGAGGAAGGGAGCCCCGACCGGCCTCTACGAGGGCTCGGCCCCCGCCTCCGACAACGTCGCCGTCGGACAGGGCAGCATCGACTGGCCCACGCTGCTGGCCGCCGGCAGGAAGGCGGGGGTCGAATACTCGTTCATCGAGGACGAGACGAGCAATCCGCTCGCGAACATTCCGCTGAGCATCAACTACCTCGAGACGCTGGGCCTCAAGCCCTGAGGAGCCGAGCTTCGGTCCGCACGGCGGAGTAGGCGCCGCCCGATCCTGGGATTCGGGCGGCGCGAGATACGCAGACCAGGCAGGCCCTCAGGTCGGCCCGGGACCCGCCGGGCGCGGGGCCGGGCCCGGCAGCGCGACGACCGGCGACTGCAGCCCGGCCTTGGCGCACAGGAAATAGACCACCAGCCCGACGGCGAACGCCAGAACCGGGGCGGCGGGCAGGTTCACGCCGAGGTTCGGCAGGATGCCCACCACGAAGCCCAGCGCCCAGGAGATCCAGCCCGCCGGGTTGAAGCCGGCGCGCGGCCCGGTCCACCGGCCCTTCGAAAGGATGTAGTCCGCCATCATCGCGCCGCAGATCGGGCCAAACGAGGCCCCGATGACCACGAAGACCGGGATCACCTTGCCGGCGTATCCCGTGACGCCGAGGATGATGCTCACGGCCGCGCCGATCCCGACGGAGATGAACGGGTTCACCTTGGGGAGCGTGGTCTTGAAGCTGTTGGCGGCGATGAATGCGGAAAAGCAGCCCGGGGGGAAGGCCGCCACGGCAAGGAGGAACATGACCCACTTGGCGGTGCCGGCGCCGAGGACCACCGGGATCAGGTTGAATGAGCCGAGTATGAAGTTCTTGCCGTCCGCGCCCTGGGACACGGCCCTGGCGCTCATCTCCGGCGAGCCGTAGACGCCCGCGACGATGAGCATGGAAAGGCCCGCCGTCACGATGATGGCAAGGGCGATGCCCACGAGGCCGCCCATGCCGACGTCGCGCTTGTCGCGGCTGTTCAGGCCGAAGTCCGTCCCCGCGGCCCCGGCGGTGGCGAAGAAGCCGACGACATAGGTCAGGATCGCGGCGATCACCCCGGCGTGGCCCAGCGCGGCCGGCGCGCCGGGCGCCACGGCGCGGTGCATGGCGACAAGCTTGGCCGGGTCAAAGCCGCCCACGCCGCCCGCCGTCTTGAGGAACAGCCAGATCAGCGCGACAAGCGGGATCAGCGGGAGGTACGTGGCGACCTTGGCGACGTACTGGATGCCCTTGAGCCCGACAAAGGCCGCCAGCAGCCCCCAGGCCACCATGATGATCCGCGGGTCCACGGGGATCACCGCCGCCAGCGCCAGCGACGAGAAGAAGACGTTTACTCCCAGCCAGCCGAACTGCAGCACGCCCATCAGGAAGCCGGGCATCAGGAATCCGCCCCTCGCGCCGAAGGTCGACGTGCCGACGATGTAGAGCGGCAGGCCCGTCTTCATGCCGAAGAGGCCGGGCACAAGGTAGAACAGGTAGTGGCAGACCAGCGCCGAGACGACGAGGCCCAGCAGGCCCACGCCGACGCCCTGCGCCAGGGTGCCGCCCAGGGAGCCCGCCTGGGTGGTGCTCGCGTCCTGCCAGAACACGAACCACAGGAAGATGCCCGCGTAGGTCGGCGCGGTGTTCTTGTACCAGGGGGCGCGCTTATCGGTCGGGTTCGGCGTCGCGCTGGTGATGTAGAACGGGAGCTGGCCGGTCGGCTGACTTGTTTGATTACTCATGGACATTGGTCATTTTTGTTCGCTGCCGCCCCACGGGGTTTTGGGATTTCGGGGCAAAGGGGGCTGGTTCGTGTGAAGCCGGGCAACCTGCGGGAAGGCCGCCCTGGAAAGCGGGCCCTCCGTTTTCGACGGAACCGCCGCCACCATACGGCGGCGCGGCGGTTTTGCGAGCCTGTTCCAAGGTCCCGGGCCCGTCAGGGCCGGGCCATGGCCCGGCCCGCCTGCCAGCCGGTGGTCCAGGCGGCCTGGAAATTGTATCCGCCCGTGATGCCGTCGATGTCGAGCACCTCGCCCGCCAGGTACAGCCCGGGGCAGATGCGGCTCTCCATCGTCGCCATGTCCACCTCGCCCAGGCGGACCCCGCCGCAGGTCACGAACTCCTCCTTGTTCATGCTCTTGCCCTCCACCGCGAACTCGCAGGCCGCGGCCTGGCCGGCGAGCGCCCGCAGCGCCCCGCCCGAGACCGCCGCCCACGTCGTCCCGGGCGCGATGCCGGCCGCGGCGACGAGGCGCTCCCAGAGGCGCGCGGGCAGCCCGAACGGATTCCCGGAGGACACCCTCCTGCGCGGATGGGCGCCCCGGCCTACCTCGAGCTCGGATCTCGCCTGCTCCCGCGTGCGCGGCTCCGCCCAGTTCACGCACAGGGCGAAGCGGTACCCGGCGGCGTGGAGCTCCCTGGCGCCCCAGGCCGAGAGCCTGAGGACCGCCGGGCCGCTCAGGCCCGAATGGGTCACGAGGAGGGGGCCGGACTCGCGCAGGCCCGAGCCCCGGACCGAGACGCCGGCCGAGGGGGCCGAGACGCCCTCGAGGCCCTTGAGCCGCGCATCGTCCACGTGAAACGTGAACAGCGACGGCACCGGGGGAGCGACGGAATGGCCGAGGCTGGAGGCGATCGAGAGCCCGGCGGACCCCGAGGCGCCCCCCGTCGCGATGAGGACGCGGTCCGCCCTCGCTGCGGCGCCCGCCGTCAGCTCCACCAGGAAGCGGGCGTCGGCGCCGGCGGGCAGCCTTGCCACCGCGCGGACCCCGCTGGCGGTCAGGAGCCGCGCGCCGGCGGCCCTTGCCGACCGCGTCAGGCAGTCGACGACCGTCGCCGAGTCATCCGTCACCGGGAACATCCTGCCGTCCTCCTCCGTCTTCAGCACGACGCCGCGCTGCGCGAACCACGCCACCGTCTCGGCGGGCCCGAACCGGTGCAACGGGCCGATCAGCTCCCTCGAGCCGCGGGGGTAACCCCTCGCGAACTCGCCCGGGTCCGGGCAGGCGTGGGTGACGTTGCACCGGCCGCCGCCCGAGATGCGCACCTTCGAGAGCGGGCGGGCGGTCGACTCGTGGAGGGTCACCTCCGCCAGGGGATCCGCCTCCGCGCAGGCGATCGCCGCGAAGAAGCCGGCCGCGCCGCCGCCGGCGACCAGGATCCGCCTGCGCCCCGGCTGGGATGCTCCGGCCATCGGATCCTAAACCCTTTTCACCGTCACAAGCGTGAGGTCGTCGCGCTGCGGCGCCCCGCCCGAGAACCTGCGCACGCTCTCAAGGATCCCGTCGTTGATCTCCCGCGCCGGCCGCGCGTGAAGCGCGCGGACCACGTCGGCCAGGCGTGCGCCCGAGAACTCCTTGTCCTCGAGGTTGGGCGCCTCGGTCACCCCGTCGGTGTAAAGGACGAGCGTGTCGCCCACCTCGAACGGCTCGGCCTTGTCCTCGATCGCCGAGGCGAAGAGGTCCTCGGGGAAGAGCCCCAGGGGCATTCCCTCCGAGCGCACGAGGCGGGTGAGGTAGGCCCCGGTCGGGGGCTCCGCGCGCGCGAAGAGCGGCAGCTCGTGGCCCCCGCGGGCGAACGTGACGCGGTTGGCCTCAACGTCGATGACGGCGTAGAGCATGGTGACATAGAGGTCGCCGCGTATGTCGGCCTCCATCGCGCGGTTCAGGTCCACGAGGACCTGGGACGGCGAGACGTGCCTGCGGGCGATCTGGCGCAGGTTGGTCCGGCACACCGCCATGTAGAGCGAGGCGGCGATCCCCTTGCCCGAGACGTCGGCCACGGCGACTCCGATGCGCCTCGGCGTGAGCGCCATGACGTCGAAGAGGTCCCCCCCCACCCTCTGGGCCGGCGCGTACCGGGCGTCGATGTCGAGACCGGCGAAGGACGCCGACCTTGCGGGAAGCAGCATCTGCTGGATCCCGCTCGCGATCGACAGGTCGAGATCGAGCTGCCTGCGCTCGATCTGCAGGCTCATCGACTCCAGGTTGTGGAGCGCGACCGCGGCCTGCTCCCCCAGCGACTCCAGGAGCGCGCACTCCGTCGGGGTGAACAGGCGGTTGTCGACGGGGTTCGCGACGGCTAGCACGCCGTAAAAGCGCTCGCGGAACTTCATGGGGACCGCGATCACCGAGCGCACGGCGAGGTTCGGATCGTCGTGCTTCACGATCCGGGGGTCGCGGGCCGCGTCCGCGATCAGTTCGCCGCGGCCCGTCTCGGCGACCCGGCCGGCGATCCCCTCGCCGACGGGGAATTCCTCGGTCCTGAGCACCTGCTCGATGAACTTGGCTCGGGTGGTGAGCTTGCCCTTCAAGTGCTCGGGGAGCGGCCTGTGGGGCGGGAAGAGCCCCTCCATGGCCACGCCGCGCATCGTGTCGGCGGGCGTGCGCTCGAAGATGCACGCGCTAAGCGCGCCCGTGCACAGGATCGACGCGTGGACGATCCGCTGGTGGAGCTCCTGGCGGGACAGGCCCTCCCCCTGTGCCTCGGCCATGAGGTGCATGAACTCGAGGGCGCGCTGGCGGTCGTGCGTGGCCTGCCTGGCAAGCTCGTCCCTCCTGTCGGACTCCTTCGCCTTCCGGTACAGGGCGAGGCACAGCGCAGCCACGGCGACGAGGAGTGAGGTGAGGACAAAATAGTTCATGGGTGGCCCGCGGGCGAACGGAGGCTCCGCAGGGTATTGAACCGGAACGCCTAACCCTGCTCAACGCGGTTCTTCATGAAGACGAGGACGTCCTGGAACTTCCCGCGGTTGGACTCGTCGGCCGACACGAGGTTCTCGTGCGCCTCGAGCACGAGCCGCGCGTTCTCAAGCTCGCCCCGCTCGCCGCTCGACAGCGGCGTGTTGCAGCTCTCCAGGTTGGCCCCGCCCACCTCCGCGTCCACGGTCAGGAGCTTGTGGAGCCCCAGGTTGCGGACGAGCTCCAGGTTGCGCTGGCCCATGCGCGTGAGGACGAGGCTGCCCTTCGGGTTGGACTTGCGCAGCTCGAACGCCAGCCCGGCGAGTACGCCGAGGAACGTGCTGTCCATGCTGGTGCACCGCAGGAAGTCGATGACGAACCTGCTCTTGCCCGACTTGAGCATCTGCGCCACGAAATCGCGCAGGCAGGCGCTGTTCAGGAAGCTCGCCCTGCCCTCGATCCGGATGACCACCGGATCGGAGTAGGCGTCGACCAGGTACACGGGCTTTGCCGTCTCGGAGATCACGACTTTGCCAGGATTTGGCGCAGGACGTAGGGCAGGATTCCCCCGTGCTGGTAGTAGGCGACCTCGATGGGGGTGTCTATCCGGCACCGGACCGGCACGTCGAGCGTCTCGCCGCCGGACCGCGCGACGCGCAGCGTCAGGTCCTGCTGGGGCTTGAGCCCGGCGCCGAGGCCGAGGACGTCGTAGGTCTCGGAGCCGTCAAGCCCCAGGGACTTGACCGAGGTCCCCTCCTTGAACTGCAGCGGGAGCACCCCCATGCCCACCAGGTTGCTCCTGTGGATCCTCTCGTAGCTCTGCGCGACGACGGCCCTGACGCCCAGCAGCCTCGTCCCCTTGGCGGCCCAGTCCCGCGACGAGCCCGCGCCGTAGTCCTGGCCCGCGAGGACGACGAGCGGGGTCCCGCGCCTGCGGTACTCGACCGCCGCGTCGTATATCGGGAGCCGGGTTCCCTCCGGCCCCAGGAGCGTGTCTCCGCCCTCCGCCCCCGCGAGCATGAGGTTCTTTATCCTCACGTTGGCGAAGGTGCCGCGGGTCATGACGCGGTCGTTGCCGCGCCGCGAGCCGTAGCTGTTGAAGTCCTCGAACGCCACGCCGCTCTCCGCGAGGAACCGGCCCGCCGGCGACGCCTTCTTGATGGAGCCCGCCGGCGATATGTGGTCGGTCGTGACCGAATCGCCGAAGATGCCGAGCGCTCTGGCCCCTTTCAGCTCGGCCGGCGCGGCGGGCGTGACCGAGAAGCCGTCGAAGAACGGGGGCTCCTGGATGTACGTGGACTTCGGGTCGAACGCGTAGGTGTCGCCCTTCGACGACGGGATCTCGTTCCACTTCGGGTTCTGGGAGGCGAAATCGGCGTAGAGGCGAACGTAGACCTCGGGCTTGAGGGCCGACTTGAGCAGGTCCCTGACCTCGGAGAGCGTGGGCCAGACGTCCCTGAGGAAGACGTCCCTGCCGTCGCTCCCCCTGCCCAGGGGCTCCCGGGTCAGGTCGATGTCTACGCGGCCCGCGAGGGCGAACGCGACAACGAGCGGGGGCGACATGAGGAAGTTCGCCTTGATGCTCTGGTGGACCCTCGCCTCGAAGTTGCGGTTGCCGGAAAGGACGGACGCCGCGACGAGGTCGTTCTTCGCTATCGCGTCCTCGATCGGCGCCGCGAGAGGGCCCGAGTTGCCGATGCACGTCGTGCAGCCGTAGCCCACCGTCTGGAAACCGAGCTTGTCGAGGAAGGGCTGGAGCCGCGTCCGATCCAGGTAGTCCGTCACGACGCGCGAGCCCGGCGCGAGCGAAGTCTTGACCGCGGGCCCCACCGTGAGCCCGCGCTCCACGGCCTTCTTCGCAAGGAGCCCCGCCGCGAGCATGACCGACGGGTTCGAGGTGTTCGTGCAGCTCGTGATGGCGGCGATAAGGACGCTGCCGTGGCCCAGGGTCGCCTTGACCCGTCCGTTGAGCGAGACCGACGACGACGCCTTTAGGTCCCCGGGCCTCTTGCCGAATCCGTTCTCGGCAAGCGGCCGCGAGAACGCCCCCAGGAACTCCTCCCTGAGCCCGGGAAGATCGATCCTGTCCTGCGGGCGCTTCGGGCCCGCGACGCTGGGGGCGACCGCGCAGAGGTCCAGCTCGATGTCCTGCGAGTAGTCGATCTGGCCCCTCTGCGGCATTCCCCAGAGGCCCTGGGCCCTGTAATAGGCCTCGTAGGCGGCGACGTGCTCCGCGGAGCGGCCCGTGGCCAGCAGGTAGCCGGTGCATTCCGAGTCGATGGGGAAGAATCCCATGGTGGCCCCGTACTCGGGCGACATGTTGGCGATCGTCGCGCGGTCGACAACGGGCAGCGCGGCCGCGCCCGGCCCGTAGAACTCGACGAACTTGCCCACGACCTTGGCCTTCCTCAGCAGCTGCGTCACCGTGAGGGCGAGGTCGGTGGCCGTGGCGCCCTCGCGCAGCGCCCCCGTCATGTGGACCCCGACGACGTCCGGGGTGAGGAAGTAGACCGGCTGGCCCAGCATCCCCGCCTCGGCCTCGATGCCGCCAACGCCCCACCCGACGACGCCCAGGCCGTTTATCATCGTCGTGTGCGAGTCGGTGCCCACGAGCGTGTCCGGGTACCAGACCCCGTCGGGGCCACGCAGGACGCCCTTCGCCAGGTACTCCAGGTTGACCTGGTGGACGATGCCGATCCCAGGCGGGACCACCCTGAAGGTCTCGAAGGCCTGCATGCCCCACTTGAGGAACTGGTAGCGCTCGCGGTTGCGCACGAACTCGATCTCGAGGTTCTGGGCCAGCGCCTCGGCGCTCCCCGAGAAGTCCACCTGGACGGAATGGTCCACGACGAGGTCCACGGGGACAAGGGGCTCGATGATCTTGGGGCTCTTCCCCAGCCTCGCGACAGCGGAGCGCATCGCGGCGAGGTCGACAAGGAGCGGGACCCCGGTGAAGTCCTGGAGCACGATCCGCGCCACGACGAAGGGGACCTCCTCGGTGCGGGGCGCCCTGGGCCCCCACGCTGCCAGGGAGCGGACCGCGTGCTCCGTCACCCGCTCGCCGTCGCAGTTTCGAAGGAGCGACTCCAGGACCAGCCGTATCGAGACCGGGAGCCTGGGGATCCCGCGGAAGTCCCTCGAGAGCGCGGGAAGCGAGTGGAACCTGTGCCGGGCCCCGTTCGCCTCGAAGGCCTGGAGCGTCGCGAATGGATCCCTCGGCTGGGTCATCGAGGAGGCCGAGGCGTCATTTCGCGACCGCGGCCCTCACCGCCGCGAAATTGGGAAGGTCCTTGGGCGTCGGGGTCTGCTCGGCGTACTTGACGATCCCGTCGGTGCCGATGACAAACGCCGCCCGGGCAGCGGTGTCGCCGATCCCCGCAAGCCCGGGGAAGACGACCCCGTAGGCTGCGGCGACCTTCTTGTTCAGGTCGCTCAGAAGCGTCACCGTGATCTTGCTCTGCTTCGCCCACGCGGCCTGCGCGAAGGGGCTGTCGACGCTGATCCCGTAGACCTCGGCGTTGAGCCCCGAGTACTCTCCGAGGCCGGCGCTCACGTCGCACATCTCCTGCGTGCAGACGCCGGTGAACGCGAGCGGGAAGAACAGGATGACCGTCTTCTTCTTCCCGAAGTTGTCGCTCAGCTTGACGTCCTTGAGGCCGTCCGCGGTCGCAGTCTTGAGCGTGAAGTCAGGGGCCTTGGTTCCGATGGCTATTGGCATGGTGGGAGTCTGTTTCGAGTGTGGACTTGGTCTGTCGCCGCTCCCCGCGGTGCGGCCCTTCGTGGGGTGGGCAGCGTGGGCCAGGGTCACCCCGTTCGCAAATCGTTTTTTCCGCCCGCCAGCCTTGACATCGCCAAAATCCCTTGCCGCGGGAGCCCCATGGAGGCTTGTCTGTGTAGTCCCATGACCATCATCGACGAGCTGAACTGGCGCGGCCTCGTGGCGGACTGCACCGACCTCGACGCGCTGACCCGCCGCGCGGCCTCCGGCCCGCTGACGCTCTACTGCGGGTTCGACCCGACCGGCGACTCCCTGCACGTGGGCAGCCTCATGGGCCAGCTCACGCTTCGCCGGTTCCAGCTCCTCGGGCACCACCCGATCGCCCTCGCGGGAGGAGCCACCGGCATGATCGGCGACCCGTCGGGCAAGTCCGCCGAGCGCAACCTCTTGTCCCGCGAGCAGCTCGAGGGAAACCTCGCGAGCATCAAGGCGCAGCTTTCGCGCATCCTGGACTTCGACTCCGGGGTGAATCCAGCGCGCATGGTCGACAACGCCACCTGGACGGCGGGCGTCGGCTACCTCGACTTCCTGCGCGACATCGGCAAGCACTTCTCCGTCAACGCGATGGTGGCCAAGGAGGGGGTCCGCTCGCGGATGGATGGCGAGGGCGGGATCAGCTACACGGAATTCAGCTACATGGTGCTTCAGGCGAATGACTTCTACCACCTCCGCAAGACCCTCGGCTGCGAGCTCCAGGTAGGCGGTTCCGACCAGTGGGGCAACATCACGGCCGGCACCGACCTCATCCGCAGGAAGCTGGGCGTCGCGTCATGGGGCCTCACCTTCCCCCTGATCACGAAGTCCGACGGCACCAAGTTCGGCAAGACGGAGAGCGGCGCGGTCTGGCTCGATCCCCGAAAGACGAGCCCCTACCGGTTCTACCAGTTCTTCGTCAACACGGAGGACGCGATGGTGGCCGACTACCTGAGGAAGTTCACGCTGCTGCCCGCCGCCGAGATCGACGCCCTCGCGGCGCGCCACGCCTCTAACCCGGGCGCCCGCGATGCCCAAAAGGCGCTCGCCCGCGAGGTGACAACGATCGTCCACGGCAGGAGCGCGTGCGAGGACGCGATCCGGGCCAGCGAGATCATGTTCGGCGGCGGCCTCGAGGGCATCACCGAGGCCCTGTTCAGCGACGTCTCCGAGGAGATCCCGACGCACCGGATCGCCAGATCGGCGATCGAGGCCGCGGGCCGGCCCCTCGTCGAGCTCCTCGTCGAGGCGGGCCTCTGCTCCTCGAAAGGGCAGGCGCGCAAGGACATCGAGGGCGGCGGGATCTACGTCAACAACAACCGGGTGGCGGAGGCCTCGCGCGCCGTCGCCGCGGGCGACCTGCTCTTCGGCCGGTTCCTGCTTCTGCGCAAGGGCCGGCGCAGCTACGTCCTGCTGAGGGCCGAGTAGCCGGCCCCTAGAAGAACATCGCCTCGCTGAGGGCGCTCTCCTGCGATAGGAAGGCCATCGGGGCCGGCATCGTCGTGCGGCCGGCGCCGAAATCGGCGTCAAGGCAGGCATGGGCCGAGCCGGCGTCCGCGTTCCACGCGAAGAACCTCTTGTCGGCGTAGGCGAACTTTAGGGCGAATGCCTTCGGCGCAAGGTCCCCGGACAGCCTGGCGTCCACGGCCTCGCCGGCCGCCCCGCACGCGCCCATCCGGTCCGCCACCCACGCAAGCAGGACCCGCGCCTCCGCCTCTACCTCGGCGCCGTGCGCCATCTCGATCGACCTCAGGGCGCCGGCCAGTGCCGACACGGGGTACCGGCTGAGGAACTGGCCGATCATCTGGCGCGCCGGCAGCACGCGGGCGAACGCCAGGTCGCGGACGGCCTCGGGCCGGGGCCAGGGGTACTTGACCGCGTCGGCGGGCGCGGTGGCGCTGTCGATCAGGATGCGCTTGGCAGCCGTCAGCAGGTAGCGGTAGTCGGCCAGCCGCGAGGACTCGACGAATCGGTGGGCCCAGCAGTAGATGGGCAGGTCCGTAGACAGGCAGATCGACACCTCGTTCTCGAGGTAGGGCCGCGCGCCGCGCGGGTAGCTCAGCAAAACGAACTCGCAGCAGCGGGTGTCGTCCCTCGTCCTGCCCACAGAGCACTCCCCGTACACCTTGGCCCGGATCTGGGTTTCGCCGGAGTCGTCCCCCAGGGGACAGAGGACCACCACCCGGCACGGGTAGCTCCGGGAGAAGCGGACGGCGGTCTCGAACTGGCGGACAGCGTCCCCGGCGTCCGTCCTCAGCCCAAGGAGCAGCACAAAGTTGACCTGGATCGCCTTGGCGTCCTCGGACGGCGGCGCCGGCCGGCCGTCGGCGGCCGCGCCGCTCCACATCTGGTCCAGGCCGCTGGAGATGGAGCCCACGGGGACCTCGATTCCCGGCAGCGCCTCGAATATCCCGGACATCGGCGGTCAGGGTTGGCGCCAGGTGTCGCCGCGCGAGGCGAGCAGCCTGGCGGCCGCGTCGGGGCCCCACGAGCCGGCCACGTATCCCTCCATCCCCGAGCGGCCGAGCGACCTCCAGGAATCCAGGACGGGAGTGTAGAGCTTCCAGGACGTCTCGGTCTCGTCGCCGCGGATGAAGAGCGTGCCGTCGCCGACCATGGCGTCGAGGACGAGGCGCTCGTAGGCCTCGGGGGTGTTGGAGCCGAACGTGGTCGCGTAGCGGAAGCTCATCTTGACCGGCTG
>Ga0209415_10005475_pt1 | contig 22790 bp, 26 predicted proteins | sample PeaSoiSIISIP2007_FD_187696 | JGI IMG/M metagenome (GOLD analysis project Ga0209415, IMG submission 187696) | Peat soil microbial communities from Weissenstadt, Germany - SII-SIP-2007 (SPAdes) (version 2) | ecosystem: Environmental > Terrestrial > Soil > Wetlands > Peat | place: Germany... | reverse complement strand
GTGCCGACCATCCAGGAGAATTCGCGCGGCGACTTGTAGACGCCGACGTAGTAGCCGCGGAAGAAGTGGACGAACATGAGGAAGATCATGGCGTAGGCGCCGTAGAGGTGGCTCGAGAGCAGGATCTGGCCCATCGGGACCGAGTGAATGATGTAGTAGGTGGAGCACCAGGCGGCCGGACCGGACGAGAGGGTTCCGACCACCTGGCCGCACGCGGTCAGCGTGGGATTGGTGCTCGGTTCGTAATAGAGCAGGAGCAGCGCTCCCGAGATGATCTGGTAGGAGAGCGCGACGGCGACGAACGACCCGGTCCAGTACGACGGTTTGAACGTGAAGGCGGGCTGGGGCTTGAGAGCCCACTTTTTCATCGCGGTGCGGTCTTCGACGAACCCCCAGATCTGGTTGAGGGTGCGATTGAACCAATTCGAGTTCGAAGATGTCAACCTGCCTCCTAGCTGGGGAACGAACAGAGCTTGACCGGCGTCTCCGTCGTGAGCTGGCTCGTCGTACCGACGCCGTAGTCCCCCTGCAACGAGTTCAGGTGGCCGTTCACCGGCGGGCCGGAGAGGCCCGTCGCGTAGATGTTGCCGCTCGGGTCCGAGACGAGGGTCACCTGAGGAAGCGGCAGGACCGCGGGTCCCGTGAGGTTATGCGCCGAATTCGCGGGGTCGTAGGTCGACCCGTGACAGGAGCAGTGGATGTAGAACGGTTGAGCCGGTGAGTTGGGCGTATTGAACGTCTGCCCGGGGCAAAACGTGGGCGGATAGTAGGCGATGGCCGGCGCAGGGCATCCCAAATGCTGACAGATGGCACTGAAGGCGACAATCGAGCCGTTCGTTCCGATCCCACCGGGAACATTCCAAGCCCCGGGGTTCGATACGGTCGGCCGCTGGCCATTGACCGGGGCCAAGTTGATGAAGAAGTTCGGTTCATTCCTCAGCGGGTAGTTGAAAAGGAACAGATTGGTCTCCGCCACGTTGTATTCCGATTCGACGGCGGCGAGCGTTAACGGCCTCCCGTCCACGTCGATGAGCTGGACCTTGGGGTAGCTCGAGAGCCCGACCGACGGGGGTTGGACGTACTGGATTGAGGCCGCGCCCAGCCCTCCGGCGGCGAGGACGAGGGCGCCGACTCCCGCGAGCTTGAGGACGTTCCGGCGGGTTTCGTCCACGTCGTCGCTGCCGGTGTCCCGGACCGGGGCGACCCGGCGCACCTGGCCGATGGGGAAGTCGAGGGGTCCGCTCTTTCCCGCGAGGTAGGGGCACTGCTCCGAACAGCCCGGCAACGCGAACGTCACAGCGACCTCCCTTCCGTGTCGGGTTTGGCGTCGTCAACTCCTCCCGGTTCCGGGATCGCTGCGTCCCCGGGCAGCTCTGCGTTCTCGCTCCCGTGGTAGACCGCGTAGGTGATCCCGATTCCCATGAGGATGACCAGGACCTCGGTCATCGTCACGATCTGATCCGGCGTGAAGCTCATCGGGTCACCTCACTCGGGTCGACGGTGACGGGGGCCGTCATCGACCAGGTCGGGGTGGGGTACCCACCGGTCCAGGGGATCGAACCCCCCGGGGGAGGAGGGGCGACCGAGAGGACCGGTGGGCTCGTGACGGCCGCCGGGATCCCGCGCGTGGGCGAGACCGGGGGGTCGAGGCCGAGGAGGGCTCCGCGGAAGGAGACCTGGCCCGGGGGGCCCGGCGCGGGGAGGTCCGCAGCCCGGGTGAATTCGGAGAGAAGTTCCTGCTTCAGTCGGCCGGCCCGTCCGTACCAGCGGCCCACCGTCCGGAGGACGTCCGTGCTCCCCTTCCCGAAGAGGAGGTACGCGGCGACCGCGGCAACGATGACCCAATCGACGTCCGAGAAGAGCGCCATCTAGCTCACCCCGTCCCCGCGGGCGACGGCCCTTGCCGACGCTTGCCGGCGGTCCGCTCCCACCGGCCGGCGAAGTAGGCTCCGCCGAGGTAGAGGGCGATCATGGGCGTCGCGACGATCAGCATCGTGATGCCCGAGTTGTCGGGCGTGATGACCATCCCGAAGACGAGGGCCCCGATGACCGCGGCCCGCCAATGCTGGCGCCACGCCGAGGCCTTCACGAGCCCGATGCGGGTCAGGGCGTAGACGAACACGGGGAGCTCGAACACCACGCCGAACGCGAGGGAGTAGAGCAGCGTGAATGTGACGAAATCCTGCACGCCGAGCACCGGCGCGAGGCCCATCGCCGCGACGTAGCGGAAGAGCAGCAGGAAGGTGAACGGCGTCAGGAGGAACAGGCCGAGCGCGGTCCCGACGGCGAAGAGGATCGACGCCGGGATCCCGACCTGACGGAGCAGCTGGCGCTCGTTCTTGCGGAGGGCCGGCATGAGGAACGCCCCGACCTCGTGGACGATCCAGGGCATCCCGAGGATCAGCGTGAGGAGGAGTCCGATCTCCATCTGGACCAGGATCGAGTCCCCGACCCCGACGTTCAGGAGCTCCACGCCGGACGGGAGCATCCAGGCGACCATCCAGCGGAACACCTCGGCGGTGATGTTGTAGAACGGGCTCGGCCAGGGGTAGCCGAACGGGATCGACCACCCGCCGACGTGGAGCTGGACCGGGACGATCTCCACGAGGAGCAGGGAACCGAAGAGCGGTCCGAGCACGAGTCCGATGCGGACCAGGCGGCGCCGGGCCTCCGAGAGGACCCCCAAGATACGGTCGAGGTCGCGCATCAGTCACTCGGCCACCTCCGCCGAGCGGGCGTCCGGCGACCGAGCGCGGTCACCACGACGCCCAAATCGTTGGTCCGCTCGCGCATGCCTCGCCGACGGTCCTAGGGAGACCGGACCGCCGGAGCCGAAGCCGAAGCCGAAACGGGGGGCACGGCCAAGTTCGCCTGGTCGGCCTTCAGTTCTCGCTCGACCTCGAGCCGGCCCTTCTTGAACTCTCCGACGGAACGGCCCAAGCTGTGGGCGAGCTGCGGGATCTTGGAAGACCCGTAGAACAAAATCCCTGCGACCACGGCGATAATCAGCCAGTCGTCTATTGAGTCAAACACTGTCTCCCCCGCCGACGGACCCGAGGTCGGGCGATATGGCGTTCGTACGGGGCGACCCTACTCGTACCTGTTGTCCGAACTCGACGCAGATAAGGGGGGGTCATGCGGCTTCGACGAGGATCGTCTCGTTCCCGGCGGCCACGGCCCGGTCGATCGCGACGGCGGCGAGCAATCCCAAGCACGCGGCACCCCGTTGCAGGAGTTGCGCCGCCGGCCGGGCGCCGCGGTGCCCGAGCGCCGGGGTACGCCGCTCGGCCGCGGAGGGCGTCTCGTCCCCGAGGATGTCCCCGGCGTGGTAGACCGTGCACGCGTGGTCGAGCGACGGATGCATCAGGGCCTCGACGACGCTCTTCAATTGCTCCTTGAGCTCGGGCAAGAACGCGCCCAGGGCGTCGGCGGCCGGGTCGCTCCGCCCGGGGACGCCTTCGTTGAGGGCGGAGAGCGCCTCGCCGAACAGCTCGGCGAGCTCCTCGAGCGCGTGGACGACGACCCGCCACTCGAGTAGCTGACGGGGGTCGGGGCTGCCGATCCGCCGCGCGAGCGACCAGTCCCGGCTGGCGAGGAACAGCTGTCGGACGAGTAGCGCGAGCACCTTGTTCCCCTCGTCGTTGAGCGTCGGGAGGCGGCGGCTACGACCATGGCGTCGGAGGACCTCCTCCATCTCCTCGAGGAACGCCACCAGGATCATCTTCATCCGGGCGACGAGCTGCGGGAGGCCGTACTTGGACGGGTCGATGAAGTTCTGGAGAACGATGCGGGTCGGCTCTTGCGAGACGACCGAGACCCCGAGCAACCCGCGGGCCGCCTCGAGGAGCTCCTCGACCCGCTCGGGGGCGAACGGCAGGTCGCTGCGGATCTCGATGGAGTCGTGACCCACCCGGTACGCGCCCACGATGAGGCGCTGGAGCACCCCGGGAGTATCGAACGACCGTGCTTGGACGAGGAACGGCGTCCCCTCGACGACGGCCCCCGGAACCGGCGCGGGTTTGAGGAACAGTGTCCCGTCGTCGCTCTGGTCGAACACGATGAGGTCGCCGGCCCGGAGGTTCATCGCTTCCGCCCACGGTTTGGGTAGCGTGACCGCGATCGACGAGTGGCCTGCCTTGAGTACGCGGCGCTCCCGGTTCGGTGCTCCCCACGCCATTAGATTCCTCAAACCTACTACGAGGTTCGTAGGTAGTAAGAGTGGGGGTTTTTCAACTTTGTGTTGAGTTTATCGACGCTTCGGCAGCGCCCCGGGGGGTGGGGGCGGCTCTGCGGGGGCTAGCGGTTCGGGGTAGCCGAGCCGCTCGGGGGGCATTTCGTCGCTCGACCCGCGTCGCCGGCCGACGACGAACCCGAGGACGATGGCGATGACCGTCAGTGCGACGATCGTGCCCACGATGATGAACACGGCCTCGCCGGGGCCGACCGACGCGGCACTGACCGTAAGGTTGGACGGCAGCGGCTCACCGAAGGCAATGAACCCGTACATCCCCGACTGGAAATGACCGGGCTCGGTGCAGACGAACTCGTACCAACCCTTCGCCGGGGACGTGAAATTCGCGGTGGCTTGGGACGCGGGGGTCGCGTTGACATTGAAGAGCGGGGGATACTCGGTGAGGAACGTCGTGAGTTGTCCCTGGGTATAGGTGGGGGGAATGACCCATCCCTGGCGCGATGCGATCGTGAAGGTGTGCGGCTGGTCGTCTCCGTTCGTGAGGGTGACCACGATGGACGTGTTCGTCAGCTGGTTGCCGAAGAGCGACGGGCTGAACAGGAACCCGCTCGACGACGTCACGGCGAGCGTCGAGCTGGCCGTTTGCTTCACGACCGCCGAATGCGAGGTCGCTTGGGATGTGCCGACCCCGAAGAGGCTGAGAACGATGATCACCGCAAGCGCGACCGCGAGCGGTCCCCTTCCTGGTCCACGATATTCCATCCCGGTCCCCCGAAGCCAACGAGTCGGCGAGGACGGGGGACTCCGTTCAAAGCCCCTACGTACATACCTGAGGAGCCGAAGGGCCGGCCCGGCCTTCGGTCAGTCCGCCGTGGGGGCCGGTCGCATTGGACTGCAGTATGTACGCGGCCCATATGTAGGTCCAACCCCACCCACCTGACGGACGCGGCCTCGGGGTCGCGCACGATCGGCCTCGATGGGATTCGGTTCCGCGGTCCTGAGTGCATTCGCCCACGTCGCCTCCGGGCCGTCGAACCTGCAAGAGACGAACGGGCTCGTCTGGGTCCTGCTCGGGATCAGCGTCGCGGGAGCGATCCTAACCTTTGGCTTCCTCGTGTACGCCCTTTGGAAGTGGCGCGACCGCGAGACGAGCCGGAGGCCGTATGGTTAACCGACTCGAGGTGGCCTGGACCCTGGCCGTCGTGGGCTTGCTCGCCGGGGTCGCAGCCTACTCCACCATTCTGCTCTACCACATCGACGCGTTGCCCTCGGACCCAACCGAGTACGTCTCGGTGATCGGCCACCAGTGGTACTGGGAGTTCTGCTATCCGGCGAACGGGTCGTGCTTCAACTCGGAGTACGATGCCGCGACGAACACGGTCACCGGTGGAGCTTTATGGGCGACACCAGGGGCTGAGGTCCAGATCAATGTCACCGGTGCCGACGTCGCCCACTCGTTCAACATCCCGCAGCTCGGGATCCGGATCGACGCGATCCCCGGCCGGGTGAACATGTTCGCCTTCACCGTACCGACGGTCCCTCCCGGCACAGCGTACCTGATCCAGTGCACCGAGTTCTGCGGCACCTTCCACGGGACGATGCGCTCGTTCCTGGACATCGTGTAGTCATCAATCCCCCGCCTTCCGGGATCCGTCTTCGAGCGGGACGCCCGCGCTCCCTCCCCCATCGACCGATCCCTCGCTCGGGTTCGAGGGGGATTTTTTTTGTGCCGGCCGTGCGACCTACCCTCCGTTCGATCCGAACGAAGGTCAGTGTTGTCTGGATTCGTCCTTCGGCGCCGGCGGAAAGCGGCCCGCGAACGTGGCGACGATGGCCGCGAGTATCCCGAAGGCGAGGAGGACGCCCGAGCCGACCAGGACCCAACTCTCCACGATCGCCGTGCTTGGCGGAGCGGGCTGCGGAGGAGGAGCCACGCCGACGTACAGGTATCCCATCATCCCGTTCGCCAAATGCCCGCTGGCCGTGCAAATATACTGGTAGACCCCCGGCCCGGCTACCGTGAAGTTGGCCCAGACCGTGGAGCCGGCTCCGCTCGGGACGGCCGCGTTGACGAGCGGGGGGTGCTGGACGAAGTAGGACGCGTACGTCGCGGGGGTGAGCGTCACATTGGTCTGGCCGGCTACGGTGAAGGTGTGGCCGAGGTTGCCAGAGTTGGTCACGAGCACGTCGAGGTTGAACGGGTAGTGAGTGGAATTCGCGACCAGCACCGCGGGGACGAACTGGTAGGTGTCGGTCGTGTTCTCGGAGGTCAGGAGACCCGCGGCGGTCGAAGTGAGGTTGATCTGCCCGTACATCCCGGCCTGGAACTGGTACGGGATCACCGAGACGAATTCGAACGAGTCGAACGCCGTGGAGGCATTGAACGCCAGCGTCTGGTTCGCCTGGCCCCCGGCGGGCACCGACACGTTCGCGAGGGACCCGTTCTCCGTGAAGTAGTGGTCGAGCTGAGCGGGGGTCCAACTCGTGTTCAGCAAGACTTTGGGCTGGGCTAGGAGGGTGAAGGTGTGCACGAACGAGCCCTGGTTCACGAGGTGGAAGGTCACGCTGCTCCCGGAAGGGGCCGCGAGGAACTGGGGCGCGAAGCGCGGGGTGTCGGTCATGTTGACCAGCAGCGTCGTGAAGTTCGAAGGGCGGGCATACCCCACGAGGGGGGCACTCGGAAGGTGACCGAACGCACCGGCGGCCGCCGGCAGTCCCAGGGTCGCGAGCAGGAGGGCCGCGACGAACCATGGGGCGGCCCGCCGGAGTGGGCGGACGGGGCGTTTGGCGACCGGGTCGTTCACACGGCTCCTATCGGTCGAGCGACCTGGACCCGCTTGATATCGGTGTGGTACGAATCCCAGGTCCGGTGGAGAACGAACGCGACCTCGGTTCCCATCACGCAAGCCATCGTTCCCCCGAACGCGAGCGCCGCGGCGTCGGAGCCCGGTGAGGCGACGATTGCGACCTGGGCCGCGATCATGACGGCGAACGCTAGCGCCAACCCGAACGGGACGCGGAGCTCGGATGCACGGATCTCCCCCCGTCGGGCCAACCGGCGGTAGAGCAGTCCGAAGACCGCCAACATCAGCACGGCCATTCCGGCGGCGCCGACCAGAGGAGCCGCCACCACCCACGGCGCGAGGAAGGCCGCCGCGGTGAGCGCCGCCAGCGACCCGCGGATGGCTCCCGATAGTGGCAACCAGAGCAGGAGCGCCACCATCACGACCCCCATCGACCAATCGAACCAGATGGAGGAAAGTCCGAGGGCCAGCCCTCCGAGAAGGGTCGAAGGGGCGCTGCCCCCTCCGACCGCGAAGAGGATGCCCATCAACACCTCCGAGCCGACGGTCACGAGGGCCAGCACCGCGGGCCACACCCAACTGGCCGCATCGACCGTCCGGTCGCGGAAGAGGATGAGGCTCACGAACCAGAGGCCGGCCGGCCCCATCATCATGAAGTTGAACGCGACCAGGACCCACGTCCAGGCCGTCGTGCCGTTCGGGGTGATGAACACGAAGAGGAGGGCGAGCAGGAGGAGGCTGCTGCCCGCGAGCACCGACACGCCGATCGTCATCGTGGTGAGCGGGGCCGTCCCACCCGACCGTGGGAGGATCTGCGTGAGGACGAAGACCGTCACCCCGATCATCGAGAGCGCGACGACGGCGAACGGGAGGAACGCCGTGGTCAGGTCGAGCGGAGGGAGGAAGTTCATTCTGGCTCGGGAGCGACGACCCGACCTACTCTCATATGCCCCCGGTCCGAACCGGGGGGTCGGAGCTACGGCCTACGGCTCGGAAATCTCCCGGGAGGGGCTCGCTTCCACGCGCCGGAGCAGTTGGGTCGTGACCTCGAGGAGGGGGTGGTGCGTGCTTCGGTCAATCTCGATGTCGTCGACCGTCCGGAGGTGGTGGTCACGCGCCAGTCGCTCGAAGCCGGTCTCCTGCCGGGCGAACTCCTCGGGACGGTCGCAGGTCAGGACGAACGCCTGAAGTTGGGTCAGACCCATCTCGCGCGCGGCGAGCGCACGATGGTGTCCGTCCACGAGGATCCAGGCGTCTCCCTTCTGGACGACGAGAACGGGTTCGGCGAACCCTCGCTCGAGCTCGTAACGCCGGCCCTCGAGCTCGTCCTCGAATACCTTCCATTGGGTCGGTGTCAGGCGCTCGATCGGGACCAGCCCCCGATGGATCGAGAACGGGAAGTGGTACCGTTCGGAGAGGAGGGTCTTCAGCGTGTCCGCCTTGGCCGGGGAGGCCCGCTCGAAGTGCGACCGGACGATGTCGAGGTTCGAGAGGACCCCGCACAATCGCCCGGTCTCGTCGATGATGGGGAGGTCCCGCAGCCCGTAGCGGAACATGATCCGGGCCGCGTCGTCCAAGGCGGTCTCCGGGGAGGCGGTGATGGTGCCGGGCCGAATGATACTCGAGAGCGGGTGGTCCCCCTCGCCGGCGTGACGGAGGAGCTCCTTCGCGCTCACGAACCCGACCAGCTTGCCCACCTTGTCCGTGACCGGCAGTCCGTGATGGCGGCTCCGGGAGAGCTTCTCGATCGCTTCCCGGATCCGGGCCGTTCGCTGGATGTGCTCGACCTCGAGCACCATGTAGTCCCGGACTCGGACCGTCATCACGCCGTAGGTGGCTGCTCGTCGCGGAAGAATGCCATGAGGAAGTGGAGGACGACCAGGTGGACGTCCTCGGTGTGCTGCATGCTCTGGGACGGGACGACGAGCGGCACGTCGACCAGACCCTTCAGCTTGCCTCCTCCGATCCCCGTGAGTCCGATGGAGGCGAGTCCCATCTCTTTCGCGACCCGGACCGCCTCGAGGACGTTCGGGGAGTTCCCGCTCCCCGAGATCGCGACGACGACATCGCCCGGGGCCGCGAGGCTGCGCAGTTGCTCGGAGAAGACCCGGGAGTAATCGGCGTCGTTCGCCCACGCCATCACGCTCGGCACGTTGTCGTTGAGCGCGACGCATCGGAAGCGCTTCGTGAGGGGGCCCGGGGTCAGCGACGGCCGCGTGCCCTTCGCGAGGTCGACCACGAAGTGCGAGGCGGTCGACGCGCTCCCTCCGTTCCCGAAGAAGAAGACCGTCCGGTCCTGCGCGCGCGCCCGGAGGAGGATCGGGACGATCCCGCGGAGCGCCTCGAGCAGGTAGGGGGCCTCGAGGGTCGCTCGGGTCTCGCTGACGTACGTCCGGAGGTACGATTCGAGGGTCGGATATTCGGTCATCGTCCCACGAATAGGATACGCGACCCTTCCGGGGTGATCCGCACCGAGAGCCGCTGCATGTGCGAGAGGGCGGCCGCTATTTGATGGCTCCTCTCGGGGGGGTGGAGGAGGAGGAGGAATCCGCCTCCGCCGGCGCCGGTGATCTTCCCTCCGTACGCCCCCGCGGCGCGCGCCGCCTCGTATTGCGCGTCGATCTCCGCGGTCGAGATCCCGTCGGCGAGGCCCCGTTTGAGACCCCAGCCCTCGTCCAGGGTCGCACCGAGCGCCGCCCAGTCAGCGCGGATGATCGCGTCCCGCGCCTCCCCCGCCAAGTCCCTCATCCGAACGAGCGCATCCAGGTTCGTGCGGGTCCGCTCGCTCTGGTTCTTGAGGATCCCCTCCGCGTGGCGGGTGACCCCGGTGTAGAAGAGGGACAGGTGGTCGGAGAGGGCCTCCCGGTCGACGTTCGAGAGGGGGAGGGGGGAGGCCCGGACCGTGTCGTCCGGCCGGAACTCGAAGTAGTGCACGCCCCCGAAGGCCGCGATGTAATCGTCCTGCCGTCCGAGGGCGCCTCCGAGGCGGTCGATCTCGATCCGGCAAGCCTCCTCCGCGAGCTCCGCCGGCCCTTTCAGGACGCCGCGAAAGGCGTGGAGGGCGTTCAGCAGGCCCACGGTCAGCGTAGAAGAGGAGCCGAGTCCCGTCCCCTCGGACGGAATGTCGGCGATCGTATGGATCTCGAGGGAGTCAGAGACCCCGGTGAGCCGCATCGCCTCCTTGACGATCCCATGCTGGAGCTGCTCCAGCCGGTCGACATTCTCGGTCCGGGAGTACGCGACGCGGATCGACCGGTCGAACTTCTCGTTCACCAGGACGTGGATGTACTTGTCGATCGCCGCGCTGGTGACCGCCCCTCCGGCGTGGTGCCGGTAGAACGACGGCAGGTCGGTCCCCCCGCCCGCGAAGCTGATGCGGAGCGGAGTACGGGTGATGATCACGGCCGGTCGAGCGGCCCCGGCGCTTATTATCTATTATGGAGGGGGCGGCGCCGGGTCGGACGGGCGCGGCGGAGCGACTCGCCCCGCGGCAGCCGACCATCGTGCCCGGCGGGCCCCGTAGAAGTTGCGGGTGGTCGCCCCCAGGTCGTGGATCGGTTCGAGCCCCGGCAGCCATTTCGCGAACGTGGGGGCCCGCTTGTCCAGGATGATTGCGAGGCCGCGGTCGTTCTCCGAGCGGATCATTCGGCCGCAGGCCTGGACGATTGAGCGCGCGGCCGGCGCCTCGACCGTATACTCCCACCCCCGGCCCGTGGTCGCGTCCAGGAACTCCCGCAGCGCCGAGCGCTTGGCGGTCGGCTTGGGGTAGGGGATCCCCACCATCACGACCGCCTCGAGCTCCTCGTCAGGGTAGTCGATCCCCTCGGCGAGCCGGCCTCCTGCGACCCCCAGCAGCACGGTGCCCTCGGGGTCCCGCTTCCATCCTTCGATCGAGCGCCAGAGGTCACCGGTCGGCATCTTGGAGAACTCGACAAAGACGTTCCCTGGCAGCGCCGACTGAAGGCCCGCGTCCAGGACCCGCTGGAGGAGGTCGAAGCTCGGGAAGAAGACCGCCGTCTTGACCGGCAGGCAGGACAGGACCTCCACCAGGCGGTCGGCGAGCCGGGCCACGGCATGCGGGTCCCGGCGGAGGTCTTCGAACCGGGTCGTCACGCTCGGGTCGTAGAGGTAGCGGCGGTTCTCCGGCGGGAAGTGGGAGGGAACGTCCAGGAGGCGGGCGGTCGCGCCCAGCCCGAGGGCATCGCGGTACTCCTCGAGCGGGGCGAGCGTGCCAGAGAGGTGGATCGACGTGTGGCACTCGAGGATCCCCTGCGCGGGTACGGACGCGTCGAGCGCGTAGGCCTCGAGCGCCGGCCGTGGGGTGCGCGTAGCGACCTTCACGTACCCCGGGGGTTCGAGCTGGGGCCAGGACAGGAGCGTCAGCGCGACCGTGTGGGCCCACGAACGCGGGAGATGGCGCTCGCGCCGTCGCTCCTCGCGGAGGTTCTCCCCCCAGGTGGCCAGCGCCCCGAGCCACGTGTCGAGTCGATGGGTCGTGCCGCCGAGGGCGGTGAGCAGCGCATCCTCGAAGACCGAGGGCGGGAGCACCGCATCTTCCTCCCGCACCAGCGCGTGGACCAGCTCCTCGACGGCCGCCCCGACGATATCGAGGAGGCGCGTGGCACTGGGGCCGTCGGGCAACTGGAAGTCTCCCCGCTCCGCGACCTCGCTGCGCGCCCGCCGGACCGATTCCTGGGGGAGGGACACGGTCGCGAGGTCCCGCAGATGGCTCGGTAGGTTGTGCGCCTCGTCGATGACGAGGTCGACCCGGTCCGGGGTGAGCTCCATCCACCGGTAGAGCGCCTTGCGGATGTGCGGATGGAAGAAGAACGCGTACGGGGCGGTGACGACGCGGGAGCGGGGGATGAGGCGTTTCGCGAGCTCGTAGGCGCACAGGTTCTCCTCCCGTGCGAACGTGTCGAACTCTCCGGGCGTGGGGAGCTTTGCTCCGAAGCGTTCCAGCACCGTCTCGACGTCCGTCTGGAGGACCCGGGCGTAGTACGGACAGCCGTCTAGGTCCGTGAGGTCGATCTCGCCCCCCTCCGGGAGCTCCGGAGCCGGCACGAGGGGTGCCTCTCCGGCCATGGCCCGCTCGGTCGTCCGCTTCCGGTCGGCGCACAGCTTGCCGTGCTCCTCGGCGGTCGCCCCCTTCACCTCGGCGACATTCTCGAGCAGGAAGCAGCGCCGGGCCCGACCCTGCAGTCCGATCGCGAACAGCGGTCGGTCCAGGCGATGGGCGATTGTGCGGGCCTCCTGGAGCACCTGCACCTCCTGGGAGTGCGTCCGGACGAGGTAGAGGATCTTGTGGTCGGCCGCCTCCGCATGCTCGAGCAGGGGGGCGAGGGTCGCCACGGTCTTTCCGCTGCCCGTGGGGGCGTTGATCAGAAGGGGCCCACCGCGCTGCACGATCTCCGCGACCTCGGAGAGGATGCGGTCCTGGCCCGGCCGTACACGGTACGGGAACAGGTGGGAAGGCCCGGTAGTGGAGGTTGCGCTCGGCGTAGACCCGGCTCCGGCGTTCCCAGCCCGCGGTCGGGGTTTTAAGGTGAGCCTTGAGTGGAACGGTGCCGAGCTCGGGACGGGCGCCGGAGGGCGCGTTCCGGCCTACCCGTAGGTGTACTTCACGCCGTACGGGCCGCGGGGGTGCGTCCAGGTGACCGACCCCTGGTCGCAAGCGATGTCGCACGCGCCGCACTCCACGCAATCCTCGTAGCGGAACACCAGCCGCCCCTCGATCCGCTCGTAGCACTGGGCGGGGCAGACGAACGTGCAGAACGAGTGGGGGCACTTCGCACAGATCTCGGGCTTGACCGTGATGTGGGCATGCTCCTTCGAGTCCGTGACATAGCGGAGGGTCCCGAGCCGCCGTTTGATCTCGATGAACCCGGCGGGGGGAGGGGTCGGAGAAGCCATCGGTTCGGTCATCGTCCGTTTCCGTCCTACGGAGGGAGCGCGGAGAGGATGCGGAGGTCCTCCCGGACCGCCGCCGCGCTCGCGGCGAACGCCGTCCGCTCCCCCGGGGTGAGGTCGACCTCAACGACCCGCTCTACCCCGGCGCGGCCGAGGATCGCGGGAACTCCGGTGTAGACGTCCCGCTCACCGAACTCCCCATCCAGGTGGGCGCTCACCGGCAGGAGGCGGTGCTCGTCCCGGGCGATCGCCCGGACCAGTTCGGCCTGGGACGCCGTGGGGGCGTAGAAGGCGCTCCCGGTCTTCAGGAGATTGACGATCTCCCCTCCGCCCTGCTTCGTCCGTTCGACGATCGCAGCGAGACGGTCGGCCGGCAGCAGCTTCTGGAGTGGGACCCCCGAGACGCTGGTGAGGGAGAGGACCGGCACCATCGTATCCCCGTGGCTTCCGAGGACGAAGCCGGTGACGTCCCGCGGGGCCACGCCCAGCGCGTCGGCGACGAACCAGCGGAACCGGGCCGTGTCGAGCGTCCCGGACTCCCCAAAGACGCGCGCCGGCGGGAATCCCGTGATTTTGCGGAACCAGTACGTCATCGCATCGACCGGGTTGGTGACGACGACCACGGTGGCGTTGGGGGCCTTCGCCCGAACCGCCTCGGCATGGCCCCGGACGATGGAGGCGTTCTTCCCCAAGAGGTCCGACCGACTCATTCCCGGCTTGCGGGCGAGGCCGGCGGTCTCGACGACCACGTCCGAGCCCGCAATGGCCTCGAGGGAGGTGGATCCGGTCACCCGGGTGCCGAACCCCAGGATGGGGGCCGACTCCTGGATGTCCAGGGCCTTCCCCTGCGGGAGACCCTCGATGATGTCGACCAGGACGACCTCCCGGGCCAAGTCCATCTCCGCGAGGCGCTGGGCGAGCGATCCACCGATATTCCCGGCTCCCAGCACGACGACCTTCCCCAAACCGGTCATGGCGGTCCCCTTGGGCGAGTTCACCCGTCTCCCGCCTTTAGCCTCTCGCCTCCGCCCCGAGGGAAGGGGGCCGGGCGTCGAGCGAAAGGTTGATTCTCGCTCCGGGCTCCTCCGAAGCTGGCATGGTCGACACCGAATCCGTCCTGCTCAACGTGCAGGAGCGGGAAAAGTGGCGGCGGCGGATGGACCTGCTGGACCGGACCCTCGTGGAGCTACGGACCCAGCGGCGCCGGGTCGAGACCCGGCTCCAGCGCATACGTCGCGAGATCGCCCGGCTGCGCGTCGCAGCGGATGCGGTCGTGGAGTTCGGCGGTCGCGCGCAGCCAGGGAGGATGGATGCCCGGCAGGGGATCCCTCTCACTTACCGATAGGATCGAGACCCTGCGAGGGGGCGAGCGCGAGCTCCTCGCGGAGATCGACCGACTGAAGCGGGAGGAGCGGTACATCCTCCTCAAGGTCCGGCAGGCCCGCGAGCAGGTTCGGTACTACGAGAGCCTTCTCTCACTGCTCCGGCGGGACTGGGGGAAGACGCCGGGGCTCTCCGAGCTCATCCGACGGCTCGGCTAGGCACCGGGGGTCGCCGTGCGGGTCGTGGTGTTCGCCGCCGGTGCCATCGGCAGCCTGCTCGGCGCGTCACTCGCCCACGCGGGACACACGGTCCTCCTCGTGGGTCGCCCCGACCATGTCGAAGCGATCCGTGCGGACGGACTCCGGGTCACCGGGACGCTCGTCGAGACCGCCGAGCTCCGCGCCGAGACATCCGTCCCCCCGGATTTCGTACCCGAGGCGATCCTCCTCACTGCCAAGACATTCGACCTTCCGGCGTCGGCGAGCCTTCTCGGGATCGAGGTCCCCACGCCCGTGCCGACCCTTCTCCCACAGAATGGGCTCGGGGTCGAGGAGCCGGTCCGGACCGCCCTCAGCGCAAGTGGATGGAGCCACCCCGAGCGGTGGGTGGTCCGCGCGGTGAACTCGATCCCGGCCACGCTCCTCGGTCCGGGGGCGGTCCGAGCAGCGGGCGCGGGAGAGCTCGTGCTCGGTCGGGCCCGCGGGCCGGCCGCCGCCGCGACCCGGACCCTCACCCGGCTCTTCCGTGGCACGGAGATCTCCGTGCGCACGGTGGACGACCTCGAACGCGCGGTGTGGCGGAAGGCGCTCATCAACGCGGCGATCAATCCTGTGACCGCGCTCCATGGGGTGCCGAACGGACGCCTGCTCGAGGAGCCCTACCGGACCGAGTCGAGGGCGTTGCTGGGCGAAGCCCTCGCGACTGCGCGCGCCGTCGGGTTCGACTTCCGGGAGAAGGAGGTGCGCTCCGACCTCGACCGGGTCCTCCGGGCGACCGCCGACAACCGCTCCAGCATGCTGCAAGACCTCGACCGAGGACGCCGTACCGAGATCCAGGCCATCTCTGGGGAGATCCTGCGTCAAGGCACGGCGAAGGGTCTCGACCTCCCGGCGACCCGGAAGGCGGTCGATGCGATCCGCGCCCATTCGCCCGGGGGCTCGCTGGCCCGGGGACAAGTGTCATAGGTCCCGGCTCCTCGCGCCACCGGTCCTCATGGCGAAGCGTGGGATGCAGGCGGCTCCCGTCCACGGGCGACGGGTCCTCGTGCGGGTCGACTTTAACGTCCCCCAGCAGCCGAACGGCCAGATCGCCGACGACCGGCGGATCGTCGAGGCGCTCCCGACCCTCCATCACCTCGGTGCCGCCGGATCCCGGACGATCCTGATGTCGCATCTCGGGCGCCCCGAAGGCCTCAAGGATCCGCGCTTCAGCCTCCGCCCCGTCGCGCATCGGCTCAGCGCGCTGCTCGGTCAGCCGGTCCCCCTCGCGGCGGACGTCGTGGGCATCGAGGCGCTCGAGCTCTCCGCGCGGCTCCAGAACGGTCAGTTCCTCCTGCTCGAGAACTTGCGGTTTCATCCGGGCGAGGAGGCGAACGACCCGGCCTTCGCGGCCCAGCTCGCCCGGCTGGGGGAACTGTTCATCGAAGACGCCTTCGGCACCGTCCACCGGGCGCACGCGTCGACCGTCGGGGTACCGAAGCTCCTGCCCTCGTTCGCCGGCCTTCTCGTCGAGCGGGAGGTTCGCGAGCTCTCTCGCCTCGTCCGTTCACCGGTGCGTCCGTATGTCGTGGTCGTCGGCGGCGCGAAGGTCAAGGACAAGTTGCCCCTCCTCACGAGCTTCCTCGGCCGGGCCGACCGGCTCCTCATCGGAGGCGCGCTCGCGAACCCGTTCTTGGCCGCCGCCGGGGCGAACCTCGGGGCGACCCCTCCTCAAGCCGGGCTGGAGACGGCGGTCGCCGACTTCCTCCGGGCGGCCAACGCCGCGCACACGGAGGTGTTGTTCCCGACGGACGTCGTGGTCGAACGTCCCGGCCGCGCCGAGGCCGAGACCTACCCGCTCGGCCAGATCCCACCCGACGCGCTGGTCCAGGATATCGGACCCGCGACCCGGACCCGATTCATCGAGGGGCTCGCGGGATCGAAGACCGTCTTCTGGAACGGCCCGCTGGGCCGGGCGGAAGACGCCCGGTTCGCGGAAGGAACCCGGGCCGTGCTCGGGTCGCTGCAGGGGATCGACGGCTACCATGTCGCGGCGGGCGGGGATTCCGCGCGGCTCGCGCAGGACCTGGGGGTCACCGGCGGGTTCCAGTTCGTGTCGACCGGCGGTGGGGCGGCCCTCGAGTTCGTGGAGGGGCTCGAACTCCCTGGGCTCGCGGTCCTTCCCGACGAATGAAACCTCCGCCGAGCGGAGGCGGCGCCGGGTCGCGGTCGAGCGTCAGTGAAAGATACCGGAGGTAGCGGGGGTCGACCCGCGGCACGTCGATCTCTACGATCTCGGGTACCTCGTAGGGGTGGGTCTTCCCCAGGAACTCGAACAGCGCCCCCACCTTCTTGGGCACCGTCTTGAACACCACGAGCGCCTCCGTCTGCGACTCCACCCGTCCCCGCCAGAGGTAGCGTGACTCGGTGGGGAGGACGTTCCCACACGCGGCGAGGCGGTGCTCGACGACCGTCGTCACCGCTGCCAGCGCGGCCTCGCGCGAGGGGTACGTCGAGATCACCAGTCGGACGGGACCGACCGCCCGGATCGGGTCGAGCGAGTACGGGCTCACGTCGCGGCCTCCGACACGTGGGGGTCCCCGTCAGAGAAATCGAGCGTCTGGACGCCGAACGTCGCGAGGTCGACCAGCGCGGCCCGCGCCGGGACCGGAACGATGTTGCGCATACGCTGGTACTCCGTCTCGGCCTGCCAGGTCGAGGCGTTGAGCAGGAGAACGCCCCGGTACCGGTCGACGCCGTACGTGTGCGAGTGGCCGGTGACCAGGATGTCCGGCGCCGGGTCCAGGATGAGCCCGTCGCGGGCGCTCGGAGCCAGCGGCGTCCGGTCCCCGTACATCGGCGCGAGATGCCGCATCTGGAGCATCCGCTTCATCACCTCGGTCGGGCGGGAGTACGATGCGCCTGGGATCGCCGGGATGAGGTCATCGAAGCTCCGCCCATGATACGCGGAGACGACCACGCCCTCGAGGGCAAAGGTCGAGGGGTTCGAGAGGATCCGTACGTTCGGCCCGAGCGTCGTCGTCAGGTTGGTGGGCAGGGCGGGTTGCGGCTCGGCCGGGCAGACCGCATCGTGGTTGCCGGGGATGACGACGATCGTCATCCGCTCCGGGAGCTCGCCGAGCCTTCGGCCGAGCTCGGCGTACTGTTCGACCACGTCGGCGATAGCGAGGTCCTTCTCCTGCCGGGGGTAGATGCCGATCCCGTCGACGAGGTCCCCCGCGACGACCACGTGGTCGATCGAAGAGGCCAGTTCCCCGTGCGGGCCGTGGCCGTGGAGGAACTCCGCGAGATGCCCCCAGCTCTCCGAGAGGAACGAGCGGCTGCCGAGGTGCAGGTCGGAGAGGAAAAGGGCCCGCGACGGGCGACGCGACCGCCCCACGGTGCGGGTCGGAGGGATCTCCGGGCGTTCGACCGCCGCCACCCGAGGCAGGCGTCGGGGGTCCTTACCGAACTCTAGGCGAAGGCCGAGCACCTCGTCAGGGAGGATGGTCAGCCGCGCACCGGGGGAGCCCTTCGGGACCAGGGCTTCGAGCGACCCGGTGTCGTCGTCGACCGTCAGGATCAGATGGTGCCGCTGCGACGTCTCCCGCACGTCGCGGACCATCCCGATCACGGACGACGTCCCGTCGGACATGCGGAGCTCCTTGATCGGGCGCAGGTTCTCGAGTCCCGGACGACCCTTGAGCAAACGCAAGAGCGAGCGGTAGCGGAAGTGGAACAGGGCCGAGTACGCCAACAGAGGAGTGTCACCGGACGGGGGGCCCGAGTAGCCGTCCTGGATGAGGCGGAAGGGCAACGTCGCGGCCCCCGGGGGCGCGTCCCTCGGGCCGGGCGGGCGCTCCGTCGGGGCCCGGACGAGCGGGCCCGAGCCACGGTCTTCCGCGAGGACCGTTTCCACCATCTCACGGGTGACGAACGGATTCACCGATCCCGACCGCTCGATCACCTCGCGGGAGACGACGAGCGGGTGCGAGTGGTCGAGCAGGAGCTCAAGGGCTCCTGCCTCCACGAGCTTCTGGTGCTCCTGGAAGTACGCGACGAGATGTTCCCGAAGGGTGCTCGCCACCGTTCTCCCCGGGCGAACGGATACGCGGCGCCGAGGCGCCGTGAACCTTGGACGCCCGACGAGCGCGGAGTAGGCCCGGCTTATTTCAAGTCTCTCAACGCTGCCGGCTTCAACGTGGCGTCCGGGCGACTCCGAGCCGAAGGGAGGCCGATGCCGTGACGTCCCCACCGCCTAGCGGTAGGATTCCTTGGCGTAGGACGCGCCCTTCGGGTACTTCTCCTTCAGGTGCGCGATGAACTTCTCCGGCGTGCGCTCCAAATGCGCGGCGTACCACTGCACCACGACATCTTTGAGGACCCGGTGGAGCTCGCTAATCTTCGCGGCGTCCTCCGCGGAGTCGTAGAGGACGGCCTGGCTCATCATGCGCATCCATCCGGAGTACCGGTGGTAGCTCTCCCCCTCACACCACTCGAAGATCCCGCGGAGGTGGTTCGCCCCCTCGGGGGTCCGGTAGTACCAGAAGCGGAGCGTGAAGCCGACCCATCCCGCGGCGCGGTCACCAAGCTCGATCGTTTTGACGCCGCCGAAGTCGAACGACTCGCGGAACGTCCACTTGGTCGGGTACTCCACGAACGTGGCAAACAGCGTCTGCGACGGGTCGATCGTGAGGTGGACACTGACCTCCTCGAACTGGTTGTGGACCTCCCACAGGTCTTGGAGGAGACGCTTGTTAAGTTCGCCCCGATGGGTGAAGTCCTCGCCCGTATTCTCACCGGCCGCCTTCTGGGTCCGGGCGAGTTCGGTCTTGAGCGAGATCACGAAATCGTCTTCGGGCAGGTGCTCAGTAATGCTCTCGGGCTCCCCCGGGACCGGTACCTCCGCGGCTTTGCGAGTTGCACGACGGGCCATTCTGACAGTCTCCGACCTCGCGTAGTGGAGACCGCTATAAAGAGAGTAGGTCGCATCGCCCCCTCGCACCGAGGGAAAGTCGGTGATGAACTCGTCTTGACCGTCAGGTCCCGCTTAAATACCGCACCCACCATTCGTCGACTGGAAGGAACCCCCGGAGACGGACGGAGCCCCAACTCCCGACGTCGCTGGAGATCCGGAATCACGACTCATGATCCACCACGCCCCCCTTTGTCGTAGGCTCCGCGCATCGCCCAGCGACGTCTAGTTGGACTCGGTCGCCTCCAGGGAAGTCCCCCGCGTGAGCGGGCTGCCTTCCAACACGGAGAACCAACATGACCAACGACCCCAGCGCCGCAAAGTACCAGATCCGAGCCCGCATCAGCGCCGAAGGCGTCATCGACAAACCTGACGTCGTCGGAGCGGTGTTCGGACAGACCGAAGGTCTGCTCGGAGACGAGCTCGACCTTCGTGACCTCCAGAAGTCCGGCCGAATCGGCCGTATCGAGGTCGAGATCGACAGCCGGAAGGGCAAGAGCGAGGGCGAGATCATCATCCCCTCTTCGCTCGACCAGGTGGAGACCGCCATCCTCGCCTCCGGCCTTGAGACGGTCGACCGGATCGGCCCCTGCCGGGCCAAGATCGAGGTCATCAGCGTAGAAGACATCCGGATCTCGAAGCGCCAGAAGGTCGTCGACCGCGCCAAGGAGATCCTCGCGCGCCTTCAGGAAGATTCCAAGGGCGTCGGGATGGACCTTACCGAGGCCGTCCGAAAGATGGTCCAGGTGGACGATATCACGACCTACGGGCCCGAGCACCTGCCCGCGGGACCGAACATCGACCAGGCCGATGCGCTCATCGTCGTCGAGGGTCGGTCCGACGTTCTGGCCCTGCTCCGCTGCGGGATCAAGAACGTCATCGCCGTCGAGGGGACGAGCGTCCCCCAGACGGTGAAGGACCTCTCGCGCGGCAAGACCGTGACCGTCTTCACGGACGGGGACCGCGCCGGCGAGCTGATCCTCCGCGAGATGCTCCAGACGATGGACATCGACTTCGTCGCCCGCGCGCCGCGCGGCAGCGAAGTGGAGGAGCTCACGCAGAAGCAGCTCCTGAAGTGCCTCCGGAACAAGATCCCGATCAACCAGTACCTGGAGATGAGCGGGTTCGAGTCGACCGGGTCCACCCGGGAACCGCGCGAGGAGCGTGGCGAGTCGGGCGGCGGTGGCCGCCCGGAGCGGCGCGAGGAACGGAACGGCGACCGCGGCGGCGGACGGCGGGACGAGCGCGACCGGATGCCCATGCCGGTGCCCCGCGCACCCTCCCCGATCCCCAGTGCCCCGGCCCCTCCCGCTCCGGCCGCGGCCCAACTCACGCCCGAGCTGGCGCACTACTTTGAGCTCCTGAGCGGCGTCGAGAACGCCTCCCGCTGCCTCATCCTCGGCGAGAACGACGCCATCGTGGGCGAGGCGCCGGTCAAGGAGATGATCGAAGCGATCTCTGCCCTCACGGAACCGGCGAAGGCCATCATCTTCGACGGGATCGTGAGCCAACGGCTGCTCGACGTGGCCCAGGAGAAGGGCATCGGGACGGTCGTCGGCACGCGCCTCGGCCCCGTGGGGAAGATCCCGGAGACGATCCGGATCTTCACCAAGGCGGACCTCGCGGTGCCCGGCGCCGCCCGGTAGTCCGAACCACCCTTTCCCGTCGCGGGGCTGTGAGAGCCCCGCGACGAACCTATAGTTTCGTCCGGCCTCTCTAGGTAGGTCCGCATGGCGTCCAACATTGACAACTCCCGCCGCCTCCCGGTCGCGATCGACGAGATCCAAACGACGGCTGACATTCCGATCCCCACCGACCCGCTCCAGCGAGTGATCGGCCAGGAGAAGGCGGTCGAGACGGCGCGGATCGCGGCCTACCAGCATCGCCACCTCCTGCTCGTCGGTCCGCCCGGCATCGGCAAATCGATGACCGCCCAGGCCCTCGCGCTCCACCTCGACCGCCCCCGGACCGAGATCCGTGTCGTCCACAACCCCGAGAATCCCGAGCGACCGAGCGTCGAGATCGCGACCCGCGAGGAGGTCTACCACGAGCGCGAGGCGGCTCGCTCGGTCGAGGGCGAGCTGATCGCCCCGAGCGAGGCCCCCGCGTCGGTCGCCGAGCGGCTTGGGTACCGCTGCGCGCGGTGCAACTTCGTCTCGACCCCCAATGAGCGCTACTGTCCCAGCTGCGGGAACATCAAGCAGTCCCTGCCCGGCGCCGCCGGCACCGGGAACCCGTTCCGCGACCTCGTCGGGGGGATCCTCGAGCTGACCGTGACCGCGGGCGGGAACCCCCAGGAATCGGTGCGGACGACGCGCCTGCGCAATGGGGTCGAAGAGGTCGTCTCGTACGAGCGGGCGGGCGAGCAGATCAAGGTCCTGGACCAGCGGGCCCTCGAACGCCGGCGAACTCTCCAACGGGAGAGTCCGCGCAAGGTCATCGTCAAGCTCGACCGCACGACGTTCGTCATGGCCACGGGCGCGAGCGAGACCGAGCTTTTGGGGGACGTGCGCCACGACCCGTACGGGGGCCACCCCCAGCTCGGGACCCAGCCCTACGAACGCGTGATCCCCGGTGAGATCCACGAAGCCCACGAAGGGGTCCTGTTCATCGACGAGCTCCCCTCGCTCGGCCCCATCCAGCGCCACATCCTGACCGCGATGCAGGAAAAGCGGTTCCCGATCAGCGGCCGCAACCCGCAGTCCGGCGGCGCGTCCGTCCGGGTCGACTCGGTGCCGTGTGACTTCATCCTGGTCGCCGCGGCGAACATCCAGGACATCCACCGGATCCTCTCCCCGCTGCGCTCCCGCATCGCGGGCGGCGGGTACGAAGTGCTCCTGGAGACGGCGATGCCCGACTCGCCCGCCAACCGATTGCGTCTCGCCCAGTTCACCGCGCAGGAGATCGCCGTGGACGGACGGATCCGTCCCGCGACCCGTGAGGCGGTCGAGGAGATCATCAAGGAAGCCCGCCGGAGAGCCGAAGTGCTCGACGGCCGACGCAACGCGCTCACGCTCCGCCTGCGTGAGCTCGGCGGGCTCATCCGGACCGCCGGCGACCTCGCCGCGGTATCGGGCAGCGACCACCTCGAGGCGAAGCACCTTCTCGAGGCGCTCCGGCGCGCGCGCTCGATCGAGGAGCAGGTGCGGGAGACGTACGGCTCCTTCCAGGGGGGCCTCCGGCAGGAGGTCACCGAATCCCAGCGCCAGTCGATGGGCTACTACAACTGGAATGACCACCCGGATCCGGGGCAGTTCCCCGGCGGGTACGGCTAAAACTCCCGGCCGGAGAGGGTTCCTCCGACAGGCATATGAGCGGGTCGTCGGTGGCCGCCCGCACGGGCGCGTAGTCTAGCGGTTATGACGTCACCCTGACACGGTGAAGGTCGC
>Ga0209415_10005474_pt1 | contig 22791 bp, 20 predicted proteins | sample PeaSoiSIISIP2007_FD_187696 | JGI IMG/M metagenome (GOLD analysis project Ga0209415, IMG submission 187696) | Peat soil microbial communities from Weissenstadt, Germany - SII-SIP-2007 (SPAdes) (version 2) | ecosystem: Environmental > Terrestrial > Soil > Wetlands > Peat | place: Germany... | reverse complement strand
CGTCATTAGCTGAGGTCGGCAGGCGGACAGCTCTCAACGTTGCTCATCGGCCCCGCAAGCGGGAGCCGATGAGCGCCGGGCAACGGACCGCAGGAAGCCGTCGAAGTCAGAGGACGGCTAGTCTCCGGCAAAGGCCGCGAGGTGCATGCCGACGGACGCAAGCAGCATCTCGTAGGCGCGGTTGACGATGTCGTCCAGCGACCGCGTCTTGGCAAACAGGATCTTTGCCTCGGCGAGCAATTCCTCGCGGCTCGGGAGTTGAGGCGGATACGCAATGATCGCCGTTCCGGTGCGCTCACTGGCGCGGACGAGCGCCTCCCATAGTGCCGAAAGTTCGGGTCCGTGCAGGGCCGATGTGAGCGCGAGCGCGATCCGCTCGGAATTGAATCGCGCGGCAAGCTCCTCGGCGGCACGAGCGATGACCCGCGAACCCAATCGCTGTTGGTTGCGCAGCACATGTTCGGGCGGCGTCTTCAGGTCCCACACGATGCCGAGCCAGGACAGCCCTTTCAAGATGTAATAGGTCGGGTCGATTTCCCACCATCTGAAGCCCTGCCGGACGCTGCTCTGGTAGGCGTGGTGATTGTTGTGCCAACCCTCGCCCATGGTAATGAGCGCCAGGAGCCAGTTGTTGCGGGAATCGTCGCCCGTCACATAGCGCTTTGTCCCGCTCACATGCGCGAGCGAGTTTATGCAGAACGTGGCGTGATAGACGAGCACCGTGCTCCACAAGAATCCGACGACCAGGCCTGACCATCCCCCGATGAGAAAGCAGAAGAGAGCGAGGACAAGGGCCGGCGTCAGCTCCAATCGATGCAGCCACAGCAGCTCGGGATAGCGGGCGAAATCGGCTACCTTTTCGAGCTCGGTCACGTCATGCTTGCGCGCAAAGATCCAACCCACGTGGCTATAGATGAAACCCTTGCGCCGGGGCGAATGCACGTCCTCCTGCGTGTCGGAATGCAGATGGTGATGCCGGTGCTTGGCGGCCCACCAAAGAATGCTCTTCTGGGCGCTGCTCTGGGCGAGGAAGGCTAGGATGAATTGAAACACCCTGCTGGTCGCGTAGGCGCGATGCGAGAAGTAGCGGTGGTATCCGGCTGTGATCGCGAAGAGGCGCGCCCAGTAGAGCGCTATGCAAATTGCGACGGCTTGCCAAGTGACGCCCGACCAGATCGCCGCGAGGCAGGCGACATGCACCAATATGAACGGAATGGCGGACGGGTAGATGATATCGTCATGCTCGCCGTCGAGGCCGTCATCAGAGGACATATGAGCGATCCTGTTTATCCATAATCTTGTTTGCCGCGGCGCCGGTTCCATCGGCCCCAAACCTGTGAGCGCGGAATGTATAGCGCGACCAGCGGCCGTCACCGCCGGGCGCAATTCACGCGACATCGAGGCTCTGCTCGGCATGCCGGGCCGCGCCCCGATCATCCATCGGGATGATATGGTGCTGAAGGGAGATTGAGCGGGAAGGGTGAAAGTTCAATCCTGATCCAAGCCGGCCAGCGATTCTCAGGTAGAGAACGAAAACCAATCGTCATCGGTATAATCATAGATTTCGGCTTTCCGGCCCCTCACCGTCACTTCGAACTGTGAGCCGGACTTGAAATCAAAACCATCATATTTGCCTGTCGCTTTCCGACGCAATTCAATATGGCTGCTCTCTCCATAGTGATACAGGCCGGGAAGCGTTCCATCGATGTGACAGGAATTTGCATAATCGTAGGCAACGACGTGGTTTTTCTTGATTTCCACTTCAATGCTTATCTATCGGCCGTCAAAAAAGACCGAATGCACGTTCTTGGCCGTGGAATCGCTGAGTGCTACAGCGGCGACCGCCGCTCTCACGTGGGATTTCATTTCTCATCCCCAGAGCAATCGAGTCGAACGTTGCGTAACTTAGCTCTCAAGACATTCGGCTCTAGGTCCTTCTCCAATAAATCAGCAGGAAAAGTAACAATCGTTGAACCCTATAAGCGGCTTGTCCCGCTATCCACACCGTGCCGCCGCAAGCTTGTTCCCAATGTGCTGCCGACTCGGTCTGCTAGCTCCGGCATCAGCTGAATCGCATGGATGCCGGGACACGCCCGGCCATGACGATGGCAGAAGCTGCGCTTCCGAAAACGCCAACCCTGCGCTTAAGCCGCGTCGCCTGCGCTCAACGCCGCCAATTTTGCGGAGAGGTCGGCAATTGGCCCGTGACATCCACATGCGCCGCGTTCGCTGCCGAATCGAGCGTCTTTTCGGAAAATCGGAGATGGAGGAGACGGCCGTCATCGGTGCGGATCTGCACGTCGCCGCGGCCGAACACGTCCTTGAGCGCGCTTGCGGAGAGCCGGATTTCGCCGCTGCTTATGACCCCTGCCGGCGGCCGCAAGAAGCCGTCGAAGTCATAGGACGCCCGCGCGATCTCCTTGCCGTCGCACATCAATACGCCGCTCCCTGAGATTCCGCCGAGATAATGCATGATTGGCTCTCCTTCGAGCTATGCAAAAACGAAAAGCCCCGCGACCTTCATGAGGTGCGGGGCCATCGGCGCCAGGCGCCTCCTTGGGCATTATTCCGCCGCACCGTCACACGCTGAGCCGCCAGTCCATCCGTGGTCGGCTTCAATGCGGCGATGCGGATGTCGGCAGGCTCAGAGGTTCCAGAGCCGCCGGCCATGCAATCAGTCCAGAACCTTGAGGTTGTCGGCCGAGAGCTTGCCGCTCTTCTGATCGGAGACGAGCTCGAAGCCCACCTTCTGACCTTCGCGCAAGTCGTTGAGGCCGGAGCGCCCTACCGCGCTGACGTGGACGAAAGCATCCTTGCCGCCGTCATCCGGCGAAATGAAGCCATAGCCCTTTTGGAAGTTGAACCATTTCACGGTTCCCGTAGTCATGGGAAGCCCTTTCACAAACGTAAGTCTTGCTTGTCCGCGAAGCCGCGGACCGTCGAAATCGCATTTTCAGGTGAGAGAATTTTCAGCTTGGCGCGAATTTTCTTCAGCGCAAGGCCAAGTCATCTGGCCGTCCATCGACTTAATCGATATGGACCTTCCAGCGTCAAAATTCAAGGATGATTGCAAATTACTTTCGACTGGCGACTGGATGCGAAGAATACGTTGGAGACGCAAGTATTTTTATCTGAATTTCTGATCGGTGGGTTCACGATGCGCACGCGGACCCACACGGTGCGCCAGGACTCATGCGCCTTTCAGATGTGCGATCCGCTCGGGCACCGGCGGGTGCGAGTAATTGAACAACATGTAGAGGCGGTCCGGCGTGAGCGTCGCGAGATTGTCGCGCGAGAGCTTGGTCAGCGCGGCGATCATCGGCTCGCCACCGACCATGGTTTTCGCGAAATCGTCGGCCTGGAATTCGGCGCGGCGCGACAGGAAATTCGTCAGAGGCGAAATCAGGTGCGAGGCCGGCCCCAAAGCGATGAGCACGATCATCAGGACGAGGCCCGGATCGTCCGGCAGCCCGAAGGCCTGCGCGAGGCCGCCCGCAGCAAAGGCCCAATGCAGGACGGCGAAAGCGAGGAAGGCGAGGATTGCCGTCTCGCCGATGCGCTGAAAGACATGCCCGAATTTGTAATGGCCGAGTTCATGCGCGAGAACGGAGAGGATTTCTTCGCCCGTATGTTTCTCCAACAGCGTGTCGAAGAAGACGATGCGCTTCGCCTTGCCGAACCCGGAGAAATAGGCGTTGCCATGCACCGAGCGCTTCGAGGCGTCCATGACGAAGAGGCCCCTCGACTCGAAGCCGCACTTCTTGAGCAGCGCTTCGATGTTGGCCTTCATCGGCCCTTCCGCCATCGGCGTGAACTTGTTGAAGAGCGGCGCGATGAAGGCGGGATAGATCACGATCATCGCGATCATCACCGCCATCAGCCCGGCCCAGCCGAACAGCCACCAGAGGTTCGGCAGCGCGCGCTGCAAGGCGAAGAAGCCATAGAGCAAGGGAACGGCAAGCGCGAGCTGCAGCGCCCCGCTCTTCACCTGGTCGAGCAGGAACAGGGCGGGCGTCGTGCGATTGAAGCCGAACCGCGCTTCGAGCCGGAAGGTGCGGATCAGCGTGAAAGGCAGATGAAGGAAATAGGAGACCGCGCCAACCGCAACTACGATGGCGACGCTGCGGGATAGCCCGGGCGGAATGATCCCGGCCACGAGCCTGTAGACCGGACCGAGCAGGAGCGCCAGCCAAAGCACGGCAAGAAGCGTGTCGAAGCCCGTCTGCGCCATCGCGAGGCGCGTGCGCGCCAAAGTATAGTCGGCCGCCCGCCGGTGCTCGTCGAGGCTCACCTGATCGGCGAACTCGGCCGGAACGCGGTCCCGGTGGGCAGCGACGGCATGGGCCTGGCGGCGCTCCAGATAGATGTCGAGCGCGCCGGACAGGATAATGGCGGCGAAGATGGCGAGGACGACGAGATTCATTGAAGCGCTTCCCAAGGGCCTGAAACCAATGTAGGTCAAATGGCTTCTGTTGCTAGTCAACTGTTTTGTGGCAAGATTATCGGGAGGACCCCAGCGGCCGCCGCGGGCCCGGGAAGGCCAAGATGAAGAAAGACTCGGATCTCAAGCTCGTCCGCAGCAATGGGCCGGAAAACGTCCATGCTCTGATGACAGCGCTCGGCCGCTCGGCGCGCCAGGCCGCGCATGTGCTTGCGCTCGCCGCGACGGACACGAAGAACAAGGCGCTCAAGGTCGCGGCGAAAAAGATCCGCGCGCGTGCCGTCGAAATCCTCGCGGCCAACGCGAAGGACGTGGCGGAAGCGCGGGCGAGCGGAACGAGCGCGGCTTACCTCGATCGCCTGGAGCTCGATGCGCCGCACGTCGACGGCATGGCCAAGGGCCTCGAAGAGATCGCCGCCCTGCCCGATCCGGTCGGGCGGATTCTCGCCCGCTTTTCGCGGCCCAACGGGCTCGTCATCGATCGCATCGCGACCCCGCTCGGCGTCATCGGCCTCATCTTCGAGAGCCGGCCTGCCGTTGCGGCGGATGCGGGCGCGCTCTGCCTCAAGTCAGGCAATGCGGTGATCCTGCGGGGCGGATCGGAGAGCTTCCATTCGGTCTCGCTTGTTCACGAATGCCTCACCGCCGGCCTCACCGCCGCCGGGCTGCCCGCAGCGGCGATCACGCTGGTTCCGGTGCGAGACCGCGCCGCGGTCGGCGATATGCTCGCCGGTCTTTCGGGCAATCTCGATGTGATCGTGCCGCGCGGCGGCCGCAGCCTCGTCGCCCGCGTCGAGGCGGAGGCACGTGTGCCGGTCTTCGCGCATCTCGAAGGCATCGTGCATGTCTACGTCGATCGCGCCGCCGATCTCTCCAAGGCAATGACGATCCTGCGCAATTCCAAATTGCGCCGCACCGGCATTTGCGGCGCCGCCGAGACCCTGCTCGTCGATCGCGCCTGCGCGGCGACCCATCTTGCGCCGCTCGTCAAGATGCTGCTCGATGCCGGCTGCGCGGTGCGCGGCGATGCGCCGACGCAGGCCGTCGATCCGCGCGTGACGCCTGCGACCGAAGAGGATTGGACGCGCGAATATCTCGACGCGATCATTTCGGTGCGCGTCGTCGACGGCCTCGACGCCGCGATCGCGCATATCGAGACCTACGGCTCGCACCACACCGATTGCATCGTCACGGAGAATGGCGAAGCGGCGGAGCGTTTCCTGAGGGAAGTCGATTCGGCGATCGTCATCCACAATGCCTCGACGCAATTTGCCGATGGCGGAGAATTCGGCTTCGGCGGCGAAATCGGGATCGCGACGGGCCACATGCATGCGCGCGGACCCGTCGGGCTCGATCAGCTCACCTCGTTCAAATACCGCGTGCGCGGAACGGGTCAGATCAGGCCGTGAACGAAGAATTCGACGCGTTCCTCTCCCCTTGCGGGAGAAGGCCGAGCAAAGCCGGGCCGGATGAGGGTTATGCAAGGCCGATCGCTTTGTTTCTTGGTTCCAATGTTTTGGCCGGCGAGTGACCCCTCATCCGTCATGCTTCGCATGACACCTTCTCCCACAAGGGGAGAAGGAGCGCGACCGCACTGCTGCATGTCGGTTAAGTGAGCCCCTCATCAGCCGCCAGACTTCCGCCGCATGCGCCTGGGCTGAAAATCGGCCTCTTCGGCGGCAGCTTCAATCCGGCGCATGAGGGCCATCGCGCGGCGAGCCTGATGGCTCTGCATCGCTTGGGGCTCGACCGCATCTGGTGGCTGGTGAGCCCCGCCAATCCTCTGAAGGACACGCGCGATCTCGCCTCGCTTGCGGCGCGGATCGCCGCGGCGCGGGAGGTCGCCCGCCATCCGCGGATCGAGGTGACCGGATTCGAGGCGGCGATCGGCGCGCATTATACGTATCAAACGATCGCGTACTTGAAGAGCCGCTGCCCCGGCGTTCACTTCGTCTGGATCATGGGCACCGACAATCTCGCGACATTGCATCGCTGGCAGCACTGGCGCGATATTGCCAAGAGCGTGCCGATCGCCATCGTCGACCGGCCGGGATCGACGCTCTTCGCAACGCATTCGCCGGCCGCCCTGGCGCTCGCCCCCTATCGGCGCGATGCAGGCGAGGGCCTGATCTTCGCGACGCAAAAACCTCCGGCCATCATATTTCTGCACGGGCCACGCTCCGCGCTGTCATCGACGGCCCTGCGCGCCCGTGCCATGAAGGAGAACTGAAGCCGGCGCTCGACGCCTCTCATGGACGGCCAGACGATCAGACACGTTGGGCGAGGAAATCGAGCGTGCGCTGGCGTGCGAGTTCGGCGGCGGCCGGATTATAGCTCGGGCGCTCAGTGCAATTGAACCCGTGCTCGGCCGGATAGATGTGGATCGTGATGTCCGGATGCGCGCGCCTGATCTTTTCGACATCAGCCAGCGGAATGCTTTTGTCGCGATCGCCGAAATGCAAAAGGACCGGACAGAGAAGCTGACCGGCCAGCATGCCGGCAATCCCGCTGCCATAATAGCCGACGGCCGCGGCAAGCCCCGGCACGTGCGCGGCGGAAGCATAGGCGAGCGTGCCGCCCCAGCAATAGCCGACGACGCCGACCCTGCCCGCCTGCGCGGCGGCGCCGACCGCCGCCTCGATGTCGGCGAGCGTGTCTTCGAGCTTCGTTCTGGCGCGGATCGCGACGCCCTTCTGAATATCCTCGCTGTCATAGCCGAGTTCGGTGCCGGGCGCGACGCGATCGAACAGCGCCGGTGCTATGGCATGATATCCCGCGGCGGCAAAATCGTCGGCGACGTCGCGGATATGATGATTGACGCCGAAGATCTCCTGAAGGACGACGAGACCGCCGCGTGAATTGCCTGTCGGCGCGCTTTCATAGGCGCCTATCGTTACCCCGTCCTTGGTCGTGAGCTTGATCATCTGCCCCATGTTGCCCTCGGCTGTTGCGCGTGATGAATGACTGAGCTTGGATAATTTTTAGCCGGCTTCCCACTTCTCGATCCCCCCGCCTGCAACTTTCGCGGCGGCTTCGGCAACCGAATGGCCGGCCAGCTGCAAATCCGGCGCGATCTCGGCCAATGGCACGAGAACGAAGGCGCGGTTGAAGAGTTCCTTGTGCGGCAAGACGAGGGCGAGCGTCGAGAGCGGCGCGTCGCCGTAAAATAGAATGTCGATGTCGATCAGTCGCGGACCCCAGCGGATGGTCTCCTTGCGCCCCATATCCGCCTCGACTTCTTTGACGGCGGCAAGCAGCGCGGCGGGATCGAGGCGCGTCAGCGCCAGAGCGCAGGCATTGGCGAAGGGCGGTTGCGCGAGATAGCCCCAAGGCGCCGTCTTATAGATCGAAGAGACGGCGGTCACGTCGATTGCGCCGCTTTCCTGAAGCAGCCTCAAGGCTTTTGCGATATTGGCCGGCCCGTCGCCGATGTTGCTGCCGAGGCCCAAGCCGATCTCGACCAGCCCGCGCCGGCTGCCCGCGAGGCGGGGATCAGGCGTGTTCGATGGCATCATAGACCTTGAAGGCGGCGACATGTTCGGCCGCATCATGGACCCTGAAGATCGAGGCGCCGTGCGAGGCGGCAATGAGATTGGCGGCGAGCGTGCCGATGAGCCGACCGTCGACCCCGGCGCCGAGAATTGGGCCGAACAGGGATTTGCGTGAAACGCCGACGAGCAGCGGCAAGCCGTAAAACTCGACAAGGCCGTCGAGCCCGCGCAAGGCTGCGAGATTCTGCTCCTTGGTCTTGCCGAAGCCGATGCCGGGATCGAGAATGATGTGGCGATGCGGGATCCCGGCCCGGTCGGCAAGAGTGAGCGAGCGTTCGAAGAAGCGGCGCATGTCGGCGATGATGTCGAGCTCGGGATCGACGCTCTCACGATTATGCATGACGACGACCATGGCCCTGCCTTCGGCCACCGTGTCGGCCATGGCCGGATCTTTCTGCAGGCCCCAGACGTCGTTGACGATGACGACCCCCCGTTCGATGGCGCGCTGCGCGACCGCCGCTTTATACGTGTCGATCGAGACCGGCCGATCGGTTGCGTCCACGATGTCGGCAAGCAATGGCTCGAGCCTGGCGAGCTCGACTTCCTCGGGCACGGGCACATGGCCAGGACGCGTCGACTCGGCGCCCACATCGATAATGTCGGCGCCATCGGCGGCGAGTTTGCGCGCCTGCGCCAGCGCCGCCTCGCGGGTCTGGAACTTGCCGCCGTCGGAAAATGAATCCGGCGTGACGTTCAAGATTCCCATGATGACCGATCGCGTGCCGATAAGCGCAAGCAACTCATCGCGTTTCTGCTGCATTGGCCTAGAACTCAATCGGGCAGTACCCAGGCGCCACCTCGCGCGGGACATGGCGCGGCGGACGCAGGCGAGACAATAGCCCATTTAGCGCCGCGCAGGACGCCCGGCGCGCTTATTTGCCCGGCGCCGTCGAGGCTGTCGGAGCAGCCGGAACCGGCGAAGCACTTAGCCCAGGAGCAGCCGGGGCCGCGGGAACTGCAACCTGTGCCGGGGCAACCGGCAAGGATACGTCCCAGATGCGGGCCGTCATGTCGAAGGAAGCATCGACCACGTGGCGGCCGTCGGGGCTGTAGCGGATGTGGCTCACCTCCCCGTCGTGGCCGCCGAGGATCATGAGCGGCGCGCCGGATTCGCCATCCCATATGCGCCCCGTCCGGTCATAGGAGGCGGTCGCTATGCGCTTTCCATCCGGGCTGAAGCTGGCGAACATGACGGCGCGGCTATGTCCGGTGAGCGTCAGGAGGCGTGCGCCGGTGTTTGCGTCCCAAAGAATTCCCATTTTGTCGGTCGATCCGGTCAGGATCTTCTTCCCGTCCGGGCTGAAGATGGCGAACTCGACGGCACGCGTGTGCCCGAGAAGGGCTTCGATCAGCGCACCGGTATCGGCATCCCAGATTCGCGCCGTCTTGTCGCTCGACGAGGTTGCGATACGGTGCCCGTCGGGACTGAAGGCCACTCCTGAGACGATTCCATTATGGCCGGCGAGAGTGAAATCCAAATTGCCCGACGCGGCTTCCCAGACCTTCGCCGTATGATCGGCGGACGCGGTCACGACCCGCCTGCCGTCGGGACTGAAAATGCCGTGCATGACCGGACCCGAATGGCCGGTCAGAACGGCGATCGAGGCGCCGGTGTCCGCGTTCCAAATCCTCGCGGTCGAGTCGCGCGAGGCGGTGATGACAAATTTTCCGTCACGGCTGAACTCGGCGTCCTCCAGCGGGTCCGTATGCCCGGCGAGCGTCACGAGAAGCTTGCCGGTCTTGACGTCCCAAATCTTGGCCGTGGAATCCTGGGAGGCGGTCAGCACGCGGCTCCCGTCGGGGCTGAACCGCGCGGTTTTAAGGCCTGCCGTGTGACCGGCGAGAGTCTTGAGCAGCGCACCGGAATGAGAATCCCAGATCCTGGCGGTCTTGTCGCTTGAGGCAGTCACCACAAGTTTCCCATCGGGACTGAACTCGGCATCGGTGAGATCGCTCGTGTGCCCAGTAAGCGTGATGAAGTGCGGCGGTGCCGGATCGCTGCGCGCCGTCGTCGCGAGCAAGGGCGTGAAGACGAGCATTGCAAGGGCAAGCGCCCAGCACGAGAGAGCTACGCCCGACACGCGGCAGCTGTTGACGGATGCTAATTGCCGATCACCGCGAAGGAAGACAATTGTCATTTTCTAAGTCCTTCTGCGCTACTATTTCAGTCCTTCCGCGTTTGACGACCGATGTCGGATCCTCAGCGTCCGACCTCCGGTCCCGCGCGGCACATGCTTACTGCGGACCGCTGCACTCCTTAAGCTGGTTGGCCTCGATCGAGAAAATCTTGCCCTGCTCGATGCTGATTGCCTTTGCGGCGCACACCCGTCCGTTCTTGAAGGTGATGCGGGCGTCGTAGGATCCGGTGGCGACATCTTTGATCAGCAGACGTTCATCGTCGTCGACGGCGTCATCCTTGTCGTTCTTGCATTGATCCGGACCCCAATTGGTGCTGCCGGCCGGCGCAAGCTCGAATTTCACGATGGTGTCGCCGGTGATATTCCAGAACTTCGTCTGACCGGCGGCCATGGCGCCTGAAGCGCAAAAGATCGAGACGAGGCCGGCCGAAATGAGCCGCGCGATCGGTGGCGATATCCGCATGTGCGATGACGCTCCCCAATGCTTAAGGCGAATATTTGTTTCTCACGGCCTCACCACGAGTCCCCAAGGCAAGCGGCCGACCGGCACGGACTTTTCCGGCTTCAGCGAGGCAACGTCGACGACGGTAATATCGTTGGTGAGGCCGTTGGCGGAATAGATCTTCGAGCCGTCGGGGCTCAGCGCCGTGTGCCAAGGGCGCTGGCCGACGAGGACATAATCGATGACCTTATAACTGGCTGCGTCGACGACCGCCAATCGGTTCGCCTTTCCGAGGCAGATGAAGGCCCGCTTGCCATCCTTGGTGAACGTGATGCCTACCGGCGATATCAACTCCGGGCGCACGCCCGGGATTTCGAAGTGGATCGTACTGACGATCTTGCGGGTCTTGGCGTCGATCACCGCGACCGTTCCGCCGACCTCGGACGAGACCCAGACATAGGCGCCGTCGCTCGTGTATTCCGCATATCTCGGACGTGAATCGACCAGAATGTTCGCCACCACCTTATAAGTCTTGGCATCGATGAAATGCGCCATGCTCGTCGACTCCGACGTCGCAACGACCATGCTGCCGTCGGGACTGACGGCCATTCCTTCCGGCTCGACGCCGATCGGCACTTCTTGCGTGGTCTCGCCGGTCTTGTAATCCATGATGGTGACGACACTGTCGTCCTCATTGGCGACGTACAAGGTCTTGCCCTCCGGAGAAATGTTGAGGAGCTCGGGATCCGGACCGGAATCGAGCAGCCTGGTCACTTTCAGCGAGTTCGCGTCGATCACGGCGAGCTGGGCGTCGTCGCCGAGGCAGACGATGATGTCCTTTTTGTCCGGCGTGATGATGATGCCGCGCGGTCTATGGCCGACCGGAATCGTTTTGACGAGCTTCAAGCTCTCGCTGTCGACGACCGAAACGGTATCGTCCTTTTCGTTGGTCACGAAAATCAAGGCGGCGTTCGCCTGCCCGACCGAGAAACCGGCAAAGAGCGAGGCTAGACAGAGCGAGATCAGACAGAGAAGAGAGGTTTTGCGAATCGTATTCATCGCTTGGCGTGATCCGGGTTACTTGTTCAGTCGGCATTTCGTCTCGGGCTGATCGTAGCCGAGCGTATCGGTCAGATATTTCGGATGGAGAAATCCTTCTTGCGGCGAGACCGAGACGAGATCGCGCGCGCTCGCGAGCAGGACCGGCTGGCGCAATTGCAGGTCCCAAGTTCTAAAGTTCATCCCCTCGCCCTTGTAGCCGGGGAGTTCAAAGCGGTCGGACAGGAAGTAGGCACGGATATCCGCCGGCTTTGCCGAATTGATGCGGGTCGCGGCTTCGCCGAATGCCCGAACACCGAGCCAAGCCGAATAGTCGCGCTCCGTCATGATGCGGCCGACCTCCCGCTCGAAGCGATGTTGCATCTGGGTGCCGCCGTATTCCTCAAACGAGCGATGCCAGGCGACGGCGATGAGCCCCTGGGTTCCGACGACGGGCCTCGGATCCCATGTCCGATAGGGCAGATATTCGCCGAACGTCTCGCTTTCATCGGAGACGAAGACCACGTCGTAAGGCGGAGCGCTCTGGGTCAAGAGCGGCATCTGCTGCTGAACCTGCTCGTGACCTGTGTCGGTGCGACGCGAGCCGGCCGCATAGGTATAAGTGCGTTCGTCGACGATCTTCGAGCCGAACCGCGCGGCTGCGCGCTTGACCGCCGCGGCATAGCCGAGATCGGCGGGGTTCTTGCCGGAAACGAGCAGCCAGCGCGTCCATTTCTTCCAAAGGAGATATTGCGCCAGAGCGTCGGCGCGCATCGCCCAACTCGGCAAGATATGGAAGACGTTCGACCGGCATTGTTCCTGACGCAAGTCGTCGTCGCTCGTTCTGATGTCGAGGATGATCGCATCCTTCGCCTCGGGCATGTCGGCCAGAGCGAGAAGATCGGGCTCTTCGAGATCGGCGATGATGAGCTTTTGGCCGCTGGCGAGCGCCGCTTTGGCTTGGGCTCTGAAATCCGCGTCGAGGCTCAGGATCATTTCCGAAAGGCGGTAGTCCTGATTGATGAATCGTCCCGTCCGGTTGTTGTCCTCCAGCGCGATCCTGGCGCCCTGGATGCCGTTATCGGTGACGATTTTATCCAAAAGCGAGAGCGGCGGCGGCTCCACATATTGCCGACCGAGATAAAGAATATTGACATGCAAGGGAGCCAGCTGCGCCGGGGCGGGGGGCGCCTGCGTCGCAGGCGGTGCGGGCGGCTGCTGTGCCGCACCGGACACGATGCCGCCCATGAGCGGAAGAGATCCGCCCAGCAGCAGCACCAGAAACCTGCTTGCCAATCCGCACCGGCGCATTGGCAAGCCCCAGAAGGAACGCCTCCCTAGCCGATGGACGGCCATATTCGGCTCAACTTTCACCAGCGTCTCCGCTTCTGACCGCCCCCGTCAGCAAACCCCATCCAGGCGATCATCCGCACCGGTCACTGCTTCTCCTCTTTGGCGTTGAGAGCCACCTGAATCTTGACCCAGGTGATGATCTTCCAGAGATCATCGTCGGTCTTGATGATGTTGCCGAAGGACGGCATCGGCGCGACGACGTTCTCGATCGCCTGCCGCGAATAGCCTTGCTTCTGCAAATCTATGGAGCCGAGCGCTACGAGACGAAACAATGTGTCGTCGGAATCGCCATAGATCCATACGCCGTTGGTGATCGGCGGGCACATGCCGCCGCCGCCGCCTAAGCCGTGGCAACCGGGACAACCGTAGTTGCTGAACAGCTTGTGGCCCTCGTCGGCGAGCGCCTGATCATGGGCATCTTCTTTGGCCTGGTAGGGATTTACGAGCGTGCCGACCTTCGCCGTCTGGGCCAGTGCGAGCGGCGAACCCTTTGCACCCGCGACTTCAGGCGCTGCCGGCGTCTCGCATACGAGTGCGCCGCCTTGCAAGGTACACGTGTTTTTCTGTACAGGATTTGGAGGTGCAGACCCCGGCCCCGACGATGCATTCTGCGCATGGGCACCGATCGCGAACATGGCGCCCATGGCGAGACTGACACCTAGGACAATCTTCAATGCACTCCTGACCATAACCCCTCCTCCATCATGCGTCACAGGTTAAATACCTGCGGCAGTGCACCATCGGCGCCAGCCGCACTAACAACGTTTGCCTCGGCGTTTGATTTGCTGCAACAAATGATCGGTTCATTTGCGCATCGCAAAGCAACGCCGAGTGCGTAGAAAGCATCAGGCTGTCCATCATTTGCCGTTGGATTGCTGCATCAGCCGGATGAGGCTGACGACGGTATCATTGCCATTTTCGGTGGCTATGTCGAGCGCCGTCTTGCCGTCGGGCGACCGTTTGCTGGAATCGGCACCGGATTGGAGAAGAAGTCCGACGATGGGTGTGCTGTCATGCGCGGCCGCAAGCATCAGCGCCGTAACGCTGGAGGAGCTCACCGCATTCACGTCGGCGCCATGCGCGATCAGGCTGCGCGCGACCTGCAACGTATCGGGATAATGGGGGTTGAGTGAGAGGTTCTCCACCTCGTGCCGGCCGCCGGCGATCGAATATTCGGTCGGCTCTCTGCCGGCGTCCACCATTAAAGGCGTCAAACCGAGCTTGGTGCTTTTTGTATTGAGCGAAGCGCCGGCATCGATCAGCGCCAAGGCCGCTTCCATCTTGTTCTCGGCGATCGCGAAGGCAAGCGGCGTAGCTCCGTCCGGCGTCCGGCTTTCCAAGTCGGCCGCGTGCGCCACCAGCACCTTCAATGTCCCGATATCATCCTGCATGACGGCCTCGAGCAAGGGCGTCATCCCGTCGCTGCCGCGCGCGTTCACATCGGCATGATGATCGAGAAGGAATTTGACGAGGTCCGGATCCCTCTGCAGCGCCGCGATATTCAGAGGCGTGTCGCCCTGCTCATTGCGCTTGTTGACATCCGCGCCTTTGCCGACCAGGAACTCGACGCGCTGCATATCCGATGCGAGAACCGCGCCGTCGAATTCGTCATTGACGTCGGCGCCCGCGGCGAGCCAGTCTTTGAGTTGCTGGAGGGTTACGGGAGATTTGTTGTCGGAAGGCGGCGGCGGCGGCGGCTGGGTATAGTCGCCATGCGCCGGCAAGTCGCCTTCGACGATGCAGTCGCTGCATTTCACCAGCGGGACACCGTAATCGCGAAGAACCTTCTCGATCTCCGCCCTCTTGTCTTCGAGCGCCAAATCGATCTTGTACTTCAGAATGCGATCGGTCGGCGGCACACCGAACCCGAGCTCGAATTCGAGCGGGAAATCGTTTTCCATCATATTGACCGGCTGGATCACGATCGGCGCCTTCTTGACCGTCTTGTAATAGCCGGCGAAGGGACCCCATACGGCCGCGATGTCGAGCTGCCCATCAATCACCTGCTGAACCTGATACGCGGGCTGGTCCTCAGGCTTTATGTCGGCGTCGTGACTAATGGGGTGGACCACGACGTTGTCCTTAATGCCGTGCTGCTTCAGCACCTGGCGGATCGCCGAGATCTGATAGACACCGATCCTCAGTCTCTTGAGCCGCGGATCGTCGAGGCTCTTGATGTCGTAGTTGTCATTGGCACGATAGGCGAAAACGAAGGTGGTTTTGTAGATCGGTTCCGACAAAAGCACGCCCTCATACCCGACCGGCATGTCCATGAGCACGTCGCATTTGTCGTTCCCGAAGGTCTCCCGCATCATGCCGCGCTCGATATAGGGGCGCCAGTAGTATTCCACATGCGTATTCATCGCCTTGGCGAGAATGTCGGCAATCTTGTTATCGTAGCCCTCAAGGCGGTCGTTTGAGAGGGGCATGCTGCCGGGATCTCCGCAGATCCGAAGCGCCGGCAAAGTGCGGCGCCGTGCGGCAGCCTTGAGAGCGGCGCGATCTCCGGCCGTGAGGGGCTGAAGGGAATCGACCTTGCGCAAAGCGGCGGCGACCGCCTTGTCTTCTTTCGAGGTATCCTGGACCTCTTGCGCTGAGGCGGGAATTGCGAAGACGCAGGCAGCAACGATCACGCAGGCTTCGAGCGCCAGTTTGACGCTCTTTACGAGAGACAGGGTCATCTTGGGCGACGCGATTTGGAAGGCCTGAACGCTGCCTTGGTTGAAAAAAGTAATTGACGCCCGAGCCAGAGGCTCGGGCGTCAACCGGTTAGTTCACACGTGTCTTATTCGTAGACGCGGAACGTGGAGAGCATGCCGCCTTGCGGGATCATGCTCAGGCCAGCGGCCTTGGTCATCGCCGTCGCGCCGATCGCACCGAACTTGTCGTTGAGATCGAGGCCAGCGGTGACGGGCAGACCGATCCAGCCGCCAATGCCCGACAGGATGGACACATACTGCTTGCCGCCCACCGCATAGGTGATCGGGTTGCCGATGATGCCCGAGCCGAGCTTACGTGACCAGAGGATCTTGCCGGTCTTGCGGTCGACGGCGCGGAAGTCGCCGCCAAGGCTGCCATAGAACACCAGGCCGCCATCCGTGTTGAGGCTGCCGCCCCAGTTCGGATATTGGTCCGGGATGTCCCAATCTGACTTGCCGGTCAGGACGTCAAACTTCTTGAGCCTGCCGGTGACGCCGGGTTTCTCCGGATACATGTAGACGTTGGCGAACACATAGACCACGCCTTGCTGCGTGCCCGTCCGTGTTTGCGGTTCGTCTGTCATGCACCAGTTGTTGGTCGGCACATAGAATTTGGTCGGATCCTTGGGATCGAACGAGGCCGGCTGCTGGTCCTTGCCGCCCATCGCCGACGGGCAGGCTTGAACGGTCTTGCCGGCTTCGAGCGGCGAGTGCTCCGGCACCTTGATGGGCCGGCCCGTCTTGAAGTCGATCTTCTCGGCCCAGTTCACCGTCACGTATCTATGTGCGCGGAGCAAAGTGCCGTCGGTCCGATCGAGAACATAGGCGAAGCCGTTGCGATCGAAGTGCACGAGCGTCTTGCGGGCGGTGCCGTCGACATTCGGCATATCGGCGAGCATGGTCTCGTTGATGCCGTCATAGTCCCACTGATCGAACGGCGTCATCTGATACGCCCAGACCGCGTCGCCGTTATCAGCTTTACGGGCGAAGATGGTCATCGACCACTTGTTGTCGTACTTGCCGGAGTTGCAGCCGGATTGGGTCAGCGGATCTTCGCCGCAGCGATAGCCAGGGCTCCACAGGCCGGGGTTACCGGTCCCGTAGTAGACGTAGTGGAGTTCCGGATCATAGCTGAACCAGCCCCAAGCCGCGCCGCCACCGATTTTCCAGGAGTCCTTTTCTCCGGGGAAGGTGCTGACGCCGAGGTCCCCGGCCTGACCATATTCCGGATGGGCCTTGTTGGTATCAGCGGTGATGCCGACGTCGGAGTCTGGGCCGACGCTAAACTTGCGCCAGACTTCCTTGCCGGTCTGCAGGTCAAAGGCCGCAAATGCGCCACGCGCGGCGAACTCGTCGCCGCCGAAGCCAATGAACACTTTGCCTTCGGCAATGAGCGGCGCCGGCGTGCCGGTCTCGCCCTTGTCCGGATAGGCATTCTTGGTGACCCAAGCCTCTTTGCCGGTCTTCGCGTCGAGCGCGATGATCCAGCCGTCGAGGGTCTGGTAGACGATCTTGCCGTCGGCATAGGCGCCGCCACGGTTGACGGTGTCGCAGCAAGCGCGCGGCACAGCCGATTCGTCGCGGTCGGTCTTCTTGACGTAGTTCCAAACTTCCTTCGGATTGTCCGGATCGGAAAGATCGAGCGCCTGAACGATGTTCGGCCATGCGCTGAAGATGTACATCATCGGCGTGCCGTCGACGTCGACCACGAGGGGTTGACCTTCATGGCCGCGCAGCGCGCCGGTCGATTGATCCCAGGCGAGCTGCAGGTGGCTGACGTTGCCCGTATTGATGCCCTTCAGGTCGCTGTGCCGGGTCAACTGATTGTCGCCAGCCGGCGAGGTCCATAAATTCTGGTCCCTGTCGTTGGCATTGGTGCCGCTATCGGCAGCGTAAACGGCGCCCGAAAACGCCAATCCACCCACCACAGCAACACCTATTGGCAGTAGTTTTCGAAGTTTCATGCTACTTCCTCCCATGCAGAACTGCACATTCCCGGCCGCACGATTCCAACGTCATGCGCCACACCCATACGGTGCGGCAGCGCGGAAGCGCAGGCCGAAAATCTCTCTTAAAATCTTGAAGTTGCGAGGGCCTCCCAGCCATCCTCAACGTGCAGCGAGAACTTTTTAAGTGCTCCTTCCAGCAGCTCTTATAGAGAGCTAAAGCCGGAAGTCGTCTCGCTTTTCTTCGGTCGGAAATAAAGAACGAGACGCTTCCGAACACCACGGGACTTATTCCCGATCGCTCCGGGACGCTTTCCCGATCGCTTCAACGTGCGGACCGGCGCGCCCTCCTTACAAAATGGCGACGCCGACACCAAAGGCGGCGCGAAGCGAGCCGGAATCGGTGCTTGCGCGTGCCCTCGGCGGGACATGCTGCGTTGAAGCTGCCCAGCCGATTCCTGAGGCCGCCGACCATTGCCGCGCGCATCGCAATGCAAGTCAGCGTGACGCGGCGGATTCGGGCGCAAGATCTGAAACAATCGTCGAATGATCGGAGCCGAACAATTTGATGCGTACCAGGTTATTGCCGTCAAACCATAGATCGCGATTGAGATCACCGCTGACCTTATAGTGATGAGCTTCGATCGTCGCGCCGTTCTGAACCAGCGGCTCATCGCCGAGATCGGTCACCTTGACCGAAAGCTGCCGGCCGGTTTCGGAATCGAACAACATCGTGCGCTCAAGGACAGCCTTGTTCCACAGACTCGCAGGAATTACGTCGGACGCGACTTCGCTCTGCTTTCCGTCGATCGTGAGCTCGATCTTTTCGGCGTCGGCGAGGGCCGTGACGGTATGTTTCGTCCCGTTGTCGTCGGTCAGCGATTTAAAGGAGACGAACCGGCCGCCGCTCCAAGTTTCCGTAGCGGAATGATCGAAACGATAGGCTTGAACGAACAGGATGACGACCGAGATATGAGTCGTCAATTTGACGTTGGTCGTATCGCCGTCCTTGTTGATCTCGACGGTCTCTGTGCCGATCTTGTTGCCGTCGCGGAATATGTCGAAGACATGGCGGTCATTGGCGGGCGTCGGGGCGGCGGCCGGTTGCCCGGCGGCTGGACCGATCGCCGGGACGAGAAGGCCGAGAAGAATCGTGAGCTTTCCGAACATGGATCTTTCTCTCGCATCAGCTTTCGCTCCGCCGCTTTTGGCTTCGATGGTCGGAGCGCGGTTTTCGCAGTGGACCGATCAGGTCCCGACTGGACGGCCGGAAGCGAGTCGGACGACTTCGGCTTGTTCAATAGAATCTTGCCGATTTTCAGCCTAATCAGGCGCGGATTTGCGGCAAGCTCGGTGCGGCCCATTGACCCGTGCGTCGCGCCAAGTCTACTGCTGCGCTTGCCAGGAGGCGAGCGCATCCTCGATAGCGCGATCGCCGGAGGCGTTCTTCTCGAAAGTCAGTTTGGCGACCCGGCCATTGTTCAGCAGAATCGGGATGTCGAACCATTCCCGCTGTTTGATCAAGTCAATATTGGCCGCTTCGGCATCCCCTCGGTTGAGGCCGATCAGGAAAGAATTGTCCATGATCGGCACCAAGCTTCCCCTCAACGGTTGGCCGTTCGGCCTGTCCTCGCTGCGCAATTGCGGAACACTGATCTGCTTGATGCCCCCGGTCGGACTGCCGGGCGCAATCGTGAAGACGACCGTGATCGTATGCGAGGCCGACAGGCTCGGGTCGGTATTCTTCTGGATTTCCAGAGTAGCCTTGAGCTTGTCCTCGGGGATGTCGATGTCGGCGCGCACCGCCGTGCCGGGCGGCTGACCTGTGTCGTTGCTGACATTTTCGAGCCGCCAGATCACCGTGCCGACGTAAGTCTTGAGCTTGTTCTGCTCATCCGGCGATTCAACGAGAAGCGCGGCGCGATAGGCGACCGGAACGCTCGGAGTAGAATTGACGGTACTTTGCGCCGAGCTTGCCGCGGGAACCGCGGTCGCTGTTTGAGCCGGGCTCGCGGCGGGTGCGGCAGGTTTTGTCGATGGCTCTGGCGAAGACGAACCTCCGATTCGCTCGACGATCTTGCCGCCGCCCTGATCGGCCGGGCTCTGCGCCGCGGAGTTGAAGGCCGCGAGATCCTCCGGCCGGTCGCGCAATTTCCATGCCGCCGCGGCGACCATCCCGACGACGACGACGACGACAGCAACGACGATCCACAGGCGCCGGCTCTGCGGCGCATCCTCGGTTTCGGGCTGCGGCGCTTGCGGGCGCACCGCTTCCGGACGGATGAGTTCGGAGCGTAACCTGGGCGGCTCTGCCGCGCCAAGATCGACAGCGCTCTCATTGCGTTTGCTGTCTCGATCCTTGCCCTCGGCCGCTCCATCTTTGGCGTCGGCGACAGGATTTCTCGCCTGCCCCATGCTGGCGGCTGCAGCCCCATTCGCGCGATATGGAGGCATCGGCGCCCGCGGGAAAACCCGCGCCGCTGGCTTTGAATCGCTTGTTTTCGAAACCGTTTTCGTCCCGGCGGCGAGCTGCGGCTCGGGGATTTGCGGCGCTTCGGCAGCCGAACCATTCGGCGCGGCCAATTCGGCCTCGAGGCGCGCCATGGCCATGTCGAGGGCCCGCGTTTCGCGCGCAATATCGGCCTCGGGCAGCGGCGGTTGAAGATTCTGCAACTGACCGAGAAGCGCCTTGCGGGCACGCTCGTAAACTGCGCGCCGCGTCTCTGGCGTAGAATTCGGCAGGCCCGCGACGGCCTTGGCGAGCAGCGGATAATATTCAGCCATTGTGCGTTAAGACCATTCCTCGGCCGATCCGTCAACTGGGGGATGGCTGCGGGCCGCCGAAATTGAACGAGCCGATCCGCGAGATCAAGAATTTGCGCATGCATCGGCCTGCCGTCGAGCGGCATCGATGCGGATCGCGCATGTCTAGCGATCTTGAAACGGGTTGTGAACCAGGATCGTGTCTTCCCGCTCGGGGCTTGTCGAGAGCAGCGCTACAGGGGCCTCGATCAATTCTTCTATGCGCCGCACATATTTGATGGCCTGGGCCGGGAGATTGGCCCAGGAGCGCGCGCCGGCCGTCGTCGCCTGCCAGCCGGCGATCGATTCATAGATCGGCTCGAGGCGCGCCTGCGCCTTCTGACTGGCCGGCATGCGGTCGATACGAGACCCATCGAGCCGATAACCGACGCACACTTTGATCTCCTCGAATCCATCCAGGATATCGAGCTTCGTCAGAGCAATGCCGTCGATCCCGGACGTCTTCACCGCTTGCCGCACCAGCACGGCGTCGAACCAGCCGCAACGCCGCCGCCGGCCGGTGTTGACGCCATATTCATGGCCGCGATCGCCGAGCAATTGGCCGATGGCATCGTGAAGTTCGGTCGGGAACGGGCCGCCGCCGACCCGCGTCGTATAGGCCTTGGCTATGCCGAGCACATAGCCGATCGCCTTGGCGCCGAGCCCGGAGCCGGTCGCGGCATTGGCGGCGACCGTATTCGACGAGGTGACGAACGGATAGGTGCCATGATCGATGTCGAGGAGCGCGCCTTGCGCGCCCTCGAAGAGGATGCGCTTGCCCTCGCGGCGATAAGTTTCGAGAAGATCCCAGGTCGCGTCCATGAACGGCAGGACTTTTGGAGCGATCGACAAGAGCTCTTCGCGCAGCGCAGAGGCCGCGACCGGCTCGAGTCCGAGTCCGCGCCGCAATGGTTCATGATGAGCGAGCAGCCGGGCGATTTTCTCATCGAGCGCGTCGGGATCGGCAAGATCCATCAACCTGATCGCGCGGCGCCCGACCTTGTCTTCATAGGCCGGTCCGATGCCGCGCTTCGTGGTGCCGATCTTGAGTCCGTCCGTGATCGCCTCTTCGCGGTAGGCGTCAAGCTCGCGATGCAGCGACAGAATCAGGACGACGTTTTCCGCGATCTTGAGATTGGCGGGCGAGATCGCGACGCCTTGCGCCTCGAGCTTGGCCATCTCGGCGACGAGATGGTACGGATCGAGCACGACGCCGTTGCCGATCACCGAGAGCTTGCCCGGCCGCACAATGCCGGATGGCAGCAGCGCGAGCTTGAAGACCTGATCGCCGATGACCAGCGTATGGCCGGCGTTGTGGCCGCCCTGGAAGCGCACGACGACATCCGCCTCGAGCGACAGCCAATCGACGATCTTGCCTTTTCCCTCGTCGCCCCATTGGGCGCCGATCACCACGACGTTCGCCATTGCTCAATCGATCTCTCACGCCGGAGGCGCACGAAAAACCCCGGCGCGGCCTGCAACGGCCGCACCGGGGCTCATTGCCGCAATGAGATACACGACGGGGCCGCCGGCGTAAAGCGGCATTGGCCGCGACCCTTGGGCGGGTTGTCGGGAACGCGAATGTCGCGTAGTCGAGCGGACGCGAGGGACCGCATCCCGATCACCAGCCGGCCAATCCCGTGACATCACCCCAGTCTCCAGATCAACGCGGCGAGCGCGCCAACGGGCAAAGCTTGGCGCGCGTCGGGCTCGCCGCTCTCGGCGTCGTCTTCGGCGACATCGGGACGAGCCCGCTCTACACATTGAAGACCGTGTTCGCCATGACCGGGGGTGCAAGCCAGCACACGGTGCTCGGCGTGCTTTCCCTGATCATATGGACTTTGATCATCATCACCTCGGTCAAATACGTGGCCTTCGCGATGCGCGTCGACAACGACGGCGAAGGCGGCATATTGGCGCTCATGTCGCTGCTCGGCGTCAAGCGACAGCACAGACCAGTGATCGTCGCCGTCGGCCTCTTCGGCGCGGCTTTGATCTACGGCGACGGGGCAATCACTCCGGCGATCTCGGTGCTCTCGGCGCTCGAGGGATTGGAGATCGCGGCGCCGGCGCTCAGCCCCCATATCGTGCCGGCCACGGTCCTGATTCTTGTGGCGCTCTTCCTCATTCAGCCGCAAGGCACGGCGCGGATCGGCCGCGCCTTCGGGCCCATCATGCTCGTCTGGTTCGTCAGCATAGGTTTGCTGGGCATCTGGGGCCTCGTTCACCATCCTTCCGTGCTCATCGCGCTGAGCCCCTATTACGCCATCAACTTTCTCGTGCACGGCGGATGGCTCTCGTTTCTTGTGCTCGGCGGCGTCTTCCTCTGCGTGACCGGCGCCGAGGCGCTCTACGCCGACATGGGCCATTTCGGCGCCGGG
>Ga0209415_10005473_pt1 | contig 22794 bp, 24 predicted proteins | sample PeaSoiSIISIP2007_FD_187696 | JGI IMG/M metagenome (GOLD analysis project Ga0209415, IMG submission 187696) | Peat soil microbial communities from Weissenstadt, Germany - SII-SIP-2007 (SPAdes) (version 2) | ecosystem: Environmental > Terrestrial > Soil > Wetlands > Peat | place: Germany... | reverse complement strand
CCAGCAAATACACCTCGAAGATATTGCCCGGCGGTGGCATGTCGGCAGGATTGAAAATCAGGAAATCCGCGGTAGCCGCCTCAATACTTCGTACCACCCGTCGCTGCATCCCGATGAAACGGCCGAGCTTCTGGAGTTCCATGAGGGCGAGATTCTTCATCGCCGCCAGGATGCCGTTGATCTCGCGCAGCGTGGCGATTCGACCCTTGATGTCACGCCGATTGGGCAAAGGCCTCTTCTTTGAGCCAGGCGCGGACCGAGTTGACCCAATGCTCTCGACTGTCTTCCAGCTTCAGGCTGGAATCACGCACGCGACTCTGTAAACGTCCCAAAGCATCGGCTATCTGACCGGGCTGCAAATGGTCCAGCAGATGCTCGTTGTAGGCGACGAGCCACGCCAGGTGGAATTCGACAGGCAGCGGCGCCATTCGCTGCTGTTTGAGGATTTCCCGCAGCAGGCGACCGCGCTTGATGCGCTCCTCCATGCTTGCCTGCAAGCGTGATCCAAAACGCGTAAAAACCTCCAGTTCGAGGAATTGCAGGTAGTCGAGCTTCATGCGTCCGGCTTCCTGCTTGATGCATTCACGCTGGGCCTTGCCGCCGATCCGCGAAACGGATTTCGTGACGTCAATGGCGGGCAGGAAACCGCGTGCGAACAACGCTGGATCGAAGTAAATCTGCCCGTCGGTGATCGAAACGAGGTTGGTCGGGATGTACGAAGCAATCTCACCCTCCTCGGTGTCGATCATGGGCAACGCGGTCATGCTGCCGCCTCCATGGCCCGATGAAAGGCACGTCGCACGTTCCAGCAGGCGGGCGTGCAGGAAAAAAATATCGCCGGGGTAGGCTTCTCTGCCGGGCGGGCGCCGGAGCAGCAACGAGAGCTCGCGGTAAGTTCGCGCGTGGGTGGTGAGGTCGTCGTACACGACCAGGGTATCCTTACCTTGCCGCATCCAGGCCTCCGCCACCGCGCAACCCGAAAACGGCGCCAGATACTTGAGCCCGGGCAAGGCAGTGGCCTCGGCCACGACCACCGTCGTGTACGCCAGCGCGCCTGACTCACGGAGCGTTTCGATGGTGCTCACGACTGCCGAGCGTTTCTGCCCGATGAGAACGTAAACGCACAGCACATGCTGACCGTTCTGGTTGATGACCGCGTCCAGCGCAAGTGAAGTCTTGCCGGTACCATTGTCCCCGATCAGCAGTTGTCGCTGACCTCTGCCGATCGGGATCAGCGTATCGACGATCTTGTTTCCCGTGTACAGCGGTTTCGATACGAAGTCTCGATCGATGATGGGCGGGGAGGGCACGTGCAACCGCCGGCGCGCCGCCAGTGCCGCCGGAGGAGCGCCATCAAGAGCAACACCGAGGGGGTCGATTACACGACCCAACAGGCCGTCACCGACGCCGAGCGCGAGCCGCCCTTGCGCGAGATGGGCGATTGTGCCCGCCGTGAGTCGTTCGGTCTGCGTCAGCATGATCACTCCGACGCGCGCCTGTTCGAGTTGAAACACCAGACCGCGGCTGCCTTCATCGAACTCGATGACCTGCTCCATGGCCGCAGAGGGCAGGCCGTCGATCCACGCAATGCCATCGCCCACCGACGCCACGGTTCCCCGTTCCGACAGGCGCGGCTGAAAACGATACCGCGCAAGCCACTGCGCCTGTGCGTCAAGAGGCGACAGGCCCGAAACGGCGGCTGGATCAGGATGCGCGGCCATCGGCTGCGGAGAAGAACTTGAGCTCATCGTGCAGGTTCCCATGCAACACCCAGGATCCGACGTTGACACGTAGCCCGGCCAATAGGTCCGGGTCTTCGCTGAAATGCAGCGCGAGCTTGGCGCCCATGAGCGCCGCGAGCAGGTTGTCGAGCGTCTTACGCCTTTCCCCGTCCATGCGATAGGCGCTTGCCACATTGGCAGCGAGGCTCGCTGTGCCCGCACCCGAAACAAGGCTACGAGCCTGGTCTGCCGGAAACTGACGCAGATCCTCCAGCGTGACATCGATAAGTCTCGCCTCAAGTTCGGGGGAGGCGACGCGCGCGAGCAAGCGCGCCACAAACGCGGCGCCGTGAGCAATCGCCTTTTCTTCTGTCGCCCGCCGCCATTCCCCGCGTTGCCGCTCTTCCAGCACTCCGGCTTTTTCGCGCTGTTCCGCGAGAGACGACTCGAGCACGGCAGTCAGCCGATCGCGTTCCGCAACCATTTCCTGCGCCAGTTTGGCGCGCGCGGCGTCTTTCTCCTGCTGCCATTCGGCCTGGCGGGTTTCGTACTGGCTTTTCAGGGCCTGCGCCTCGGCTTCGATCGCTTTTGCATCGGTCAGTGTTTTTTCGATCTTCGCGCGGCGTGCAGCAATCACGTTCAGCACCGGTTTGTACAGAAAATGCTTGAGGATCCAGACCAGAATCAGGAAATTCAGGATCTCGAGCGAAAAAGTGGTCCAGTTGAGTTCCACGCGGCTTCTCCCGTCACTTGAGCAAATACGACAACAACGGATTCCGGAACAGGATGATCAGCACCACGACCAGAACGTAGATTGCCAATGACTCGATCATCGCGAGGCCGATGAATAAAGTCCGGGTGATCGATTTCTCGGCCTCCGGCTGACGCGCCAAGGCGTCGAGCGCCTGGCTGATGGCCCGGCCCATGGCAAATGCCGGGCCTATTACCCCGATGGCAATCGCGAGCGCCGCGCCCAGCGTGGACAGCGTTGTGAACCATGTCATGTCATTCATACCCTGCTCCTTTCTTGCTGCGGACGATCTGTTGCGACTGGATGCCGCCTGAAATGTAAACGAGCGCCAGCATCCCGAAGATATATGCCTGCACCAGCGCCTCGACGATATGCAGCATCAGCAGCGGCACCGGCACCAGCGGTCCGGCCACGACCAGAACCAGCATGGCCGCCATCTCCAGGCTCATGATGTTGCCGAAGAGGCGCATGGCCAGCGCGACCGTGCGCGAGATCTCGCTGATGACATGAAACGGCACCATGATGGGGGTCGGACTCAGATAATGACGCAGGTAATTCCTGACCCCTTCGCTCCGAATCCCGAACCAGTGCACCGACAAGAAGACCAGAATCGCAAGACCCGCGGTGAGGGACAAATCGCCGGTCGGCGAAACTATCCCGGGGACCAGACCGCTGAGGTTCGCGAAGAGGATGAAAACCCATAGCGTGCCCACAAACGGCAGCACGAGTTCGGTGTGCTGCGGCAGAAGATTGCGGATCGCATCGTCAATCGTGGACACGGCGCCTTCCAATGCGGCCTGCAGAGGGCCCGGATCCAGAGTGAGCCGACGCGTAGCGAGCCATGAAAATGCGCCGAGCGCCAGCATGATGCCCCAGGTGGTCACAACGGTCGCCGTCACGCCGATCGGACCGATATGGAACGTTACGCCGATGGTTTCCATCAATTCCGCTCCCGCACGAACAGGTAGACGTTTATCGCGCCCGCCAAGACTCCGATCACGATCAGACTGATCGTCCAGCGAATCGAGTACCCCTCCATACCGTTATCAAGCCAGTTCCCGAGGTAGGCGCCCAGGATCACGGGCAATACAAACATCAGCGCCAGGGTTCCCAGGAAAACGGTCTGCGCCAGCAGCGTCGGCCGATCCTCTTCCGCCTGCCTCATGCGCCGTGCCTGCTTTTCCACGCGATCGCGCAGTTCGCCATCCTGATCCATGGTGTCAGCTCCGGCCTCGCGCAAGTTCCCGCAAGCGCCGAAACATCTCCTGTTCCAGCCGATCCAGGCTGTCCTTGGTCGCCCGCAACTCCTGTTCTTCGGCCATCAGTTCATTCAGCAGCTCGCCACTGATGCGCGCGTAATCCGCGTCCTTGAAATACCGGCGCGTGCTGATAAAGACCTCGTTATTGTCGGAATAGAGGACCCCGCCCGGGACCGCGACATACACCCAGGACCCGCTATCGCTGCGGTAGCGCGCAAGGCCATATGTCAATATCGTCATCATGCGCGCATGGCCGGCGAGAATTCCGAAGCTGCCGGAATCGTCCTCGCCGACGAAACTCTCCACCTTGTCGAGCTGCTCGTACTGGGTTGCGCTCTGCAGATGCATCGTAAAGGCGGTCATGCGCCCATCTCCTTCATCGTGCCCCGCATGTAACATTGGTCTTCGGAGACGTCGTCATAGTCGCCGCGGATAAAGGCTTCGCAATCGGCCAGCGTGTCGGCCAGCGCCACCGAGACGCCCTTGATGCCGGTATGCTCCGCGACCACATGAAACGGCTGCGTGAGGTAGCGCTGGAGTTGGCGCGCGCGCAGCACAATGCGGCGATCCTGTTCGGACAGGGCTTCGATGCCCAGCATCGCTATGATCTCCTCGAGCTCGTGGTAGCGCGCCAGATGCTCACGCACGGCAGCAGCGGTGTTGTAATGGCGATCGCCCAGCACCCTGCGATCCATTATCTTGCTGCTCGATTGCAACGGATCGACTGCGGGATAAATGCCTTTGGCGGCCTGCGCCCGCGACAAAATCACCATCGTATCAAGGTAAGCGCGGATGGTGCTCACGGCAGGATCGGTCATGTCGTCGGCTGGAACGTAAACCGCCTCTACCGCGGTAATGTCGCCGGCGCGGGTGGAGATTATCCGTTCCTGCAACTCGGCAACTTCGCTGATCATGGTGGGCTGGTAACCGACCGTCGCGGGCATGCGGCCGAGCAGTCCCGATATTTCGCTGCCCGCCTGAACGAACCGAAACGCGTTGTCCATCAGCAACAGGACCTCGGCGTGGAGAGTGTCTCGCAGGTACTCGGCATAGGTGATCGCGGTCAACCCGACCCGAAACCGCACCCCGGGCGATTCATCCATCTGCCCGAATACCATCAGCGTGCGCGGCATCACGCCGGCAGTCTGCATTTCGTGCCACAGTTCGTGCCCCTCGCGGATGCGCTCGCCAATTCCGGCAAACACGGATACGCCGCGGTGCAGATGCACGATGGCGTGCATGAACTCCATGATCAGCACCGTCTTGCCCACACCCGCTCCGCCAAACAGGCCGGTCTTGCCGCCCCGCAGGAACGGGCAGAGCAGATCCACGACCTTGATCCCGGTTTCCAGAATCCCGCCCATGCCCATGCTGTCAGCCAGCGGCGCCGGCCGTGCGATGATGTCCCGGAGCGCGCTGGTCGACATCGGCGCGCCGCCGTCAAGCGGAGCGCCGAATAAGTCCAGTAACCGCCCAAGACAGCCGGGAGCCGCCGGTACCCGCAACGGACCGTCGCTGTCGAACACCGGCAGTCCCCGCATCAGGCCGCTGGTATCGTGCAGCGAAATCGCGCGTGCCCGGGATTCGTCCAGGTGCTGATGAACCTCGAACCAGAATCGCTGCCCGTCGAGTTGCGTAAACAACGCTTGATGTAAAGGCGGCAAGCGCACGCAGGCTATATCCACCACCGGCCCGCGCACCTGGCTGATCACGCCTATGGTCGCAGCATCCTTCCGAGATTGTTGATCGAGCTGATCCATGCGTTGCAATGACCTCTATTCAATCCGTCTCTGGTGCAAGAACTTGGCGCACGCGACGCGCGAGTGGATTCGACGATCCGTCCGTATAGACGACATCACGCCAACGCAAGTTTCCAAACTACTTGTCCGGCAGCGTTTATGCTCGATAGTTTGATTGCAATTGCGAAAAAAGCGGCAAGGACCTGTTCCTTCATAAATCCGGGCATGCACTTGACATCCGGCAATCAGGTTTGACTATGGGGCGGCCCGCGCCGGCGTGTCTTGATCAAGATCAAGCATTGGCCAGCCTTTTCCCGGCGTAGATGCCACCACGCACACCGGTACTTGACTCAAATCGAAAGCCGGCCATCTTTAATGCTTGTCCGCCTGCACAAATCTGTCCGGAGGGCTCGCTGGTCGATGGTTTTAGCACGTCAAATCGAGTAATGCGATAAAGAACCTTCGATATTCCGCTGCGTCCGGTCGTCAGCCCGGTTGTCTCGCGAGCCATTCGACGACTAGCACGCAAAAGCAACTTTCCAGCCGCTTGTCAATTTGATTCAGGTCAAATTGCATGAAGCTCGTCTGGTATATTGTTCACGGAGAATTCATCCTGGGAGTCCTCGGTGGCGGGCGGCGCAAAGATCAAGAGTGCGATGTTCATAGGAGTGTCGGTCCTGGTCGTCGTTGGCGCCGTCGCTTTTCTCTTTCCCGGTGCGGTACTGGAATGGTTCACCCCCGCGAAGCCGGCTCACACTATCCTGGTTTCGGGCAATATCGAGGCGCATGAAAGCATCCTCAGCGTCAAGGCCATCCAATCGCGCATAGTCGAGCTGCCTTTCGACGAGGGCCAATGGGTCAAAGCCGGAACCCTGATCGCGCGGCTCGATGATTCGGACTACCGGCAACAAGTGGTGATCGATCAGGCGACGCTGGAGGTTCAGCGGCGACAGCTTGCCGCGGCCGAGCAGAATCTCGTGGCAGCGCAAAAAACGGTTATCAGCGACCAGGCCGATCTCGCTCAAAAGACGCTGGATTTGAATCGTAGCGAAGCGTTGTGGAAGCAGGGTTTTGTTTCATCGGCGGCGCACGATCAATCGGGCACCACGCTCAAGCAGACCACTGCCGTATTGGAGCGCGACCAGGCGCTCCAGGGCACGGCGGAAAAAAACATCGAATTGTCAAAGGCGAACGTTCACAACGCGGAAGAAGCGGTGAAGTTGGCGCAGATCATGCTCGATTACACGACACTGCGGGCCCCGTTCGACGGGGTGATTCTCGTGCGCCAGGCGGAGCTCGGCGAAGTGGTCATGCCGGGCACCCCGATCGTCACGCTCGCCGATCTCGACCATGTATGGCTGCGCGCGTACATCAATGAGACCGACATCGGGAAAATCCGCCACGGTCAGGACGTGGTCGTCACCACCGACACCTATCCCGGCAAAAAGTACCGCGGCCGCGTCTCGTTTATCTCCTCGAGCGCCGAGTTCACGCCGAAGACCGTTGAAACGCATGCAGAGCGCGTCACGCTCGTCTACCGCATCCGCATCGACATCGCCAATCCGACGCACGAGCTCGTTCCCGGCATGCCGGCCGACGCGCTATTGGAAGCTTTGCCGCCGGGTACGCCATGACCGGCGCGTCGGGGCCGTTCGTCAAGGTCGAAGCGCTCACCAAACGCTTTGCCGCGATGACGGCGGTTGATCGCCTCAGCTTCGCGGTAAGCAAGGGAGAAATATTCGGCCTCGTCGGTCCCGATGGCGCGGGCAAGACGACCACGATGCGCATGCTGGCAGGGGTCATGCCGCCTGACGGCGGCACCATCGTAATCGACGGCGTGGACGCCGTCGCCGAGCCCGAACGCGCGAAGCACCACGTCAGCTACATGCCGCAACGGTTTGGACTGTACGAGGATCTCACCGTTGACGAAAACATCCGCTTCTATGCGGACCTGTTTGGCATCACCCCGAAGATACGGGAGGAGCGCGCACGCCGGTTTCTTGACGCCTCCGGAATGAGCGACTTCCGGCGGCGCCTGGCAGGCCAGCTCTCCGGCGGAATGAAGCAGAAGCTCGGTCTTACATGTTCGCTTATCCACACCCCGCGAACGCTGCTGCTCGACGAGCCGACCACCGGCGTCGATCCGGTCTCACGGCGCGAATTCTGGCAGATCCTCTATTCGCTGCGCGAGGAAGGCGTGACGATCCTGATCTCGACGTCCTATCTCGATGAGGCGGAACGCTGCAACCGGTTGGCGCTGCTGCATGACAGCCGCCTCATGTACTGTGACACGCCCAACGCGCTCAAGAAACTGCTGCCGGGCGCACTGGTCGCGATTTCATCTCCGGAGGCGCGCTCGGTGCGGGACAAACTCGCGACACTTGAAGGCACATCAAACGTGGTGCTCGTCGGGGATGGCGTTCACGCGATGGTCGATGATGCCGGCCGCCGCATACCTGAAATCAGCCGGGCACTCGCCGCAGCGGGGATAGCCTTTGACCAGATCGGTACAGTCGCGCCCAGCATCGAGGATCTCTTCGCCGGGTTGCTGCAGAACAACCGGGGGCCGCGCGATGCCGGATGATCGGCCGGAAACTCCAATCCGCGTGGAGAGCCTGGTCAAACGCTTCGGCGCTTTCACCGCCGTCGACGGCGTGAGTTTTGAGGTGCAGCGGGGCGAGATCATGGGTTTCCTCGGCCCGAACGGCGCCGGCAAGTCGACGATCATCCGCATCCTGTGCGGGTTGTTGCGGCCCAGTGCAGGGCGCGCCCTCGTGACAGGCATCGATGTCACGCGCAATCCGGAACAAGTCCGGCAGCACATCGGGTACATGTCGCAGAAGTTCTCGCTTTACAGCGACCTCACGGTATTTGAAAACCTGCGCTTCTTCGGCGGCGTCTATCACGTCCCCGCTGCGGAATTCGCAGAGCGCATGCGCTTTGCGATCCAGATGGCGGGGCTCGACGGGCGCGAGAACGCACTCGTCTCGACCCTTGCGAGCGGTTGGAAGCAGCGCCTCGCCCTGGGATGCGCCATCCTGCACCGGCCGCCGATTTTATTTCTCGATGAGCCCACTTCCGGCGTTGATCCGGCCTCGCGCCGGCGCTTTTGGGACCTCATTCACTCGCTGGCGGCGGAAGGCGTCACCGTGCTCGTATCCACCCATTACATGGACGAGGCGGAATACTGCAACCGCATCGCTCTGATCAACCAGGGCCGGCTGGTCGCGATCGGCAGTCCAGGCGAGCTCAAGCGCAAGGGGCCCGGCGGCCAGTTGCTGCTCATCGAGTGCGATGCGGTCGGCCCAACGCTCGCGGCCCTCCAGACCGCGCCCGGCGTGCGGGACGCCGCTATCTTCGGCAACGCCATTCACGTCCTGGTCGACGATGCCGAACGGGGATCGCACGATTTACGAGCCTATCTGGCGTCACACGGGCTCGGATACACCCGGATTGATACGATCGCACCCACGCTCGAAGACGTGTTCGTCGAAATGATGGGGCGCACACGCGTCGCCGGAGAGGCGCGCGCATGAAGTTCGTGCGGTTCAAGGCCATCGCGGTCAAGGAGATACTGCAGATCTGGCGCGATCCTCGCAGCCTGCTGATCGCGCTGGCGATGCCGGCCATGCAGATACTGACGCTCGGCTACGGCGTGAATCTCGACCTCAAACACATCCCGCTGTGCGCATTCGATCGCGAATCGAGCCAGCACAGCCAGGCGCTGGTCAAGCGCTTCCAGGCGTCAGCCTATTTCTCGGTTGCGCAGGTCGTGCAGACCTATCCCGCGTTAATGGCTGCCATCGACAGCGGCCGGTGCAAACTGGGCATAGTTGTGCCACCGGATTTTTCCGAGCGCCTGAGCGACAGTGGAACGTCATCGGTGCAGGCGATCGCAGATGCCACCGATGACAATACGGCCAGCCTCGCCATCGGCTACGCCCAGGCCGTCGTCAGCGGATTCGCCGGTGACGTTCAGCTGCAATGGACGGGAATTGCGGGGCAGCCGAAGCGGCAGATGCAGCCGCTGTCGGTGCAGTCGCGCGTCTGGTTCAATGAAGAGCTCGAGAGCAGAAACTTCATTATTCCGGGCATCGTCGCCATCATCATGGCGCTCGTCGGGGCGCAACTGACTTCCCTCACGATCTCCCGGGAATGGGAGCGCGGCACGATGGAGCTGCTCGTATCGACCCCCGTTACTCCGATGGAGGTGATGCTGGGCAAGCTGCTGCCATACTTCGCGATCGGCCTGCTCGATGCGGTGTTCTGCCTGCTGTTCGCCGTCTTCTGGTTCGATGTGCCGTTCCGGGGGACTCTCGTGGCGCTTTTTTTCACGACCTCGCTCTTCCTGGTCGTCGTGCTGGGCATCGGATACCTGATCTCGGTGGCCATCCGCAGCCAGCTCGGCGCGAGCCAGGTCGCGCTGCTGCTGACCATGCTGCCGACGTCGCTGCTGTCGGGTTACGCATTTCCGATCGATCAAATGCCGGCGCCTATACAGGCGGTCACCTACCTCGTTTACGCGCGCTATTACGTGACGATCCTCAAGTCGATTTTCCTGAAAGGCTCGGGCATCGCCGATCTGGCCGCGCCCATCACGATGCTGGCGCTCTATGCCCTGGTGATCGCGTTCTTCGCCACGCGCGCATTCCGCAAGACCCTGGATTAGCCGGCGATGTTCACGCGCATTTTCCATATCCTGATCAAGGAGTTTCTCGAGCTGCGCCGTGACAAGTGGGCGCGCTTCCGGCTGATCGTTCCGCCGATCGTGCAGATGCTGGTATTCGGCTATGCGGCAACGTTCGAGGTGTTCGGCGTTTCGACCGCCGTGCTCGATCTCGACCACAGCCAGGAAAGCCGCGAGCTCGTCGCGCGCTTCGTGCACAGCGGCCGTTTTCACATCGTCAAGATGGCGCAGGCGCAGCGGGATATCGATGCCGCAATCTACCAGGCGGAGGCGACGGTTGCACTGTCCATACCGGCGGGCTTTGCGGCGCTCCTGAACAAAGGCCAGGCAGCCCCGCTGCAGGTCATCGTCGACGGGACGAACTCGAACACGGCCTTGATCAGCCTCGGCTATGTGACCCAGATTGCGGGCAGGTTCTCGCAGGACTACGCCGCCGAGCTGCTGCAGCGCACGCACGCCGGGCAGCAGATCAAGCTGATACAGGTGAATCTCGAGCAGCGGCCGCAATATAACGAAAGCCTCAACAGCCGCTGGTTCTTCGTGCCGGGCGTCATCGGCACGCTCACCCTCATCATCGTCGTGGGTCTCACGGCGTTCGCGATCGTGCGCGAGCGCGAAATGGGCACGCTCGAGCAGATCATGGTGACGCCGATACGCCCGGTCGAGCTCATCCTCGGCAAGACCGTCCCGTCATTCGTCATCGGATTCGCGGAAGTCGGTCTGATTGCGGCCGTCGGAATAGTGTGGTTCCATGTTCCGTTCGCCGGCAATCCGTTGATCATGCTGCTTGGTACCGCGCTCTTTTTGCTCTGCACCATCGCGCTGGGACTGTTGATATCGACGGTTTGCGTAACGCAGCAACAGGCGTTCGCATTGCAGTTTTTCATCGTCAACCCGCTCTTCACGCTATCGGGATTCAGCTTTCCGATCGCGAGCATGCCGGTATTCCTGCAGTGGCTCACTTATCTCGATCCGTTGCGCTATTACCTCGTGGTGATCCGCGGCACCTTCCTGAAGGGCGTAGGCATGAGCGTTTTGTGGCCCGATGTGCTCGCGATGGCACTGCTTGGGTCGGGACTCTTGATAATAAGTATATTGCGCTTCCGTAAGTCCCTCGACTGAGAAGGCGAACCTATCGAGAACGCGGTGCCATGGCATGTTACTTGTCGAGAGACAGTATCCAGAGTACGAGCTTCCGGGCGTCCGCCTCGCTGATCTCGACGGCATTGGGCGGCATCATCGCGCCCGCCGCTTTGCCTTTCCAGTGGCCGTCGGAAGGATTGGCGCCGGTGCCTTGCAGAACAGTTCGAGTCAGAAGATCGACGGCGCCTGCTTTGCCCTTGTACCTTTTTGCCACATCCTTCCACGCCGGGCCTAAGGGCGGCACCTCTGACGATCCCGGTTTCCTCGGTTCAATGCTGTGGCAGAGATCACAACCGCGGTCCTTGGCGAGCTTACCCATCTCATTGTCATTTCCCTCGGACGCGAATGCAGATTGCACCAGTGCGAGGAACAAGATAAGTACGGCACACGAAAGAGCCGAGCTGCAGGCGATCAGACGGAACACGGCGGCCCTCCTCAATCAAGAAAGGGGGAAAGACCTCGAGCGCATATTGCGGGGAGGAGAGATACGGTCGCCGCCGTACCTGTTATCGTCAGAATGCCGGATGGAATCCCGGCACGCTCACTGCCGTTTCCAGCTTGAATCAGGATTGTAGATCGTCATCTTGCTTGCGATCGCTGCAGTGTTTTTGCCCAGATCTTTTTCGAAGACTACGCCGTCATGATTGACGATGAAGCTCATGACCCCCGAGGCCGCGTAACGCGCCGGATAAGCCAGCACTCCAAAGCCGCCGATCATCTTGCCCTTGACGAGATAATCGTATGCGCCGCCCGGCGCATCCTTGCCTTGTTTGGTTAGTATCCGGTAGAAGTAGCCGTGATAGGGCGCAAGCGATCTGATGCCTGAGCGCGAATAGCCATCGTTGGCGGCGGCCGCGAGCAGCGAGCCGAGTGGACTCTGCGGTCCGCCCGACTTGGTCGGCCAGTAGAGCCCGTCGCGCTTGCCCGGCGTGCTCGCGAATCTGCGGGCGTATTCCAGGACGCCATTGCCGTCCACGTCTTGCGCTGCATATTCGCGTTCGGCATCGACGATCGCGAGGCAAACCTGGATCGCCGCCAACTCATTGCGCCCGATGCGGCGGCTGAGGATTTCATGCTCGCCCTCCCGGGTGTCGAACCGCCAACCGCCGCCGCTTTTCATCAGCGGAATCGGGAACGGCCACGCATCCTTGCCGATGACGAGCGTCGCTTTGGTTCCGCCTTCGACCAGCAGCTGATTGGATTCCCCGTAGGCCTTGATAAACGCGGCGCGCCCGCGCTGGTCGGCCACCGGATCGCCCGAACTGATGAGCTTGCCGCTGTGAGGACCCAGAATCGCGCGTAACAGCGGTTGATCGTTCAGCTTGACGGCATCGACCAGCGCGGTGATCGCTGCTTCGGGCGACGCAAAGTTTTTTTGCGCCTCGGCCGCCGCCGCAGTCGCCGACGTCATGACGAACAGCGCCAGTGTGCAAATTGCCCCGCGCAGACCACCGTGCCGGTAACGCACGCGCCAAACTGCATCCATAGGCATATTGACCATATTTCCCTCGACGCCGTTGAATAGTTGAATAAGTTGCGCGAGCTAGCGTGCTAGCGACGGTTGGTTCCGCCGCCGTGAGGAGCATTGCCGGCGGGATGCGGAGCGGGAGCGCTGCTCGCCGGCCGCGCTGCCGGTGCCGGGTTGGGCGCCGAACTTGGCGCACTTGCGCGCCCGCGCTCGCTATAGTTACGCACCTGCGCTCCTTGGCTTATGCCCTCGAAGGCCTGCGGCCGCGGTTCGACGTTCGGGCGGGCGGCGACGGCGGGCGCGCTCGGGCGGCTCGGTGCGTTCGGCGGCGCGGCACGGCTCACATTGGGCGCATTCATGCGGCTGGGCGCGCTCCCCGTATTCGGATTGGCGCCGGGAGCGGACTGCGGGCCGCGTTCTGCCGGTCGGTTGCCGGGACTGACGCGCACATCCGGTCGATTGTCCGGCGCGGCACGCGGCTCCGGAGCAGTCGACGCGTGTCCGCGGTAGTCGCGTCGCGTCTCGGGTGACACGCTGGCGCGGCCGAATTGCTGGCGCACCGACGCATCCCGGTAAGGCACGCCGCGGCGGTGATCCGGATCGTGTTGCCACGCGCCCGGCGCACGGTTCCTCACGCTCGCGTCGTGCGGGTAATAGTAGTTGTTGACGTTCACCACATTGACGCGGCGCTGGCCCCAGTCGAAAGCGCCGAAGAAAAATCCCGCGCTTATCCTGATGCCGATGCCCCACGCGAAAAAGCCGAATCCCGGACGCACGTAATAGCCGGGCCAGGGCGCCCAGTAAACCGGCGGATACGTCGGCCACCACCACGGCCCGTAAACCGCGGTCGGGTCGTAGTACGGCACGTAAAAATCCTGCGGATCCGGTTCGTCGATTGCGATGGCCGGCCCCTGAGGATCCACGCGGTACTGATCGGTCGACCGGAGATTGCCGGCGGCATACGCCCGCTGCCGCAGGTTTTGCACGGTGTCCATTACTTGCGCTTGTTGATCGAGAAATGCATCGCCCAGCCGCTGCGTCCAGTCGAGCTTGTCGTCCATCATGTCGAGGATCTGCGGAAAGGCGACGAGCGATTTGACGCTGGGATCCCAGTTGTAGCGGTCGGCTGCTCTCACGGCCTGGTCGCCGTTGAGGCCGGGATTCGCCCTCGACCAGCGCGCGGCCTCGACGACTTCCAGCGGATAGGTCGCTGCCATCATGATCTGCGACAGCAGCGAGTCGGGGTACAGCGCGATTGGCGCCAGCATCTGATCGAGTTCCTGCTGCGAGAACGCGGGCCCGCCTTGCGCCGGCGCAGTTTGCGGTGCGAACGAAAACAGCACGGTCAGCAGCAGCACCGGCAGGCCGGTTAATACATTCTTGACGCGTGCTTTCATGAGCGACTCCTGTCTTTCGTTCCGGACATCAGTTAGTGCGCGCGCGCAACAAAGCATTGTCGGATTTCGTTTGTGTCGGACGCCTATTCTGCACCCGTTTTCCCCGGGCTCCAAGCAGGGGTTTCGAATGTTCCTTTTTGAAGATTAGGGGACATTGTCTGTCAAATTAAGTTCCCGGTTCTACGGATAAGTGCAGGATTCAGCCGGGTTTCACCGTCCTGTTTTCCTGTTCATCCCGATTTTCCGGTGTGTTCTCCGTGGCTGGAATGCATCTCAAAAATCTCAAGCAACCGCCGATGACCGCGGATGAACGCAGATGAGTTCAAAAACTTGACCTTGGCTAGAGGGCAGCGCTGGATATTTATCGGCGTTGATCGGCGTTTATCTGCGGTTACACGCCGTTTCGGCTTTTTGAGAATAGAGCGCGTCTAGCTGAATTCGCGCATGACCCAGCGCGCCGTTGAACAGAGATTTCCGTCCCGGTGATCGATGCCGAGCAACTGCAGCCCGAACGGCAATCCGTCCGAGTGCATCAGCGGCAGTGAGAACGCCGGGAAGCCGAGCCACGACCCGTACGCGATGAAAGTGCGGCTGCCGCTGTATTCCAATCCAGGTATCGCGGGACCCGATGAGGCGAGCGTGACGTAGCTGTCGGCGCCGGTGTCGGCCGCGAGTTTGCGGCAATGCTGCCGTATCGTCCGGCGTCTTTCGAGCAATCCCGTGTAATCCGCCGGGGTCATCTTGTTTGCCCGTTCGATGAGGCCGTGTATGCGCTTGCCGATCATGCTGCCGAAGCGCGCGATGTAATCCTGATACGGCCACTTCATTTCGTAGGCGACGATGTCGAGCGAGCCGTCGACGTCGCGCTCGAGCGCATCCTCGTATGCGGCAACGCGCTGGTCGTTCTCCCTGCTGATTATCCCGACGCCGGCATCGGCTAGCGCCTTCATCACCGCGTCGAATGCTTCTTCGGTGTTGGAATCGATTTCGGTCCAGCCGCGCGTGTAGAGCCGTATCAATTTGCCCGGCTGGACTGCGGCGGGCAACGTCGCCGACGCACCGTCGAGAAAGCCGTATCCGGGGCTGCCGATGCCGAGCGAAATCTGCGATGCGGTGAGCCAGACGTCTTCGAGTGTCGCGCCGATCACGCCCAGATGATCGCACGTCGCGGACAGCGGATGGATGCCGGCGGTGTTCAGCGCGCCTAGCGTCGGCTTGAAGCCGACCGCGCCGCAGTACGAAGCGGGGCGCAGCGTCGAGCCTTGCGTTTGCGTGCCGAGTCCGACCGGCATCATTCCCGAACCTACCCCGGCGGCCGTGCCGCTCGACGAGCCGCCGGGCGTGCGCCCGGGATCGAACGGGTTGGTGGTCGGTCCCGACAAGCCGATTGCGAATTCGGTGGTGACGGTTTTGCCGAAAATAATCGCGCCGCCCTGGCGCAGCGCGTGCACGCACGCCGCGTCCTGTCCCGACTGCCAGCCTTTGAACGCGGGCGAATTCATCTGCGTGGGCATGTCGGCGGTCGCCATGATGTCCTTGATGCCGACCGGGCAGCCGTCGACCGGCGACAATGGCTTGTCTGCCTTGTAGCGTATGGTCGATTCGTCGGCGGCCTTGCGCGCGGCTTTGAGATCGAGGGTGACGAATGCCTTGATGCGGGATTCGTATTTCTCGATGTTGGCGATGCAGCGCTCGAGGAAATCGCGCGGCGTCTGCTTGCCCGCCCTGAAGTCCGCGACCGCGCGCGAAAACGAAACGATGTACGGGTTGCGCCACGCTTTCATTGCCAAGGCTCCATTCCGGGATGCCGAATCCGGGTCGACCAGTTTGCTATAATCGACCTTGTCCAGCTCGCCCCATCCGGGCCGCGAACGCCGGCCCGGGAAACCATTCAAGGCGGTTTTGATTCTATCTTACACGGCGCAGGACCCGCTGCGCTGAGAACAAGAGTCGTAAGCGGATGATTCGAGGTCCGCAGGCGAGTCGCCGCACGACGTTTGGGCATCGAAGGAGGAACGAGCGTGATCAGGGAAAGGGTTCAGACATTGGTTTTGTCGTGTTGCTCGGTTGCGCTTGCGCCGCTTGCCGGCGCGCAGCCGGCGAATTATCCGACCAAGCCGATCCGGTTCATCGCGGCGAATTCGGCGGGCGGCGGGCTCGACGTCGTGGCGCGCTCGATTTCACCCAAGCTGAGTGCAGTGTTCGGCCAGCAGGTGGTGGTCGACAATCGCGCGGGGGCGGCCGGCAGCGTTGCCTCCGAAATCACCGCCCACTCGGCGCCGGACGGCTATACGATCATGATCGCGTCGCTGGGCGGGCTCGCGGTCAACACCAATCTTTACAAAGGGCTCAGCTACCATCCGCTGCGCGACTTCGCGCCGGTCACGTGGGCGACTTCCCAAAGCAACGTGCTGGTCGTCAACCCTTCGGTACCGGCGAAGACGGTGCAGGAGCTGATCGCGCTCGCCAAGACGCAGCCGGGGAAGCTCAGCTACGGCTCATCGGGCGCCGGCAATGCGGGGCATCTTGCCGGCGAATTGTTCAAGACCATGGCGAAAGTCGACATGGTGCACATCCCGTACAAGGGCGGCGCGCCGGCGATGGTCGATCTGATCGCAGGGCAGATTCAGCTCGTATTCGCTTCAGCGCCAACATCGGTGCCGCAGATCAAGGCGGGCAAGATCCGCGCGCTGGCAGTGACGACCGCCAGGCGGTCTGCGGTGTTGCCCGATCTGCCGACGGTCGCCGAATCGGGGCTGCCGGGATTCGAGGCCGACAACTGGTACGGGATAGTGACGGTTGCCGGCACGCCGCGTGCGATCATCGACCGGCTGAACGCGGAAATCGTGCGCGCTCTGCAGTCGCCCGACGTAAAGCAAATGTTGTTCACGCAAGGGCTGGAGGTCAAAACGAGCACGCCGCAGGCGTTCGGTGCTTACATGAAATCGGAATTCGACAAATGGGCCAAGGTCATCGTCGACGCCGGGCTGACGGCGAACTGAACCGCGTACCGACCGGGGGCCGAAGCGCATAGCATTAGCGACACCGCACCGGATGCCGGCCGAGGCATTTTCGTTTGATGGCGGCGCGAGGAGACATTACCAACATGCACAGGACAGCGATCATCGTTTGTTTGCTGGCGTGGTCGATGGCAGCGGCCGCCGCGGACTCGACCAAAGCCCCGCATACGCGGAAAGCGGCGAAAGAACCGCGAATGCCGGCGCAGGAAAAACTCTCGTGCCGCTCGGGACCCAACGACCATCAGGCGCGGCTCATCGTCGAAGCGGTGAAGGGGCGGGTGATGGAATTCGCGTTTTACAGCCGCCTCGGCACGCGCGTGTGCTCGATCCACGGCCGGCGCGGCGACGGATTCACGCAATGGGAGGACGACGAGGCCAAATTCGGCACGACGGCGGTCAGGCTGCTCGAAGGCAGCGCGCTGCTCGAATACAAGCCGGGCCACCTGAGCATCAAATTCCAGGAGGTCGGCCGCATGCGCTACTGCGGCATGTACGGCGAGCTCAACGGATCGGTCGAAGTGCTGGTCAAGAAGCCGGAGTGCAACCTTGACCGGATATTCGATGGATCGGGCGAGAATGAAGAACGCGTCCCGGGCTAGCTAAGCTAGGCCGTCGCTTTTTCGCGGTACTTGTCGTAGACGACGCCTTGCGCGTGCAACGCCGCGATCTGCCCGGCTTTGTAGCCAAGGCTCTTCAGCACTTCGTTCGAGTGCTGGCCGAGCCACGGCGCCGGCATGCGGATTTTGGTGAATTCGCCGCTGGTTTTCACCGGCGAGCCCATGTTCTTCATGCGGCCGATTATCGGATGGTCGACTTCGACGACCATGTTGCGCGCCTGGACGTGCGGATCGGCGAGCGCCTGATCGTAGGTGTACACCGGGCCGGCCGGCACGCTTGCTGCATCGAGCTTCGGCACCCAGTGCGACGTCGGCTGCGTCATGAACACTTTCTCGATTTCGTCCTGCAGCGCATCGATGTTTTTGAGCCGCGCCTGCAGCGTGCCGAAACGCGGGTCCTGCATCAACTGCGGCTTGTCGATGACCTGGGCGCAGAAATTGGTCCACAACTTGTCGTTGTTGGCGCCGACCGTGACGTAGCCGTCCTGCGTCTTGTAGGCCTGGTACGGCGTCGAGCGGCGATGGCGCGTGCCGTTCGCGAGCGGCAGCTCGCCCCCACCGAAATACGCGCCGAATTCCCAGAACGTCCACGCGAGCCCGGCTTCGAGCAGCGAGGTTTCGAGATAGATGCCTTCGCCGGTCTTCAGTTTCTTGATGTAGGCGCCGAGAATCGCGTAGAGCGCGGTGGTGCCGGCGGCGATGTCGTTCATCGCGATGCCGACTTTGGCGGGGCGCCCGCCCGCTTCTCCGGTCATGCGCATGATGCCGCTCATGCCTTGCGCGATGATGTCGAACCCGCCCTTTTTGCCGTAGGGGCCGGTCTGGCCGAAGCCGGAGATCGATGCGTAGATGATGCCCGGGTTGAGTTTTTTCACCGTCTCGTAATCGATGCCGAGCTTGCGGGTCACGCCGGGCCGGTAATTCTCGACGATGATGTCGGTCTGGGCCGCAAGTTTCATGAAGATTTCCTTGCCCTGCGGCTGCTTCATGTCGAGCGCGATGCTTTTCTTGTTGCGGTTGAGCACCGCGAAGCAGTAGCTCTCGTCGTTGACCTTCGGCTCGAAGCGGCGCGAGCCGTCGCCTTCGGGAAAAGTTTCGATCTTGGTCACGTCGGCGCCCATGTCCGCCAGCATCAGCGTGCAGTACGGGCCCGCCATGATTGCGGTGAAGTCCAATACCTTCACTCCGTCGAGCGGAAGCGCCATCGCAGTTCCTCCTGGATTTGCCGTGCATCCGGATTGATGGGCAAATTTTAACTGGTTTGCCCGGCGCCGTGGCGATTGCACGGAAAGATTGAACCGGCGGCGGCTTTTCCCGATAATGAGCGCCTGCCGTAGCGTTGATAAAACGAGGAGGATGAAGATGGCGCGCGCAACAACTCTTGTGGCATTACTGCTGCTGTTCGCAACGGGCGGCGTGCTGGCGCAGGCGTACCCGTTCAAGCCGGTGCGGGTGGTGATTCCATGGCCGGCCGGGGGCTCCAACGACGTCGTCGGCCGCGTCGTGCTGCAAAAAGTCGGGGAGAGCCTGGGCCAGCAATTCGTGATCGACAATCGCGCCGGCGCGGCGGGATCGATCGGCGCCGACGTCGTGGCGAAAGCGCCGCCCGACGGCTATACGCTCATGGTGCATTCGACCACGCACGTCGGCAACGCGTCGATGTACAAGCATCTGCCGTACGACACGCTGAAGGACTTCACCGGCGTCGCGCTGCTCGCCGCTCAGCCCGGGGTGCTGACGGTGCACCCGTCGTTGCCGGCCAGGTCGGTGAAGGAATTCATCGCGCTCGCGAAATCCAGGCCGGGGCAGATCAACTATTCGTCGTCGGGCAACGGCAGCGCGCCGCACCTGTCGATGGCGCTGTTCATTGAAATGACCGGCATCAAACTCGTGCACATCCCGTACAAAGGCGGCGGGCCGCAGGTGACCGCGCTCGTGTCCGGCGAGACCCAGGCTTCGCTGGCGACCATTTCGACGGTGCTCGTCCATATTCATGCGGGGCGGCTGCGGCCGCTCGGTGTTTCGTCACCGAAGCGCTCCGGCGCGCTGCCCGATACGCCGACCATTGCCGAGGCCGGCGTGCCGGGTTACGAGATGAATCCATGGATCGGGCTGTTCGCGCCGGCGGGCACGCCCAAAACCATCATCGACAAGCTCAACGCCGGGGTCAACAAGGCGCTCAAGCTGCCGGACGTCAGCCAGAACCTGGCCAGTCAGGCGCTCGATCCGTGGGCCAGCACGCCCGAGGAGTTCGACGCGAGAATAAAAGCGGACTACGAGAAATACGCGAAGCTGATCAAGCTCACCGGCGCGCGGGTAGATTGACGAGTAATTCGGTGATTCAGTGATTGGGTGATTCAATCGCTTAATTACTCAATCACAGTTCAGTCGGGAGATAAGTCATGAAACTGTACGGCTCGCCGTTTTCGCCGTACGTGCGCAAGGCGCGCGTGCTGCTCAGGGAAAAAAACATCGCGTGCGAATTCGTGGTGGTGGACGCGTGGGCCGCCGACAACGGGATCGCGGCGCGCAACCCGCTCGGCAAGGTGCCGGTGCTCGAGATCGGCCCCGACAATTACCTGTTCGAGTCGGCGCTGGTCGTGCATTACCTCGACAGCCTCGACGGCAAGCCGCTGCAGCCGCAGGACGCCGCCGGCTACTGGCAGTCGCAGTGGTGGCAGGCGCTCGGCAACGGGATCATCGACGCGACGGTCGCGCGCGTGCTCGAGACGCGGCGCCCGGCCGACAAGCAGATGCCGGAGAAAATTCAGCGAGAGGAAGCGCGTATCGCGCACGCCTTGGCGACCGCCGATCGTGCTTACCGGGACGGGACGTTCCTGGTGGGATCGAAGTTCGGCCTCGCCGATCTCGTGCTGGGCGTCGCGTGCCAGTACATCGACCTGCGTTACGCGCACGGCTGGCGGGCGAGATATCCGCGGCTCAAGCGCTGGTTCGACCGCATCGCGGGAAGAAAATCGTTCGAGGGGACGCTGCCACCGGGGTTTGTGCCACCGGGCTGACGATAAGGCGCTCCCGCCGCTCAGACGATCTTGCCCGGAATCAGGGCATCCTCATCGAAAGCATACACGGCGCACATTCGATGGTAACCGTCGGCAACGATGACCTTGCAGTTGCCCTTGTCCCGCACGAGCAGGAGAGGCGAAAGCTTGTGGCCCGACAGAATTCGCTTGCGGTCGTTTTCGACGTGAGAATTGCTGACGCCCAGCAGCGACAGGCCCGAAGCCCTGAAAATATCCTTCGCCTTGAACTCCGTCACGGGAGCCCGCCTGAGCTGCCTGACGTACTTCACCGCCGTCCGCTTCTCGAAAATCAGGCTCAAATACGACTCGGCCGCCGGATAGTTATGTTCTGCCGGCTGCTTCAACCACGCAATTTGAACGTGCTTGCGCATGTCACCTCCAGCTTCGGGAGGCAAAAAAATGTGCGTCCCGTATACGTACGATACCCCATCGATGCCTGATACCCAAGCCAGTCAGCCAAGCCTGTCCCCAGGTCCCAATATGGGTTCGGTCACGATTCGAGCGGCTTCCTGCGGCGGAGCATCAACAGAATGGTGAGGCAGCCCAATGCCGACAGTAGGTGCTTGACCGTATGGCCGCTGATGAGGCCTTGGCTCAGGACAAAGATATCACCGTCATAGGTTTCCGCGACCTTCGCCAGCGCGTACCAGCCGAGGGCCGCGAGGAGCATCCACCGATGCGTATATCTGGCGCGGTACAAAACCATCACGACCGCGATGGTCAGCAGGGGAACCGACTGCACCCACAAATAGAAGCGCAGGTCATCGGACCAGTGCCAGTAGAGCACGCTGGAGAGGCCCAGCAGTAACGCAGGCGCCAGCAGCAACACGCCGAGCCGCTCGCTGATATTTTCTCCCACCAGCGCTGCGAACAGCCCCATGAAGCCGATGGTCATGGGCAGCCGGTCCCAGACTAGCGTCAGGTTATCCGGGTTCCAGTGATAACAGGCTGAGCCGACGCTGACCAGAGTCACACCCGCGAACAGGACGATCCAGCCGTGCTGGTCGCTTCCCGAACGATTTCCAAGACAGATTTTCAGCCCCGCGATACCTACGATCAGGAAGGCAAGATTGGACGCGACGTCGAAGAAATTGGGAATGCCGAAGAATGCGCGGCGATCGGCAAAATCGTGATATTGCAGGTCTTGCCCGAACGGCTGCTGCGACAGCACCAGCGCCAGTGACCCGAGCACCACTGCCGCCGTCAGCAGATGCCGCCAGTGAGCTCTGATCAACGAAGGAGCGAGCGGTTGTTGCATTGCCTGCCATATGGCGTAGCAGTCGGATGCGGCGCCATATCTGCACTGCTCATTGCCCATCCGCACCAACTAAAGGTTAGATGCCGGCGCACTGCTATGTCGAAAGGTAGAGTGCGACCAAAGGGACCAGGTTGAGCAGGATGATCCCAATTTTGTAGATAGAGAGACCTGCGTAGTGTAAGGCGTCAAAGGTTTCCACCGGGAGCTTGAACCAGCGCGTATGCAGCCGATACATCCAGTCATGAGCATAGACGAAGACCCCGAACCAGACGAGCATTACCCCATAGTTGATGCCGACACACCAAAGTAGAATTTCTTTAACCTCACTTGTAGTCATGGCGTTGCTTCCTTCGGCATCTAACTTCTGCGTTTAGCGACACGATTCATATCTTATCGCCTAACGCCTTGACGATCTCCCCGGCGGTCGGGAAGCGGCCCGCGCGGTCCCTGGAAAATACGAGAACGCCGTCGGCGGAGACATCGAACACGCCATCGGCGCCCTTGATCAATTCGGGCTGCGTCCCGAGTTGCTGCGCGATCTCGGCCGCCAGACTGGCGGCCTGCGGCAGGTAGTTTCAGCGCACGCAGTAAGTGATGGCGATGTGCATTGTCAGTCAATTATCCGCGATCCACGGCCAACCATGCTACCGTCGATTTCGCTTCCGCCAGCGCGTCGTCCGCCGTAGCGACGAC
>Ga0209415_10005472_pt1 | contig 22797 bp, 24 predicted proteins | sample PeaSoiSIISIP2007_FD_187696 | JGI IMG/M metagenome (GOLD analysis project Ga0209415, IMG submission 187696) | Peat soil microbial communities from Weissenstadt, Germany - SII-SIP-2007 (SPAdes) (version 2) | ecosystem: Environmental > Terrestrial > Soil > Wetlands > Peat | place: Germany... | reverse complement strand
TCGACCGGCGCCACACGATGCCGGCGGTGCCGCGACACATGAACGTCACCGGCGGGTAGCGCCGTCTTCCCGCCGGCGCTTCCGCGGCCCGGTGTCAATCTGAATTGATCTTACCCGCCGATCTTCAGCGTGCGCGAAGCTGGCTTATCCCTTCGACGATGCCAGCGCTGACGATCAGAAAGCAGCCGGCACCTTCGCGCCACCCGAAGGGCTCGCCGGCGAATAGAGCGGCGCTGATCGCCGAAGCCAATACCTCGAACAACAGAAGAATGGAGACCCGGCCGGGGTCGAGCCGTCCGGCGCCCCAGAGGATCAGAAACCCCACGGGCACGAGCCAGATGCAGCTCAGCAAAATCAGGGGCAGCGCCCCGACCAGCGTGCTCAATGCCGGTGGCGCCGCAGGAACGAAGACAAGGAAGGCCAGAGCGCATGGCACTGCGAACACGCTATTGGCCAATGTCTTTTCGAGGGCCCCCAGGTCATGCGTCTTTCGGACGTAAACCGTGGCAAAGGCAAATGCTATGCCTGAGGCCAGTGCCAGCCACTCGGCATTGCCGTGCGGCAGCGGCAAGAATCCCCGAAAGTCCAAAATCACCGATGCACCGGACAATCCAAGCGCGATCGAAAGCACGCGCCCCGGCCCTATGGAATCCCCGAGCAGCAGTATTCCCAGCAACGACGCCCAGATCGGAGAAAGGTAGAACAACAGGGTGACCCGGACGACGGCGCCGTAGAGAAGCGCGTGATTCCAGCTGGCGAAGGTAAACCCTGCCAGAAGGCCGACCACCATGAGCCGTCGGAAATCCTGCCTGCTGGGCCAGGGCCTGGACAACACGATGGGCAAGGTGATCAGCGCCGCAGCCGTGTTCAGCGCGACGCTGGCCCAATTCCCCGTAAGGCCATGCCTTTCCAGAAAGCGCAGCGGAATCCACCAGAGGCCCCAGAAAGCGCCGGAAGCAGCCACCACGGCGGAGACCGCGAGTGTGGCCTTTGGCGTCGCTGAATTGGATACCGACACTAAGACACCTGGAAAAAGGCTTCGCCTGGACATTCCGCTGGGGCAGTTATCTAAGCTTGGCAATGGGTCGGCTGCCGGCCCCTATGCCGACAGCCGATCGCGACTCCTGCGTCTCAGGTTTGCACGGCCGCTACGCGCTTCTCTGCCGGACCGCTCCACATCAGAAGCGCGAACACAGACACGATGATTGTCACGGCGCCAACCCACTGACCCTCCTTCAACCGTTCCCCCAGGAACACGTAGGCGATTGCGACCCCAAAGACCGGCTGTAGATTGAGAAAAATGCTCGCCGTCGTCGCCGGAACTGACTTGAGGGCCGTGAGATAAAGCCAGGATGCCGCCGCATAGTACATCAGGCCGGCCAGCACCCCACCCAGAATGCTTCGAGGCGTCAGGGCAGCAAGAGCGGCAATCGCCCCGCTGCGGCTTCCCAAGGGCCAAATCGCCATCACCCAAACGAGCGCGACGGTTTGCTGCAGGGTGACCGCCAGGAGGGGATCGACGCGGAAGACAAGGCGTCGAGAGACCACCGTGTAGGTTGCGCAGCACAGCACCCCCGCCATGATGAGCAGCGCTCCATGAGCACGGGTCGCCAATCCCGCGGACCCGCCAATGACGCCGGTAACCAGGAGTACTCCGCACACGGCGATCGCCGTGGCAGCGAGGAAGCGAACCGTTATCGTCTCGCCCAGGATGAACCAGGCCAGGACGACGATGACAGCGGGTTCTGCGGCCCAGAGCAGGGTGGCCACGCTGGCAGTCGATTGTGCCAACCCGAGCATGCTGAAGGTGTAGGACAGGCCCGGATTCAGCCATCCCAGCAGCGCAACTGGCAAAAAGGTCCGCCAACCCACGGAGGGTCTGCCGGCGATGCGGACAATGCTCCACATGACGCATGCGCTCGGGGCGAGCTGGATGATCAGGTAGGTGAGAGGCGAGACGGAAGCGAGCAGGGCTTTGCTTATGACGGTTCCGACCGCCCAAAGCAAAGCTGCCGATGTGAGACAGACAAGCGGCGAAAAGGTAACTCGGAGGCGCGCCATGACGGTTCTCCTTTAAAAAGCACAGACTTCGACGCGATTGCGCAGCGCGAGCCGCCGGATCCGTGGCAGCATTCGTCGCCGTCGCAGTGGTCGTAGCCTGGCTTTCGGGGAGGCCGGGCGTTCACGGGCACCATTCAAACTTGGTCACATTGGCCCATTCGAATTGCAGCGAGCATCCGTCAGGCGCTATCAAGCAGATTCTCGCCATTCTAGCTAACTCTCGAGCCGAGCGGGGCTGGGGTGATCGAGTGCGGCGCTTGCCTCGGCCCGGGACCCATCGCGGAAGAGCCAACCGAAGGCCGCCGCCGCCACGACGACGGCCGCGATTTGCGCGGCAATGAAGCCCGGGACCGAGCCGGGGGCAATGCCCGCGAAGCTGTCCGAAAGGCTGCGTGCGATCGTCACGGCAGGATTGGCGAAGGACGTCGATGAGGTGAACCAATACCCGGCGCTGATCGCAAGCCCGACCGCAAAGGGCGTCGCTGCGGGATTGCGTCTGTCGGTGCCCACGATCGTCGCTAGAAGCGTCACCGTGGCGACGAACTCGCCGAGCATCCGCCCGATGCCACTACGGTCGTGATGGGAGACCTGGAGCAGGTCCAAGCCGAACATGGCATGGGCCAGAATCGTGCCGGCGATGGCACCGATTACCTGGACCACGACATAAACCAAGGCATCCCGAATGGGAAATCCCCTGCGGGCGACGAAGTAGAACGTGACCGCAGGATTGAAATGCGCCCCCGACAGGGGGCCAAACACGAGAATCAACACCGGAAGAGCGGCCCCGGTGGCAAGCGTGTTGCCCAGAAGAGCGACCGCCGAATTCCCTGCCGCCAGCGCCGCGGCCATGATGCCCGAGCCGACGACGACGGCGACCAGCAGGGCGGTTCCCATCCCTTCCGCCACTGCGCGGCGGACCAGGTCTGGCGAAGCGGGCTGTGCTGCTACGGTAGGTCTCGGCACATCAGCACCGCAGAAGCTGGACACAGAAGCGCGAACTCGCGGGTTCCAGCGATGGCCGTGGGAACATCATCTCGAGGCCGGGTTCTGAATTGGAGTTTCTCGAAGAAAGGCTCGGCCGTTGTGGTCAAGAGCCACACCTGCTCGACGCCTCTTCTCTTCATTCGATCGAGCAGGAAATCGACGAACCGCCTGCCAATGCCCGTACGACGGCGGTTCGGCAGCACGACAATCGAGCGAAGCAGCCCCTCTGTGCCGGCGATGTAGAAACCGCCGAAGGCGATTGGTCCGTCCACATCGGACATCTGGTAGAAGCTCTGACCTTCCGTCAGCAGATCATCGGCCGGCAGTCCCGCAATTTTCAGTGCCGCGGAAAACTGGCCCCATTCCCGATCGTTGAAAGCAACTGGGCAGAAGGTATGCACCATAACAGTCAATGGACGCCAAGCTTGGCCCCAAGCTCCCGGACTTGGCGCTGTATCGCCAAACGGTCGAGCTTTTCCAAAGGTAGGGCCGCGAAGATCTTGATGCGGTTCTCGATCTGCCGGAACACGTCCGCGAACAGGGCGCGCTTCTCGACGTCGGGGCCGACAAAGGCTGCCGGATCGGGAAAACCCCAATGCGCGGTGATCGGCTGCCCTGGCCAGATCGGGCAAACCTCGCCGGCCGCCTGGTCGCAGACCGTGAACACGAAGTCCAATATCGGCGCATTGGGCAAGGCGAATTCGTCCCAGCTCTTGCTCCTCAGGCCTGCGGTCGGCAGCTTCAGGCCATTCAGCAGGTCGAGCGTGAAGGGATGGATGCGCCCCGTCGGGTGGCTGCCGGCGCTGAAGGCACGGAAGCGACCCTTGCCCCAATGATTGAGCAGGACCTCTGCCATGACGCTGCGCGCCGAGTTGCCTGTGCACAGGAAGAGCACGTTGTAGATTTTATCGGCCAAGACAAGTCCTCCCCGTGACACGCCTCAGGCAGCGTTGCCCGCGCAACAGCCCTCGGCCGGCTCGCAGCAGGCCTGCTTCCGGCCATGGACCGGCGCCGCTTCGGTCGTTCGATCCTCGCCGTAGGTCGTCGAGCTGTCGAAGGTGAAGAAGGTTTCCCAGGCCAGACCCTGGGGGTCGCGGACCCAGGCCTTGTGGGAGTGGGCGTAGCAACAATGGGCCTCGCCCCGGTCGAAGACGGCGCGGCCGGCCGTCGCAAGCCGGTCGGCGATTTCCGCCAGCTCCTCGCGGCTGTCGACCTGGATGCCCAGGTGATCGAGCCCTGTCGCATCGCCTCGGGACAAATCGACCCGGGACGAAATCGAGAAGTTCACCCGCGGATCCTCCATCATCCATTTAGCGTAGTCCGGCTTGAGCACGCTGGGCTCGGCGCCAAACAGGGTCGAATAGAAACGGACGGATTGGGCGAGGTCATCGACGGCCACGCTCACATGCAGGCGCTTCATGCGATCCTCCTGGTTTTGATCGGTAGTTTCGCGGCCGGAAGCGGATTGCAAGCCGGCGCGCAGACGCTGGCATCCCCGCCGCAGCAGTTTTCCGTCAGATAGCCCATCAGCCCGTTCATCGCCGCGAAATCGACGGAATAGATCAGCGACCTGCTTTCCCGGCGCTGCACGATCAATCCGGCGTGGCTGAGCTGGGCAAGATGGAACGACAGCGAGGAGGCGGGAATATCCAGCTTGGCGGCGATGACGCCGGCGGCGTCGCCAGCCGGCCCCCGTTCCACCAGCAGCCGGAAAATCGCCAACCGCGTCTCCTGCGCCAAGGCGCCGAGGGCCGCGATCGCCCTGCTTGTCTTCATGCTGCCCGCCTGCCGCCTTCCTACGATAATTCCAGAAACATCGAATCTACAGAGAAACTTAGGCGTGCCTTCGCGGCATGTCAACACGCCATTCGGAAGAATCGAACGCGCGCCCGATCAGGAGGAAGGCGCGTCGCCCGGCCCGCTCACTCGATCTTGATCTGGTGCGCGAAGGCGACGCCGTCGGTGATGGTGATTTGCTTGAATCCGAGCAGCTTCAGGAAATCGAAGAAGGTCGCGTATTCGGCGATGGTATTCTGCTGGAAGAAATCGGTGAGCCGGGCCGCGCCCGTCAGATGGGCGAGCAGCGCCCGGGTGCGGTAGACGGTGCTGAGCCCGCCATCGGTGGTGCCGACGATGATGAGCTTGTCGGCCTCGTCGCCCTTGGCGAAGATGTAGAAGGTCGGCGGGTAGGGCTTGTCGGCAATGTCCTTGGCGAGCGCGGCGGCGAAGCCGATCCGCCGGGTGCGGTCGCTATCGGCGAGCGTCGCCACCCGCGCCATATAGGTCTCCACCACCTTGGGCTTGGGGTAGTAGTAGCCCTCCTGGGAATCATCGGCCGCGGCACGGGCGGGACTTGCCAGCAGCAGCATGGCGGCGAAGGCCGCGAACAATCCTATGCGCATGGGGGGATCCTTTCTGGGCGCGAAACGACCCGAGCTTGGATGCTCGCCGCATCCTTGGCAAGACGCTATAGTCGCGGCCATGCCCGCCGACGGCCGTACGCCAAGCGCCACCGATTTGCGCATCGCCATCCTCGCCGCCGACACCGACGAGGCGCGTCAGGCGGAAGCCCGGCTGAAGAAACGCTACGCCGCGGTCGATCCCGACAAGGCCGAGGTCATCGTCGCCTTGGGCGGCGACGGGATGATGCTGGAGACGCTGCACCGGTTCATCGGCCGCGGCATGCCGATCTACGGCATGAACTGCGGCACCGTCGGCTTCCTGATGAACCTCTATTCCGAGGACGACCTTCCCCGCCGGCTCGCCCGGGCCCAGACGGTCCAGCTCCATCCCCTGCTGATGACGGCGCGCAGTGTCGACGGCCTGACCCAGCAGGCCCGCGCCATCAATGAGGTCGCCCTGCTGCGCCAATTGCGCCAGGCGGCGAAGATCGCGATCCGCGTCGACGGCGTGGTGCGCATGCCCGAGCTTATCTGCGACGGCGTGCTGATCTCGACGCCGGCCGGCAGCACGGCCTACAACCTCTCCGCCCATGGGCCGATCCTGCCGCTCGGCGCCGGCGTGCTCGCGCTGACGCCGATCAGCGCCTTCCGGCCGCGGCGCTGGCGCGGCGCCCTTTTGCCCCACTCCGCCGAGGTGGTCTTCGAGATTCTGGAATGCGCCAAGCGCCCGGTCTCGGCGGTCGCCGACTACACCGAAGTGCGCGACGTGGTCGAAGTCCGGGTGAGAGAGGATCTCGACACGATCCTGAAGCTCTTGTTCGATCCCGAGCACAATCTCGAGGAGCGCATCCTCAGGGAGCAGTTCCAGCCTTAGCGCCTGATGGTCTCAAGCCAAATCGGCTTGAGACGTGAATCAGTCGCTACATCAATGAATCTAATCCGCGACGGTCCACTGGGGGTTCCACGCAATCTCCCAAAGATGCCCGTCCGGATCGTGGAAGTAGCCGGAATAGCCGCCCCAGAAGCGGTCACGGGCAGGGTCGGTCACCACCGCGCCGGCAGCCGCCGCCTGCTGCATGAGCGCATCCACTTCCCATTTCGACGCGACGATATGGCCAATGGATATCGCCCCCAGCCTGGCTTTCGTCGCGGCGATCCCGGCGTCCTTGGAGAGCGACGCGCTGGGATAAAGCGCCAGGATCAGGTCGTCGTTCAGGTGGAAGAAGACCACCGCGCCATCCTCGAACTGCTGACCGATGACGCCTTCGGTCGGCAGTCCCAGCCCGTCGCGATAGAACGCCAGCGACCTCTCGAGATCGCTCACGCCCAGAGTGATGACTTTGATGCGCGGCCTCATCGCTGCTCCGCCGTTCAACTGACCGCCGATCGCCGCCGGGCGAAATCCGCCACCGCCGCGATGAGACGGCTGAGGTCCGACTTGAGGCCTTCGAAGCCGGCGGTCTTGTCGATCCGGGCCTCGTCGAGATAGAGGCGCCGGTTGATCTCGATCTGCAGGCCATGGCGCCCGGCCGCCGGATCGCTGTAGCGCTCGATGAGTTCCGCACCCTTGAAGGGATCGTTGATCCGCACGGTATAGCCCATGCCCTCCAGGCATCCGGCCACAAGCCGGGTGAATTCGCCCGCGCAAGCCTGTCCGTCGAGGTCGCCCAGCACGAAATCGGCGCGGGGATGGGCATGGCGACCGCGGCCCATGGCCTTCATGGAATGGCAGTTGACGTGCCACACGGCCCCGAAGCGGACATGGGCATGGTCCAGCATGGCCTTCAGCGCCGCGTGATAGGGCCGGTAGAAGCGGGCGATCCGCTCCTCGACCTCGGCCACCTCCAACGAGCGGTCGTAGATCGGCAGCTCGGGGCTCAGCAGCCGGCGAAGCAGGCCCAGGCCACGCTCGCTGCGCGGGCTCGGCCGCGCGCCGTGGGGCCAGGGACCGGACAGGAGATCCTCGTCGATGTCGGCGACATGCCGGTTGGGATCGATGTAGCTGCGCGGGAACAGGGCGGCCAGCACGGCGACGCCCTCGGCGGGCGCATCGGCCAGCAGCTCGTCGACATAGGCGTCCTCGGCCCGGCGCAGCAAGTCCATCGGGGCCGCATGGCCGAAGTCCTCCGGATACTCCCGGCCGCTGTGAGGCGAATCGAACACCACCGGCACCAGCGCGTCCGGCGCCGGCTCATGGCGCTCGAGTACTCCCGGCAACCGGTGCCGGCGGATCTCCCCGGCCCTTGCCAGCCCGCCGGGAGAACGGATATCCATGCTCTTTCCTCGCTCTGCCGCCCGTCTCAGGAGCAGCCCTTGGCCCGACAGATCGCCAGCATCGAGATGATCCGCCGGCTGGTGTCGATGGACACGACCAGCCGCAATTCCAATCTCGAGCTCATCGGTTTCATCGGCGAGCATCTGGCCGGTCTCGGGATCGAGAGCCGGCTGGTGCATGACGAAACCGGCCGTAAGGCCAATCTCTACGCCACGCTCGGCCCCAGGGACAAGCCTGGCATCGCGCTGTCCGGCCATACGGATGTGGTACCGGTGGACGGCCAGCAATGGTCCTCCGATCCCTGGACGGTGGAGGAGCGCGGCGGACGCCTTTTCGGCCGCGGCACCGCCGACATGAAGAGTTTCATCGGCGTGGTGCTGACGGTGCTGCCGGAAATTCTGCGCCGGAAGCCCAAGTCCCCGATCCATCTCATATTCTCCTACGACGAGGAGGTGGGCTGCCTCGGCGTGCGCCGGCTGCTGGAGGTGCTGGCCAATGCGCCGGTCAGGCCCCTGGCCTGCATCATCGGGGAACCGACGAGCATGAAGGTCATGGTCGGCCACAAGGGCAAGAAGAGCCTGCGCTGCCGGGTGCATGGCCGCGAATGCCATTCGTCCCTCGCCCCCCAGGGGGTGAACGCGATCGATTACGCGGCGGAAGTCGTCGGGCGGCTGCGCGGCATGGCGAAGCGGATGGCCGAGAAGGGTCCCTTCGACGCCAATTTCGATGTCCCTCACACGACGATCCACACGGGCGTGATCCATGGCGGCACGGCGCTCAACATCGTGCCCAAGGATTGCCAGTTCGATTTCGAGTTCCGCTATGTGCCCGGCGTCGACCCCGAGACGCTCTACGGCGAAATCAGGGGCTTCGCCGAGACGGAGCTTCTGCCCCAGATGCGGGCCGTGGCATCCGAGGCCGGCTTCGAGTGGGAACAGATCTCGGCCTTCCCCGGCCTGGACACGCCGGTGGACAGCGAGATCGTCGAATTCGTCAAGTCGCTCACCGGCGCCAATTCCACCGGCAAGGTCGCCTTCGGCACCGAGGGCGGCCTGTTCCAGGAGGCCGGCATCCCGACGGTCATCTGCGGACCCGGCAATATCGCCCAAGCCCACAAGCCCGATGAATACGTCGATGTCGACCAGGTGGCGCTGTGCGAGGATTTCATGGGCCGGCTGATGGACAAGCTCTGCAGCCTGCCGGCGGCAAGCTGAGGCGCAAGAGAGCAAGATTGAGACGATGATGCGGATCGAGAATATCCTGACGCCGGCCGCGATCGGCGCTCTCATGCGCCCGACGGTGAAGGCCACCGGCCTTCCCGCGCCGGCCTATACCTCCAGCGAGTTCCTCGGCCTGGAGAACGAGCTCATCTTCGGGCCCGGCTGGATCTATGCCGGCCGCGCGGCAGAGATCCCTGGCCCGGGCGACGGACGGCCGGTCACCATCGCCGGCCAGCCGCTGATCCTGATGCGCAACCGGGCCGGCGAGATCAAGGCCTTCCACAACGTCTGCAGCCATCGCAACGCTTTGCTGTTGCGCCAGCCCTGCAGCGGCCGGGCGGCGATCGCCTGTCCCTATCACGCCTGGACTTATGATCTCGACGGGCACCTCATCGCGACACCCCATGTCGGCGGCCAGGGCATTCATCACGCCGAAGGTTTCGATCCGTCGGGCCTGGGACTGCGCGGCGCGCGGGTCGAAGCCTGGGCGGGCCTGTTGTTCGTCAATCTCACCGGCGATGCCCCGCCCCTTGGGACCTGGCTGAAGCCGGTCCTGCAGCGATGGAGTGCTTATGACTTCGGCCAGCTGCGCCATGGCGGCGGCCGCAGCTACGAAATCCGCACCAACTGGAAGCACGCGGTCGAGAACTATCTGGAGAGCTATCACCTGCCCGTGGTCCATCCGGGTCTCAACAGCTATTCGCGCATGGCGGATCACTACTGTTTCTTCGCCGGCGAGGACGCGGCCGGCCAGGGAACGACGGTCTATGCGCCGGGCAGCAAGGAGGGGCGAAGCCTGCCGGCGATGCCGCTCGCGGCGGAGCTCGTCCAGCGCGGCGAGTATCCCGTCTTTTATCCCAACCTGCTGACCGGGCTCCAGGCCGACCACTTCTTTCTCATCGACGTGATTCCGGTGGCGCCGGGCCTGACCCGTGAGCGCTTCGAGATCTTTTTCTTCGGCGACGCGGCGATGGAAGATAGCCATGGCGCCATTCGCGAGCAGACGATCGAGCGCTGGAACGACGTCTTTCTGGAGGATCTCGACGTGGTCGAACGCCTCCAGGAGGCCCATGCCTCGCCGGCCGCTACCGGCGGGCGTTTCTCGCCGGTCCAGGATCAGGCGGTACACCACTTCCAGCGGCGCCTGATCGAGCGGATGCAGGCACGAGAATCCCTGGCCCGCGCCGCCGAATAGGCGCGGCAGAATAATCATCCCTTCGTCACCCCCGCGAAAGCGGGGGTCCAGGGAGCCAGCGGTCTCTTTGCCGCCCTGGATTCCCGCTTTCGCGGGAATGACGAAAGGGCGACCGGAGCTGGTCGGCTCTTGCCCTGGAATTCCCTACAAGCGCATCGCGCGCAGCCGCAACGCGTTGGCGATCACGCTGACCGAGGACAGCGCCATGGCGGCCGCAGCCAGGATCGGGGAGACCAGGATTCCAAACCATGGATAGAGCAGGCCCGCGGCCACCGGCACGCCGGCCAAGTTGTACACGAAGGCGAAGAACAGGTTCTGGCGGATATTTCCCATGGTCGCCCGCGACAGGCGGCGAGCGCGCAGGATGCCGGAGAGCTCGCCCTTCACCAGGGTGACGCCGGCGCTCTCGATGGCGATGTCGGCGCCCGTCCCCATGGCGATTCCCACGTCGGCCGCGGCGAGCGCCGGCGCATCGTTGATCCCGTCCCCGGCCATGGCGACGACCCGGCCCTCGGTCTTCAGCCGCTCTACCACCGCGCTCTTGCGTTCGGGCAGGACTCCCGCCTCGAGTTCCCCGATGCCGAGCTTGCCGGCTATGGCTTCTGCCGTCGCGCGCGTGTCGCCCGTCAGCATGACCAGCCGGATGCCCTCGGCCCGGAGCGCCCGAATGGCTTCGCCGGCGCCAGCCTTGGGCTTATCGGCGAGCGCGATAATTCCGGCGGGCTTTCCGTCGATGGCGAGGAAGATCGTCGTGGCCCCTGCCCTGCTCTGATCTTCGGCGCTCTCGATCAAGGTGCTGATCGCCGCTCCCTCGCCCATGACGAAAGCGGCATTGCCCGCCAGAAGCTGTTTTCCTTCCACCCGGCCGCGCACACCCCGGCCTGGGAAGGAGGAGAATCCGTCAACCGGCGGAACGTTGAGCCCGCGGTCGGTCGCAGCCGCGACGACGGCCTTGGCCAGAGGATGCTCGGAGGCCCGCTCCAACCCGGCGGCAAGGCGCAGCAGATCGGCCTCTGCGACGCCGGGCGCGGGGACCACCGCGACCACCGAAGGACGGCCCTCGGTCAGAGTGCCTGTCTTGTCGATGACCAGGGTATCGACCCGCTCCATGCGCTCCAGAGCCTCGGCGTCGCGGATGAGAACGCCTATTCCGGCACCGCGCCCGATCCCGACCATGATGGACATGGGCGTGGCAAGGCCGAGCGCGCAAGGGCAGGCGATGATCAGGACAGAGACCGCTGCCACCAGCCCGAAGACTAGTCGGGGCTCTGGACCGAAGACAGCCCAGGCTGCGAAGGCGAGCAAGGCAATGACAAGCACCAACGGCACGAACCACCCGGAAACCTGGTCGGCCAGGCGCTGGATCGGCGCCCGGCTGCGTTGGGCCTCCGCCACGAGCTGGACGATGCGGGCCAGCATGGTGTCGCGGCCGACCTTCTCCGCCCGGATCACCAGGCCGCCGGACTGATTGATGGTGCCGCCGACGACCTTGTCCCCGGCCGTCTTGTCCGCCGGCATGGATTCGCCCGTGACCATGGATTCGTCGAGGGACGAACGCCCTTCCAGCACGATGCCGTCGACAGGGATCTTTTCGCCCGGACGGACCCTCAGCCGGTCTCCCACGACAATAACATCGAGGGCGACCTCTGCTTCCGAACCGTCATCCTTCAACCGCCGCGCGGTCTTGGGCGCGAGATCGAGCAGCGCGCGAATGGCGCCGGAAGTCCGCTCCCGCGCCCGGAGCTCGAGCACCTGGCCGAGCAGCACCAGCACGGTGATCGCCGAAGCAGATTCGAAATAGACCGGGACCGTCCCGTCCGCTCCCCGGAAGGCAGGCGGGAACAGGCCGGGCGCAAGAGCGGCCACGAGGCTGTAGAGCCAGGCCACACCGACGCCGATTGCGATCAGGGTGAACATGTTGAGGTTGCGGCTGACGAGGGAACGGGCGCCGCGAACGAAGAACGGCCAGCCGGCCCAGAGGACCACCGGCGTGGAAAGCGCAAGCTGGATCAAGACGCCGGTCCTTGCCGACAAGATCCCGTGCCCAAGCAGATGGCCGCCCATCCCAAGCCCGATCACCGGCAGGCCGAGGGCGAGGCCGACCCAGAAGCGGCGCGACATGTCCAGAAGCTCGGGGTTCGGGCCCGATTGCGCCTCGACCAGCAAAGGCTCCAGCGCCATGCCGCAGATCGGGCAGGCGCCAGGCCCCAAATGTCGGATCTGGGGATGCATGGGGCAGGTGTAGATCGTGCCCGCCGGCGCCGGTGGCGCGCTCGCCGCAGGCTTGGCGCCGCCGGCATCGGCGTAGCGGCCGGGGTCGGCCTCAAATTTGGCTTTGCAGCCGGCGCAGCAGAAGTACCAGGTCCTGTCGCCATGCTCGCTCAGATGACGCGCCGAGGCCGGGTCCACGGTCATGCCGCAGACGGGATCCCGTGCCGCGGGGGAAGCGCGCTCATTCTCGCCGGGCGCCGAGGCCTGTCGATGATGGATATGCGTATGGCTCGTCATGAGGGGTTTCCAAACCAAGCGGCCGGATACCCATCGGGGGTATCAGGCCGCTTGCGATATATACCCGAGAGGGGTATATGGCAAGCCATGCAGACCGACACGAGGAACGCCTGCCGCCGACGGCTCCATCGCATCGAGGGCCAGATCCGGGGACTCGCCCGCATGGTGGAAGCCGACCGCTATTGCATCGACGTCCTGACCCAGATCGCCGCCGCCCGTGCCGCCCTGAAGCGCGTGGAGGAGATGGTCCTGAAGGACCATGTGGGTCATTGCGTCGAGCATGCGATCGCATCCGGCAACAAGCGCGAGCAGCGCACGAAAATATCCGAACTGATGGAAGCTTTGGGCCGCCTGCAGACCTGACGGGTGCTCAGTTCATCGACTCGAGTGCGCCGGTCAATTCGCTGAGCCGGCTCAGGGTCCGGGTGGAGCTGCCGTCGAAAACGAAAATCGTCACGGAGTCCGGGCCGTAGGCAGTGGGAACCCGGTTGACGCCCGTCTGCCGGCTGCCGACGGTGATTTGCAGCACGACATAGCGGTCGAGGGAGGCCTTGCCGTCGGGCCCATAGAACAGGGCCTGGCCTTCGGTGCACAGGCTCGGGTCGTAGCTGGCGCCGCTGGCGCCGCCGTTGTCGCTGCCGGACCCGGAAAAATCGGCCTCGTCGCTGCAATCGCCCGTGGTCCAGTCGATTTCGGCGCGTTTGCCGATCTGCTGGGCGAACCAGTCGGGGAGCGCCACCGCCGGCAGGCGGGGATCGAGCTGCTTGGCGGTCAGCTGCTGAAGCAGGAGCTTCGCCTGGGCGTCGAGGGCCGGATTCACCGGTGGCGGCGGTGGCGTCGGGTTCCCTTGTGCGGGCTCCTGCGGGGCGGCGACCGCCCCGGAACCCGAATCCGTGCCGCTGCCCTGGTTCCCCGTCCCCGACTGACTTCCGCCGGTATCGTCGCCGGAACCGCCGGTCTGGCCGGAGGTCGCGGGCTGTGAGGTGCTGGGCTGCGAAGTACTGGGCTGTGCAGCGGAAGGCTGGGAGCCGCTCGCCGGCGCGGTGGCAGCGGCGGGCGCCGTAGAGGCGCCGGTCTGGGAGGTGCTCGTCTGGGCGATCGTCAGCTGGCCGGCGATCTGCGGCATTGCCGCTGCGCTGGCGCGGCCGGACGCGTCCGCCTGCCGGGCTCCAGCCAGGCAGGCGAGGCCCATCAGCAGAGCGGCGGCGATTGCGGTCGGACGCACGGGCGTTGCCTTCATACCCTCCCCAACAAGTCTAGCCCGAGTTTCCTCCGGGAACCATGCCGACATTGTCCCGGCGTCTCGTTTCAGCTCTTGCGCCCGCCCGACGGCGCCGATGGGGGTGCCGGAACCGTCGGCCCACCGCCGGGAGCCGGTGCTTCGGCGGTGCCGACCCCACCCGCCGGCATGCTGTCGAGGCCATAGATGTCAGCACGGAAGTTGACTGCACCGGCTACGTCCACCCAGGCCGTCTGGTAGGTCAGCACGATGGGCAGCGGTTCCTTGAGGGGTGCGGAGATCGTGGTCGCCTTGCGCACCACGTCGTCGATCCGCGAGCGCGGCCAGCTGGGATCGTTGCGCAGAAGGTAGGCGGCGAGTTCGACCGGTTCCTGCATCCGGATGCAGCCCGAGCTGAGCGCCCTGGACGAAAGGGCGAACAGGGCCTTGACCGGCGTTCCATGGACATAGACCGCGTAATCGTTGGCGAAGTCGAATTTGACCGGGCCGAGCGCGTTTTCCGTGCCGGGATCCTGGCGAAAGACGAACGGCATGTTGTTGGCGCTGTATTGGGACCAGTCGATGCTGTTGGGATCGATCTCATGGGCGTCGGCGCCCCACCCGTCATAGACCCGGATGTTGTGATCGCTGAGGAAGCGGGGATCCTGATGCTCATGGCCGAGCAGGTCGATGCGGGCGATCTTCGCCGGCACGACCCAGGTCGGGTTGAAATCGATCCGCCGGATGACGCTCTGCAGCAGCGGCGTCGGGCGATCCTTGCGGCCCACGATCACCCGGTTGAAGAAGGTCACCTGGCCGTGTTCCACCAGGGTGAGCTCCATGGCGGCGACGTTGACGTAGAGATAGCGATCGCCCATGGCGCGATCGAGCGCGCGGAACCGCTCCAGGTTGAGCAAAATCTGCTCGACCCGGCGTTCCGCCGGCACGTTGAGGGCGGCCAAGGTCTGGGCACCCAGCTTGCCGTCCGGGTCGAGGCCGTGACGAGCCTGGAACTTCTCGAGGGCCGCGACGAGCGCATCGTCGAACAGGTCGGGCTCGGCGCCGACGGCGGCCAGATCCCCGCTCGCCTGCAGCCGGCGCGCCAGGGCTGCGACGCGCGGGTCGCGCATGCCCTTCTCCAGTTTCGGGCCGGAAGGCAGCTCGGGCCAGCCGCCGGCGGCGACGTATCCGCGATAGACCGGCAGCGCGCCGCGAAGCCGCCAGTAAAAGAAGTCCGCCGGCAGATGCGCGCGCACCACCGCTTCGGGATCGCCGGACCTGGCCGCGATCAGCAGCGCCGGCGGCTCAAAATCGCCCGAATCGCTGCTGGCCATGACGAGAGCGCCGCTCAGCAGCAGTTCGAGCTCGGCGAGCCTGGCGGCGTCTTGAGTGGCCTTGCGCTCCTCGATGGCGGCGAGCAGAGGATCGCCGAGCCCCATGCCCGCTTGCTCGGCCGCGACCAGCCGGTCGACCAGTGCCGCGCCCGCGGGAGCGAGGCCGCTGTCGTCCGTCCAGATCGGCCGGAATCCGGCGGCGGCATAGTCCGCCTTCAGCACCGCCGGCAACGACACACCGGCGATCTCGATCGCGTCTCCCGCGAGGCGCTGGGAGAGCGCATCGGACACGGCATTCGAAGCAGGGGCCGGAACCTGCGCCGGTGCCGCGACGCTGGCTGCGATCTGGACCGGACCGGCGACGGGGGTGTCATTGGCGGCCCGGGCGTTTGCGGCCCAGGCGTTTGTGGCGAAGCAGAGCGCGACGGCCAACAGGGTCAGAACAAGCTTGGGCGCCGCCGCCTGCCGGCGGCGCCAGCGCGCTCGTCGAACGCTGCCCACCGCAGTATCCGGCTAGCCTTTGGCAGGCCAGTGCCGTTGGCGCTGGCCACTGTGACTCATGTGCTCGGCATGCCGGCCGGAGACAAAGACGTAGAGGGGATTGCGCACCGGCAGGATCGGGCCGCCATGCCAGAAGAACAGCAATAGGCTCCGGCTCTCGGGTTCAAGTCCGCGCAGGAACACGCTGCCCGACCTGTGCGGCGGGATGTAGACATAGAGTTCCCCCGATTCGTCCCAGTCGAACCAGTTGGAAAGCGGCATCTCGGGATCGGTATTGGGCATGAACTCGATCGGCTTGCCGGTCAAGCAGATGCGCCGCACCCGATAGATCTCGACCGGCCAAGCGCTGTTGTTGTGGAACCGCATCTCGAGCTGGGAGGGTTGCGGGCGTTCCGCCGGCCAGGGGGTGAGCGTCACTTTCGGGCGCGGCAGGAAACGCGCCCAGGCGAGCGCGGTGCTGAGCCCGGCACCCCAGACCGCCGCCACTGTCGTCCACGTTGAGCTCATCGGCAGGGCCTCGTTCGCCGCTCCAATCCGGGCGGCCCGTTGCAGTTCACCGCAATACCAAAGACCCCGGGGCTTCCTGGGTCCGCCGGGCAGTTTGCCGCATTCGCCATGTTAGCGGAAGGCGCCAAGCGCAGAAAGTGCCCAACCGGGGCTTCCGAAGCCGGGCTGGGCCATCGAGCGTGGCCCATTTATGGCCTCTATTTTGACGGCAAACGCCGGTCTATTCTCAATGGTCGGAGGAAACGGCGCAGGGCTCCGAGGGGGGGATGGGCCAAATTTCGAGTATTGCCAACGCGGTCGGCTTGCAGCTGGGGCACGTCCTGGCTGGAGCGCCGGCCTGGGTCGGCGACGCGCTTGCCTGGTTGCAGAGGGAGAACCGAGGCTTCCTCATCTGCCTTGGCATCGAAATCGCTCTGTTGCTGTCCCTTGGCAGCCGGGTGATCGGGCAGCTCGTCTTGGAACGCCGCGCGAAGACGGCTTCAACCGAGCACAGCCGGAAGATCGTCCTGCGCGGCCAGATCTCCGCCGCCGATCAGGGCAGCTCGAGAGCCCAGCACCGGCTCGCCCGCATGTACGCCCAAGGCCAGGACGTGAAGAAGGACTTCGTCCAGGCGCATATGTGGTTCAGCCTCGCCGCCGCCGGCGGCATCAAGGAGGCGGCGGAGAGCCTCGCCAGCATCGCCCGCCAGATGACGCCGGACCAGATTGCCAAGGCCGAAGAAATGGCGGCAAAGCGCCGGCGTTCCGGCGACTGAACGCGCGAAGCCGCGGGCGGAGCAAGCCGCCTTGAGGTGGCCCCTGCCGCCCGCTATTGCTGCCCGTAGGTCATGACGTAGCCCGCGGCGGTCATGTCGCGCAGCTGGGTGCGGATCTGATCGTCGGTCATGTTTGCGGCGCCGTTGTTGGGCGTCTCGCGGACGGCTTCGACGGCGCCTTCGATCTGCTTTCGGCAATGAACTTCGGCCTTGGTGATTTCGCCCAGGATCTCGCCGTCGGTGAGCAGTCCGCGGACCGTCACCAGCTGGCGCATCGCGGGATCGGCGTAGCGATTGATGCACTCGAAATAGGCCGTCATCCGCCTGTCCACCCCGGCCGCGGAGGCCTGGCCCAGGAAAAGCATCGGCAGGATCGCCGCATAGGGAAGAAGTTTCAGGGCACAGGCAATCCGCGGAATCTCCGCCATCGAACGCTCGCCATCAATTTCGGCTGGAGCCTGTAGCATATCGCCGCGCGAGCGGCCAGGAGCGGCGTGGGCCGGGAAAGGACCTCGCCCTATGCAGGATCGATGGCGACGAAGCCGCGGCCGGTTGCGCGAGACGCCGGCGACGCGCTAATCCTAGCCCCGTGAGCATCGATGACCGCGCGACATCCGGCAAACCTGGTCCCGGCCTTGCCAAGCGGAGCTGGGCCGATGCGCTCGCCGATCAGGCCTCTCGCAACCCGGGCCGCCTGCTCGCGGCCGTGCTGGCCTTCCATTTCGTCGTCTGGACGCTGCTGCCCATCCTGGTTTGCTCCAATCTGCAGCTCGATCTTGCCGAGGACCTGGCATTGGGCAAGGAATGGCAGCTCGGCTACTGGAAACATCCGCCGCTGCCCTGGTGGACCGCCGATCTCGCCTATCGCCTGCTCGGCGATGTGCGGGCCGTCTATCTGCTCGGGCCCCTGGCGGCGATCGCCTGTCTCTATTTCGTCTGGCGCCTGGCTCGCGAGCTCCTGGAGCCGGCAGCCGCGCTCATAGCCGTGCTGGCGCTGGAGGGTCTGCACTATTTCAATTTCTCGGTCGTCAAGTTTGCCCATGACCAGATGCAGCTGCCCTTTTGGGCGCTCACCGGATGGCTCGCCTATCGCGCCATCGCGGCCGACCGCGCCAGGGACTGGATCGGCGCGGGCGCCGCTCTGGCGCTCGCCTTCTGGTCGAAATATGCGGCGCTCGCGCTCGGCTTTCCGATTCTTCTCTTCCTCGTTTTCGATCCCATGGCCAGGCCCAGATGGCGCGGGCCCGGACCCTATCTCATGGCTGCGGCTTTCCTCGCCCTGCTCGCTCCCAACATCTGGTGGCTCGTACATAGCGGGTTCCAGCCCCTGCGCTACGTCGACCAAAGAGCCATCGTCGCCAGCCGGTGGTACGACTACCTGTGGTTTCCCGTTCGCTGGACGGGCAGCCAGATCCTTGCGCTGTTGCCCGTCGTTGGCCTGCTCGCCTTGATAGTCGCGCGTCCGGGACGGGCCGGCCTGGCGCGGCTTCGGAGCGCGAGCTTCGAGCAGCGCTATGCCCTGATGCTGGGCCTGGGCCCGTTCCTGTTCACGACTCTGGTCGCGATTCCGCTCGGGCGTCTTCCCCTCGCCATGTGGGGATATCCGCTCTGGTGCTTCACGCCGCTCGCCCTGCTCGCGTGGCTGAAGCCGGCCCCGGATCGCCGGCGGCTCGCCCTGTTCGCCCGCTGGGTCGTGGTGGTGTTGCTCGCCTGGCCGATCGCTTACGGGGCAACCGAATTGGGCGAACCGTTCCTGCGCGACCGGCCCAAGGCGACCCAATTCCCCGGCCGCGAGATGGCGGCGCTGATCACTGAGCGCTGGCATGCCGAGATCGGCACGGCTCTCGTCTACGTGACGGGAACCGAGTTCGAGGCCAACAACATGGCGGTCTATTCCCCGGACCGGCCGCATGTGCTCGTGCATGCCGATCCGGCCTTGAGCCCCTGGATCGACATGGCCGACCTCAAGCGGCGCGGCGCGGTTCTGGTCTGGAGTCCCGCCTCGGGCGGAATCTCGCCGCAGGATCTGCTGGCGCGCTTCCCGGCCGCGGAAATGCAGGACCCGCTGGTCCTGCCCCGCCACACGCTCTATCCGCGAAAGCCCGTCACGGTTTTCTATGCCTTCCTGAAGCCGCAGCCGTAGAGCAGGATCAGGTCAGCTTGGATCGAGCCGACCCCCTTGAATCCTCCTCTACGACGTTCTTGTCCGATCAGTCTCGATCTGCGTCGCGGGTCTACGCCGACAGAGACGCCATCGTTTGAAACACGCCGTCGCGCCGGACCAGCGCATGGAACAACGCCGCCGCGACATGCGTCAGGACCAGGCCGAAAAACGCAAAGGCCAGGTAGAAATGAGCGTCCCACAGCCAGGTATGCAGGCTGTCGCTCTGGGGCAGGATCGCCGGAAGGTGCATGCCCCCGAACAGCACGACCGGATAGGCGGCGGCCGACAGCATTGCCCAGCCGAGCAGCGGCATTCCGATCATGAGGGCGTAGAGCGCGTAATGCGAGAGCTCAGCCGCGAGCTTCATCGGCTTGGGCAGGTCAGTCGGCAGCGCCGGTGCGCCATAGCGCAGGCGCACCGCCAAGCGGATCAACGCCAGCGCCAGGATGGCGATGCCCAGGGATTTGTGGATCGCGATGAGAGGCAGGAATTTCGGCGTCGCGGTGGACACCATGCCGACGCCGATAAAGAGCATCGCTAGGATGCCGACGGCGATCAGCCAGTGCAGCGGGCGCTGGAGCGGGGTGAAGCGTCGGCGGATGCCGGTCATGGATTCGTAGCCGTTGAGGTTCGAGGGTAATCCATGGCCTCGGACGTACGCAGGTCATAGGACCTCATGTAGGCGGCCGACCGTGCCGCCGGGAACGGGTCGTCCGATGTCCGAATGCCGTCCGGCAGGACGGTGGGATCGAAATTGATGTCGCGGCACGGGCCGTCGCGCTCGGCCTCGATCTGTTGCACCACCAGCGTCCCGACCTCGACGGTGCGGCGGTCGGCCGGCCAGGCCTTGCTCGGGTCGGCGGTGGGATCGCCCGGATTGGCGATCGTCACCATCAAGGTCCAGCGCTGCGGCGCGCGGGCGACGCGCTGAGCGATCTCCTGTTCGAGGTAATCGGGGCCGCGCTTGGCAAGATCATCGGGCGAGATGGAGACCGGCTGCGCCGCGGGCAGCAGCGACCAGCGCACCACGCGCTCGGCGCCGGCATTGTCCACGAAGACGAAGCTGTCGAGGCTGTTGAACCGGTCTCCGGCGTAACTGTCGGTCCATGGCGCGTTCTTGGCCCAATCGACGAAGGCCGCGAACTCCGGATGCGCCGCGATGAAATTCTTCATCGCATTTGCGTCCTTGCTCTTCGAGGCCAGCAACAGCTCGTAGAAGCCTTGCGGCGTCGAGACCGCGAAGAACGGGGGATCGATTATGGCGCTGCGCCATTCCTCCCCGTCCGGCGTCGCGATCCGTATTCCCAATCCGTGCACGCGGACCGTCGCATCCGGCGCGTTCGCATCGGCGGTAGCAAGATTGAAGCGGCCCAGCACCGGGTACTGCCCGCGCGCGAAGACCTGGGCCTTGGACAGCTCGGATCCGGCCCCGTTCGCATCGAACTCGCCAGTAAAGCAGATGCCCTTGGCATGGTTCCGGCGATGACCGAGCGACGGCCCGGCGGAAGGCGCCAGCGCATCCACCAGCCTTGTCGGCGTGAGGCGCTGAGGCGAAAACCATCCGGCCGTATAGGCAAAGGCTGCGGCGCCGGCGGCAATGACGATGGCGATCGCGATCAGCGAGCCAAGCACGGAACGATGGGGTTCGGTCATTCAGACCTCACTGCGATCGACCCACTCACGCCGACGACCAAGCAAACGTTCGCCGACATTCGCCAGTGTCCGAGCATTTCGAAGGTAGGATCGCGCCTGTGAAAGCCTTGAGCAACGGGAAATCGCCGGTGCCGTCGGCGAAGGGCACTCGGAGCCGGCGGTCGACATCGAGCCTCAGCGCGCTTCCATCCGGTTCACCCGCCGGGTCCGCCACGGCTGCTCCCGATTCAGGTGTAGTAATTCAACTGATCGCTCAAGACCCGCATGAAGCTTTGGGTATTGGGCTCGAACTCGAGAGCGAACCCGGTTTCATGGCTGTTGCCGAAGACGTCCTTGTAAACGATCCGGCCGAGGAAATAGAGGCGCCTCTCGCGTTGCTCCAGCTGCTTGCGCGCCGCCTGTTCGAGGCGAAACGGGCAGCCCAGCCTGCGCTCGTACCTGCTGTTGGCGCTGATGACGGAACCGACGGGGACGGTGGCGCGCAAGGTGAGCATGGCGGCATCCAGCCTCGCCGGCGGCTCGAGGCCCGGCAGGACTCCCATGCCGATGGATTCGAGAATGGCCGGCGTCCGGCCGCGATTAACGAAGGTGAACTTGATCACCGAGTTCGGCTTCTCCGGCGACGCCGGCTCTCTGCCGGGTGACTGGGAAGGCCCGGATGGCGCGGAGGCATCCCCGGCCAGGTCGAGATCGACGTCTTCGTCGATGAACAGGTAGGCCCGCTCCGCGCTCGCCAGGGCGTCAGCGGATTTCTGCGCCGCGGCCGCGGCATGCCTGCTGGCATCGGCAGCGTCCGTCGCGATCCTGCGAAGTTTCTTCATCGTATCGGCCTGACGAACATGGCTGCGCCAGGTCATGAACCACAACCCGAAGGTGGAGAGGACCAACAGGCCCAGGACGCAAAGGGCAGAGAATGCAATCGTGCCGCTCATGCTGCCTTGCTCAAGCCTATTCCAGGCGCTTGCCCAGCCATTTCCGCCCTCCGTCACGTATTGCGAATACTGCTCGCTCCGTGCCCGAGAGTTCTCCGGCAGCGAGACGCAGAGCAACAAAACAAGGATCGCCAACAGACCCGCGTCCCCGATCCACTGGCGCACCGCCGAAAGGCGGATCGCCGGCGGCGGAAGGGCGGCGAGGTTCGCACGGTACTTGAGGATCGGCATCGGTTTTCGCGGCGAATGTTGACGGCTAGCCCGGCTTGTCAGATCGGAGCTTCCCAAATATGGCGTCGCATAGCGCCCTCGCGAGCGTGGAGCTCGACGATCATCGCGTTGACCGCGGCAATGCGCGAGATCAGGTCGCTCCGGCTCCCATGGCTATAGGGCTCGCCCGAGATCAAAGCTCCGAGGAAATGAGGCGTCACGACGACAAGCCGCATGGCAAAGTCCCTATCCTGCTCCGACCCGAGCCGTCTCAAGGCCAGCCACCCGTCGCACGGCCTCCCTCAGAATGCAAGAATAGCCGCGTCTATCAGCGCACCGCAGAGCCTGCCTCGTCGTTTTCCAAATACTGCCCTTTTTGTTTTCTTCTTTCCGAAGCTGCTAGCCGGACCGATCCTCAAATACCACAAAATGGCCGACCAGATCGCGCGTCCGCCGGCGATTTCCACCGCATGGTGCCAAACTATTTCAAGAGACCCGACGGCGACCGCATCAACGCCATGCTGGCCGCTGCTGGCCGCTGCTGGCCACAACTTCAGCCTGCTCCTGCGCAGACTGGCCGACATCTTGCGTGCCTGCGTCCTGGCGCTCTCTCGAATCGCCCACGCCCCAGAGCGCCCCCGAATAATCTCAATCCGGATTCGTCACGGGCGACTATGATAGTCCGCCAAGTTCGTTGAATCGTGCCCAATAAAGTTCCGCGAGACGGCGGTGACTTTCCGGACCGGGGTGCTCATGGTCCCGCGCCTTGTCCAAAACTTGGAGTTCCCCTGCGAAGCGGCTAAGGTCCAAGTGGTTCAGCAACGGCTCAATTTCCCGCTTATTGCGGTGAGAAAATAACCACTGGCGACCAGTGAGC